>Ga0182015_10001261_pt1 | contig 34032 bp, 33 predicted proteins | sample 712P3MmetaG_FD_120478 | JGI IMG/M metagenome (GOLD analysis project Ga0182015, IMG submission 120478) | Permafrost microbial communities from Stordalen Mire, Sweden - 712P3M metaG | ecosystem: Environmental > Terrestrial > Soil > Wetlands > Permafrost | place: Sweden: Stordalen | collected...
ACATCGCCGAACAGAATCGGTGCATTGATCGATCCGCGTGCTCCAAAATCCTTGCCGGTGCCGCGAATGCAGAGGCCGCGCGCGAACACCGGCAGACCCAGCTCGCCAAGCAGATCCCCGTCGCGCACGCACGCATCGATGACCAATCCCCCGAGGCCGCGGCATAGCGCCGCAGTTGACAGGATTTCGCCCCAGTAGCCGAACCCGTATTGGCCGCCCGCATGCACGACGAGCACATCGCCCGCTCGGGCTGCGTAGATGGCCCGGTGGATCCACAGATTATCGCCACCCGGCGACTGGACCGTGACCGCGGGGCCGCAGATACGGCAGCCCGGCCATACCGGGCCGATCTCGGGCGGCAACGCGCCGGTTTTGCCCGCTGATTCGTGCAGCGTCGCTGCGGAAAAGCCGCGGCTGCGCTCGATCAACTCGGGGGAGACGCGTACTATCTCGCGGTGGGTGGTCGATTCGGGGTCGATGGCTTCTGCGCCGCTCATTTTCCGCGCCTTTGCAGCTCGTGATAGTGGAATTGTTTGCGCGCTTCGTCCAGCCGCATGCCTGCGCGTACCGCGGCTCGAATCCGGCTTTCCGCGCGTTCGATCTGCTCCGCCATATCGAGCACCCGCTGCTCATGCTTGCACGGGATGCTGATCACCCCGTCGGCGTCGCCGCGCACGAGATCTCCAGCGCAGACTCGCACGTCGCCGGCAGTCACGGGGGTGCCGGTGCTTACGAGCTGCACTCTGTCCTTGCCGGTCCGCATCCAGTGATCGCGGCTGAACACCGGATAGCCCAACTCCAGGCATAAGGACACATCGCGGCAGATGCCGTGGATCACGGTGCCTGCCAGGCCTCGACGATGAGCAATTTCAGTCAGGATGTCGCCCCACACGGTAACGTCCTCACGCCCGCCGTTGTCGAGAACCACGACAGACCCGGGAGGTACGTCGTCGATATAGTCCCCGACCGTCCCGGGCGGGCTCGTCGCGGGACCGTACATCAGAGTAAACGCTCGCCCGGCAAGCCGAAACGATGGGGCACGAGGCCTGATCTTCGTGCATTGACCGACGATTCCGCATCGGTCCAGCGCATCGCTCAGGGTAGCGGTATCCAACGAGGCGGCTCGCCGGACGCTCGCATCCATTTCGTGGCCGGCCATCGCTCACGCCTTCAACAGGTTTTCGTAAGACGCTCCCATGACCTCGCTGACCGGGGCGCCGGCCAGGATCGCCTCAGCCATCTTGGCTTCGCGGGAGGCGATCCGTTCCGCGGCGTCGAGGAGAGCGGGCATCTGCGACGCTTGAACGAACGCGACGCCGCTGCGATCCGCAATGACATAGTCGCCGGATCGGACTTCAAGCTCGCCGACGGTCACGGTCACGTCGGTTCCCTGCTCGATGATACGGCCGCGCGCCGTCCGTGCGGTGAGGCTGCGCGAAAATACGGCAAATCCCATGGCGAGCGCTTCATCGACGTCGCGCACTGGTCCGTCGGCTATGACCCCGGCTATACCGCGGCGCTGGGCGGCCAGCGATAACAGTCCGCCCCAGCTCCCGCAGTCGATCCCCGTGCGCTGTTCGATCACCAGCACGTCGCGCGCGCCGCTCTTCTCGATGGCGTTACACCCGAGGTGCCGTTTCGGTCCCGGCGGCGGCTCTCCGAGGCCAAGCCGCACCGTGACCACGCGGCCGGCAATACGATGGGGGCCCGCACGATGCAGCAGCCCGCTCACCGCTCCAGCGGCGCCGATCTGGTCGAGCGCGTCGGACACCGCACAGCAATCGAGCCTGCGCAATCGTCGCACATGAGCTTCGATGTCCGAATCGAGCGTGTCAGTCATTGCATATCCCAGTGGGCGAAACCCATGCCGCAGGGCGAAGCATATACCGGCACATAGCCGACGACCACGCCCGGCCGATCGGCGATCGCCGCCGCCATGATCCAGTTGCGTGTCTCGCCGGTGCCGCTGCCGATGCCGCCGATCATGCGGGTGCCACCGGAGAAACTCTGGTAGCACCTCAAATGCGCAAACGCAGCTCCAGGCTGCCAATGATCGAAATAATCGGCAAGCCGGTCGGTGTCGCCCGCTCGGATACCCTCGAGGATGGCCTGGTCGAATTCTTGATTGATATAGGCATCCGGCGCGCCCGGCGTGTGCCACAAGCCGCCGGACCCTATGACGGCGACTCGGATCGTCTCCGGCCATGCTTCGATCGTTTTGCGAATTGCGCGAGCCACCGCGACGCAGCGGGCCGCGGTGGGTTGTGGCGCGTAGAAGCAGTTCACCATGACGGGCAACGCCGGTACATCGAAACGACCGTCAGTCAGGCTTCCGAGGGGGCGCATGAACGCGTGGCCCATTCCGTGCGCTGGATTCGGGAGCGAAAGCATAAAAGCCGGATCGAAGCCGGACCGCAGCAGCGACTCGAGTAAATCGCGCGCCAGATCGGGACGCGCGGCGACCTTGGCCCACGTCTCATTGTTCTTCGGCAGCAGGCTGCGGCTGCCCGGCACGCCGGCGTAGGCCAATTCCCGGTATCCCTCGAACTCGCCGCCCGCATAGACGGCAAACGCCGGCAGATTGCTCAAACCGAACTGCTCATCCTGATCGTCGCCGAAGATAAGGCACACATCGGGTCTCGAGCGCTGAAAGATGTCTCGGAGCGTGCCCATTGCCGCCCGCGTGCGCGCCAGCTTGCGGGCGTTGTCCTCATCGGAGTCGACGGGATTGTGCACGGTGCGCGCCCGCGCATCCCGCACCTGGTTCCACCACTCCTGGGGTTTGAACAGGAAAGGAGAGTGGGAGCTTGCAATCACGCTGCATATGCGCGCCATCCGAGCGGCTCCTCAGGCGCGTCCGACCAGCTTGGGAAATACCCGTCGAGGGTTGTCATAGATGATTTTGCGCCGGTCCTCGTCGGTGAGGAAATCGAGCCGGTCGAGCAGCGCCAAGACATCGTCGGCCGGCTTGCCCGTCTCGGGATTTCTCAGGTGAGAACCGCTGCCCGGCACTTCGGTACCGAATACCATGCGATCGACCCCCCGCTGTTTGAGCGCGGCCGTCAAAAAATAGGGATCGTAGGCGCACGTGTCGAAAAAAAGGTTGGCACCCAGGTCCAACTTGTCGGGGCGCGCCCGCGTTACCTGCATTCCGAATTGGCCTCCCGCGAATTCGCCGCTGTCGTAGAATATGTTATCCGTGTCCCGGGACGGGCGGGTGGCATCGAAGACCGCCCCGCCTTCCGCCAGCCGGCGGGGCGCGCCGCCGCAATGACAAACGACGATTCGCAGCCTTGGGAAGCGGGTGAATACGTTGCCCTGTTCCAGCAGCAAAGTGGCCAGAGTCTCTTCGGTCAAATTGTTGTATTGGTAGGCATTGTATATGCCATCGAGCCGAGGATCGCGCGTGATCGACGGATGCACGACGAGCGTGGCGTCGAGGGCCTCCGCCCGCTCGTAAAGCGGAAACCAATGCGTCGAATTGAGGCCCGGCGATTTGCGGTCGCCGCCGGGATCGGGATTCAAGATGGCGCCGACGAATCCGTGCTCGCGCACGCAGCGCTCGAGTTCCTCGGCGCAGCGGTCGATGTTGCCGTCGGGCGTCTGCGGCAGCTGCCCGACGCCCACAAAGCGTTTCGGGTGCATTTCACACTGCTGCGCAATCACCTGATTGGTGCTGCGGGTCCACTGTTCCACCACCGGCGCCCGCTCCCAGTGCAACATGGCGACGGGCCGCGGTGAAATCAATTGCACGTCGATGCCACGCTCGTCGAGCATCCTGAGGTGGCGCTCGATGGCAGGTTTCATGGCATCCGCGGACAGAGACAGCTGCTCGTTTGGATCGCGGATGACGACCAAGTTGAAGGCGAATGCACGAAATTGCGGCGGAGTCGAAAGATGGCCGTGCACGTCGATGACGGTGGTGCCCTTGTAGCTCATGGGCGATTTTCGACTGCTGCAACCGCGGCGCGACCCTTAGCCAGGTTTCCGTGGTGGACGCACTTCGAAACCGGTGGAAGCGAGTGTGCAATCCGCGACCAGTGCTCACCACGATCGAAGCTCGAGAACACCTCGCCGTCGGTCGAGCCGGCAAAAAACCCGTAGCCGCCGGGCCACGAGACCAGCGTCGCAGCTTCTAGATTGCCGGGGAGCGAGTCGAGCAGAGCACCGCCGATCTGGCTCCACGAGTGGCCGCCGTCGCGGCTTCGCACGATGGTCGATCTTGCATGGCCGGAGCTTCGCCAGATGTTCGGGGGGTCGCCGCCGCCGACCGCGAATACAGTGCTCGGATCGTCGGGCGCCAGATATAGATGATCCGGATAGGCGACCCGCATGGCCGGGGTCGCCAGGTGTTCCCAGCTCTGTCCAGCGTCGCGGCTGCGAAAGATCCCATCGCCGCCATCCAAGAAAATCTCATCCGGGTCTCGCGGATTGAAGATGATGCGATGCGCGTCGTTGTTGTAGCGGCAGCCAGCGTCCTCGAAATGCAGCTGCTCGAAATGCTCTCCGCCGTCGGAGCTCTTGAGCAGCGCTCCTTGCTCGATGCAGACGTAGAGCACCCGCGGATCACGCGGATCGGTCGCGACATGTTTGACATGGGCGATATGCGGCGGGGCAGGGAACCACCACTTATCGCGGCCCGGCGCGGAGGCGAGGCCTGGTACCTCATGCCATGAATCTCCACCATTGCGGCTGCGAAACAAGCGCGCGGGCTCCGTGCCGGCGTACAGCGTTACCGCCTCTGCGCGCCGGTCGAATGACAAGGAAAAGACGTGCGGAACGGTCAGGCCCGGCAGATTCCTTTCCCAGGTCCTTGCGCCATCGAGGCTGCGATACAGGCCTTCGCCATGGACGCCGGCGAATAGTGCCCCGCGGGCCGGTTCGCTCATCAACGAGCTGATGTGCAGCCCGTCGAGCGTCCGGTTGACCTCTTGCCAGTCCTCCGTGCGTGCGCGGTTGCGCAGCTCGACCACGCCATTCATCGTGCCGACCATCAGCGTGGTGGGCAACGCCGGGACATGATAAGTGTCGACACCGTTCGGACTCAGGCAGACCATTTGATTCATGAGAGCCTCATTTCGAAGTGGGCGAGTACGCACGCGCGCTTGGCAGTGTGCAGCATCAAGTCTCCTCGATCAAAGCCCGAAGCGGGGGCGGAAGCGGTCCCTGCCCCGCATAGTTTGTCGCCTGGCGGATCTGTTCCGCATCGGAGAACCCGATGAGCACGACCCCTATCTTGGAATTCGATAACGCAAAACGCACCGCTCCTTCGGCGACATCGAGGTCGGCTGCGTCCATCAAGGAGGCCAGCCGGCGCGCTCTGCTCATTGATGCAGGGGCGGGGGAGGTCAATATTCCCCCCTCCAAAACTCGCAGAACTACCGAACCCATGCCGCGTGACACCGCGCGCTTACCGACCTCGCGGTAGTCGAGCTCGTCGCCCATCGCCGGACCGCTCCAGGCGGTTCGGTTCAGCATACTGTAATGGGTCGTCAGCACCTCGATGGTATTGCTGTCGATGAGACGTTCGATGAGACTCATGTCGCCGCCGAACGCGCTAAAGCCGAAGTGGCGTACCAGGCCTTTGCTCCGCAGCCGCTCAAAGGCCTCGACGACACCGCCGGGGCCCATGACATCCTCGATTGCGAGCAGCGCCCCCGTGCCGAAGGGTGCCCGTGCCGCGCGCGCCGCGCCGACACGGTTGTGCAGCTGAATCACCGCCAGTTCATCGACGCGCAGTCGCCTGAGGCTCGCCTCGACCGAGCGCCGGATCGACGCGCCGATATCGGCTAGATCCTCGAGCGACAGCGCCACCTTGGTGGCGATGCAAGGGCGGGCGTTCAACTGATGCAGCGCTTCGCCCAAGTGGCATTCCGAGGCATTGGCTCCATATCCGGGCGCGGTATCGAAGTAGTTGATTCCCAAATCAAGCGCAAGCGCCACTGCGTCTCGTCGCTCCGCGGCCCCCGCACGAATCATCAAGCCGCCGGTCGGCCCGCAGCCGAAACCAATCTCCGAAACGGGCAAGCCGGTCCTTCCCAACGTTCGCTGTTTCAATGTCGCGCCCAACTCAGCATCATGGAACAGCGCTCGCGCTCCTTATCCTTCAAGTTGCCCGCTTGAAGGGGCCGTGCCCGAGCTGCTCGCGCACGGGGGTAAAAGGAGCCGGCCGCGGACCGGGTGCCAGCGACATGCCGCCGTCCACTACAAAGATCGAACCCGTGACCATCGAGGCAAACGGTGAGCACAAGAACGTGGCGGCCCAGGCCAACTCGTGCGGCTGTCCCAGTCGTTGTGCCGGGGTATTGCGGCCCTTGGAGTCGCCCACATTGGCGGCATAAACCTCCTTGGGTAGATCTTCATGGGGGAAAAAGCCGGGGACCAGCGTATTGACGCGAATACCGTAAGGCGCCCATTCCACCGCCAGCGAATACGTCAGGTTGTGCACGCCGGCCTTTGCGGCAGCGACATGCGCGAGGCCCGGGCCGCCGCCGTGGTAGGTCGGAGAGCCAATATTCAAAATGACACCCGGACGGCCGGCCGGAATGGCGCGCCGTGCCATTTCCCGTGAACAATTGAATGTGCCCTCGAGGTCGATCTGGACCACCGCGCGAAAGCCGTTCGGACTCAGATCCTCCGCAGGCGCAGGAAAATTGCCCGCCGCGTTGTTGATGAAAATATCGACCGGTCCTGATGTAGCTTCGATCGAATCGAACGCCGCTCGAACCGCGTGCGCATCGCGCACATCCAGTGCGAAATGGACCGCGGTGCCGCCGACGGTCTCGATTGCACGCACGCCATTGAGGCGGTGCGCCTCGTTACGGCTCAAGATGACCACGGTGGCGCCGAGACGCGCGAACTCCTTTCCGAACGCCTTGCCGAGGCCAGTCCCGCCGCCGGTGATGGCGACGACCTTGCCGTCGAACGTGCCCTTGGGAAGCATCGTCGTGCCTTCCGGTGGGGGTAAAGGTAAGCCCATGCGCGATCGTCCAAAACTATTGCGCTAACGTACCACTCGTGGGTGCACCGCGCCACAGCGCTCGCCCCTGGCTGCGGGACGAGGGGCGGATTTTTTCGGCGGCAGTCGCAGGGCCGCTGCCCTGGCCCAGATGAATTTTGCATCGATTCGCGGGGTCGTGTACAACGCTTGAATGTGCTGCGTTAGCAGACCGTTCGCTATCGGACGACCCGGCCGGTCGAGTCAGCGAGCGAGGCGCCGCCGAGGCGCTTGAACGGCAGCGCTCGAATGTCATAAAAAAGACAAAGGGGGGATGCTCGTGACAACAAAAACATACCTGAATGTCCGGCCCGCCTTGATGCTCTCGGCGATCGAGCTGGAGGACGCCAAATTCGACAATTACCCGAACGGAGCCTACTTTGTCTATAACCCGGTCAATGGCGGCAATTGTTCGCTGGGCGCGACCAACCCCTGCGGCCTCGTTCCCGGCGCACCGGGCGCTCCTCCGGGCTATAACGGCACGACTTGGAACCTGGGCGGCAACAAGCTACCGAACGCGCCGCCGTTCTCCTTCTCGATCTCGGCGAAATATGAGTTACCCACCAGCAGCGGCACCTGGGACTACAACGTCGCGTTGAACCACACCGGTGATTATTATTTCGAACCCGACAATGGCCAGGGCCAGATCAGCCCGTCATCGCCCAACAATGATCGGCAGCCCATCGTGAATTTACTGAACGCATCGATCGGGTGGACCTCGCTGAACGAGCGACTAGCCGTGCGCGCCTGGGGAATGAACCTTGCGGGCCAGCGCTATTATTCATATAACGCGGAGGACGCGGACGCATCGCAATACAGTGCGGCACCGCCGAGGACGTACGGAATCACCTTTACGGAGCATTTCGGGGGGGGCGACAGGCCGCGATGAACGATTTGGGGTTGAGGGGCAAGATCGCCGCCATAACCGGTTCAGCGCGGGGCTGGGGGCGCGGCATCGCACTGGAGCTCGCCGCGCGCGGCGTCCGCGTGCTAATCCACGGCAGGCATGCGGAAAGCGTGGAGGGAACGTGCACCGATATCCGCCGCGCGGGCGGAGAGGCGATGGGCGTGGTGGCTGAGCTTACCTCGATCGACGGTCCGGACCGCATCGTCGATAAGGCTCTCGAGGATTTTGGCGGCATCGACATTCTGGTCAATAACGCCGGCTTTCTATCCGCTGCACCGTTGGTCGAGATGACCGACGAACAGTGGGACGAGATCATCGCGGTGCAACTCTCGGCGCATTTTCGTGGGTGCCGCCGAGCGGCGCGACACATGATCGCAGCGGGGCGGGGCGGGCGCATCATCAACATGGTCGGCGGCGGTGGATTTACCGGACTTCTCAATAATGCGAATCATTGCGCATCGAAAGGCGGCGGGATGGGCGCCGTGTTGACCTGGGCGCAGGAGCTGGCGCCGCACAATATCACCGTCAACGGCGTGTGTGGCATCGTGGCCACCGAGCTGACCCGGCCTCTGCACGACCGAATTCGTCTCGCGCTCAAGCAAGCTGGACAGCGGAGTGATCTCACCGCCCGCGAATTGGGGAGCTATCCGCCCGATGAGGCCGCAGCCATCGTGGTGTGGCTTGCGTCCGAACCAGCGGGCTCCGTCACCGGTCAGTTTTTCGAAATCACGGGTCCCATGGTATCTCTGTGGCGCATGGCCAGCATTGAGCGCTCAATCCATCACTTTCCGAAGTGGACGCCGGAGCTGCTCGAGGAGGTCGGGATCGGACAGCTGGCGGCGGGGCCGCCGCGCATAGAGCCGAGTCATGCAAGCAAGCCCATGCTGAGGCTGCTCAAATAAGGACGGCAGCGGTGAGTCCTCAGCGTTCCTCCATGGTCAAGATCACGCGACCTACCGCCTTTCGGTCGGCCAGCCGCTTCAACGCCTCGCTTGCCCGGCTCATTGGAAATCTCCCGGTGATGACGGGTTGCAGTTTACCGTCGCGAAACCAACCGAACAGGCTCGACAGCAGCGCCTGATTCTCTCCCGGCAGCCGCTTGTCGGCAACGGGCTCGATACCGAGCAATGCGGCATTTTTGTTGAAGATGACGTGCATCGGAATCGACGGAACTCCGGCGGAGAAGCCTATCGAGAGAAAACGTGCCTTGAAGCTCATGGCCCGCATTGCAGGCTCCGCATAGTCGCCACCCACCAGATCGGCGACGACATGGATGCCGCGCTTTCCTGCGGCGCTCTTGAAGGACGCGGAAAGCTCTTTCTGCGCCGCCACGTCCAGGGGCCCGATACCGTAATTGACCAGGACATCGGCGCCGCGGGCGCGCGCGGCAGACAATTTCTCGTCCGACGAAGCAGCCGCAATGACGAACGCACCCTGTGCCTTGCCGATCTCGACGGCCGCGAGGCCCACGCCGCTGCCGGCCCCCAACACGAGGAGGGTCTCTCCAGCCTCGAGGGCGGCTCGCCTCACGAGCGCGTAGAAACTGGTGAAGTACAGCACGTAGAAAACGGCGGCAGTTTCGAAATCCATTTCATCCGGTATTCGGGCGATCTCGTCCAATTGAAACACGGCCTGCTCGGCCCACGCTCCAATGAGACCGGTCGCCAAAACGCGGTCTCCCGGCTTGAGCGAGGTCACCCCGTCGCCCACGCGGCTCACGATGCCCGCCGCTTCCGAACCCGGTATGATCGGCAGATCCACTTTTACTTTACGGCCAAAATGCGCATCGAGCTTGCTGGTGTTCAACAGCGAGCGGCCCTCGATCACGCGAATATCGACAAACTGCACACTGGCGGCGCGCACCTCGATCAGCACTTCTCCGGGCCCCGGCTCGGGCGCGTCGATCTCGCCGATCTCGAGATCGTCCACGGGTCCAAAGCGCTTGCACAACACAGCACGCATCTTGATTCCTCAGGGAAAACGGACGTTATGCTTGAAGACTTTACTCCACCGGTTCAGGATGGGCGAGCATTCAAAAAATATTTTCGAGGAGCAGGGGATGACGGATCGCCTTCGGGGTAGGACTGCGATCGTGACGGGGGGCGCCAGCGGCATCGGTTTGGAGATCGCGAAAGGCTTCGCTTTGGAAGGTGCTATGGTTTGCATCGCAGATGTCGCGCAAGCCGACTGCGAGGAAGCGGCGCGTGCGGTCGGCCGGGGTGCTTTCGGACATGAACTCGATGTGCGCGACCGGCGCTCGATGGATCAGGTGCTGAGCAGCACCGTCGGCAAGGCGGGCGCCGTCGATATTCTGGTCAATTGCGCGGGCGTCTTCGGAATGCAGAATTACATGGACATCACCGAGCAGGAATTCGACCGCATATTTGCGGTCAATACTCGGGGGCTGTTGTTCTTGACGCAAACCGTGGCGCGCCAGATGATTTCTCAGGGGCGCGGTGGGGCGATCGTGTCCATTGCATCTGGTGCCGGCCGACGCGGTTCGCCGGGGGCGGCTGTCTATTCCGCTAGTAAGGCGGCCGTGATCAGCCTGACACAATCTGCCGCTCAGGAATTGATTCCACACGGAATCAGGGTGAACGCCATCGCGCCGGGTGCGACGCGAACGCCGATGTGGGCGCAGGTAGACCGGGAATTCTCCAAGACTCTCGGCGCGCAGTTAGGGGGAGCGGAAGCCGCGCAAATAGCGGCGACGCCCGCGGGGCGGCTCGCGAGGGCCGACGAGATGGTCGGCGCCGCCGTATTTCTCGCCTCCACGGAGAGCTCTTACGTCGTCGGTCAGACGCTCAACGTCGATGGCGGCATGTACCTCAACTGATCCGGAACATATCGATGCTGCAAGGCGCATTCATCCCACGGTCCACATGTCGGGATATAGGTGCGGAACGGCATTGAAACTCGTCAAGGTGCACTTGCCCGGCGAATACAGGAAGGACGTATAGGAGCTGTTCCGTACCTGCATCATGAGATCGATCGTCTTGTCATCCTCGAGATCCAATGCGCAACTCACGAGCATTCCGGTCAAACCGCCGGAACTGAACGCGACCACGCGCTTGCCCTTGCCCGATCCGACCATGAGACCGAGGACTCGGCCCGCGCGGGCTTTGAATTCTTCCCAGGTTTCCGCGCCAGGTACCACCAAGCGGCGCGCCGCGTAGTCCCGCGTGATCCCGGCCATGCGGGCAAACATCGCCTTGAGTGCCTGCGGGCGATCCTCCTCCGGTACCTCGTGCAAATGCATGCTCTCGCTGTCCGAATTCGGTTTGCCGGCCAAATGACTGATTACCTTCGCCATATCGATTTCGTCGAGAGCCGGGAGCATCTCGGCCTCCGGCCAGGGCAGACCGCGCACTCGATAAGCGCGGGCTACCCACCCTTCTGTTTCGCGATGACGCAGGCGCGGCCCCACGAAAACGCGGTCCCACTGGATACCGCGATCGGCCCAGTAATCGCCGAGCAAGCGGCCTTGCTGTTGACCGGTATCCGACAGCTGATCGTACGTCTTGCCGAACGAACTCGCCTGTCCATGTCGAACGACGGTCACTAATCCCATCTCTAAGTCACGTCCTTCAGATCCGGCAGCGTCGCGGCATCGAGATCGAACCCCGCTGTCTTCACCGCGACGCGCTCGCGCGCGATCTGGCGTGCGGCGTAGTCCAAGACGATACGCGCTGCCTGCTTACGCGTGGCATCACCGTGGTCGAGGGCTGCTTTGAGGATACGATCCGCCGTTTCGCGGACATCGTCGGTAAGGCGGGCGAGCTCCCCCCGGTCCGGTACCCGCAATCGGGCGATGGGCTGTGCCCGCTGCAGGAGTTCCTTCGCGTTGTCGAGGTCCGTCGAGTGCGCGGCGGCCGGCAGGCATGCGATCAACTCCCCCAGCATCGCGGAAAAATGGACGAGTTCGGAGAACTGCAGCCGATACGCGTAGTCTGCTTGCGCCAGCATCAAGCTCAAGTGCTGGCGAACGAGGTTCGCCTGTTCCAGGGCGAGCTGCGCCTCCGGGGCTATGGAGGGGATGACGACGTCCTGCATCGCACGGATGAGCGAGCGGATTCGTACCGGGTCATCAATCAGCATGCTGCTTCCTCTAGAAGAGATCTTTGACGAGCTTTCGCAAGGCGCCCAGGCAAATGGGTGCCACGCCGGGTACCAGCCAGGCGAACATGATGTCCTGATGCGACGTCTGACCCACGGCGCAGCGGGAGCCGCCGCCGAGGGCGATCACGGAGTTTCTCCAGCCCATCAGGATCTCGTAGTAACGAAGCCTTTCCGGATCGACCGGCAGGCCGGAGCACCTGGCATATTCGTCGAGGAAGACATCGCGGGTACATAACCCGCAAACGAGCGTCTCGCCCGTCTCGCTATGCTCGGAAAAAAGCGGATCGATGACGTAGGCAAGATCAGCGTGCCGGTCGCCGAGAAACGCCAGCTCCCAGTCGAGGATGGCGCTGATTTGGAGGGTTGTCGGCGAGAACAAGAAGTTCCCGGCGCGATAATCGCCGTGTACGATCGATACCTGGTCGACCGTCGGCGCATTGTCGCGCAGCCAGTGGCCAACCAGAGTCAGTAGCGGCTCGGCGGCGACGGAATCTTCGGCCCAAACGCGCTCCCACCAGTTGAGCTGTTGAATGACCCCCTCGCGGGTTCCCTGCTGCGGAGCGTCGAAGGCTGACAAGTCGTGTTTGCGCCAGTCGACATTGGCGAGGTTTGCCAGATGGCGAATGAACTGCGGTGCGAGTGCCTTGCGATAGTCCGGACCAAATGAGGTGCGCATCCCGGAAACCGCTTCGCCGGAAGGCTTGGTCACGCCTTCGCAGAAACTGCAAATCAGACACGGCTGACCGAAAATGGCACCCTCGGGGTCGATCCACCGGGGCGACGGCACGGGCAACGCGCCCTGAAGCGCGCCCATCAATTGAAATTCCCGCAATCGATGCGTCTCGGCCGCGGAGGCTCCGGGGGTGATCCTGAGCACAAGCCGTTCCGATCGGGCGCTTCCGTCCGCATCTTGCCATCGAAGATGGAACGAGAATTGTTCCTTCGAGGCTCCCCCCGTGAGCGCGCTGATATTCGACACCGAGAACGGCCCTCGGATCTCCTTCTCGAGAAACTCGCGCAACCGCTCGGCGATGTTCTCGGCCGTCTGTGGCTGATACGCCTTATCCGTCCGCGTCCGAAGTTTTCGGGTCAATGCACGATCGACGTAGCGCTCGGTCGGATAGCGGGCCCGCAGACCTGCAATCCATTCCTCGGTCGGATGCTCTTTCGGGTCGAAGCTCACGCGGGGGCCGGCTACCTATTGACAATCGTACGCTTGTAGTTAGTAAGTATACGAAAATTTGGCGGCTAATTTTGCCAAACTAGCTTGTCGCGACCAGCAGGGTCCTTTTATGGAATTGTCGGGAAAACGCATCATCATCACAGGCGCCGCCCGTGGGCTCGGCAAGCATATGGCGATCGCCTGCGTGCGCGCAGGCGCGCAGGTGCTTTTGACGGCGACTGACCGACAGGCGCTCGAGCAGACAGCCGAGGAAAGCGGTGGGGCGACGGGCCGACCAGTCATCCACGTGGCCGACATGCGGGAACCCGCCGCGGTGGAATCGATCGTCGAAGCGGCACAGCGCGCGTTCGGCGGGGTCGATGTGTTGTTCAATAACGCGGGTATCGGGACGGGCGCCATAAGGTCCGACTTCTGGGAGAACCCGATCAAGTTTTGGACCATCAAGGACACGGACTATCGCCGATTCATCGAGATCAACACGCTCAGCGCGGTTCGGCTCGCTTCGCTAGTGGTTCCGCAAATGATCGTCTCGAAGTGGGGCCGCATCGTCAACGTCACCACCAGCTTGAGCTCGATGTTGCTGGCGGGCCAGGCCGCGTACGGCGTCTCCAAGGCCGGACTGGAAGCGATCACCTCGGTCATGGCCGGCGATCTGGCCGGTACGGGCGTCACCGCCAATGTGCTCGCGCCCGGAGGCCCCGCCGATACGCGCATGCTAGACGGCGTGAACGTTCCGCGCGAAGCTCTCATCCCCGCCGACTGCATGGCGGCCCCGGCCGTGTGGCTCGCTTCGAATGCCTCGGATGGCGTGACGGGGAAGCGATTTCTCGGCGTCAAATGGGACCGCACCCTGCCGCCGGCGCAGGCGGCAATCGCGGCGGCGGCTCTGGTCGCTTGGACTGGATTTGGCGATCAGATGCGGCCCCCGGCGGGTGGCTTGCCGCCGCAGAACTCGTGATGCAGTCGCACGATCGACCGAGCGCAAGACTCGCGGGCAAGGTGTCGATCATCACGGGAGCGGCCGCTGGAATCGGCAGAGCGGGCGCCACCGCATTCGCGCTCGCCGGTGCGGCCGTGGTCATTGCGGATATCGCGGACGAGCGCGGCAGGGAGACTGCCCACGAGATCACAACCGTCGGAGGCAATGCCGTTTTCATCCGCACCGACGTGGCTGAGGCGTCGAGCGTCAGAGCTTGCCTGGCCGAGACCCTCGCGCATTATGGCCGGCTCGACATCCTGTATAACAACGCGGGCGGCAGCTGCATCGAGGACGGCAAGGTGGCAGACATCCCGATGGAAGTGTTCGCTCGGGTAATGAGCACGAACCTGCTGGGGACGTGGCACTTCTGTCATTATGCCATCCCGGCGCTCATCCGCTCAGGCGGCGGCTCCATCATCAACACCTCTTCCGTGCTGGCGATCGGCATGCACGCGGGTGGACGCCACGCATACGCTACGGCCAAAGGCGGCGTTCTTTCCCTGACCAGAGCCATCGCATTCGACTATGCCAAGGAGCGCGTCCGCGCCAACGCGCTCGTGCCCGGCTTCACGGCGAGCGAACGCGTCGCGCGCGACGTCGAAGCGCATCCCGAACTTGCCCGGCGTTTGGGCGAGCAGCATCCTTTGGGATACGGTGAACCCCGGAGCGTTGCCTATCTGGCGCTTTATCTGGCTTCCGACGAGTCAGCGCAGACCACGGGCCAGGTGTTCGCCGTCAACAACGAAGTCATCGGGTGAGGAGACACGAATGGCCGACGATTTGAGATTCGATCTGGAAGGGGGAGTCGCGACGATCACCATCAACCGCCCGGCAGCCTACAATGCGATGAAGACGGGCATGTGGGCCGGCATGCTCCAGTTCGTGCAAGAACTCGAGCACGATCCGGCCATCCGCGTCGTGGTGCTGACGGGCGCAGGCAAGCACTTCTGCTCCGGCGCAGACGTGAACGAGTTCGCCCAGACGGTGAATATGCCGCCGCAGGATCTCGCCACCCACTGGATGAGGCACGCGGACATCATCAATCCCCTGTTCGTCACCCTGGAGCGCATCCCGCAGCCTGTCATCGCGAGCGTCCGCGGTATTGCGGCCGGAGGCGGCCTGGGTCTCGTCGCTGCAGCGGATTTGATCATCGCGTCCGAGACGGCACGATTATTCGCCGCTCAGATCAAGCTCGGCGCGATTCCGGACTCGGCGGTATCGTTCAACCTGCGGCGCGCGATCGGCATCAAAAAGGCCAAGCAATATTGCTTCTTGGGCGATGAAATGGATGCCGAGACTGCACGGGACCTGGGACTCGTGAATTGGGTCGTTGCGGATGCCGAGCTCGAGCCGGAAACCGCCAAGCTTGCCGCACGGCTCAAGAAAATGCCTGCGCTGGCCGTTGCGCGCACCAAGGCGACGCTAAACAAGTCGTTTCAAAACACTCTCGCCGAGCACTTCTTTGACGAGGCGCAGGACGTCGGGGCGTGCGTCTCGCACCCAGATTTCGCCGCCAACGTGCGCGCCTTCGTCGAGCGCAAGCGCTAGCGCTCCGGCGCCACAGGAGACAGTCGAGTGGCCGAGCAAGACTTCGAGAAGATGCAGCTGTCGCAGTACGACGAATATCCCGTGCACGCGACTCCTTATCCAATGAGCTTCGTGCCCAATACCGATCTGGCCTGGGATGACGGATATTATTTCCTCGCCTATGATCTGCAAAGCGGCGTGGCGCTATGGAATGGAATGCGCATTGCGCCCAATAGCAACATCATAGGCGGCCACAGCGCATGCAACGTCAAAGGTGTGCAGCGTACGCTTCGCCTCAGTCGCATCTGGCGGGATGATTTCCGCACCGCGATCGGGCCATTGCGCTATGAGTTCGTCGAGCCATTGCGCACGATCCGGATGGTGCTCGAGCCAAACGACTCCGGGATGAGCTATGACGTCCTATGGCGGGGTCTCGCGCCGCCTCATCTCGCAGCACATCATCGTGCCGTACGCAGCGGCCGGTTCACGACGGATCAGAGCCGTTATCACCAGGTCGGCACGGCGACCGGATGGCTCGAGATCGAGGGCAAGCGCTACGACATGCCGGAGGCGGTCCCTTGGGGCGGATCGCGGGACCATTCTTGGGGATTGTACGAGAGCCGGCCCCCGCTATCCGGCAGCGCCAAGTGGCTCGCGCCGGTGCCGCCGCAGGCGCTTCAACGGGCGTTGCGCTTTTCGTGCTTTCTGGAAAGCGAAGGCTTCTCCTGTTACTTCCATTTCCACGAGGGCCCCGACGGCGAGCGCGTCCACCTCAACGACGCTTTTGGGATCCCTCTGGAAGGATGGATCAACTTTGGCTGGGATGGGCCGTCGCTTCGAATCGTCAGCTACGAGCACGAGCTCGAATGGCGGCCGGGAACCCGCTCGGTCACTTCCGGAACCCTGACTCTCATCGATGAGAGAGGCGGGGCGTGGAAGCTGGAGCTCGAGGTAATTGCGCCGCCTCATGTCTTGGGTCAAATCGGCTACCATGTGGGCGCCTGGCGGGATGGCGGCACGATCCACACCTATCATGGCGCGAGCCCTGCGATGGAGTGGGACGAGTTCGATTTCTCCGTGCAACCTTGTGAGCATACCTTTCCCGGAACGGGCGAGAAGCGCAAGGTATTCGGAGTCGAGCACCTGGCCTCCGTCAAGACGACGGATCCGGACGGCAAAGTGACTCGGGGTCGGGCCCAATTCGAGGTCTTCCTCAGTGGCCGATACAGCCCCTACGGATTCGAGGCTCAGTCGGATCATGGCGGCCTGACCGGACGAGGGCTGGCGTAACGGAGAAGATCATGCAAGTCGGATTTATCGGCGTCGGCATCATGGGCGGCGCAATCGCAGAGCGAATGGTTGAGAAGGGATATGCAGTCTTGGCGTACGACAAGAATCCGCAAATCCTCGATGGCGTGTGCGCCAAAGGCGCGGCGCGGGCCGAGTCCGTGCGCGATGTCGTCGACCGCGCAGAAGTGGTCTTTGCGTGCTTGCCGACCCCTGAGATCAGCAAAGCCGTTGCGACCGGCCCGGACGGGGTTGCCGGCGGCTCGGCGGTCAAGGTCTACATGGAGTTGTCGACGTTGGGGGGCGACACGGCGATCGCGCTCGCACAGACGCTGAACGAGAAGGGGATCACCTACATTGACGGAACGGTGGTCGGCCCCGCGTTCTCGGTCAAGGCCGGCACCTTGGGACTTCTGGCGGCGGGCCCCAAGGATGCCTTCGAGCGCGTGCGGGCAATCGGCGAGTCGTTTGCCGGGAGGACGTTCTATCTCGGCGAGCGCATCGGCGCCGCGCAGGTCGCCAAAGTGGTGGCGAACGCCGTGAGCTACGCCGGCCTTTATGCCTCGTTCGAGGCGGTGGCGGTTGGCCTCAAGGCGGGCATCGATATCGAAAGCCTGATCGGTATCATCAACCAGGGAAGCGGAGCGAATTTTCATACGCAGAAAATATTTCCCGCCTACATCATTCCAGGACGCTTCGAAGGTACCGGAGCCATCGAAATCGGCGTGAAGGATGTGAAGCTCTTCCTGGCAGAGGCCAGCCGCTTGAATGCCGAAACACCGATGGCCAAATCAGTCTCCGCGCTCTCGGTCCGCGCCGCCGAATCCGGTCCGCCAGGACGCGATACCATGACGTTGTTTCACTTTTTCTGCGATCTCGCCGGCGTTCCGCGCCGCGGCTAGGTCGCGCGGCTGGGCCCGGCCAGAGGCGCCCTCGAGCGGCGGCCGCAAGCGTCTCAGAGGGTCATCTTCATCGCGCGCGAGAGCGAATGAAGAATCCGATCCGCGGAATGCGTGGCGGCTGACGCCATGAGGCTGTCCCTACGCATCCCACTCACGAACGCATTGCGCGCATCGCATAGCATGAGTCCGAACTTGACGGTAAAGCTCCACACGCAAAAATAAGTCACTGCTGTCTCCTCGCAGGCCGTCGCATCACCGCCGGCCGCGATGTACGCGGCGACGAACTCCTCCCACGGGACCGTGTCCTCGACCATCAACATCCGGCATTCCGCAAGATCGATGGCGGGGTCATCCTCCGATGCGAGCTCCCAATCCAGAATCCCGGCGAGCCGGCCGTCCCGTGCCATCATGTTGTGCACGCCATAATCCCCATGTATCAGACACCGTGGGCGGTCCTTGGTCAGCGGGTGGCTTTTCAGCCATGCAAACCCGAGATCGACGTTGACCGAATTCGGCGGTTTGGCGATCGACTTCCACCGACGGTATGCGCTCTCGACTTCCTCGGCGCGCGCGGCGGCCAAGCTCTCGGGATCCGCGATCTCGACGGTGGTCAACCGGTGCAGGCGCGCCAATTGCGCGGCGGCATCGCGTGCGAACTGGGCGCTGACCTTTCTCGGCTGGCGTCGCCTGTCTTTCGGGAAATAAGTCCCGGCCGGGTCGGCGTCGATCGCCGTCATGATCATGAAAGCGCCGCCGAGAATGCTCGCGTCCAGCTCGAGCAAGATCGGCTTCGGCACCAGCAATCCCAGTTTGGACATCCGCTCTATGGTGGGATATTCGTCGCCGATCACGGTCCCGGTCATGCTGGCCGCCACATCCTGACGCTCAGGACATGCACGCTGTCCTCGTTAGAGTCCCACAGCTCGAACGAGGCAGCTGCGGCGTCGCGGTGCCAGCGGCTCTCGGCCGAACTCGGATCTTCGAGCGCCCTGGTGAATTGCTCAAAAAATCCATCGTCGAGCAAGACTCTCTGCATCGTCTCGAGCTCGAGCTCGAGCTGTTCCCGCTGCGCCAAGCCCCGTGGGGCCGGCGCGCCATCGGCTTTGCCTCCCAAGTCGGCCAGCTGCCGGCTCAGTTGTCGCCAGTGCTCGAGTTGAGCGGCCGCGAGGCGATCCCCATCGCGTACCTGCGCCGCCAGTCGGGTCAATACCTCGATCAGTTGGTCGGCGCTTTTCTGAGCGTGACTCGACTTGAGCTCCGGACGCAATTCCTGCGCAAGGGTATTGAGGATGGAATCGAGGAAATATGAAAGCTCACCGGACCTGATCATGTCGAATTATAAGTCGAGTCGAGTTCTGGAGTTTAGAGCAATTCGTCGATCAGCTTGCCGGTCTCATGATCGAGATAGGCGGCCTTGGTACGATGATTTCCCAATACCATGACCTCCCAGCCGTAATTCTCGCGAGGAGCCGTGAGCCATCCCATGTGAAACCCGTAGATCATGGAGCGCCGGTATTCAAGCCACAGGGTCTCGAGATCCGGCACGCGTGTCGCGCCGTACGAGCAAAGCCGATCCCGGTAGAATGCCAACAAGCTCCGCTCGTTCGTTCGGCGGCCTTCGACGGAAAGAGCGGTCTGGATGAAGTAGCCCACGTCGTGCATGAGGAATCCGCGAGCGCTCACCTGCCAATCGAGAACGCCGCCCAGACAACCGGGCAATACGTAGGTATTGGCGAAATGAGCGTCGCCGTGAAGAATGGTCTGGGGAAGGGTGGCCTGATGGCGCTTGAGCGCGCGGGTGCGGGCGAACAGTTGCGATTCTGTCGTATTGAGCTGTTGCGCAAATTCGCGCTTGAATTTCTCGCGCTTGAGCTCATTGACTACATGGTCGCGTAGGAAACCGGCGAAAAGGGTCTCGAGGTTGCCCTCGACTTGATTTTGCACCCATGATAGATCGGTCTTGAATCGCGGGCTCTCCCAGTAATGCGCGTGCAGCTTCGCCAAGGTTTCGAGTATCGCTCTGATGATCTTGAGGTCGTCCTCATCCATCATCGAGTTGATGTGCGGCGTGCGCGGGGAGAGATCCTCCATTAGCAAGATGAAGCGCTTGCTTTGCGGGTCGTAATGGCCGCCCAGGCCGAGCGGCGTTTCGATGTCGAGTTCCGGCCGCAGGCGGTTGTAAAATGACACTTCATTCTCGAACTCGGCATCGAGTATCGGATTGCTGCACGCGATATCGTCAGGGAACGATACTTTCGCGAGAATCTTGGGGGGCAGTCGTGGGTATTGGCGTCCCCCATAGCGCACGTCGAGCTTGACTTGTGCAGAGGTCGAGACGGACGCGGCATTGTCGGCATCGCCGTAGCTCTTGATATCGGTGATATCCGCCGACACCACTGTCAGGCCCGGACGCAGCACGCCGACCAGCTCATTGAGATGAGCGGCAGAAAGATCTTCGGGGCGCTTGGGAATGCTCGGAGCCATGAATCTGCTCAGTTCTCGCTGGAGGCGTCAGGCCCGGTCCGCCGCGATTCCTATGAGGATGCCGAGCTCGATGCCCCGGTACGACAGGCGGGCGAGCGCACCGACGCCCACGATGAATAGCGCGCAACATAAACCGGTCCAAAGCGGCTGAGTGAATCCATGGGTACGAGGCAGCAGAGCGACGGCTGCCACCTGCATGAATACCGCAACGGCAAACAACGAAATGCTGAGGACGGACATGGGTGACCCCCCTTGGAATTTCAGATGCGGCTCGCGCGGCGCCAGCGCACGGCGATGCTACGCCGCCGGCAATTCGCTTGACAAGCTGGGATGCATCCCGAAGTATGGATCCACCTCATACGCGTGCGGTAGCCCCACATGTCTGCGGACCAAAGCTACCTCGACGCATTGAGCGGCGGGCGGGTCGCCTACCGGCGCCTGCACGGCACCCCGCCGGGAGTCGTTTTTCTGGGCGGCTTCATGTCCGACATGAGCGGGCGCAAAGCATGTGCGCTAGAAGAATATTGCAGAAGTGCCAACCGGGCTTTTGTGTGCTTCGACTATCGCGGCCACGGGCTTTCGAGCGGTAGCCTCATGGATTGCGGGTTCGATACGTGGCTGGAGGACTCGGTCAACGTACTGGATGCATTGACCGAAGGGCCGCAGATCCTCATCGGCAGCAGCATGGGCGCATGGATCATGACTCGATGCCTCGAGCTTCGGCCGGATCGAATCGGTGCAGCCATCGGGATAGGTGCGGCACCCGACTTCCTTGCAGCGGCCGCGCTCGAGCTCGATGCGGCGCAGCGAGTCTCGCTCGAGGAACGCGGTTTCTGCGAATTACCGACTCGGTATGTAGATGCGCCGTACCGCCTGACCCGGCGTTTGCTCGAGAGCGCCCGCGCCCATGATGTGCTCTCGCGACGCATCCCGTTCCGCGGGCCCGTGCGCCTCCTGCATGGTCTTGCTGACGCCGACGTGCCGTGGATGCGCTCGGCGGCGCTCGCCCAGTCGCTGGATTGCCCGGATCTGGAGGTGCGGCTCATCGCTCATGGAGATCATCGGCTTTCGAGCGACAGGGATCTGCAACGACTATGCGACGTGCTCGGCGAGGTCGTCGCCATCGTCTCGCTCGAAGACATGACCTGATGGAGGTCTCTCTCAGTTAGCGCCAGCGCTTGTTGATGACCGCGCGATCGAACGCGCCGCGACCGGACAGCGCGAAGGGCAGTCCGATCAGCGCGAATACCAGAGTGGTGGAGATGATGGCCGACCCGAGCTTGGCCTTGCCTTGAAATACGTGATCGCCGACAACGCCGGCCGCCAACGGCCCGAGCCCCGCGCCGAGCACCATGAAGAACATCAGAAAGATTGCCGAGATGATTCCGCGGTGTTCGTTCGGTGTGGGTGCTTGGGACCCACCATAGCCGACTGGGCCGGCTGCACTCATCAGAAAGTAGGCCATACCGAAGGACACGGCCGCAAGGGAAACCGACGGGGCGCGCGCGAACACTACGACGAAGAATGGTGCTGTCAGTAGAATTGCACTGAGTACGACCGGTTGAGCACCGCGGACTCCTCGGAGGCCGAGACGATCGGTGAGCCAACCGCCGGAAAGATGCCCGGCGGGTCCGCATAGGAGCCCCGTGGTTCCGATGAGCGCGGCTGCCGCGGCCGCCGTCAAGCCGTGCTGGCGCTGGTAGAAGCTTACGGTCCAGGCGGCGAGCTGCTGTGTCATCGCGTTGACCATGCCGAACGGGACAAAGACTGCGAGGTAGGCCCGTCGGTGATCCCAGAAGTGTCGGAAGCCTCCGCGAAAATCCCAGCCGCTGATGACGCCCGACGGTCGCGGCGGCTCGCGCACGCTGAGCAAGAACACGAGCGCGGCGAGAATTCCAACGCCGCCGGCCACCAGGAATACGGCGTGCCAGGCGGTAAAGAGCCCGAGCGAGAACAGCCTCAAACCTCCGCTTGCGGCGAAATAGGCGAACACGGCACCTCCGCCCACAAAACCGGCGGCTCGACCGAGCGAGCTGCCCATCGAGTAAACGGCCATTCCGCGATTGAGCTTGTCGCTCGAGAAATAAGCGACGATCAGCGACATTGCGGCGGGCATCAATGCAGCCTCGCCGAGGCCGACTGCTAGCCGCGCGAGCATCAGTTCGGTGAAGGTGCCGGCGAGCGCGCATGATGCGGTCGCAACGCTCCAAAATATCAGTCCAAAGCCGATGATCATGCGTCGATTGACGAAGTCCGCCAGTCGACCGAACGGCAGGCTTGCCAGGGTGAATAACAACACGAAGCTTGGCCCTTGAAGCAAACCGAGCTGCGTATCGGTGAGCGTCAGATCGCGTTTTACACTTTCCAACACGACGCTGAGCAGATAGCGGTCCATGACGGATACGATCTGCGCGAGGGACAGGAGGCCTGCCACGTACCACGCGTAGGTCGTGGTGCGGGAGGGTCCGGCCCATGCCCGCGCACCAAGATCGCCGGTCGTACGCGAAACAGGATTTGCGACGGTGAGGCGACGGGTACGAGAAATCGCTAAGGCTCGTGTGGGTTGATCGGAACCGTCTGCGTGTCCCGACCCGAGCGGAGCACTTTGCCGCCCATCCTCCCGGTCGGGCGATTGTCGATCGCTACAGTGATTCCACCGACGATGACCTCATGAACACCGACGGAATCCGCGTAAAGCCGCTTCTCGCCGCCCGGCAGGTCGTTGCGCATGGCGATGGGACCGCAATCAATCGTATCCGGATCGAAGATTACCAGATCGGCGGCGGCGCCTAGCGCTATCCGGCCGCGGCCGATCAGGCCGAACCGGTCGGCCGGCAAGCCCGTGATGCGGTGTACCGCTTCCTCCAGGGTCAAAAGTTTGCGCCGACGCACGCCCTCGCCCAACAGCTGCGTCGAGAAGGCAAAGGAGTTGAGCATATCCAAATGCGCCCCCGCATCGGATCCGCCGATGAGGCAGCGCGGATCGCGCCAGAGCTCGCGTCGGATCTCCCAGGACCGCTCGTCGACGCTCTCGGCCGCCCGCGAGAACGAGACTGCAAGGTTCTCCTCCACGGCGAAATCGAACAACACATCCAGCGGGTCCTTGCCCATGGCGCTGGCACAGTCTCCGAGGCGCTGTCGGTTCCAGCGGGTATTATGGGGCAGGGATAGACCCTCCAGGACGAAGCCCGACCAATCGGTGATTCGCGCCTCATCCATCGTCCGGGCTTTCAACGCTCCTTCCTTCAGTTGCGCCCGGAAGTTGAAATCGGCGAGCGCCTTACGGCGCTCAATGAGAGACATGGGCACGAGGTCGGACCAGCCCGGAATCATGTCGATGACGAAGCAATTCACGAAGTTGAGCAGTGTCACCATCGGACTGGCCGGAACAAGCGCATAGACGGTCGCACCGCGCTCACGCGCGTAGTCGCTTGCACGAAGCTTGCCCTCGACGTGTTCCGGCTTCCTGCTGTTGATTTGGATCGCATTCCAGTTGAGCGCCCGCTCGGCGCTGCGCGACATGTCGGCGGCAAGCGCACAATGCTCCTCCTGCATCACCACTGCGCCGAATACCATTTCGAGCCACGTGCCCGGATAATCACGGATCACCCCGGCAAGAGTCACCATTTCGTCCCGAGCGGCCACACGTGACGGTACAGGGTAGCCTTCGTAATCCGAATGGCTGGCGGCGATGGTGGTTGAAAATCCCATACCACCTTCCGCGATCGAACGCCCGAGCAGATCGCTCATCTGTTTGATCTCAGCGGTCGTAGCCTTGTCCGTGACCGCGCGGCCGCCCATCACCGCGCGACGGAGCGCGCTATGGCCGACAAGGAAGGCGGTGTTGATGGCCAGCGTGCCATCGATCTTGTCGAGGTATTCTCCGAAGCTTCGCCAATCCGGCTTCACTGCCGTGCGCAGCGTTTCAAGAGGCATGCCTTCGACGCGCGATAGCATGCGGAGCAGGTAATCAGTGTCCTCTGGATCGCCTGACAAGGGGGCCAGAGTGAAGCCGCAATTTCCGGCGAGCACCGTCGTGACGCCATGGAAGACCGAAGGACTCAGCATCGGATCCCAAAATGCCTGCGCGTCATAGTGGGTGTGTATATCGATGAAACCTGGTGAGATCACGGAGCCGTCGGCGTCAATTTCCGCGTCGCCACGGCCCTTGACGTTGCCTATCGCGACGATCCGCGCATCATCGATGCCGATATCGCCGTTGAACCGTGGGTTGCCGGAGCCGTCGATCAGTACGCCGTTTCGAATTGCCAAGTCCATATATCGTCTCCCGCAATCTCTAAACGAGAATTCCGATCCGCCGAACGTCGCATTGATGCTCGATTCGATGGTAATACGCTAGCACACCAATGTCGACCCCCACTTCCTAGATCCCCCGTGGGCGCATAGCGGGGCTAATTCATTGAATAAACGATGGAAAAATCTCCAAGCCCAGTGTGCGCTCGAGCATATTTCCTTCCGCCGCATAAATGTCGTACGCTTTCGGGTCATACGCTAGATCAGAATTGCTGCCTCGACGAAGTTTGAGTGGGGGCGAGTCGAATGAATGCGAACGTTTCCGTACAAAAGGCCGCGACCGGAACATTGGATGCTGCTCGGCTCGTCGGATTGACGCCGAATGAGCTGTGGAGCATCCCGAGCGCGGATATCGAGGAACTGCAGCTCGCGGGATTGAAGGAGCGTTTCGACCGGCTGGTCATGCGCATTCCGGCCTTGGGACGGCTCGCCTCCGAGCAGAAGATCGAGCGAATCTCCCGGCTCGATGATGCGGCACCGCTGCTGTTCCGGCACAACGTGTATAAATCCTATCCGCTGTCCTTTCTGGAAAAATCCGACTTTACGCGACTCACGCGTTGGCTCGACGGGTTGACGGCGTTTGATCTGTCACAGCTCGACGTATCGAAGTGCGAAAGCATCGATGATTGGATCCAATTCCTCGACACCAATACCGAGATCAGGGTGATCCACTCTTCCGGCACTTCCGGAAAGCTCTCGTTCTTGCCGCGCAGCGAGGGCGAGTTTGCGCAGTTGCATCTCAAATGGCAGCACCACTTCTTCGAGGGGTTCGGAGAGGAGGGAGAGCATGTCGTCGAGGGGATCGAGCGGCTGCCGATCATCACGCCAAGCTATCGGTTCGGCGCGCTGGGGCAGCAGCGTATGATCGAGCACATCGCAAAATATTGGCATCGCGGCCAGGCGGTGCCCATCATCGCCTTGCATCCCACGCGTATGAGCGCCGATGCGCTGTCTCTGGGCGGACGGCTGCTGGCCGCCGAGGCCAAAGGCGAGTTGGGCCAGCTGCAGCTCTCGCCCAAGCTGCTGGCGCGGCGCGACGAGTTCCTCAAGGAATCGAAGGATCTGCAGGCTCGAATGCAGAACTTCCTGGACGCGATTGCCAAGCTCGAGGGCGAGCGCGTCATACTGCTCGGGCTTGCCGGGCAGTACTACGACTTCGCGGTTGCCGGCAACAAACGGGGTATGAATCACATGTTCGCCGCCGACAGTCTCATCTCCATGGGCGGCGGCAACAAGAACCGCGCGCTAGCCGAGGGGTGGGAGAAAACGCTGTTCGATTTTCTCGGAAGACCCGTGCGCGATGCCTATGGCATGTCGGAAATCATGGCAGGTACCCGTAAATGCCTGCATGGGAATTATCACATCCAACCCTGGGTCATCTTGTATCTCGTCGACCATTCGTCGGGACAGGTTCTACCCCGCACCGGCACACAGACCGGCCGGCTCGGCGTCTTTGACCTGCTGCCCTCGACCTACTGGGGCGGCTTTCTGACGGGCGACGAGATCACTATTACCTTTGACGAGGCGGCACGCTGCCGCTGCGGCCGAATAGGTCCCTATCTGCACTCGAATCTCAGGCGCTACTCGGAGCAGGAGGGCGGCGATGACAAGATCACATGCGCCGGCGCGCCGCAGGCTCATGACAATGCCGTTCAATACTTGATCGATCTGGCGGGGTGAACGCCATGGCCGGATATCGCGTACCGCTGATCATACGCGGCAAGATCATGGAGGGCCCGGAGGTCACGTTCGGCGGCCGTGGGGGAAGCGCCGAGTTCACGACGCCCGATGTCAAGCTGCACCTCGGTAAGCTTGCGCTCGCTACCCCTTCTGCATTGGCCGATCTCTATGGCCAGTCATTCGAGCAAATTTTGGATTTCCTCGCGGCGCTTGGGGAGAAGCTGAGCTTCAAGCGCAACACCTACTTGCAGGAGGCTTTCGAGCTTTCGAGGCACACGTCCGGCCTCGGCGACGAGATTTTGCGGCACCACTACGAGACGCTGCATACGTTCTTCGATCGGACCATGCTTCGAGAGATGGTCGATCGGACTCTCGGGATCCCCTACCTCGAAGGGTGGGTCGGCAGCCGCTTGGCGGGCGGCGGCTCCGCGGCCATTCGCGCCTTCGGCGCGCGCGCGGTGCATATCGTCGCCGGCAACGTGCCCGGCGTCTCGGCCATCAGCATCGCGCGCAACGCCGTGACACGCAGCGATGCCATCGTGAAAAGTCCGTCCAACGATCCGCTGACGGCGGCTGCCATCGCACGCACCATGGTGGATATGGCGCCCGATCATCCGACCACGCGTCATCTCGCCGTCGCCTATTGGAAAGGCGGCGATCAAGAAGTCGAGAGCACGCTCTATCAGCCCAGAAACATAGAGAAGATCATCGCCTGGGGCGGCCTGGCCTCGATCACGCATATCGCGAAGTACATTCAGCCCGGCATCGATTTGATCACCCTCGATCCGAAGCTGTCCTCCACCATCATCGGTCGCGAGGCGTTCTCGAGTGATGTCGTCATGAGGGAGGTCGCGGAGCGGCTGGCCAACGACGTGGGGGTATTCAACCAGGAAGCCTGCGTCAACGCGCGCGTAGTTTACATCGAGACGGGAACGCATGCGCAGGGCCTCGCGAAGGCGAATCGCTTCGGCGCGATGTTGTACGAGGCGATCCAGTCTCTGCCATCGCATACCAGCGGCCCGGCGAAGTCGCTGCATCGCGAACTGGCCGACGAGGTGGAAACGCTCAAATTCGCGGGGGACAGTCACCAAGTGGTCGGGGGAGGGGTGAAGGGCGGTGTGATCATCTCGCAGATCGAAGAGCCGGTGGATTTCTCACGGCTGCTCGCCAACCGGTTCGCCAACATCGTGCCGGTCGATTCCTTGGAGACGCCGATCCGGGCAGTCAACGCCTATACGCAGACGATCGGAATCTATCCGGAGAGCCTCAAAGTCGAGGTGCGAGATCGCCTGGCGTTCCATGGCGCGCAAAGGATCGTCTCTCTCGGCTTCGCAGCCCGGCCGGTGCTGGCAGGTCCGCAAGATGCGATAGAGCCCTTGCGGCGGATGTGCCGGTGGATCATGGACGAGACCTGCGATCCGGCTGATGTGCTGATGCCGTCGAGAACAACTGCAGAAAGCTGAAGGAAGCACTTCCATGGCCCTTACTGATTACGTCACCCTCGGCCAGTCGGGCTTGAAGGTGAGCCCCTTTTGTTTCGGCGCGATGACCTTCGGTAACGAGTGGGGCTTCGGCTCCGACGAGCCGACTTCGAAGCGGATTTTGGATGTATTCTTCGATCGCGGCGGCAACTTCATCGATACGTCGAATTTCTATACGCAGGGCCACTCGGAACGGATCATAGGCGAGCATATCGGCCAAGATCCTGCGAAGCGGACCCGGGCGGTGATTGCCACGAAGTTCAGCGCGAATATGGCCGCCAAGGACCCCAATGCCGGCGGCGCGAGCCGCAAAAGCATCATTTCGGCGTGTGAGGCCTCGCTGCGCCGGCTGAAGACGGACTACATCGATCTTTACTGGCTTCATTGGGACGATCCGTTCACGCCGCTCGAGGAAACGTTGAGCGCCCTCAACGCGCTGGTAAGCGGCGGCAAGGTGCGCTACATCGGCATCTCCGACACGCCGGCGTGGAAGATCTCGCGCGCTCACGCCATTGCAGGCTTCCGCGGATGGGCCAATGTGATCGCCATTCAGATCGAATATTCGCTGTTGGAGCGGACGGTCGAAGGGGACTTGATTCCGATGGCCATGGCGCTGGGCCTCGGAGTCACGTCTTGGGGACCGTTGCGCGCGGGCGTCTTGAGCGGAAAATATACGCGCGATAACATGCGCGCCGAATCGCCCGGCCGCGCTCCGTCGGTGAGCGCAAATTCCAACGAGCACACGTTCGAGGTGCTGGACGCCTTGCACGCCGTCGCCCGCCGCCACGATACGAGCGCGGCGCGCGTGGCGCTGGCGTGGGTCTTGCGAAGGCCCGGCGTGACCGCACCCATCATCGGAGCGCGTACCGAAGCGCAGCTGCAGGATAACCTAGCCGCTTTCGCCATAGAGCTCACGGCTGCGGATCTCGAGGAATTGAACGACGTCAGTGCGTCGCGACTGAGCTTCCCGCACGAGTTTCTGAAGGATGCGACCCGCGCAAGCTACCCGGATATGAGCGTCAACGGCCAAAGCTTCAGGGCCTACGGCCTCTGATTTCGGTCCACCTCGGTGAGGGTTGCTGCCGCGGAAAATTCGTACAAATTGTGCTTGATCTTTTCGAGCAGTGTGAGCAGCTCTCCTCGCTCTTTCGTGCTGATCCCTCGCAGCAAGCGCTCGTTCAAGCGTACTTCGGCGTTGCCCATGATGAGCAGCAGCCTCTGCGCGGCAGCCGTGAGATAAACCCGCTTGATCCGTCGATCCATCGCGTCAGGCCGCCGTTCGACAAGTTTTCCGGATTCGAGCCGATCGACCAATCCACCGAGGGTGACTTTGCCGATATCCAACAGATCCGCAAGTTCCTTCTGCCCCATACCGTCATGCCGGGAAAGATGCGCAAGCACCCACCATTGCGAACGAGTCGTGCCGATCGGTTTCATCAGCTGATCGAAGGCGATGCGGCGCAGCCTTGCCACGTCGTGCATCACGAATCCAAGACGCAAGTCGAGGTTGTCGACGGTTCGTCTCTGGCGCGGCAGAGGCGCGGTAGCCATGGCCGCCGCGCGCGGACCTCGTGCTGATTTGATCGGCTTAGCGCTCACCACTTTGTTCCTGACTATTAGCAAGTAGACAGTATAGCACCGCAGGCGGCATGTTCGCTGCATCGCGGCGCGGTGATATGTAATGTGCCGAGGCCGGACAGCAACCTCGACGGGGCCATCAGTCAGTTGCCGGTATGGCCCAGGCCGCGCGTGAAAACGCGCACGCAAAGCTCCAGGGTCTTCTCGAGCTCGTCGACCGGTGGAGGCTTGAGGCCTAGAAGTGCGCGGTGACGCGCATAGGCCGTGAACGAGCCAATGAAGCTCTCTGCGGCGAGCACCGGATTGACCCGATCGAGACGGCCGCGCGCCATCTCTTCCTCCAGTCGCCGAGCGATGACGCTCGAAACGTTGGGGACCACGCGCGAGGAACGAATCGAATACGCAGCCGTCGCCAAATGGGGGTGATCGCGGTACTCCCCGAGCGTAATGCGCAACAAGGCAACGGCGTCCGGATCCAGGATGAGTTTGAGCAGGTGCCGGCCGCACTCGCTGAGCATCGCGGCAAGGTCGCCATTTCGTTCGAAGACCAGCGCAGGCGCGACGGCATGTTGGTAGAGCGTTTGTACGACCTCCGCAAACAATCGCTCCTTGCTGCCGAATCGGTTGTACACGGTCTGACGGCCGACTCCTGCACGGACTGCGACTTCTTCCAAGCTGGCGCTGAAGCCCCGCCGAAGGAAGATGGATTTGGCGGCGCTCAGCAGCGCTTCCCGAATCCGGTCGCGCTCGGGTGCAGGGGAATTTGCGGTATCGGGCGCTTTCGCGCGCTGCGCGCGCCAGCGATAGTAGCTCGGCACGGAGATGCCGACCGCTCGACAGGCGCTGATCACCGTGCTGCCGCGGGAGACGTTGCGAGCTACCGCAGCAAGCTTGTCGTCGATGCGGTCGGGGCGCAGCCGGGGCCTTCTCGCCTCAAGGCTTCCGCGTCTTCGCATATCGGCACCTCTATTACTATTGCGTTGAGACAAAAGTACACCAGCCTCTCATATTGCACCGCATCCCATTGTTCTTCATGGGAGATATATAAATTTGTATTTAGCGCCCTCGTGTACATAATGATGATCTTACGGGCGGGGGCAAATATGAGCACAGCGGCGGCTTCGTTGAACGTTCGTGTCGATCTAGGCGAGGCGCCCGAGCGGATTATCGATCTCACCCAAAATGAGGTGTATGCGATTCCGCTCGGCGAGCAGTCCGCGCTGCAACTCACCGGTGCGCGCAAGCGCTTCGGCGAGCTGGTCGAGCGCATACCCATACTCAACCGCTTGGCCGAAGAGCAGGGCATCCGCGAGATCCGCTCGCTCGAGGATCTGGCACCGCTCCTCGTGCCCCACTCGGCACTGAAATCCTATCCGATGTCCTATCTGGAAAAGAGCCAGTTTGTTCGCTTGACACAGTGGCTCGATGGATTCACGACCTGCGATCTGTCGACGGTCGACGCAAGCCGGTGCGACTCGATCGACGACTGGCTCATGCTCCTCGATGCGAAGACAGATGTCCGCGTGCTGCACTCGACCGGGACCAGCGGCAAGTTGTCGTTCCTGCCGCGCGGCATGCCGGAGATGAAGGCGATGATGACGGGCTACTGCCGCCAGTTCGACGCTTTCGGCGACGAACCGTCGCTCCTCGGGGCGCCGGTCGAGAAGACCCCGATCATTTTCATGCAGTACCGCAAGGGCGGCATGGCCCAGCACCGGCATCTCGATTTCCTGCAGCAACATCTTTTTGGCGGCGACGCTCGCATGATCGTCACGACCAATCCGACCCGCTTCAGCGCCGATGCGGCCTCGATCGGCGGCCGGTTGCGGGTGGCGGAGGCGAAAGGTGAGCTCGGCAAGATCCAGATCTCAACGAAACTGCTCGAGCGGCGCGACGCGTTCCTCAAGGATCAGGAAAAGACCTCCGTGTACCTCGATGCATTCTTCGACGAGGTGTCGAGCCGATTGCGTGGCCACGTCGTGTCCGTCATGGGCCACGTGCCGATGCTTTACAACATTGCCGTTCAGGCTGCGAATCGTGGAGTCGAGAATCTCTTCTCGATCAATAGCTTCGTGGCCGCCGGCGGAGGAATGAAAGGCCATAGACTTCCCGCGGATTGGCGCGAGAGGGTGGATCGGTTCCTGGGGGGCGCCCCGCTCATCGAGGGTTACGGAATGACCGAAGTCGTTGCGGCGACGCGCCTCTGCCGGGGCGGCCATTACCATCTGCCCGGTTGGCACGTCCCGTTCCTGCTCGACCCGGATAGCGGCAAAGTCCACCCACGGACGGGGACCGCTACCGGCCGTTATGGCGCGTTCGACTTGAACGCACAGACATATTGGGGCGGATTTCTGACCGGCGACGAGGTGACGCTCTCTTGGGGCGACCATCAGCCCTGCTCATGCGGGCGCATCGGACCCTACATACATCACGGTCTCAGGCGCTACACCGAAAAAGAGGGCGGAGACGACAAAATTACCTGTGCCGGTGCGCCCGATGCGCACGACAAAGCCATTGAATTCGTCATTAAGCAGATAGGTTAACCGTCATGGTCGATTATCGCGCACCGCTCATAATCCGCGGCAAGATCATCGACGAAGCGGACGTCGAGTATGGTGGACGCAATCCGCAGACTCGCTTCCGTACCGCCGATCTCAGCAAGTATATCGGCGAGTTGCCGCTCAGCACACCGTCCTCGCTTGCCGATCTGTACACGGTATCGTTCGATGAGATCGTCGATTACCTCGATGAGCTCGGCAAGCGATTGCGCTTCGATGCCAATAGGCATCTGCAGGACGCATTGCAGCTTACCATCAAGACGTCGGGGCTCGGAGAGCCGATTCTGCGATTCGTCTATGAGAATCTGGCAAAGGTTTTCGACCGCAACCACATTCGCGAGGTCGCGGACATCAACATCGGAATCCCGTTCCTGGAGGGATGGGTGAATACGCGGACCGCGGACGGAACGTCGACATACGTGCGCGCCTTCGGGGCGCGTGCCGTGCACATCATCGCGGGCAACGTCCCGACCATTTCCGCCATGACGATCTTGCGCAACACGATCACGCGAAGCGACATCATCATCAAGACCCCATCCAACGACCCGCTGACTGCATCGGCTATTGCGCGCACCATGATCGATATGGCGCCCGACCATCCGATCACCAAGCACATCAGCGTTGCCTATTGGAAGGGCGGCGATGCAGCCATCGAGGATCAGCTGTATCGGCCGAACAACGTCGAGAAGATCGTGGCGTGGGGCGGCATGGCCTCGATTACGCACATTGCCAAGTATATTCAGCCCGGCATCGACCTCATCACCCTCGATCCGAAGTTATCTTCGACCATCATCGGCAAAGAGGCCTTCGAAAACGGCCAGCGGATGGAGGAGGCCGCCCGGCGGCTTGCGCTGGACATCGGGGTCAACAATCAGCTCGCTTGCTTGAATGCGCGCGTGGTCTATATCGAGTGCGGTACGGGAAAGGCCGGACTTGCCCAGGCGAACCGCTTCGGCGAGATGGTGTACCAGGCCATACAGGACCTTCCGGCACATCTCAGTAATGCCGTGCCTGCGATCGATCGGGCGCTCGCCCAGGAGATGGAAGGCCTGCGCTATGCGGCCGCCGCTTACAGGGTGTATGGCGGAGATGGTCGTGGTGGGGTAATCGTGTCGCAAACGGATGAGCCCGTAGAGTTTGCGCCCCTGCTCAATAATCGCATCGCGAATCTCGTCCCTGTCGATGATCTGGAGATTCCGATTCGCGCCGTCACGAGTTACACGCAGACCATCGGCATCTACCCTGACGAGTTGGTTCCGAAGATTCGCGACCGTTTGGCGTTCCACGGCGCTCAGCGGTTGGTGACGCTCGGCTATGTGGCGACCCGCCGTACCATCGCCGGGCCGCAGGACGGAATCGAGCCGTTGCGTCGGATGTGCAAATGGATTTTGAACGAGGTACATGACAGCAAGGTCGTTCCTTATTGGCCCGCGAGGCGCATGCCTGAACCGCTGGCGCGATCCGTCCCGTTCAGCGGCCGGTGAACTTGGCCTTCCGCTTGTCGAGGAAGGAGCGGATGCCTTCGCTCCAGTCTTGGGTCTGAGCCGCCAGGCCGTAGCTCTCCGCCTCCAGGCTACCCTGCTGCTCGATCGTGTTGTTGAGCGACTGCATCACCTGGTGGCGGATGAGCGCATAAGCCCTGGTGGGTCCATTCGCGAGCCGCTCGGCGAGCTTTGCAGTTTCAGCCTCGAGCTCGCCCGCGGGCACGACGAAATTGACGAGCCCGAGGCGCTGGGCCTCGGGAGCAGCGATGCGGTCGCCGAGCAACGCGAGTTCCAGGGTCTTTCGCGTGCCGATCTGGCGCGGCAGGAAGTAGGTCGTCAGTCCATCGACACTGCCGCCATGCAGCGAGTGCGGCACGAAAAAAAACGCCGTATCCGCGGCGATCACTAGATCGCACGCCGCCACCAGCCCCACCGCGGCGCCCGCGACCGCGCCCTGCACGCTGGCAATGATGGGCTTGCCGAGCCGCTGCATGGTCTGTGCGAGCAAGTTGTAGACGTGGATCGGCGCGGAAACCAGCGCGGCTTTGCGAT
>Ga0182015_10001262_pt1 | contig 33983 bp, 26 predicted proteins | sample 712P3MmetaG_FD_120478 | JGI IMG/M metagenome (GOLD analysis project Ga0182015, IMG submission 120478) | Permafrost microbial communities from Stordalen Mire, Sweden - 712P3M metaG | ecosystem: Environmental > Terrestrial > Soil > Wetlands > Permafrost | place: Sweden: Stordalen | collected...
ATTGCCGCTCGACTCACGCGGCGGGGTGCTGGGGCCACAGGGACAACGTGCTACGGGCCTGGTCGAGCTACCTCGCCGGCTGCGCTCCCGCCGACCAGCACCTCGTGATGGGCGCGGCGTATGCCAAAGCCCCGCGATATGCGACCTCGTTCGCCGAGATCTTCGTCGCCGCCTGTGGCCCCAAGCCGAGCGGCGAGGCCTTCACCTGGGCGCAGGCACAGGCTGCGATAGGCATCTAGCGCCTTAACCGGGCCGGGGCACCCCGAGTATCGTTGCCGCCAGGGAAAGCCCGGGCGGGTCGCGCCTTTGGTCGCGTCCCGTTGGCCTTTGCTCGTGGAGGGGCGGCGACAGGAGAGGTGTGCACAAAGTTGCGGTGATCGGAGGCGACGGGATCGGTCCTGAAGTGGTCGCGGAGGCACTGAAGGTCGTCCGCGCCACCGGCGTTGCCATCGAGACCGTCGACTATGACCTCGGTGCCGGCCGTTACGAGCGCACGGGCGAGGTCTTGCCCGACTCGGTGCTGGGCGAGCTGCGCAGCACCGACGCCATCTTGCTCGGAGCCGTGGGGCCGCCGATCGGGTCCACCAAGGTGCCTTCGGGGGTCATCGAGCGCGGCCTGTTGTTAAGGCTTCGTTTCGAGCTCGATCTCTACATAAACCTGCGACCCTTCAAAGGCGTACCGGGTGCCATCGCCGAAGGAACGGACTTCGTCTTGGTGCGCGAGAACACAGAAGGACCCTATGGCGGAGAGGGCGGAGCGCTTCGGCGCGGCACACTGTTCGAGGTCGCCACGCAGGGCTCGGTGAACACCCGTCACGGCGTCGAGCGCTGCGTCCGTTACGCCTTCGAGCTTGCCGAGCGGCGCTCTAGGAGCCATGTGACCCTCGTTCACAAGACCAATGTTCTCAACTACGCGGGCGATCTCTGGCGCCGGGTCTTCGACCTCGTCGCCGCGGAGCATCCGGGCGTGGCCACGGCGTACAACCATGTCGATGCCGCCTGCATCTTTTTCGTCGAGGACGCCGGCCGTTACGACGTCGTCGTGACCGACAACCTCTTCGGCGACATCCTCGCCGACCTCGCCGGTGCCCTAACGGGCGGGATCGGTCTCGCGGCCTCGGCCAACCTCAACCCCGCCCGCACGGGGCCTTCGCTGTTCGAGCCGGTGCACGGCTCGGCGCACGACATCGTCGGGACCGGGAAGGCGAACCCGCTCGCGGCCATCGCATCGGCGGCGATGATGCTCGAGCACCTCGGCGATCAGGCCGCGGCGGAACGAGTGACCAAGGCTGTGGTGCAATTGCGAGAAGAGATGGCCGGGTCGTCAAAGACCTGGAGCACTGCCGGCGTCGGCGACGAAGTCGTAAGGAGGTTGTGACGGTGCCTATCACCCCGACAACAAAGATTTGGATGGACGGCGAGCTCGTCGACTGGGACAAGGCCACGGTGCACGTCCTCACTCACAGCCTTCACTACGGCATGGGCGTATTCGAGGGCATCCGCGCCTACGAGACGGCCAACGGGCCGGCGATCTTCCGCCTGCGCGACCACACCAAGCGGCTTTTTAGGGGCGCTCGCATCTTGCAGATGGACGTGCCTTTCACAGAAGACGAGATCTTCGAGGCGATCAAGCTCACCGTCGCCGTGAACGGCCTCGACAGCTGCTACATCCGCCCGATCGCCTACCTCGGCTACGGCGAGATGGGCCTCAACCCGCTCTTGTGCAAGGTGAGCGTCTCGATCGCCGTTTGGCCCTGGGGCGCCTACCTCGGCGAGGAGGGCATCGCGAACGGCATCCGCCTCAAGGTCAGCTCGTGGTCGCGCCACGACCCCCGCGCCATCCCGACGGCCGCCAAGGGCACCGGGATGTACGTGAACTCCTCGCTCGCAAAGGTCGAGGCGATGCGGGCCGGCTACGACGAGGCTCTCATGTGCACGACGAGCGGCCTGATCTCTGAGGGCACGGGCGAGAACGTCTTCGTCGTGCGCGACGGGCAGATCTTCATGCCCCCCGCCTCGGCCGCCGGCGCCCTCGAGGGGATCACGGCGGACTCGGTAGTCACCATCGCCCGTGATCTCGGCTACTCGGTGACCGACCGTGAGATGCGGCGGACTGACCTGTACATGGCCGACGAGGCATTCTTGAGCGGCACTGCCGCCGAGGTCGTGCCGATCGGTTCGGTCGACGACCGCCCGATCGGCGATGGACGCCCCGGCCCGATCACCCGCGAGATCCAAGACACCTACTTCGCAGCGGTGAGGGGCAAGGTGGACCGCTACAAGGACTGGCTCGAGTATGTCAACTGAGCGCCGCCTCCCTGACGCCGTCGACATCTACGACACGACGCTCAGGGACGGCTCACAACAAGAGGGCATCTCGCTCACCGTCGACGACAAGCTGCACGTCGCCGAGCAGCTCGACCATCTCGGTGTCGCCTACATAGAAGGCGGCTGGCCGGGCGCGAACCCGAAGGACGAGGAGTTCTTCGCCCGGGCGGCGAAGGACCTCCGCCTCAGCATGGCCAGCCTCGTCGCCTTCGGCTCTACGCGCCGTTCCGGGGCAAAAGCCGCCAGTGACGAGACGCTGCGCCACCTCGTCGAGGCCGGGACCGAAGCGGTCTGCATCGTCGCCAAGGCCTCCGATCTGCACGTCACCGAGGCGCTTCGCACGACCCTTGACGAGGCGATCGCGATGGCGGGCGATTCCGTGGCCTACCTGCGTGCCTCGGGGCTGCGGGTGTTCCTCGACGCCGAGCACTTCTTCGACGGCTACAAGCGAGACGCAAGCTTCGCCCTCGCCGTGCTCGCCGCGGCCGAACAGGCCGGCGCCGAGGTGCTCGTGCTCTGCGACACCAACGGCGGCACCATGCCGGACGAGGTGGAGCAGATCGTCGCCGCGGTCAAGGCGCGCTCGTCTGTGAGCATCGGCGGGCACTTCCACAACGACGGTGGTTGCGCGGTCGCCAACTCGCTCGCAGCGGTGCGCCAGGGCGCGACCCAGATCCAGGGTTGCGTCAACGGCTACGGCGAGAGGACAGGCAACGCCGACCTGTCGGCGATCATCGCCAACCTCACCTTGAAGATGGGTGTGAAGACGATCCCGGCGGACCGGCTCGAGCGGCTCACCTCGGTCGCCCACCACGTCTCTGAGCTCGTCAATCTGACCCTCGACCCGCAACGGCCGTACGTCGGGGTGGGGGCCTTCACCCACAAGGCCGGCCTGCACACGAGCGCCCTCGTCCGGCGCTCGGACGCCTACGAGCACGTGTCGCCTGACGTGGTGGGCAACGGGACCCGCGTCGTAGTGAGCGAGCTGGCGGGGCGCTCGACGCTGCAGATGAAGGCCGCCGAGCTCGGCCTCGAACTCGACTCGCCGGCGCTCGGCCGGGTGCTCGAGGCCCTGAAGCACCTCGAGCACAACGGCTATCACTTCGAGGCGGCCGACGGGTCGCTCGAGCTTTTGATGCGGGCAGCGGCGGGTGCCCAGGGCGGCCGACTCGGGGACCTGTTCAGGATCGAGTCCTTCCGTGTCATCACCGACTGGCGTGCGAGAGACGCCAAGCCAGGCGACGAGCCGGTCGAGGACGAGTCGACCCTCGTGCACCCGTGGTCCTCGCCCGGCGAGCTCACCACGGAGGCGACCGTCAAGGCCCATGTTGGCGACGAGCGCGTCGTGGCGACAGCGGAGGGCAACGGTCCGGTCAACGCGCTCGACGCCGCCTTGCGCCTCGCCATCGAACCGCACTTCCAGCAGCTGCGCAATGTGCACCTGACCGACTACCGCGTGCGAGTGCTCGACACCGCCAAGGGGACCGACGCCGTGACGCGGGTGCTCTTGGACACGGCCGACGCCGAAGGCAGCTGGTCGACGATCGGCGTCTCGGAGAACATAATCGAGGCCTCCTGGCAGGCCCTTGTGGACGCAGTGGTGTTCGGCCTCGTCCGGGCCGCGGAGAGCGAGGTCGTCGAGTGACCCAGCCCAAATTCGCCCCGATCATGGAGCAGCACGAGGTGCGCGCCGGCTACCAGCTGGGCGTACCCGGACCGTGGGAGATTCACCGCCCGGGCGAGAGCCGCCCGGCCCCCCATGCTCAAAACCTCGCCGGCCTCGGCATTCCCGGGCCGGACCAGGGCTATGCCCTCGAGCTCGCGACCCGGTTCGAGGACCGGCTCGGGCTCGAGCCCGACGAGCGGGCCGAGGACGTCCTCGCCGGCGCGGTCGCCATCGCCCTGCGGCGAGCCGCCATTTTCGGCCGCGCCCCGGTTGGCGGGGACGTCGAGCTCGCCCTGAACCTGTTCAAGTACCTCGTCGGTGGGGATGGGACCTCGCCGTCGGGTGACCTTGTCGCGTGGCGGCGCGAACACTTGGCCGGGGCGGCGCACGACTACTGGCGCCGCAGGGCTCTCGCCGACGCGATCCCCGAGGCGACGCTGCGCCTCAAGCCCGGGACCGTGGCCCAGCGCCTCGAGACCGAGCCGGCCAGCTGGCAGGAGCTCGTCGGCGCCTGAGCCCTCCTGCCGGGGCGCCCACCGGGGCGGTCGCTGAGCCGGCGCCCAGGTTGGTCTTTGCTACGAGGTCGAGCGCGAGCGAGGATCCTGCAGCACCGAGCCGGCAGCCTCGGCCCTCCTCGAGCATCGCGCAGGATGGTGCTAGCCCTGCGCCGCACCATGCCGGGTGGTGAAAGCGACGTATACAGAGCCCCCCCGAGCTAGCTGGGCTGTACGGGTAGGGACCCCGGGGGGTGCAGCGACCTGGGCATCAGTCACTACCTAAGGAGTATCCGATGGCTCGAGGGGCTCGAATATCCTGGTCGGGGCTCTCCTGGGGGCTCAGAGGCTCTCGAACAGTAGATAACCCCCCCCACCCCTTCCCCAGCTTTCGACCGCCCCCCGGGCCGTGCTCCTGGTCCGTTGACTCAGTCAAGGGTTGCGGCACAAGGATATGAGTGTGAAGGCCACGGGCACAGAGCCCCCTGACCGAGTGCTCTTGTCGCCATGGTCTTTCTCGGCTAAGCAACTACCGCATGACAACTTCGAGGAGCGTAGCGGACTTCGACCGCAAGAACCAGGACCGTTACTCGACCGGCAATCTGTCGCATCGTTTCGACTCCGGCGGTCAGTGGATCGATCTCGGTGAGAGGGCCGCGGTGAAATCAGTCGCGGCCGCGAGCTGGGGCCGGCCCGTCCTCGACATCGGGATCGGTGCTGGTCGGACGACTTCGCTCTTGACGATGCTCACCGACGACTATGTGGGGATCGATTACTCGCAGGGACTGATCGAACGAGCCCAACAGGCCTTTCCCGATCTGGACATACGTTTCGGCGACGCGCGCGACCTGTCGGCGTTCTCCGACAAGAAATTCGGCCTGGTCGTCTTCTCCTACAACGGGATCGACTCGGTCGGGCACGAAAACCGCGCCCTCATCTTGAGCCAGGTCTGCGGTGTGCTCGCGCCCGACGGACACTTCGTCTATTCGACCCTGAACAAGCGTGGACCTTTCTTCAACGAGCGACCCTGGAGTTCGGACCGCGCCAACTCGCCCCGTAGTCTCCCGGACCGGTCCGCGCGGTTCGTCGTCCGGGTCGTGCTGGACAACCGTGAGTACCGGCGGCGCCTGTCGGAATGGTGGCGCATGCGAAACACGGTCGAGGATCACGGGGACTGGGGCATGGGGCCCCTCGGCGGCCCCGGTTCAGGACTGCTTATGCACTGGTCGACTCCCGCCGCCACCAGCAGGGAACTGGCCGAGGCCGGACTCCAAGCGGTGGCGTTCTTCGATACCTCTGGCAAGCGCCTGGCCGACGGCGAGGACGCCACGAGCTGGTGTTTCCACATAGTGGCAGAACGTGCCGCGTAGAGAGGGCAAAGTGGGCAGGTAAGGCGCTTTCGGGCTGCACTTCAGGACCGTCCTCGGAAACGCTCGGCTGAGCTGAGAGGCGAGCTGGGGCCCGCGACGGCGCTCGCGGGCGCGACAATGGGCTCATCCGGGGGGTCTGGACGACCAAGTTCTGAGGCCACTCCGGGACCTGACTAGAAACGGAGACCCTCGATGTCCCAATTCCGTACCCGCCTGCTCGGGCGCCCGATCATCGTGCTCGCTCTCGTCTCGGCTGTGCTCATCGGCACGTTCACCGGCGTCGGCTTCGCCGCCACCCGCAAGTCATCGGGGCTCAGCGGCCCGAGCCAGAGCTCGACGTCCTCCAAAGCAGCCTCAACGGCTGCAAAGATCGTCTTCCATCCCCTCCAGCTCCTGAACGGCGCCAAGTCACAACAGGTCTGGGGCACCGGTCCGCCGCAGTACGCCGTCTCCGGTGGCGTCGTGTACTTTGCAGGCTCGATCTCGGCGCCTCCGGACCAATCCCTCCCGGCCTTCGTCATGCCAGCGGGCGCGCGTCCCGGCTATTACGACTGCTTCTCCATCTATTCGGCGAACAATGCCAACACCCAGGCCGTCGCGGCGCTCCACATCTACGCGAACGGCAAGGCGTACATGCAGGGCAAGTATGCGAGCATCTTCACCTCGCTCACCGGGGTGAGCTTCGTCGTGGGCTACTAGCCCGAAGGGTCGCTCCTCGCGCTCGTGATGAGCCTGAAAGTGAGATAAACCGGCTACTCGGAGAACGACGGCCGGCTCTGAGCGACAACGCGTTCGCCACCCGGCCTGCGAGGAGACTCGGCGTTGCGCAGGCTTCGGGCACGAGCCAGCCACCGATGGCGGTAGCCACGCAGCCCGCGAGCGTTGTCTTGCCGAGTCCCGGTGCGCCGAGGAACAGGAGTAGCAGTCTTTGGCCCGCATGGACACACCCGCTGTCGGCTCCGCAGGCTTAGTAGACAGCCGGCAAAGCTCGAGCGTTGGCGAGTCGTGCCGTTTGCCTTGCTTCCGGGCTCGGATTGCCGTAGGCGAGCATGGTGACCCGGCCGTCTGCGTGCCCAAGTTCGTCGCCAATCTGAGCCCACTCCGTGAGCGTGAGCGGCCGGCCGAGTTGAGCCATCATCGCCTCAGCTCGAAGCGTTCCCATCGTGCGCCGAGCGCCATGGGGGACAAAGTGAACACTGTCGCCCAGTACGTCCTTCGCCAGCGCCTTCCACGCCCGGTTAAAGGCGACTGGATCAGCTGGGCCGCCGAACTTCGAAGCGAACACCAGGTCTGAGTTTTGCCAACGGTCGCCGGCAGCGTGGCGCTCGCCGGCCTGGCGCACTCGCTGGCGGTGAAGCGCTGCTAGGGCTGCAGCGTCGAGCCGGACGGCATCGTGGTCGATTGACTGGCCAGCCGCGGTCGCGCGGGCCTGCAAGCGGTAGCGTCGCGTCCTGACAAGCCAGGTCGGGCCGGGAGCGGCCACTATCTCATCGGAGGCAGGGCCATGGGTTTTATGGACAAGGTGAAGGCGCAGGCGACGGTGCTGGCCGAAAAGGCCCAAGAAGGCGCCAAAGCCGGGCAAGCCAAGCTCTCGGAGATGCAGGCGAAAAAGCACGCCGATGCTCTCCTGCTCGAGTTCGGCGGCCTTATGTACACCGAGCAGGCGGGACGTGCCTCTGCCGGCGCGGAAGCAAGAGTGTCTGAGCTGATCGAGGAGATCCGCCAGTTCGAGGTCGAGCACGGGCCAGTCACGGTGACCTCCGCGACCGCGGCGCCGACGGCCCCCGACGGGACGTTCGTGCCGACGGCGAGCGCCGCGGGCGACACCCCCGCCCAGGCCTCGACGCCAGCCGCGACGGCGGTACCCGGCGGTGGCGCGATGCCCCAGTTCAGTGGCGGCATCCCGACAGGTAGCTACTCCTCGGACTCCGAGGAGACCGCGGGGAGCGAAGAGACCTCCTAGACGCGCCGGCGCACACGCGGGTGCGCGGTCGTGTCCCCAGCTAGCTTGTGACGAATGCTCCCGGGGGGTCATCCGGCGCCCGTTCGGCTCCGTAGTCCAGGTGAAGTGCGACCTGAACTGTCCAACGCGAGCGATGCCAACCTCGCGCTTGCGATAGCCCGCTACCGGGAGGACGCGCTCGCGGAGGCCTACCGGCGCCACGCCGGGTCGGTCTTCGGGTTGGCGCGTCGATTGTTGCACGAGAAGGCGGCTGCCGAAGAGGTCGTGCAAGAGGTTTTCGTGAGGTTGTGGAACGCGCCGGACCGTTTCGACCCCGAGCGGGGCTCGCTGCGGTCTTACCTGCTCGCCCAGGCGCACGGGCGGGCGGTGGACCAGATGAGATCGGAGCTCTCCCGGCGCCGGCGCGAGGAGCGCGAGGCGAGGAAGACCGCCCAGAGTGGCTACGACCTCGAGCACGAGGTCGGGGACATGATCGTCGCCGACCAGGTCCGCGAGGTCCTCGGAGGCCTGCCCGACACCGAGCGCAAGCCGATCGAGCTGGCCTACTTTCGTGGCCACACCTACCGGGAGGTGGCGACGATCCTCGGTGAGCCGGAGGGCACGGTGAAAAGCCGGATCCGCAGCGGGCTGAAGCGGATGCACGGCCTGCTCGCTACTTCTGGGCTCGGCCTTGGAGGTGAGCAGCCGTGACCCACAACGAGCTCGAGGAGCTGCTCGGCGTCTACGCCCTCGACGCGCTCGACGACGACGAGCGTCAACTGGTTGACGAGCACCTGGCCTCCTGTCCGAGATGCCGCGCCGAGCTCGCCGCCCATCGCGAAGTCGCGGCCTTGTTGGGCAATGCCGTCGGAGAGTCCCCGGCAGTCGCGCCCGACGAGCTGTGGGACAGGATCTCCGCCTCGCTCCTCGACGAGCCGCCCGCCCTGTCGCCGCTCGTGCGGCCGCGAGGAAGGCGGAGCCTTGCCCTCCTCGTCCCCCTCGGAGCCGTCGCCGCCGCGTTGATACTTGTCGTCGGGTTGCTCGCGGCAAAGGTGGTCAATCTCGACCACCAGGTAACGAGCCTTAACCAGCAGGCAAGTGTCGCCAAGATCTTGTCCAACCCGTCGCACCAGACCGTGCAGCTCACCTCTGCAACGACCAGCTGGCACGCGACTGTGGTCCTGCTCGACGGACAGGGCTATTTGATCAACCCGTCAATGCCCGCTCTCAGCCGCTCGCAGACCTTCCAGCTCTGGGCGCTCTCGCGCAACAAGATCGTCTCGCTCGGCGTGCTCAGCTCGAACCCGTCGGCGGTCGCGATCCAACTCGAGCCGCACATGACCGTGCTCATGATCACCGCCGAACCGCTCGGGGGTACCCCGGTGCCGACCACACCTGTGCTCGTGAGGGGGAACCTGCCCGTCGGGGTCTGATCCCTGCCTGCAGGGCCGCGGGCGCATTTTGAGTGAGATACTTCTCACGCGAAACGGAAGGCGGCTGCCATGGCCATAGAGACGGCGCTCAGTTACCCGGACATAAGTGCTCAGGGCTTCGCCCATCCCGCTGATCGGGCCGCCACCGCCGCGCTGCACAGCGTCCCGATGCTCGACAAGGTGGTCAAAAAGCTGAGCGAGGTCGGTTACGAGCGCAAGTACCGCCAGCTCATGCTCGGCAATTCCGTCCGCCTCGGCGAGGATCAGTTGCCCGAGGTCTGGGCCATGCAGCGCCGCTGCGCCCACGTCTTCGACATCGCCGAGTGCCCCCAGCTGTATGTGACCCAGGCCCCTGTTGGCAACGCCCTTACGATCGGCACGAACGATCCCATGACGCTCGTCTCCTCCGGGCTCGCCGGCTCGTTCGATGCCGACGAGCTGCACGCGGTGCTCGCGCACGAGATGGGCCACGTGCTGGCGGACCACGTCGGCCTCATGACCAGCTTCGTGCTCGTCCAGTCGATCGTATTCAAGGTGCTGAAGGGGGCGCCGCTTGCCGGACTTCCGATGTTGGGCGTGTACTACGCCCTGCTCGAGTGGTCTAGGGCGGCCGAGCTGACAGCCGATCGTGCGAGTGCCCTCGGGACCGGGGACCCCTTGCTCACCTGCAGGACCTTGATGCGCATGGCCGGCGGTCCGGTGAAGGGCTTGAACCTTGACGCGTTCATAACCCAGGCAACCGAGTACGAGGGCGAGGGTGACCCGTTCGCTCGTTACTCGCGCTTTTGGGAGGAGATAGGAGCGTCCCACCCGTTCCCGGTTCGCCGTGTCCGCGAGCTCGTCAGTTGGGTGTCATCGGGCGAGTTCGACCGGCAGCGCTCGGGCGGCTACCTGCGACGTGGCCAGGAGCCACCTCCCTCGGCAGAGTTTGACATGGCATTCAAGCACTACAGGAAGCGTTTCTCGAAGATGGTCGAGCGTGCCGGCAGCGGGGTGCAGCAGGTCGTGAGCAAGTTCGCTACGTGGCTCGACGCCGATGCTGAGCAAGGCGGCAACGAGGAGGACTTCGACGTCTGAGCCGGGCTGATCAGCTGAGGAAAGTGCGGGGAAGGGACTCGAACATCTCAGCCGATAGGGCGAGCGACTCGACGTCGACGCGTTCGTCGCCGCCGTGGAACATCGACATGAACTGCGCGAAGCTCAGCCGGTCCGAGAACATCCCGAAGCCGTAGGCGACTGCTCCAAGCCTGCGGAAGAACCGCCCGTCTGTTGCCCCGGCGCTGAAGAAGGGGATGGGCTCGGCGCCGGGGTGGAAGCGGCGCACCATGGCGTCGAGCTCGTGCCACAGCCGGGTGTCGATCGGCGACTCGGTGGCCGGGTCGTCGTGGGTCCAAAGGACATCGACCTTGTCGCCCATGTCCCCGATGGCCTCCGCCAAAAGCGAGCGGACGGAGGCCTCGCTCTCGCCCGGAAGCGTGCGGATGTCCAAGTCGAGATCCACTTTGTCGGGAATTATGTTCAGTTTCGTGCCCCCATGCACGATGGTGGGGGCGATCGTCATATGGGTGAGGGCGTGTGCCTGGCGGGCGAGGCCGAGATCGGGGAGCGACTGGCAGAACTCGTCTATGGCCCCGGGGTCGAGGAGCATGGCGCCGACCTCGTCGGGCAGCGACAAGCCGGCGACGAGGCGGCGCCAGGCATCGTGAATGTTCGCCGGCGCCCTGAACTCCGCCAGGCGCCTTATCACCTCGGCCGCGTTGACGAGGGCGTTGTCGGTGCGAAATGGCGCCGAGGCATGTCCAGCCACGCCCCTGACACGAACGCGACACCAGCAGCTGCCCTTCTCGCCGACGGTGATCGGCAGCCTGCGGCCTCCGGGCGTCTCGATGGGGATGCCCCCCTCCTCGGTGATGACGTAGTCGGCCCCCACCGCGGAACCGGCGTGCTCGGTGAGCCAGCCGGCGCCGTGGGAGCCGAGGGCCTCCTCGTCGGCGACGGCGGCGAGGATCAAGGTGCCGCGGGGGCGAAAGCCACTCTTGGCCAGGCGCCCGAACGCGACGGCCATCGAGGCGGTGATGTTCAACATGTCGACGGCGCCCCTGCCCCAGACCTCGCCGTCAAAGAGCTCGCCCCCGAAGGGGTCACGGCTCCAGGTGTCCGGGTTCGCCGGCACCACATCGGTGTGCCCGAGATAGCACAGCGAAGGCGCCGCCGGGTCGCTTCCCTCGATGCGCGCCACGAGTGAGACACGGCCCGGAAGCGGCTCGAAACTCTCGAGATCGCAGCCCGATCCCTCGAGCCCGGAGCGCAGCAGATCGGCGTTGACCGCCTCGTGGCCGGACTCCGCCGTGCCGTCGTTGACGCAGGCGTTGCGGATCATCTGCTGGAGCAGATCGACAATCTCTGGGTCTCGCACCTCGAAATCGTCTGTCACCTCGCCCCTTTTTCCTCGACTCGTCTCCACATCACCACGTGCGGGCCGACCGACGGCAACACCCACTCCTCGCCGTAGGTCGAAAAGCCCGCCCTTTCGTAAAAGGCGATGGCGCCCACCCGGGCATTGCACCAAACGAGCAGCCCGCCGCGTGACGCGACGTGGTCCACGACGGCGCCGAGAACCCTCGAGCCGACGCCCTGTCCGCGGAGGTCCTCGCGAGTCGCCATCCCGCGCAGGCGCCACGTCGCCGGCTCGACACCGCGGCGGGCGCCAAGCCCGGCCACCTCTGGCCCGAAAGGTGCCGCCTCGGGGAATACCGTCGCCACTCCGATGATCTCGCCGCTGCCTCGGTCGACAGCTCCGAAGGTTGCCGTGTCCGGCTCATCGTCTCCCTCCCAGAGCACCGCCTCGATGCCGAGATGCGGCCTCAACACGGCGTGGCGCAGGGGGTAGCTCGCGGCCGAAGCGATTCGCTCGACCCTTATCTGCACACGAAGAGCGTACCGATGCGGCTACGGCCCCCTTCAAGTCGCCTTGGCTCACCACGCCATTGCGCTTCTGGGAGCGGAAACGCCGGAGCTTCAATGTTCGCAAGCTGCCGCTAGGTGTGACTCGGGGCGAAGCCAAGGTGAGGCCGCGGGTGATTCGGGTCAATCGAATCTGTCACCAGGCCGATTGACCTTTTCAGTTCCCGCGACCGGGTGCTCATCGAGTGCGATGGGCATCGGTGCGTTATTGAACGGAGCCACGCGGTGAGCAGTTCTATGTCCATGGTGCGTCGATTCAGCAGGCGCAAGGGGGCGCTTGTGGCCTCGCTCGCAGCGGTTGCTGCTCTCGGGATGACGGCGTCGTCGACTCTGGGCGGATTCAGTGCCGGCATCAGCAACAGCACCAGCACCTTCAGCTCCGCCACCATCCAGCTCGAAGAGGCTAATGGCGCTACCACCTGCTACTCGACAGGATCGGGCTCGGGCGGCTCGGTGACTGCGAGCAACACGAACACGACCTGCACGATCAATGCTCTCGTCGGCACGCTCGACCAGGTACCCGGCGGTACCGCGCTTGCGACAACGCTGACGTTCACCAACGCCGGCAACCACAACGCCACCGTTGCTTCGTTGGTGACCGGCGCCTGCAGCCAGGCGACAGCTTCGGACTCCAGCGGCTATATCGGGTCCGACACGTCGTTTTGCAACAAGGTCGACATCACTGTCGCGAACATGACGACCGGCGCCACCGACAAGTGCGTCTACCCGAGCCAAGCGGCCGCGTGCCCGGCGCTGGCCAACACCAACAACCTCTCGAACTTCGCGAGCACGACCTTCAACGCGGTCCCTCTTTCCGTGCTTGCTGCCGGTGCTTCGGCGACCTATGCCGTGACGACCCAGCTCGACTCAGGCGTGGCCACCAACGCCGATCAGGGACTGACTGCCACCGTTCCTTTCACCTGGAGCATCAGCCAGTAGCTCCACCGGGCTCGGCGGTTCCCAGGAGCCACCACCTGGGCGCCGCCGGCCCGTGAAGCTCCGAAGCCCGGCCTTGGCGTGGTCCGCTCGCAGCTCGGCGTCGGGCGCTCCAGGCGCTCGGATCGCTGGGCTCCTCGCCCTTTACTTTTGGTCACAAGCACCGCCGGTGCCTCGGGCTTCAAGGCGCTCCTGTCTCATTCCATGACGCGGGAGGCCGGGTGATCTCCGTGCGCTCGACCCAGCTTGCAGACCTAAGCGGACCGTTACTGGCCAACGGTTTGCTCGGACTGAAAGAGTCTGTCTCTCCCATGCTGGGGCATCGCGATCGTCGTTCTGGTCTGGCCGTGATCTCGCCGCTTGCTGGCTGCCTTTGGCGTATCTGGCGCGGTGATGAGGTGCTGGCGACCAGGGCCCCGTGAAGGGCCGGCTGATGCCACCTAATGAGAGGCAGTTTCCTCGAGGACCACCTGCTCACCCGGACGGAACTGGCGACGGGACCCGTCGCGGTCGAGCCGCCACACCGACTTGTTGCCGTGGACCGTGAAGCTGTTGCCAGTTCCGACGAGCGCAGTCTCCTCGTCGATGCCGACCAGTACCGCGTCCGGCGGCGTCCTAGACAGCATTTGATCGGCAAGACCCGGGATCCAATGCTCGAAGCGGTCGAAGTGGGGGAGCACGGCCAGCTGCGGCACGATGGCCAAGCCCTCGCCGCTGTAGCGCCCAGGTTGGCGGAAGTCGTAGGCGATGCGGCTGAGTGCACACGCTCCGGCCGAGCAACCCGCGAGGGCAGCACCGGCGCGCCAAGCCTCGAGGATGGACTGCCATACCGCCGTGCCGGCGAGCGTGTGGGCTAGGTAGCCCGGATTACCTCCGGAGAGGTAGATAAGACCTGCTCCGGCCACCTTCGCGGCAAGCTCGGGGCGATCAGCGTCGGCTCGGTCGAGTACCTCGAGCGGTACGGGCTCGACTCCCATGGCCGAGTAATGCGATAAGGCGAGCTCGACCCAGTAGCGCACCCGCTCGGGACCCTCTTCGGCGGCGGCGGTTGGGAGGAAGACAGCTCGTTGCGGGCGGCCGGCCAACAATTCGGCATCGACCGGGGCCATGATTTCGAGAAACTCACCGCTGCCGACCAGTGCCACCGGCCCGGTGCCTTCCATGAGGCTCAAGGCCTTGGACCTGACCGGTTCGGCATCGCGTTTACGCTAGTGGTCGGGAAGTTCGCGCAAGCCATGTGCGAGATAGCGCAATGCGCGGCCTCGTGCCGGCGCTCCGCCCGGTCATCGCTCGAACTGGACCCGCCCTCAAAATGATCACTGTCACCGACCTCGAGCTCACTGCCGGCGGTCGCCAGCTCCTCGAGCCGGTGACCTTCCAGGTCGCGCCCGGGGACAGGATCGGCCTTGTCGGTCGCAACGGTGCCGGCAAGACCACGCTGGCGAGAGTGCTCGCAGGCGAGGCCCTCCCGGCCGCGGGCTCGGTGCGGCGCTCCGCGCCGGTCGCCTACCTGCCCCAGGACCCCCGCACGGGAGATCTGAGCGTGATCGCCCGCGACCGGATTCTCGGGGCGAGGGGCCTCGACCGCATCGTGCACGACATGCAGGCGGCCCGGGCCGACATGGCTCATGGCGACGAAGAGCAGCAGAACAAGGTCCTCAACCGCTACTCACGGCTCGAAGAGCAGTTCCACCTCCTCGGGGGGTGGGCGGCCGAGGCAGAGGCCGGTTCCATTGCCTCCAGCCTCGGACTTCCCGAAAGGGTGCTCACCCAGGCCCTCGGCACACTCTCGGGCGGCCAGCGCCGCCGGGTCGAGCTTGCCCGTGTGCTGTTCTCGGGTGCACCCACTCTCATCTTGGACGAGCCGACGAACCACCTCGACGCGGACTCGATCTCGTGGCTGCGCAACTTCCTGCGGTCCCACGACGGTGGCCTCATGGTCATCAGCCACGACGGTGACCTGCTCGACTCGGTCGTCAACAAGGTGTTCCATCTCGACGCCACGCGGACCCAGCTCGACGTCTACCGCCTCGGCTGGAAGGCCTACTTGGCCCAGCTCGCCACCGACGAGCGTCGCCGGCGACGCGAGCGTGCCAACGCCGAGCGCAAGGTCGTCGAGCTGCGGGCCCAGGCCGACCGTATGCGGGCCAAGGCGACCAAGGCCCGCATGGCCCACAACCTGGACCGGCGGGCGATGCGTCTCACCGAGGGCCTCGAGGAGGTCCGCCGGGCGGACAAGGTCGCCAAACTGCGCTTTCCCGCCCCGGCTCCCTGCGGCAAGACCCCCCTCAGTGCGACGGGCCTGACGAAGTCCTACGGCTCTTTGGAGGTCTTCTCGGGCGTCGACCTCGCCATCGACCAGGGCAGCCGCGTGGTCATCCTCGGGCTCAACGGAGCCGGCAAGACGACCTTGCTTCGCGTGCTGTCCGGCATCGAGCACCCCGACGCCGGCGAGGTCGTCCCCGGGCACGGGCTCAAGATTGGCTACTACGCCCAGGAGCACGAGACACTGGACCCTTCGCTGTCTGTGTACGAGAACGTCCGCCACAGCTCCCCGCCCGCGGTCACCGACGCCGAGCTGAGGCGCGTGCTCGGGTCGTTCCTCTTCGGGGGCAGCCGCATCGACCAGCTGGCCGGCACCTTGTCGGGGGGCGAAAAGACGCGCCTTGCCCTCGCGACGCTCGTCGTGTCTGCCGCCAACGTGCTCTTGCTAGACGAGCCCACGAACAACTTGGACCCCGCCAGCCGCAGCGAGGTGCTGAAGGCGCTGCACACCTACGCCGGCGCGATCGTGCTCGTGACCCACGATCCCGGCGCCGTCCAGGCGCTCGCGCCTGAGCGAGTCGTCCTCATGCCCGACGGCGTGGAGGACACCTGGAGCGACGACCTGGGCGACCTCGTCGCCCTCGCCTGAGGCCTGTCGGGGCGCCCGTTCGAAATGGCACGTCTCGGGGTGCGGCTCGACCGCCACATGCGTAGTTTTGTCAAAGGCGCGACAGGCGGGAGGACCGTCATGGGCAGCGATGTGGTGGAGACGCCGGCTGACGTCATGGCGAGAGCGACCAGGATGCTGAAGCGGGTCATGGCCCTGCAGGTCGTCTGGTTCTTTTGCTTCGCAGTCGGCGGGGTGTTCCTGATCTGGACGGCGTGGAAGAACACCCACCTGCCCGGGTACTGCCCTTCGGGCATCGCGCCACCGCAGACAGCCTCTTTGTCGCAAATCGAGTTGTTTGTCGAGGGCTGCGAGCACCACTCGTATTTGTGGCCGGTGCTCCTCATCCTCATCGGCGTCTGCGGGCTGTTCGTCACCGGGTACGTGGCGACGCGCCTCGCCGTCTCCTATCTCGGCGCCGGGGCGGCGGCGTTCTTGCGGGGCGGTCGCCGTTTCATGGGGCCGATGGGCACGCGCCCTGGCGGACCGGGCGCGCCGGGGGGCTTTCCCGGCGCGGCTGGTGGCATGCCGCCCGGGCTTGGTACCGGTCTCCCGCCCGGCCCGGGTTGGGTGCCGCCGCCGGACCCTCCTTCTCGCGAGGGCCCCGCGGGGCGCCGCTGAATCCTCAGGTGAGCGAGCGGCGGTAGCGCACCTCGGGGTAGCGCTCGTCTCCCACCTCGAACATCTTGCGGCCTCCGTCGGCGGACCAGCCGTGGCGCTCGTAAAAGCCGCGGGCACGCGGATTGTCGGCCAGCACCCAGAGCACCGCTTGGGGGTAGCCGGCTGTCTGCAGGCACTCGATCCCGGCGGCCATGAGGGCGCTCCCGACGCCTTGGCGCCAGTGGTCGGGATCGACATAGCAGCCGTGCACCTCGCCGAGCCGCTCCTGGCCCGGGTCGCGGCAGGGTCCCCCGGTCAAAAAGCCCGCCAGCACGCCCTCGAGCTCGGCGACGAGCACGAAGTGGCTCTCGGGCCCGGCGCCGAGGATGATCGTCTGCCAGCGCAAGGTGCGCTGATCGAGATCGGAGTCGAGGCTCGAGAGCACCTCGCCCGAGATCACATCGGCGTAGCCGACCTGCCAGGAGCGGATGTGCGAGGTCGCGATCGCGCCCGCGTCGGCCAGCTCTGCTGGGCGCACGGCAGGGGTCATGGCTGATTCTGCCATCGGACAGGGTTCAGGGTTCCCCTTTTCGTATCGAACACACGTTCGTATACTCGGGCAATGGCCACGTCTGCTCTCGCCGGGGCGCCCGCGCTTGCTGGTGGCCGCCCGGCTGACAGCATCGTCGCCGGCCCGGGTCTTTCTGCTCCCGGTCACTCCCGTCCTTCCCCGGGCCCGTTGCCCCGCGAGCGGGTCCTGCCGGTTCTCCCCCAGTTGGCCGGGCTCTTCCCAGGTGGCGGCCTCCCGAGGGGAGGTACGGTCCTGCTCGGGCCGGCGCAGGCGACAGATACGCCTTTCGGACCCCGCTCCGGTACTTGCGCTCCCGGCCTGTCCCAGCCAAGGCGGGCCCCGGGCCTGACGAGCATGCTGCTCTTGCTGCTCGCGGGCTCGTCGTCTAAGGGTCACTGGTGCGCCGTTGTCGGCTTGCCTGAGCTCGGTCTTACGGCCGCGGCCGAGATGGGAGCCGATCTCAGCCGAGTCGTCCTCGTTCCTCGTCCAGGCTCGGAAGGCCGCTGGCAAAGCGTGGTCTCGACATTGCTCGAGACCGTCGACCTCGTCTGCTTCGCCCCGGGGTCACCGGTGCGGCCGACAGACGCGAGGCGGCTCGCGGCTCGTGCGCGAGAGCGCGGCTCGACCTTGGTCGTGTTCGACCCGGCTTTCCCCTCCGGGGCTGCGAGAGGGCTCTTCCCCACAGGCGAGCGGGCTCGACGAGCCGTGGCGCGCTGGCCGGGTCCTTCCGACCTGCGTTGTGGCGTGAAAGAGTCGAGCTGGTCCGGGCTCGAGAGTGGTCACGGGCTTTTAAGCCTCCGCCAGCTCGAGGCGGAAGTCGGCGGTCGCGGTGCGGCAAGCCGGCCGCGACGCGGCCGGCTGCAGATCCCTCTTGAGCCAGTCATGACCCTCTTGAGCCAGTCATGACCCCGGTTCGCACCCTCGTCGTCTGGTGCCCTGACTGGCCTGTTGTCGCGGCCGGACTCGCGGACCGGCCGGCTGTGATCGTCGCCGCCAACCGGGTGGTCGCCTCTTCGGCAGCTGCCCGGGCCGAAGGGGTGCGTCTCGGTCAGCGTCGCAGGGAAGCCCAGGGTTGTTGTCCGGAGCTGGTCGTGGTGGGGGAGGACCCGGCACGTGACGCGCGCAGCTTCGAGCCGGTTGTCGTAGCGGTTGCCGAGTTCACTCCCCAGGTCGAGCTCACAAGGCCCGGGGCCTGCGCCCTGCCCGTGCGGGCTGCGGCCCGTTACTTCGGTGGGGAGGCCTCGCTCGCGGTGAAGGTTCGTGACGCAGCTGGTGCGGCCGTCGTTGCCATTGCCCGCGCGGCCGGCACGACCGCCCCGGGACCACCATGCAAGGTAGGGATAGCCGACGGGCCTTTCGCAGCCCGGTTGGCGGCGCGCGAGGGCGTGATCGTGCCGCGCTCTTCGTCGGTGGAGTGGCTCAGCCATTTCCCGGTGGAAGTCCTCGGCCGGCCGGAGCTCACCGACGTGCTCAGGCGCCTCGGGATCGGCACGCTCGGCGAGCTCGGCGAGCTGGACGAGGCTGCGGTGCTGGCACGGTTCGGTAGCGAAGGAGGCTTTGCCCACCGCCTCGCCCGGGGCCTCGACGAGCGACCGCTCGCTCTCGGAAACCCCCCGGCGGACCTCACCGCCTGCCGGGAGCTCGACCCGCCTGCCGACCGGGCCGACGCCCTGGGCTTTGTCGCGGTAGGGCTCGCCGAAGAACTCCTCGGCCGCCTCGCCCCATACGGCCTTGCTGCCACCCAGCTGCTCGTAGAGGCGGAGACCGAGCACGGAGAGTCACTGCGGCGCTGCTGGAGAGGCGACCGGCCCTTCACCGCCCGGGCCATGGTGGACAGGGTCCGCTGGCAGCTCGAGGGATGGTTGCAGGGCCCGGTGATCACGGCCCCGACGGCCGGGGTCACGATGCTGCGGCTCACGGTCGGAGACACGGTGCCGGACGACGGACGCCAGATGGACTTCGAAGGGGGCCTCGCCGAAGCGAGCCGGCAGGTCGAACGGGGAGTGGCCCGAGTTCAGGGCCTTTTGGGCCACGAGGCAGTGCTGATCGCGCAGCGCGCGGGCGGGCGGGGCCCAGCTGAGCAGATCCGCCTCGTCGCTTGGGGAGAGGAGCTCGGGGGGGACCACGGCGCCAAAGCCGCCTCCTCGAGCACGGCGCGTCCGAAAAAAGAGCGAGGGCAGGCTTCCCGGCGATCCCGTCCGGGCCGCCGGGCCGCCGGGGCAGCCGGGAAGGACCGGGAGGTGCCGCCTTGGCCGGGTCGCCTGCCACCTCCTTCACCGGCTCTTGTCCATCCGGTGCCCGTGCCCGTCGAGATCCTCGATCCGGACGGGTCGCCGGTCGGGGTGAGCGGCCGGGGGCGCTGCACGTCTGTCCCCTCCCACCTGGTGCTGGCGGTTGGCGGTGGCAGCTCTGTCGCCATCACGGGCTGGTCGGGGCCATGGCCGGCCGACGAACGCTGGTGGGATCCCGCGGCCGCCAGGCGGCGGGCACGCTTGCAGGTTCTGCTCGCCGATGGCACCGCTCACTTGGTCGTCCTCGAGCAGGGAAAATGGTGCCTGGAAGCCACCTACGATTGATGAGGGCGCCACGGGGACCGTCCGCAGGGGGTAACTCTCAGTGGCTTCACAGTTTGCATGGAGGGACCGCTGAGTAGCAGACCTCAGGATCTGGGTATCGATATTCGAGCCGCGCCAGGCGGGCTGGGAGTCGAGGGGGCTACGCCCTGGCGCTCGAGCGAGCGCTTAACCAAAGGTGAGTGTGATGGAAGAACGCAACGACGAGCAGCCTGAAGGTGCCCAACTACAAAAGCCGCAGTTCCACGCCCAGGTTCCCGAGAGCCATATTCCCGAGAGCCAGACTCCCGAGAGCCAGGTTCCCGACAGTGAGAGCCAGGTTCCCGAGAGCCAGGTTCCCGACAGTGAGAGCCAGGTTCCCGAGAGCCAGACTCCCGAGGCCGAGGGCGACGACATCGCGACTGTCACGCCAGGTCCCCCAGGCCTGACTGCCGGCCCGGGTGACCCCCGGGCCTTCTGGGCCGCAGGAGCCGACTGGGCCCCGGGAGCTAATGACAAGGGCTCTCCCACGAACCAATTCGGCCCTTATGAGGTGAGCGACGGTACGCAGACCGAGTACGCCCTGGGCGGCTACGGCCCGGAGGCCTACCCGCCAGGCGCCTACGGCCCAGCAGGGAGCGGGCCGGCCGGCCCGACACGTGCCGGGCGCGGCCGTAGAGCCCTGGCCGTGGTTGCCCTGGCGCTCGCGGTCTTAAGCGCCGCCGGCGGGGCCGGGATCGCCTACTTGTCGCGAACGACGCCGGGCTCGTCGGCCGGGCTGGCGGCCTCGCCTGCCGGACACACCTTGACCACGGCCCAGATCGCGGCTGTAGTCGACCCCGCTGTCGTCGACATCAACACCAACCTCGGTGAGGGGACAGGCATGATCGCCACCTCGGACGGGGAGATCATCACCAACAACCACGTCATCGACGGTGCCAGCACCATCAAGGTCTCGATCTACAAAGGGCACACCTACACTGCGACCGTCGTCGGGACAGATGTGATCGCGGATGTGGCCGTTTTGCAACTGAAGGGCGTGAGCGGGCTGCCGACCGTGACGTTCGGCACCTCGTCCCAGATCAGCATCGGCAACGCCGTCGTGGCGATCGGCAATGCCGGCGGCCAGGGCTTTCCGTCCACGGTCACCGCCGGAGCCATCACAGCCCTCGGCCGCACGATCGTGGCGAGCGGGGAGAGCGGCGCGACCGAGACCTTGACCGACGTCATCCAGATGGACGCCGTGATCGAGCCCGGGAACTCCGGTGGACCACTCGTCGACTCCTCCGGTGAGGTCGTGGGTATGGACACCGCCGCAGCGAGCACCGACGGGGCCACCCCGATCGGTTTCGCGCTCCCCATCAACCGGGTCGTCCAGGTCGCCAACGACATCGAGCATGGCAAGGCCGCCAAAGGGATCGTCATAGGCTCTGTCGCCTACCTCGGTGTCGCCGGCCAGACGGTCTCCCGGGACGCTTCCGAGCCGGCCACGGGCGTTGGGCTCGAATTTGTCGGCCAGGGAACGCCTGCCGCGCTGGCGGGCATCCAGGAGGGCGATGTCATCGTGGCTTTTGACGGCCACGCCACCGCCACCTTGAGCGAGCTGGCGGACCTCATCCACAAGCTGCGGCCAGGTGACCGTGCCACTGTCACCTTCGACAACCTCACCGGAGGTACCCAGAGCGTCACGGTCACTCTCGCCGCGGCACCGCCGACCTGATCGAAACCTTCCCGGGGGGCAGACCGCCAGCGGTCGTCGCCAAGAGGCAATCACGTATTAGGACCACGGCGTCCGCACGGCTCCTCCGCTGAACGGCGCTCTGCTGGGCGCGTCACCGTTGGCGCCCGCCTCCTCGGCCGAGCCCCAGCTGTCCTGTCCCGGGAACGGCTCGGTCGGCAGCTCGACGCTGAAGGTGGCACCGCCGCCGGGGGTCTCCCTGAGTCCGACGCGCCCGCCGTGGGCATCCGCGATGGCGGCCACGATCGAGAGCCCCAGCCCCGCGCCGCCCTGTGCGCGGACCCGGCCCGGGTCCGACCGCCAGAAGCGCTCGAAGACGTGAGCGGCGGTATCGGGAGCTATCCCGGGGCCATGGTCGACCACCGTGATCCTCGCCTGGCCCGGCGTGAGGTCCTCTTCGGGACCAACAGCGGTGACGATCTCGATGGGGCTGCCGACGGGGGTGTAGGCGAGCGCATTCGAGACGAGGTTCCCGATGAGTTGGCGCAGCCGCCCTTCGTCTCCGATGACCATGCACGGGGCCGGCGTCTCGCAGGTCACGGTGCGGGACGGGTCGACGGCCCGGGCATCTTGCGCGGCATCTGCAGCCAGCGCCGCCAGGTCGACCGGTTCTGTGTCGAGCGGCCTTCCCTGGTCCAAGCGGGCGAGCAGCAGCAAGTCGTCGACGAGCCCGGCCATGCGGGTCGACTCGCTGTCGATGCGGCGCATGGCGGTGTCCAGGTCGCCGGGGCGATCGGCGAGGCCGTGCTGGAAGAGCTCGGCGTAGCCTCGGATGGAGGTGAGGGGAGTCCTCAGCTCGTGCGAGGCATCGGCGACGAAGCGCCGCAGCCGCGCCTCGGACGCCTCTCGCTCACGGAAGGCAGTCTCGATGCGGCCGAGCATCACGTTGAGGGCACTGCCGAGCTGGCCCACCTCTGTGCGCCCGTCGGTTTCCTCGACACGCCGGCTCAAGTCGCCCGCGGCGATCTCGCCTGCCGTGTCCGCCATCTTCTGCAGGGGCCGCAGGCTGAGCCGGATGATTATCCAGGCCGCGAGCGCGAGCGCGATGAGGACCGCAGCGCTGACAAGGAGCTCGAGGCCAAGCAGGTGGTGCAGGGAATCGTCGGTCGCCGTGAGCGGGATCGCCTCGACGAGCACGTCGCCGACCTTGGCGCCGGTGAAGCGGTTGAACAGGGGAGCCACGAGCACCCGATAGGAGTGGACGCTGCCGGTCCCGGGGGCAGTGGCGTAGATGGGGGAGCTCCCGGCTGCCGCCAGGCTCGCGAGGGAGGCGGGGATGACAGGCGGCACAGGCTGCGACGAGCCGGGGAACGCCTGCCAGGCCACGAGCTGCTGGCCGGCCGCGGTCAGTTCCGCGGCCACCGTGCCTGGTGCGACCGCCTCGTTGGCCACGTTCTGGCCGTCGTTGAACTGCGCGGAGCCGCCGAGGCTGTTCGTCACCAGGTTCGCCGACCGGAACAGCTGCCCGTCGAGCTGCCCGATCGCATAATGCCGGAACGATGTGTAGGTGACGGCATCGGTCGCCGCCAGGGCGAAGATGACGAACGCGCACAGGACGGCGATCAGCCGGAGCTTCAAGCTCACGGGAAGCACCGGTCGTCGTTGCGGCCCCGCCCGAGCCGCAGTTGAGAGGGCATCGGAGTCAGTTGCGGGGCGGGCGGAGCACGTAGCCGACCCCGCGCACGGTTTGGATCAGGTGCGGCTCGGTGAAGTCGATCTTCTTGCGAAGGTAGCTGACGTAGGTCTCGAGCACGCCGGCGTCGCCGCCGAAGTCATAGTTCCAGACGTGGTCCAAGAGCTGTGACCTCGTGAGCACCCGACGCGGGTTGGAGAGCAGGTAGCGCAGCAGCCGGTACTCGGTCGCGGTCAGGTCGATGAGCTGGCCGGCCCGGCGCACTTCGTGGGCGTCGTCGTCCATCTCGAGATCCGCGAGCTGGAGCAACTCCCGGCTCGGCCCGCCCTTGCCGGCGCGGCGGAGGATCGCCTGGGTGCGAGCCACGAGCTCGGCCACGCTGAACGGCTTGGTCACGTAGTCATCGCCGCCGATGGTGAGCCCCCGGATCTTGTCCTCAGTGGCGTCGCGGGCGGTGAGGAAGATCACTGGGATGTCGCGCCGGTCGCGCCGGAGGCGCTCTGCGATGTTGAATCCGTCGATGTCGGGCAGCATGACGTCGAGCAGGATCAGATCGGGCCTGAACTCGTCGATCTGCTCGAGCGCGCCATAGCCGCTGGCTGCAGTCTGGACCTCGAAGCCCTCGTAGCGAAGCGCCATCGAGACCAGCTCGGTGATGGAGTCCTCGTCGTCGACGACAAGGACGCGAGGGCCCGCTTCTCCTCCTGCCACGCTGTCAGTGTGGCTGATAAAGCTGAGAGTTTGCTGAATGTCCGGTGTGGAGTTCATTGAGCGGCCCGGCGGCGGGCGGGCGCAGAGGAAGGCCAACCTCTACGAACATACGTTCGGTAAGATCACTATCCTGTTCCGGTGGTCGGGTACGCGGAGCTTCACTGCCATTCCAATTTCAGCTTCCTCGACGGTGCCTCTTACCCAGAGGAGCTCGTCGCTGAAGCCGCCCGGCTGGAGCTCGGTGCTCTGGCTCTGACAGATCACGACGGGCTCTACGGCGTGGTGCGTTTTTCCGAAGCGGCAAAAGAAGCGGGAGTGCCGACCGTGTTCGGCGCCGAGCTCACCTTCGCGGCCCGAAGCCCGGGTTTTGCCGGCGCCCCGGCGGCCCCGGCCTCCCCCCGCACCGGGACACCTGATCCGGCCGGCTCCCACCTGGTCGTCATCGCCCGCGACCCCACCGGTTATTCGCGCCTTGCCCGCGCCATAAGCGAGGGCCATCTCGCCGGTGGAGAAAAAGGGCGGCCCAGCCACGACCTCGACCGGCTGGCCGAGCTTGCTGGAGGTCACTTTCTCGTCCTGACCGGCTGCCGCAAGGGGGCGGTGCCCGCCGCGCTCGTCGAAGCCGGCCCGGTCGCGGCAGCCAGAGAGCTCGACCGGCTCGTCGAGCGGTTCGGTCGCGAGGGCGTCGTCGTCGAATTGTTCGACCACGACGACCCCTTGGACTCGGCTCGCAACGACGCCCTTGCCGCTTTAGCGGTGCAAAAGGACCTCGGCATCGTCGCGACGAACGTCGTCCATCACGCCACACCTGCCGGACGGCGCCTCTCCACGGTTCTCGCCTCGGTCCGATCGGGCCGTCCCCTCGACGAGCTCGACGGCTGGCTTCCCGCTGCCGGGGCGGCCCACTTGCGCTCGGGGGCAGAACAGGCCAGGCGCTTTGCCCGCTATCCGGGGGCGGTCGAGCTTGCCGGCGAGCTCGGGCGCGCGTGTGCTTTCGACCTGCATCTTGTCGCCCCCAAGCTCCCCGACTTCCCCGTGCCAGCGGGGGAGAGCGAGATGAGCTTTCTGCGCCGGCTCGTCGAGAAGGGGGCGACGCGGCGCTACGGCCCGGCCGGGGCGGAACGTATGCCGGGCGCCTGGCGGCAGTTGGAGCACGAACTGGCCATGATCGAAGAGCTCGGCTTCGCCGGCTATTTCCTCGTCGTCTGGGACATCGTCGAGTTCTGCCGCCGCTCGGGCATCTACTGCCAGGGCCGGGGCTCGGCCGCGAGCTCGGCGGTGTGTTACGTGCTCGGGATCACCAATGCGGACGCCGTCGCCCTCGGTCTTTTGTTCGAGAGGTTCTTGTCACCAGAGCGCGACGGGCCGCCCGACATAGACGTCGACATCGAGAGCGGGCGGCGCGAGGAGGTCATCCAGTACGTCTACGGGCGCTACGGCCGCGAGCGGGCTGCCCTCGTGGCCGTCGTTGTGAGCTACCGGGCCCGCTCCGCGGTGCGCGACGCCGCCAGGGCGCTTGGCCACTCACCGGGTCAGATCGACGCCTGGGCGCGGCGTATCGAGCGGTGGGGTTCGCTCGGAGACGGTCACCACCCGACAGCGCCGCACCGCAAGGATCGCTGGACCTGGTGGAGCGCGGCGGCCGAGAAGGAGGCCACCCGGCGCGACGTTCCGGGAGGCACAGCCGGCGACAACCGGCCCGGCCGGGACGACGTTGCCTGCGAGCCGGGCCCCGAGGAGGCGGCGAGCGAGCTCGGGATCCCGGCCCGGGTGCTGGCGGTGGCGGGCGAGCTCGAGGGCTTCCCGCGCCATCTCGGCATCCATCCCGGGGGCATGGTGATCTGCGACCGCCCGGTCTCTGAGGTCTGCCCGGTGGAGTGGGCCCGCATGGAGAACCGGACCGTGTTGCAGTGGGACAAGGACGACTGCGCCGCGGCCGGGCTGGTGAAGTTCGACCTCCTCGGCCTCGGGATGCTCGAGGCGATCCACCGCGCCGTCGACACCGTCGCCGCCTACCACCACGAGGAGATCGACCTTGCCCTGATCCCACAGGAGGAGGCCGTCTACGACATGTTGTGCCGTGGGGACTCGGTGGGGATCTTCCAGGTCGAGAGCCGGGCGCAGATGGCCACGCTGCCCCGGTTGCGCCCGCGTTGTTTTTACGATCTCGTCGTCGAGGTCGCCCTTATCCGCCCCGGGCCGATCCAGGGAGGCTCGGTCCATCCTTACCTGCGCCGGCGCAACGGGGCCGAGCCGGTCACCTACCTGCACCCGTGCTTCGAGCGCAGCTTGGCGAAGACCCTCGGGGTGCCGCTTTTCCAAGAGCAGCTCATGCAGATGGCGATCGACGCGGCCGGCTTCAGTGCCGCCGAGGCCGACCAGCTCCGCCAAGCCATGGGATCGAAGCGCTCCGCCTCTCGTATGGAGCGCCTCCGTGCCCGGCTCTACGCGGGGATGGCAGAGCGGGGCATCACGGGCCAGGTCGCCGACACCGTCTTCGAACAGCTGGCGGCCTTCGCCAACTTCGGTTTCCCCGAGAGCCACTCGGTGTCGTTCGCCTACCTCGTCTATGTCAGCGCCTGGCTGCGGCTGCACTATCCGGCCGCGTTCTTGGCAGCTCTGCTCAACTCCCAGCCGATGGGGTTCTGGGCACCGCACACCCTGGTCGCGGATGCCCGGCGTCACGGGGTCGTCGTGCGCGGCCCGGAGGTGAACAAGAGCGGGGCCTCTGCTTGCCTCGAGCCGGCCGGCCCATCCGGGCCGGCGCCAAGGCGCGCCCCTGTGGTCCGCCTCGGCCTGGCCTCGGTGAAAGGGATCGGCGCCGAGCTCGCCGAGAAGATCGCGGCCGGCCGGCCCTATGAGGACATGGAGGACCTGGTGCGGCGCAGCGGTATCGGCCGTCCGGCCCTCGAGTCCCTCGCCACCTCAGGGGCCCTCGCGGACCTCGGGGGCACGGCACGGTCCGGCCGCGGGCAAGGCGCAGCAGTTGCCGGGCCGCTTTCTCGCCGCGAGGCTCTCTGGGCGGCGGGTGCTGCCGCCGAGGCCCGGCCGGACCGTCTTCCCGGCACCGTGGTCGGGACCGACGCCCCGGTGCTCCCCGCAATGGACGCGATCGAGGAGATGTCCGCCGACCTGCAGACACTCGGGTTGTCACCGGGCTCGTCCCCGATGACCTTCGCCCGGCCACAGCTCAGCTCCCGGGGCGTAGTCCCCAACGCAGAGCTCGTGAAGGTCCCCGACGGGGCCAAAGTGATGGTCGCCGGAGTGGTGACCCATCGCCAACGCCCGGCTACTGCAGGAGGGACGACGTTTCTCAACCTCGAGGACGAGACGGGGCTCGTGAACGTTATCTGCTCGCCGGGATGCTGGATCCGTTACCGCAAAGCGGCGCGATCAGCCGTTGTGCTGCTCGTTCGGGGGCGCCTCGAGCGAGGCGAGGCCGCCGACCCGCAGGCACCTTCGTCCTCCAACGTCGTGGCGGAGTACTTAGAGGAGATCGACTTCGCGGTGGCGGTCGGGCCTTCCCGGGACTTCCACTGAGGCTCTTGCGACGAGCTGGTCAAATGCCCTTAGCCCAGCCGGTGAGCCGCCGTCCAGGTCGCCTCCGCCGACGACACGTCGGCGACGAGGTTGCCGAGGGCCAAGTTGACGTCCTCGGTGTGATAGCCCCAGTCCGGGCCGTCCGCCTCTGTCACCACGGGCCGCTTGTCGCTCGGGCCGGTGATCTTGCGCACCTGCAGCCAGGCCGCCCCGCCGGAGGTCTCACAGCGGGCGGAGTAAAGGCCCGGGAACTCCACCCACGGCGTAGGGGCGGCACCTTCTGAGGGAAAGAACGGGTCGAGCCCGGCTGTGCCTCCTCCGATTGCCGCCGGGTTAACGCACAGCACCTGGAGGCCCCTTGTCCCTCTTTGGCCGGACTGCAGGGCGACCCCCTGGCCCGGGCGCCCGAACAGCGCCGTGGCGGGAGGCTCGCCCGGAAAGCTCGAGTAGGCGATGACGCAGCCCACCTCTTTGGCCCTGGAGCAGGCCGGGATATGCGAGAAGCTGCCGCCGGTGAGCGCCCCGGTGCGGACCTCGACGTCGCCGCCCAGGATCATCGCCAGCACGAGCCTTGAGCGCAACGAGGCATCATTGTCAACCCTAGAGGCGAGCAGCTTTATCAAGATCGCCGCTCCTTGGGAGTGTCCGATGAAGATGATCGGGTGGCCGTCGTTGTACTTGGCGAGGTAGTCCTCAAAGCCCGACAGCAGGCTCGCATAGGCGATCTTGCCGTAGCCGGCGGGCACGTCGAGACTGGGATAGCTGGCGAGTCCGACCAGGGTGACCTGGCGGTACATCGGAGCAAAGACGCGACAGACCCGGGAAAAGCGTGAGGCCTGGGCTTCGGCGACGTCTGTCTCGGCCTTTTGCACCCTCAAGTCGGCATTGGTCGCGAGCTCCCCGCTCACGGTCGGGTAGACATAGAAGCAGTCGAACCGGGAGCTTGCCGCCGGGCTCGTATCGACGGCAGAGGTGGCGCCGGAGGCTTCGACGACGGTTTTGTCGAGATTCGCTGTGCACGGGTTGTCGGCGAGGCCGGGCCGGCACAGCCAGACCGTGCCCCCGCTCGCCTCCCCATCCCCGGCCGACAGGTGGGAAGCAGCCCTTGCCGGCACATCCTTGCTGGGACCGAGCGACGCGCCCGCCCTCGTCGTCACGACCATGGCCAGTGCCAGGGCCAGGCTCATGACACCTACGGCGCTCCAGACTGCTTGCCTGCGGCCCTGTGCCACCAGCTCGCAGGCCTGGTCGCTCGTCTCGTTCATCGATCCCCCAATTAGGCAACCTAGTTGCGTATATCAGTATGGCCGTGCGGGGAGCAGAGGTCAAACCTCGCGAGCGCGAGATCGGTTGGCGAAGGGCTAGGTTTCTCAGCGGTCACGCCTTCCGGCATAATTTGCTTCCCGAGCCACGGCATCGCGAAGCCTGCCTCGGCCTGTGACCTGCATCGTCGGCGGGCTACCCCTCCCCGCCAAGCTCGAGACGGAGACCCCGGACTGATGAACGTGTTTTTCAATGGCCTCGGACGCTTTTCAGTCCGCTTTCGCTGGCTCATCGTCGTCGTATGGATCGTCGGGACGGCGGCCTCTGTCCACTTCCTGCCCTCGCTGGCGAGCCAGGTGAACAACGACAACTCGGCCTTCTTGCCGAGCAGCGCCCCGAGCACCGTCGCCGGCAACCTGGCCGAGCCCCTCGTCGGCAAGGCGACCCTCGAGCCCGTCATCATCATCGCCGTCTCCGAGAAAGGTCCCATTAGCGCCGCCGACACCCAGGCGATCACCCGTCTCGCCGTCGCCGCCAAAAAGGTCGCCAACATCGCCGCGGTGCAGTACGTCGGCACCTCCCCGGACGCGCATGCCGTGCAGCTCGTCGCGGAGGCGAACATCGCCGGGTTCAGCCCGGGGCCGTCCGAGGACGTCGTCAACGCCCTCACGACCGCCTTCGGCAAGGTCGGTGCCCCCGTGGGCCTGAAGTTCCACCTGGCCGGGGTCGTCGCCACCAATGTCGCCCAGCAAAAGCAGTCGAGCACGACCGGCAACAAGACCCAGGGGCTGTCGATCCTGTTCATCATCGTGCTCTTGCTGTTCGTCTTCCGGTCTTTGCTGGCGCCCTTTGTCACCTTGCTCCCCGCGGCCATCGTGCTGCAGCTGTCTGGCTCGCTCATCGGTGAGCTCGGCGCCCATGGCCTCAAGATCTCCCAGATCACCCAGCTGCTCCTCATCGTCTTGATGCTCGGGGCCGGGACCGACTACGGGTTGTTCCTCGTCTTCCGGGTCCGCGAGGGCATGCGGAGCGGTCTGTCGTCGCACGAGGCGGTCTCCCGTGCCGTCGCCCGCGTGGGTGAGTCGATCAGCGCCTCGGCCGGCACCGTCATTCTCGCCCTATTGACGCTGCTCTTCGCCAGCTTCGGGATCTACCACGACCTCGGTGTCCCGCTGGCGGTCGGTATCGCCGTCATGCTCGTCGCCGGGGTGACATTTCTGCCGGCGTTGCTCTCCATCTTGGGGCGCGCCGTGTTCTGGCCCTCCAAGATCGTGGCTGGGGATCTGAACGAGAGCTGGTGGGGCAAGGTGGCCCAGCGAGTCATCCAGCGCCCGGCCCGCACGCTCACCATCGGCATCCTCGTCTTCGGTGCCCTCGCTTTCGGGGCGCTGTACTACAGCCCGGCCGGATTCGGGGGAGCCACCGACGCTCCGAGCGGGAGCAACGCCGCCGCAGGCAACGCGGCTTTGATGAAGTACTTCCCCGAGGCGAGCTCGAACCCGACCAACCTCATCTTGCAGCTCGCCGCTCCGGTGTGGAAGGACCCCGGGGCGGTCGTGACCGCCACCAACCAGCTGCAGGCGACAGGCCTGTTCGCGAGCTTGCCGGGGCCTCTCGACCCGACCGGCACGCCCATCTCGCCCGCCACCTACGTGAGCCTGCACGCCGCGCTCGGGAACCCAAAGCTGCTCCCCCCCTTGCCGGCTGCCGGCTCGCCGGGGGCCAAGGTTCCGACAGCCCTATACAACTTCTACAGGGCGACGGCCCGTTTCGTGAGCCCCGACGGGCGCACCATCCAGTTCGAGTCGGGCCTCAGGGCCGGTGACGCCAGCTCGACGCCAGCGCTGAATGCCGTCCCGGCCATCCGTGCGGCTTTGACGAGGGTGCAGCACAACGTCGGCGCCGTGGCGAGCGGCGTCGCCGGCGAGGCGCCGGCGCTTTATGACGTGAGCTCGATCTCCGACAGCGACCTGATCCACATCGTCCCGATCGCGATCATCGCCATCGGGCTGCTGCTGGCTCTCGTGCTGAGGAGCCTGATCGCCCCGCTCTATCTCATCGCGAGCGTGATGCTGTCGTACCTGGCGGCGCTCGGCCTGTCCTCGATCATTTTCATCAAGCTCGGCGGGAGCGGAGGCCTCACCTTCCTCTTACCCTTCTTGATGTTCATCTTCCTCTTAGCCCTCGGCGAGGATTACAACATCCTCGTCATGACGCGCATCAGGGAGGAGGCGCACGAGCACAAGTTGCGCGACGCGGTCGTGACGGCCGTGGGAGCCTCGGGACCGACGATCACCTCGGCAGGGCTCGTGCTGGCAGGGACGTTCCTCGTCCTCGCGGTCACCGCCGGCGGCCAGCCGGGAGGGAGCCAGATCCGCGACATCGGTCTTGGCCTGGCGCTCGGGATACTCATGGACACCTTCCTCGTCCGCAGCCTGCTCGTACCCTCGACCGTGTCGCTGCTCGGCAGGTGGAACTGGTGGCCGGGCAAGCTGGCCGAGATGGACCACCTGGTCTCGCCTGGCGCCTCGGCCTTGGCAGGCAACGGCAGGGCGGGGGGTCTGCTGGCGCCGCCCGGGGATGAGAGCCCTGCCACGGCACCGGAGTAGTCCCCACCCAAGATCGTGACGTCATCGCCGAGCCGGGTACCGGTCCGCGAGGGCAATACTGATCATGTGAGGCTCAGCGCAAGGGGCAACGGCGCCCCGGGGGCGAACGGACGCGCCCTTTTGACCTTCGTGAGCTCGCTCGTGCTCGTCGAGACAGTCTTTTTCACGGCCCTCACGCCCCTGTTGCCGCACTATGTGCACAGTCTCGGGCTGTCGAAGACGGGTGCAGGCGTCCTTGTCGCCGCCTATCCATTCGGCACCTTGGTGGGCGCTTTGCCCGGGGGCGTCCTCGTCACCCGTCTCGGGGTCCGCCGGGCCGTCGTGCTCGGGCTTTTCCTCATGAGCGGCGCCACGTTCGTCTTCGGTTTCGCGAACTCGATCGTCCTGCTCGACTCGGCCCGCCTCGCCCAAGGCCTCGGGGGCGCCTGCATCTGGTCGGGGGGCATGGCCTGGCTCGCCGCGGGTACGCCCCCGGACCGGCGGGGGAGGGCAATCGGGGTGGCGCTCGGGGTATCGGTCGCAGGCGCCCTCGTCGGTCCCCTCCTCGGCGCCCTCGCGAGCGGCGTCGGGACGGCACCGGCGTTCGCGCTCGCTACTTTCGCCGGCCTCTGCCTGGCGCTCGCGAGCTTTCGTGTGGCCACGCCCCTCGATGCCGCCTCCCAGAAGCTCATGAGCGCCGCGAGGGCGCTTCGCGACCCGGGCATCACGGGGGGGATGTGGTTGACCTTCCTCGCCGGGCTCTCCTTCGGCGCAGTCGACGTGCTCACCCCGTTGCGCTTGAACGCGCTTGGCGCGAGCGCGGTCGTCATCGCCGGGGCGTTCCTCGGTGCGGCCGGCCTCGAGGCTGTCCTCGCTCCGATGGTGGGCCGCCTCGCGGACAAGCGGGGGCGCCTGGCTCCGGTCAAGGTCTCCCTTGTCGCCGCCGTCGTGGTCAGCGTGTTGCTGCCGGTGCTTCATCCGCTCGGGGTCCTCGTCGCCCTCGTGGTCGTCGGCCTGCCCTCCTACGGCACCTTGTTCGTGCCGGCATCCGCGATGATCAGCGACGGCGCCGACCGCCAGAGTCTGCACCACGGGCTCGGATTCGGCCTCGCGAATCTCGCCTGGGCGTCCGGCCAGGCAGTTGCCGCCGCCTCGAGCGGAGCCATCGCCCAGGCGGTGGGCGACACCCTGCCCTACCTGCTCTTGGCCTTGGCTCTTGCCGTCACCTTTCTGGCGGTTCGGCCGCAGATCCGCCGCCTGCTGGCCCCGCTCCGCCCGGAGCTCGGGCGACCAGGAGCCTGAGCAGCCGAGCGGCTAGCCGGCCTCGGAGCTCGGTGCACCGTTGGCGACGCCGTCGCCGTTTGGCGCCGGGCCCCCGTTCGTTGCCGAGCAGCCGTTCGTGGCAAATAGCGTCACGCCTTTGCGGGAGGTCCGCTTCGATTGGTACATGGCAGCATCGGCCTGGGCCAAAAAGGCGTCGGCGTCGAGGGCCCCGGCAGTCCAGGCGACCCCGACGCTCGTGCGCAATTCGACTTCGGCGTTGCCGACCTCGACGGTGGCCGTCGTCGCGGCAGCGACGCGCTCCGCCACCCTTATCGCCTGGGCCGAGCTTTGCACCCGCGGGCAGATGACGATGAATTCGTCGCCGCCGACTCGGCCCACGGTGTCGTCTTTTCGCGCGGCGTCGCGAAGGCGCTCGGCGACGTCAGCCAGCAGGCGGTCTCCGACCGCGTGGCCGAAGCGGTCGTTCACGGACTTGAAGTCGTCGAGGTCTATGTAGATGAGGGCGTTCCCCTCGCCGGGCCGCTTGGCTGCGGCGGTCGTGGCTTCGAGCAGGTGCAGCGCTGCGTCGCGGTTCAAGCACGAGGTGAGCCGGTCGACCGAGGCTCTCACCTCGAGCTCGCGGCGGAGCTGGACGCGGTCGGTGACCTCGCTCAGGCATCCGACGGCACCGGCCACGGTCCCGGCCGCGTCGGTGAGCGGGCGCAGGCTCAGATCACAGATCCGCTCGCCTCCGCCAACGGGGGCCGGGAAGCAAAAGCGCAACTCGATGTCATCGACCGCCCGGCCGCCGAGCACCGCCGCCAGAGCCGAGTCGAACGCGGGCCGGTCGGTGGCCACGACGGTCGAGGTCAGGCTTTCCACAGTGCCGACGGACATGTCGCCGACGATCTTGTGCATGCGATCGTTGGTGAAAGCGATGTGTCCAGCCAGGTCGACCTCGAACAGCCCGACGGGCACCGATTCTGAGAGCCGGCTCAACAACTGCTCGCGCGACAGCAGCCGCGATATCTCCTGCTCGGCCTCCTTTTGTGCCGTTATGTCGCGAACCAGCAGGCAGATCCTTCTCGGTGCGCCCTGCGGGGTCTCGATGGGGGCGACCCTGCCCTGGAACCAGCGCAGGCCGGCGGGGACCTTGAGGCGGTACTCCCAGAACTCAGGGCGCCCCGTCTCAAAGACGTTGTGGGTCACCTCTTTCAAGCTGAGGCCGACGTCCTCGCCGATCACCTCCGCGGTGGTGCGGCCGAGCAACTCTCCGCGGGGCGCGAAGAGCAGGGCGTCGTTGGCGGTCCAGATCCCGAGGTAGGTGCCGTCCTCGTCGAGCTCGAACACAAGGTCCTCGAGTGAGGAAAGGAGAGCCTGGAGGCGGGCTTCACTATCGCGCCGCACTTCGGTGGCCCGTCGAGGCGCGCCAACGCCCACCGCGGCGCTGCTCGGCCCG
>Ga0182015_10001263_pt1 | contig 33961 bp, 37 predicted proteins | sample 712P3MmetaG_FD_120478 | JGI IMG/M metagenome (GOLD analysis project Ga0182015, IMG submission 120478) | Permafrost microbial communities from Stordalen Mire, Sweden - 712P3M metaG | ecosystem: Environmental > Terrestrial > Soil > Wetlands > Permafrost | place: Sweden: Stordalen | collected...
GACCACCGTCTTCCGACCGCTGAATCAACTGCCCGAACCAACTCGTTGACTGCGAGGCATAGATCCGATTGGGATCGACTGGGGAACCCTTCACGTGGAAGACCTCCCACCCGCCAAAGAAAGGACCACTGACGTCCCAGTTTTTACGGGCGCCGTCCGCTCGAAGCACGAACGCCCCCTTTCGTGTTCCCACCAGTACTCGCACACCGCTCATACATACCCCCCTCGCCGTCCGGCGTGGCACATCATCAAAAGAGAGTACATCGCGTCATTCACGGACTCCACATTTTCTTCCCGACGAGCGGGCTAGCCGCGCGGACCGCTTCCGTTCCGCCGGGGAGCATTCGCTGCGAGGTGGCGCAAGACCTCGTCGTTCGTTGCGACAACGACGGGTACCGCGGCGTCGTTCGCGGAGACGAGCAGCGTGCTCGTAAGGATTGGATAGAGGCGCCGCCAAATCTCACCGACGAGGAACAACGAAGGCGACGCACTCTCGGTTTGGGCGGTGCTCCAGACGATAGCCAGTTCGGACAGCGTTCCGACGCCGCCATCGAGAACGACGACCGCCCGGGAAGAAAGAATGTGCTCCGCGCAAGCAGAAAAATTCTCACACCACCAGAGTTCGTCGTGAGATTCGTCGGGCGTGAGGTTGGTCCACGATGAGACTGGCAATCCGACCGTGAGGCCGCCCACCGACTTCGCTCCTCGCGCGGCCGCCGCCATCAGACCGCGACACCCGCCGGTGACGACCCCAACCGCCGTCGGCCAGACGCCGGCCCAGGTCGAACGCCCCGTCCCATCGAGGATCTCTCTCGTTGATCTGCGCTGAGCCAATCACCGTGACGAGGTGGTTATCTCTCCGAACAGAGTCAGTCACGGTCGTTGACGCCCGCGACTGTTCACACTCCTCGCATTGGCGAAGCTGCGCACGTGGGCCAGGGCCGCGTCGAGGGCGATCTCCAGGCACTTAGTGTCGTGTTCAACCTCGGAGAGAAGAAGCCCTCCCTGGAGACTCGCCAGCATGCTCGTGGCGAGGGCATCACAATCGGCGTCGTGGCGAAGGACTCCGTTCTCAACCATACGCGCGAGGCCGACTGAAATGAGTTCGCGCCACGACGAAAACGCGTCGACGAGCTGCACACGAGCGTCATCGTCAACGTCGACCAATCCGCTCGCCAACGTGGCCAGGGGGCAGCCGCTGCGACACGCGCGAGCCTCCTGGCGTGACACGATCATGTCGCGCCAGCGCTCCAGGTCTGCAAAGTTCTCGAGGGTCTCGAATGCGGGTCGGTGGTTGCCGAGCACGCGCTCACGTTGGCACTCGATAACCGTGTGGACGAGGTGGCCCTTGTCATTGAAGTAGTGATAGAGCTGAGACTTGCTCGTTCCCGTTGCCGCCCGTAGGTCGTCGAGGCTGACCTCGGCGACGCCCTGTTCGAAGATCAGGTCCGTTGCGACGTCGATGATCCTTCGGCGGGTCTCGCGGCCCTTCGGGGTCCGAGGAGTCGCTTCGTTGGACACAACAGTCACGGCTACAACCCTGCCTTCCCAGTGGACTTGACAGTCCACTCTTGCCCTCCTACATTGGACCGATCAGTCCATTATAGATAAAGGAAGTCCTGATGTCCACCGGCAGTTCACTCCCATCGCTCCAGTCACGTCTCGACGAGATCACCGCGCAGATCCCTGACTCCATCAGCTCACGCATCAACGCGGCCACGACCGATATCGACGCGTCCGGCGTCGCCCCGGGTCTGGCAGTCGGCGACACGGCACCGGACTTCACCCTGCCCGACGCGCTGGGACGACCCGTCACGCTGTTCGAACTACTGGCTCAAGGACCGACTGTGCTGACCTTCTACCGCGGCGAGTGGTGCCCCTTCTGCAACTTCCAGCTGCGCAGTTTGCAGGAGGCGCTGCCTCGCTTTCGCGAGCTCGGCGCGACGCTCGTGGCGGTGAGTCCCCAGGCTCCCGACCACGCCCTATCACTCAGCGAGAAGTACGACCTCGCCTATCCGGTGCTGAGCGACGTCGATCAGGCGGTCATCGGAGCGTACCGAGTGCAGTTCACGCTGACCGGTGACCTCGAGGACCTTCAAGTGAACGTCTTCCAGAACGACCCCGCCACCCAGAACGCCGACCACAGTCGTTCACTACCAGTCCCGGCGACCTTCGTCATCGACCGGGGCGGCGTCATCCGCGCCGCCTTCGTATCGGCGGACTGGCGTCACCGGCCCGAGCCGGCCGACATCGTCGCGATTCTGGAAACTCTGCAGTGAGCGGGGGCCAAGAGGGGCGCACGGCGCTGATCACCGGCGCCGGGCGCGGCATTGGACGAGCCATTGCCCTCGGACTGGCGGCCGACGGCGGCCGGGTCGCCCTGCTCGCTCGTTCGCTCGACCAGCTCGCTGAGGTCGCGGCCGCCGTGCGCGCCGCTAGCGGTACCGCCCTCACGGTGCCCACTGACGTCGGCGATCCGGCCGCCGTCGACGAGGCAGCAGCGAAGGTACTGGCGGAGTTTGGCGCGGTCGACATCTTGGTCAACGACGCGGCAGTGGTGGCGCCGCTTGGACCAACCGCGAGCGTTGACGCTGACGCGTGGGCCGTGGCGCTGGCCGTTAACGTCGTCGGACCGTTCCGCCTGGCCCAGGCTCTGCTCCCGGGAATGATCGCCCGAGGATGGGGACGAATCGCGAACATCTCGAGCGGTATCGCGGCCCATCCAGCGGCGATGATCGGAATGAACGCCTACGCGGCTTCGAAGTCGGCCCTCGAAGCGCACACGCTCAATCTGGCCGCCGAGTTGGCGGGCACCGGAGTGACGGCGAATGTCTATCGGCCCGGATCGGTCGACACCGCTATGCAAGCTTGGATACGCAGTCAGCCAGCCGAGGAAATCGGTGTCGCGCTGCACGAGCGATTCACCGAGTCCTATGAACGCGGCTCGTTACTCACCCCGGAGCAGTCCGCCCGATCCCTGCTTGCAAGGATGGCGGGCGACGCCACTGGTCAGGTCTGGAACATCGAAGACCCAACCTGAATCAGCACGCTGAACGTCTGCAAAGAGTTGAAGAGATTCACATTTCATCCCACGGACCAATGCGACACCAGCGGACAGTCTTTCTTTGATCCTCGGATGATTCCGACCCTGTCGGATCAATCCGACCATATGCATCCCTCTTTTAATCCCAAGGTGCCGGGATCGAGACCCGGGCGGCCCACTAAATTCTGTAAACTTTCGGCTGTTACTTGTCGAAATGACTCCGGGTGAAAAAGGATGGTTTCGAAGCGCTCTAAGAACGCTCAACGGCTCAACTACCGAGCAACTGGAGTCGATTTTAGGTCGAAGTGGCGAGCGGATTCATCAGAGTTCTACGGTTTCAGGAGCCCGAGTCTCAGGCTTCATCGAAGTCCAGCAACAACGACTGGACCCTCAGAATCGGCTGAAAACCGAGCCGGGCGTTCGCGACCAGGATTGGAAAATTTTCCTCCATATTCCACGTCGAAAGTTCACGCCAGCCCTCGTCTCGCAGACGACGTGCGTGCTCCGCCTTGAGCGCCGTTGCAACCCCTCGTCCGCGTTCGGTCGAGATAACACCCGTGAAGAATGTCACGACTCGCGACGCTTGATCGAGTCGCTTGAACACCATCGTGAGCCCGATAATGACCGGCCCTCGACGTGCCAAGAGAATCTGCCATTGCTCGGCATATCCGCCGCGTATTGTTTCGTACGGCGGCGGCTCGCCCCCGGCGGCGCTGTCGGGGGTCGCCTGGTGGAGTTGCAAAAAGGACTCGTAGAAATCCTTCCAGTCACGTTCGCTCCGAGGCGCAAAGGCGACCAGGTCAAGTCCCTCATCGTACGCCCGTTGAACTGCCGCCTCGATGAGTTCCGTTCGCAAAGTTGTCAGATCAAGCAAACTCTCCCGACGAACATTGCCTCTCGAGAGGCCGTGCGCCTCCGCTATCACCACGCTACGTTCGTCGTCAACATCGGCCAGCGCTCGGAGCCCTGGCAGGCCCGACGCGCGCGCGGAGGGGAGGACCACACGCCATAACTCAGAGCCAATGCCACGACCGCGGTGAGACGGAGCGACAAAGATGTGCGCTCCAGCCCGGCCACCCTCTGCTACTGGCTCCGTCAACAGGTGGCCGTAGCCCAAGATACGACCACCGCCCACCGCGATGAACTGCCCGCTCGCAGTGTCGCACGCGACGGAGAAGGCAGCGGCGATCCGGTCAGCTCCAGGCCAGCTAAGCGTCCCGGCGAGAAGCGTATCGAGATCGTCCTCCGTCGTCACCGCACGAATTGACACCGTCATCTCAACTCCGGCTCGGCTCTCCGAAAAGCTCTGACTTGGATCATCTATGCCAGCCTCCGAAACCGAGTGTGCGAATCACGACGAGTTTACCCTAGACCGAATTGTCTCCGACTCGGCCGAACACATTTGAGTAGGGAACGCTATTCCCAGTCGATTGACAGGCCTCATTTTAGGCCTCATATTTCTACAACACCAGCTCCAGATAGACGCCGGTGTTTCCAAACCTGTTAACAAATTCAACCGCTTTTCGACGCCGAAGCGAGATCCAGTTACTGCGCCGCCAATTCACGCTCGTCCAAGAACTCCCACCACGCGTCGGCAATTAATCGCGTCGCATGGTAAACGACGTCTTCATCAGGGTCAAGCAGTTCCAGCGCTTCAAGAGTCCACTTGGCGTGATCTGCCTCTATCGAACCGTGCACCAGCCAAAAGGCGAGCGCGTCTCGATTTGCGTCGTAGTGCCGGGCCAGACCTTCGGCCTTCGAATCCGCGATTCCTGCTCCTTGGCTTTCGTAAGCCCAAAGACCCGCGAGCGCAGCCGTAGGACTATCAACTAGAACTTCCAAATATGCGTCGACCAGTCGCTGCATCGCTAATGAAATTGGCGAGTCCACGGCCCTATAAAAAGCCGCGAAGCTTTGGAAGAGTTCTAGGTGACTCGGAGTCGCTACTTCGTCGGAAAGATTCTTGAGTACTGAATCTCGAGCTACGCCGTCGGGCAATTCTTCGGCCAGTTGTCGGAGGAACTGAGGGAGCATCTCCTCGAAATATCGATATTGCTCGGCGTAGTGGCGTAGCTCTTCGAACGAGAGCTCGCCTGCTTCCCATCTCCGGTAAAACGGATGGTTCAATAACATTCGATCGGTAATTGAGGCTTCAAGTGAATCGGCAAGTTGGTTTGTCATGCGGTGAACGTATCACCAACGGAGGTGACTTCGAATGAAGATCCTTGTTCGTCGGTGCTAGTCGACTCAAATTCGAAACTCAATAACCACTCCAGTTCTAGTTTCAAAGCGGACATTGTCTAGACCCGTGCAAGATCGCCTGTCTAGCCATTCGTCTAGCCCAGAGATCAGACCGCGGAGTACTTCAGAAGACGTAGGCGAACGTCCCGAGTCGTTTGACCAGCGGATTTGGACCTCCAGCGATAACTCTGGGCCTGCTTCCAAGGCTTCCAAGGTGCCGAGATCGAGACCAGGGCGGCCCACTAACTACTGTGTTCTGTGACGGTTGAGCCGTAACAAATCGATAACAGATGATCTGTTACTAAGTAACGCCAGGTGCACGACACGGCAAGGGCTGATCCTCGTAAATTGACCCCTCTTTGGCGTCGATTTTGGACGCCTAGGCGGTCGTTGGCAGGACCTGATCAGATGCGCAGAGTCAAGAGCGGACCGTGACGTGTGAAGCAGGCGACCGATACGACGATCCGTAACCGGTGTACGTCGCGTAGATCGAGTCAGACCCGATGGGCGCGTTCGAGATCGTCAGTAAGCACTCCCCGAAGGGGTTCGGATGGCAGTAATCGACCGTCGCTCCAACGTGCACCGAGATCGTGGTAATCGGATAGAAGCCCAAGCTATTGGGGCGAACACCCGTGACCTGCACCACCACCGGGTCGCCTTGAGCGACGACCGGCTCTGACGGCACTGCGCTGAGACTCAATGATGCGACCGGGATCACGAACTCCGGGTCACTCGGCACCGAATAACCGAAGCGATTGTGCGCCTGCGCGGTGAGCGTGTACACCCGATGGTTCGCGAGCCCAGCGATGATGCAGTTGGGTTCGTAGTACACGGGTGCCACGCAATGCCTGGTGATGGTTCCGTAGGAAATGTTCACGCGGTAACTGTTGACCGGCGCACCGCCCGCGCTCGAAGGCGGATGCATGTAGGTCCAGACCTTTCCACTATGGATATTCCCAGAGACCTGCTGTGGCGATAACGGTATTATCGCGGCGCAGTTGGCACTCGTCCTCGACCAGGCGATGTTGCCCGCGGCATCGACCGCAACGAATCGACGCGCGCCGTAGGCGACGGCGGTCCAGTTTGAAGTTGCGTCAGTCGGCACCGCGGTGGTGGTCCACGCCGTTCCCGGCGTCGACGAGATGAAATTTTCGGTCAACGTCGCGGACTGACCGACGCCGACAAAGCTGCCGCATCCGAACGTGGCGCTATCGATCGCCTCGGCGGGAGAGAGCTGATGAAGAGTCCAGACGTATCCGTACTCCGATGTCGCGTAGTCGCCAGAGTTCGAACCATCAAGCGTCACGAATTCTCCTTCGCCATAGGCGACGGCCCCCCAATCTGTAACCGTATTTCTCGCCGGGAAGAGGCGACTCCAGTTCACGCCATTGGTCGAGAGCCCTACTGCGCCCAATGCCGAGTCAGTTGCAATGAAGTGCCCGTTTCCGTAGGCGACCGACGTAAAGGCAAGATTCCTGTGAGACCACACCGTCTTCCACTGAATCCCATTCGCTGAGGTATCGATCTGTCCGGCCGAACTCACCGCCACAAAGCGTCCCCCACCGAACGTCAGAGCGGTCCATGGACCGGCCGGCCCGATGACGGGAGCCCAACTGTGCCCGTCGGTCGAGACGATTTCCTCAGGACTTGCGTTCGTGGAAGAGAGCGCCACGAAGCGCCCGTTCCCGTACGCCACCGATTGCCAAGACCCGGCCGGCACGGAGTCTTCGGTCCACGTCGAAGCGTTGGGCGAGACGGCGACAACTGCCGAGTGTCCGAGGGCGACCCACTGCCCGTCACCGTAGGTAACCGCGAACCAACTCCCCGCTGGTGAAGGCTCCGTCGCGACGGTCCAGACGTTCCCAGTTGAACTTCCCATGGCAACGGGTATTGGTGAGGCGACGAAGCAGGCCACTGCAATCAATACAGTGGTCGCAGCAACGTTCCCGAATCGCGTTACCGGAGATTTCCTCAAAAGTGTGCCCTTCCGATGTCTTCCAACCCTCGCACAACCAACGCAATCCTCTCACGACAGATTCTCAACGAGACGTATATTCGAGCCTCGATGGAATAACGATCGTGGGATCGCAGCGACAAACGATCATTGTCCAACACGCTTCGCAGTACCCACTGGGCACCAGCAAGGAGATGCTCTCTTCGTCAGCCTTTCGCTCGAAATCCCCGCAGGTACGCGGCGCGTGACGCGCGCGACTCACACCTCATGAGTTGCAGGGGCATCAGCAGGTACTGTCCGATTCGTCCGACGACGTAACGCCAACCCCGTTCATAGCGACCCAGCAGCAATCGCGAATTGCGGGCGTGGAAGTACGACTCATTCTCATTGAACTTTCTCCCCGGCTTCTCGTGAGCGACGAGGGGCTCGTCGAGCAAGTAGCAGAATTTGGACTCTTGGAGCGCAACTTTGGTCGCGAGCTCCACTTCGTCGTAGTACATGAAGAGGGTTTCATCGAAGCCGCCCACGCGAAGGAAGATCGCCAGGTCGACGAGGGCGCAACACCCCGAGAAATAGTCGGTGCGCACCACCCCGCGTGACGTCGCGGGCCACGGGCGCCCGATTCCGGGATGACGGGCCGTCCAGATCGGGCGCATAATTTGACCGCCCCGATACCACACGAGTGATGTATCGGGCCAAAAGACGATGCCCGGGCTCGCGACGGCGCAGTCCGGGCGGATCGAGAAGACCTGGGCCAGACGCGCTATGAGATCGCCCGCCAGCAACTCAACGTCGAGATTCACCAATAACAGATGGGAGTGGGCGCTCTCATCAGCGGCCCGTGCCGCGAGATTAACGCCGCCACAGAATCCGAGATTGCTGAGCGGCTCGAGGACGGTGGCCCGCGAACCAAAATGGCGCAGTGAACGCTCGGGCTCATTGGCGACGAGATAGACCGGGAGCGACGCGCCCTCGAGAGACTCGAGTTGGTCGAGCATCCGCGCAATCGTTGCGTCAGATTGGCCGTACACCACGAGAACCACCGCGACCGAAATCGGCGTCGCCGTCGTCACTTGAGCACTCGAGTCCACAAACCGGTGGGACTACTCGAGTCGAAGAGCACGACCTCGAGCGCCCAGTACTTCGATTTAGTGGGCACGCGAAGGAGGATACTGGACGCGTCCGTACTCCTGTGCGCCACGTAGCCAAGGTGAGAGAACCAGTTCGTCGCCACCAACCGGGCTATGTCGGTTGAAATCAATCCGGCATCTATTGGGAACACGTTGCCCGCAAATACCAGTACGCCGCCCTGGCCCTTAGGGATGAACGCTTCGCTCGTGACGCCGTGGCGGGTGCCTCCTAGGACGGCGCCACCGTTGGCAATGACCGCTCGACTAAAAATCCGGACGGTGTCACTCTCGTAAGAGATGCCCAGGGCCGCGCTCCAACCGCTCGGTCTCGTCGCCGGTGTGTTCGTCGAGACCGTCGAACCGACGACGCCCGCGGGAAGCATGATTCCGTTGGGAACGGTGGCCATGTGAGGCAACGGCGTCGACTTTCCGTTCACCTCCGTCAAAATCACCATGCCCTTACCCACCGAGTAGCGGCCGGGAACGGCGCCGGCAAACGCGAGCAGTCCGCCGCCCTCGATCCACGGCAAGAGGTTGCCCGATCCGCCGGGCCCCCAGACCGTGTCGGGGAGTGTTCCCGACACGTCAACAATCAACGTTCCCTTGGCCGTGGATTGATCTGCGATTGCCACGGCCAGCTGTTGAGCATCCACCATTGTTAGGCGCACCTCGGGTGCGACGACGTTGAGTTCAGCGGCAAGGTTTTGATACGTCCCCACTACTGCCTGGTCGACCGCACCAACGTCAGGTCGAACCTGCGAGCGGTAGAAGAGAATCTGGTGGACACCCGCAGCCAATGAAACGGGAAAGACCACGACCCTAAGTCTCGTATGTGATTCATTCGTTACTCGTATCTGAGAGGACGCGGCCGAAACGTTCACTCGAACAGCCGAGAACGTCGGGGCGACGGTCAACCCCGGTCCCACGAGTGAGACCGCCTCGATCAACAGGATCGCGACAATGGCCCGAACTAGATACACGCCACTACGCGGCGAGGGCGCGCTCGCTCGGATGGGCCGGGCCGCGAGCGGTGCGCGACTTTTGAAGAACGCAACGGCCAAGCAGGCCATGGCGCCTAGTGCGACGACGCAGACGACGAGGTGGATCTGACCCCCGGGGCTCTGGGGCAGCCAACTCGGCCCGGACACAGTACCGAGATAACTCACCTGCGAGTTAATGAACGCCGGTGATGGCCACCCCAGGTATTTGACGCTCGGGGCAAAGAACGTTCCCCAACCAAAACTGCCGAGCAGATAACCAATACCCGCGACCGCCATGAGCCCGAGTGACACTCGAAAGTAAAGTTGACCCGGTAACAGCCCCACCGCACCGATCGCCACCACCGGAAGCACCCACAGCAGATACTGAGGATTGGTGACGGGATTGAATACCAGCACCGCGAGCATCATGATCATGCTCCCCATTACCAGCGCTGATATTCGCCGACCTAGGCTGCACCAGTATCCGATGCCGAGTGAAACCAACGTGTCGACCACGAGTATCAGATGATTGATACTGACCAGATGAACTTCCGCCCAATTGAGCACGCCCGACAGGGACGGCAGATTGAGCAGGCCGGCGATACCCAGCCCCCCGATACCACTGCCGGTCACGCTCTCTCTGGTAAAGACGTCCTGTAAAAGATTGTGACCGAGCTCGGGTCCAATAAGAATGACGCCACCAATGACTGCGCCCGACACGAACCGGGCCAGAGATTGGTACCTCACTCGTACTGTCGACCCGACGATATAGCCAACGAAAGGCAGGAAGAGAAAGACCGGCACGAGTTTCACCGCGGCGCCCAGAGCGAGAGCTGCGCCAGCCAGCGCCCACGTCCCTTCGGCCGCGGCCAAGAGGGCCAACGCAATGGCGAGCGAGGCTATGGAGTCGATCTGTCCGTGGACCGCGCTCACCACGATGACCAGCGGATTGAAGAACCACCACAGGAACGCGCTTCGCGCTTGACGCGTACTGGCGCCCAGCTTGAACGAGAGACGCCATACGCACCACCCGGTGCCCAGGTCCGCCGCGATCATGGGCAGTTTAAAGAGCAGGGTGCCGATCGGTGTGGTGACGACCGAACCCAGTGCTTCGTAGATTGGCGACGTCACGTGCGTCGTGACACTTCCCAGGACTCCCGGAGAGGCCCCCAACAGATGGACAACGCTCCCCACCAAAAGTGCCCAATACCCGTAAAGGGGAGGATAGGAAAAACCGGGAAACTGATAGAGGCCAACACCCTGGGTCGCGTGCGCGGCGGCCTGCCACCAAACGGCAACGTCGCCCGGTAACGAAGTAAACGGCGCAACGATAAATCGAATGAGCAGTCCCTCGATGATGGGGGTGCGCAGGTCGGCAAAACGGGCAGTTCTATGACTGTGCTCGACCCCCGCCTCACTCTCGAGAACGAGCGGCGCGACTCCACGCGACACCAAATCTCGAACGACGCCAATTTTTCGTCCTATGCCAATACGGAATTGACCGGGGAGCCGAATGCGACGCCACAGCGGAGGATTCGACGTAGTCCTCGGCGTCTTCATGAACAGACGGTTTCTAAGGGTGTACTCGGGCTGATCGAGTCGGCTCCCAAGTCATCTTCGTCTCGCCGCGATAGAAACTCCAGCGCGCGCGACTTCGGGCCGCGACTTCAAAGCCCAGGAGTACGACGATATAGATGCATTGCTTAGGCCGTTGGACCGTGTATTTCACGAGCGGCCCGAATATCGTTCGAAGGCGCAGCGTCGAAGCGTCGTAGTGCAACTTGCGGTGAGTTACCAGGTGCATCGTGTGATTGCGGCTCCTGGTTCTGAAGTACTCACCTATCTTGGCGGCCCCGACGTTGTGAACGATCGCCGTGGGCGCGTACATGAGCTTGGCCCCGCTTCCAATGACCGCAGCCTCGAGCATCACTTCATCACAGCCCGATACCGTGGGGACATGATCGACGAACTCCTTGCGAACCATGACCAATTCGCCCAGTTTCGGCTTGGTGAGGGCCAACTCGTGGTGAATCTCCCATAACTCGTCGTGAAGACGCAACGCCAGGGTGCGTCTTCGTCGAGCGGTTGATGGAATGACTCGGGGGCCAGTCATTCCGACCGCGGGATCGTCGATGAGGGGTGCGGCCAGATTGTCAAAGCACGCTTCTTCGGCAAAGACGTCGGCCGACGAAAGGACACAGATAGCGTTGCGTGACACGTTGAGGAAGTGAATGACGCTGTAAATCTTCCCGGTGCGCTCGGCCTCAATTATCACCCGGATCCTCGAATCATCAAGGGCCATCGACCTGGCGATATCTTCCGTCGCGTCATTCGAGCCCGAGATAATCACAATGATCTCGTCGACGTAGACCAGATTCTGTTGCTGTTTTATGACGTCCGCGAGCGCCGACCGGATGAATACTTCCTCGTTGTACGCCATGATCCCGACGCTCACGGGTACGCGGGATCCCGCTCTCGACTCCGGTGGATTAGATGGATCGTCCGTCATCCTCAAGCAGCTCGCCTCTCAGGGGAAAAGGACTTTCCCAGCACCGAAGTCGTCACAATGAAGACGCCGGTGAACGCCAATGAAATAAGGGGTCCAACGGTGACGCCGACAACATCATGCAGACTCAACGCCGTCACCACCTGGGCCACCGCACCAATGGTCAAGGCGAGCAGATAACGAACGATTCCCTTACCGTCGGTCAGTTTGACCCAAATCCAATACCCCACGAAAGCCCATCCCGGCACCGCTAGAGCCATGACGGTGAGCGGGTCTCGCAATTCACTTGCTCGTTCGCCAAATAAATGCGTAGCCGCAAGTGGCCCCAGTATCCAGCAGGTAAACGCGGCGACCACGGCGAGGCTGAAACACAGCAATGCCGCTCGATTGAGGACGCTCTTATGTTCGCCGGCGGCCGCGCGCGGAATCATCGCACTCGTCACGGGTGCCACGAGCAGAAGGGCACCGGCGGCCAAGAATGCGGCGAGCGCCACGTGCCCCGCTTGACTCACCGACAGATGCGCTCTCGCCATCCACGTGGGAATAACGAAGGGAAGCAGCAACCCAAGACCGATGGCGCTTCTGCCCATCCAGTGCTTTTTCGTAATTGGAGTTTGCGCGAGTATTGATAGCGGCCGACGCGGACCCCGCACGATCGCAATCACGGCCATGGCTATTCCTCCGACGACGGTGACCGCGATGGAGATCAACATCGCGGCGTCGATTGGCTCGTGGTGGACGAAGGGCACGAAGGCGACGAGACGCACGACCGGCTCTGCAATAGAAATGAGACCCAATGCCCACAGGCGCCCGTAGCCCAACAGCATCGCCGAGGGAAATGCCGCGGCGAAGGTGCAAACAAAAAGTGCAGTCGCCAACAGAACCGGCACGCTGGAACCAATGTGGAGAAATGCCGCGACGACGGGAGCAAGTATGAGCAGTGGGGACCCGAATAGCAATACCACGAAAACCTGGCGCAGCGCGACGGTCAGCGAACCCGATCTGACTATGTGAATGGTGGCGACGTACTCGACGCCGATTGCGGCAGTCGCCGCAACTGAACCAACGGTGAGCAGCGGCGCCGCAGCGGAATATCTGACCTGGCCCACGAATCGTAGGAACACCAACGTGAACGATGCATTCGCCGCCGAACCGAGTCCGCAAGCAACTACCAAAAACAGACTCGACTTCATCGACGCGAACTTTGCGTAAAAGCGAGACTTCTCGCCCATAAACCTAGGTAGTCGTTCGACATTCAGGTTATCGACGGTTACCACTAGTTCATACTAATCCCGCACTTTCTCTCTGGGCGAGGTACGCACCGTTGGCCGTCAACCAAGGAGTTAGAGTACGTCGAACGAGTCTCGTGCATGCCTTTCACGAGCCGTGTCGCGGAGAAGTTGTTACGGTCACATGTCAGAAAACTTTCGACGCCATTTAGTAGAGAAGTGCCCCATTTGCGGCCTCGACGTCACCGGTAAGACCAGAGTGCTCACCGATCTCTCGGGCGCCATGAGCGGTACCTTCGTGAGCGTCCGATGCTTCTGTGGGGTGAACTGGCTGCGAGATCCGGTTTCGCACGGAGATATTGCACTGGCCTACGGCAACGACTACTACAGCTTTACGTGGCCGGATCTGTCTCTCGCTCCGAGAGTCTTGGGGGCCCTTCGCCAGAGGCTCTTGAATTCACGCTACCGAGCGCGTCCGTCTCGAATGGCTCTTGTGGTCGCCGACCTTTTGCCCTGCTACCCGCCACCGGGAGTGGCCGGCCGAGTACTCGACGTTGGGTGCGGCAGCGGCGAACGAATGCGTCGATTGGAGGTAGCGGGCTGGGAGTGCGTCGGCATCGACGCCAGCGAACCCGCAGTGACCTCGGGAGTCGAAAGGGGCTTGGACATTGGACGCGCGGAAGCAACGGCCCTCCCCTTCCCCGACGAATCCTTCGACGCAGTACTGATGTCCCATTCAATCGAACACTGTGAAGATCCCCGTCGGGCCGTTCAAGAGGCGGCGCGGGTCCTAAAGTGTGGTGGCTCTTTGACCGTCACCACACCGAACGGCGCTTCGCCCATCGCCACGTTATTTGGCGCAATGTGGGTGAACTGGGACGCGCCCCGGCACTACCTCGTCTTCAGCCGCTCTTCCTTGAGGAACCTGCTCATCGATGAGGGCTTCGAAGTCATTCGGGTGCGAGGATCCAGCACCGGTTGGAGTTGGGCCCAGAGCCTTCACTACCTCGGCCGCTCTCGCCAATGGCGAAACACGGATCTCGTGGTGAACGTAGCGCGACTTCCCGCCATCGCAGCCGCTCTCTTCATGAATTTCTCCCGCTACGCGGACGAAGTGGAGATTGTCTCGCGCAAGGTCTGAGCGTCGCGATGCAGTGAAGGCGCCAACTTCAAAGCGCCCGTCACTCGCGCTGCAAACGCCTCAGGACTCGTGGACGATTGAATTAACTTTTACGATCTCGCAATCATCCCTGTCAACGAATTGCTGAATCTTGAGTCTCACGTTTACTCGTTTGAACCCGAACTCAAGAAAGTCCCGAACGGTTTCGATGTTGCCGCCGTGCACACGTGGTGGATTCGTCTCATTTTGATCAGAGAGTTCCAACGTCGTTTTCTTGACGAGCGTCACCTCGACACGCCCCGTCTCTTCAATCATCGCCTCAAGCTCGTCCACACCCATTTTCGCCGGGACAGCGAAGACCTCGATCGACTCGTAGCCGTTGTTGATATGAATCTCGATAACAATCGGCCACCACAATCTCTCATCAATGCCCATCAGCTTGCCGATCGAAGCCACATCGACTTGATCACCGGCGAAGGTGCCCAACCAATGGTCGTACTCGACACCCGCAGGCTCATTCAAATTGGGTTCCAATTATTGCGACTCCCCTGGCCATGGCTCAAGTACGACGCGCCATTGGCCACCCGAAATTTATGTAACCAAAATAGTCACAGCTTCTACAGGTCACCAAATCTGGATGCTAAGCAACGTCGCTCGACAGTACCGGGAACACTCCCGAGTTGGCGCAATCGAGCCCGGGCAGCCTGCTACAGCCCTGTAATACCGGGACTCATCGAGAACACTCCCGTCACTCCGTCGAGCGTGATGCGCGACGCAAGAACGGTTGACGCCTGGAACAGTGTCACGAGTTCCTTGACACGTTGGACGGCGCCGACTCCGGCGCACATCCATCGCGACGAGCGACGAGTACCTCCTCGTACGTAGTGATCGTGCTGACGGAGGAACGATGCTGGCTGTTCTCGCCACGGAGATCTACTGCTAAGTCAGTCAGAGCCGTCGATGCAATAAAATGTGGTCGTGCCGGAACTCCCCGAAATGCAGGCGCTCTCCGAGCGACTCACGGAGTCCCTCGTGGGCCGAAGACTGCGAGAGGCTCGACTCCTCGGCTTCTCTTCACTGAAAACCGTGTCGCCGGAACCCGCGGACCTTCTCGGTCACAAGTTGATCTCCGTGGCGCGCCGGGCCAAGTACCTCGTTCTCACGTTCGACCATGGCCCCCGGATCGTTCTCCACCTCTCGCAGGCCGGGAGGCTCGACATCGAGGAGCCACCAAAAGTGACGAGGCCAAAAGGGGCAGTCGCTCGGTTCATCTTCGACGGTGAGCCACAGAGCCGTGCCATCCTGATCCGTGAGTTCGGCACGCACCGCAAGGCGGCGTGGTGGGTACTGCGGGCTGATGACGATGGGCCGCTCGAGGGCTTGGGGCCCGAGCCATTTACCGCTGAGTTCTCCCAGCTCATCCGAACCAGCACGAGCAATCGGCGACTGCACTCCGACTTGCGCGATCAGCGCGTCATGTCGGGTATCGGCCGCGGCTGGGGCGACGACATCTTGCACCGAGCCCGACTCTCCCCCTTTGGCAACCTGGGCTCGCTGAGCGCCGTCGAGCGCGAGCGTCTGATCGAAGCGGTAGACGAAGTCCTTGGCCAGGCTCTGGCAGCGGAACGTACTCGCGCCGGCGGGCTCTCAGAGTCAAGCCTCAGCGGTCGATTCGCGGTGCACGGCCGCTTCGGTGAGCCCTGTCACCGCTGCGGCGACACGCTGGCACGAGTCTCCTTCGAGTCCTACGAAATGACCTACTGCCCGAGCTGCCAGACCAAAGGCCGGGTCCTCGCCGACCGCCGCTTGTCTCGCCTCCTTAAGTAGCTGACCGCACCCTCGGTACCGTTCGGCATTGAAGGCTGGAGGCGTCAGGTCCAGAATGCGGTGAGCTTCTCGGCCAGAGCGCGGCCTTGGTTGTAACCGGCTCGAGCGGCCGGTGGACGTGCCGACGGATCCATCACGTTGTTGCCGAAGGCGTCGCGGGCGTCGCTGTCCGGGAAGATCGTTTCGACGTTGCTGCCGCTGGCGCGCAAGTCGTCGACCTGCGCCGACAGCTGCATGCCCCACTCCACCGGCATCCGTGACCTACCGCCGAATGGTGAGAGGACCAACACCCGCGCGCAGCCGCCCGCGAGATCGGCGTTCTCGTTACGTCGATAGCCGCCGTCGAAGTACCGTCTCTCACCAATACCGTAGGGAGCGACTCCGAAACCATTGGCACAACTGGCGGCGACGGCATCCGCCAAGTCGACGCCGCTGTGGCGATCGAACACGACCGGTTCACCGGTGTGAGCATCGACAACCACGATCAGCACCGTTCGCTCCGGCCAGAGTTGCGCGGGCAGCCGAGCGGCGACGGTCGCGCGCCACTGGATCTGCCCAGCGTTGCCCGACGTCGTATCCATGTCGAGTGCCGCCGCGCCGATGCGGCGGCGCATGTCAGCCGCGTCCTCAGCGGCGCCGATGATTGCGCTCGTCCTCTCCATATGATCCGCCACCGGCACGTTCAAAGCGCGTCCGCCGTGGGCTCCGACCGCTGGTGTGCGTACCGGGGGCGTCGCGGCGAGGATGTTGGCGAACAGTTCGGTCGGTGCGGTCCCGCTGCCTATTTGGACCGCGGCCGTCGACCCGGCAGACGTCCCGATGATCAGATCGGCTTTGGTCACATCCAACCCGGCGTCCAACAGGCCGGCGATGACGCCGATCTCCCACGCGTTACCAGCCGATCCGCCACCACCAAAGACCAACGCTCGCTCGCTCACAACCATGCGTTCACGCTAGGCGCTCATCCGTGCGGAGCCGGCTGCCCCGTGCTCCGGATCACGACGGTTCCGCGTGCGAGTACATCCTCTCCGACGTCGGATAGTCGATGTAGCCGCGCTCGCCACCGCCGTAAGACGTCGAGCGATCGGCGTCGTTGAGTGATGCCCCCGACTTGATTCGCTCGACAAGATCTGGGTTCGCGAGAGCTCGGGTGCCGACCGTGATGACGTCAGCGAGACCACTCCCCAGGTCGTTGATTCGAGTCTCGAGGTCCGCCGTCGTCGGCGACTTCGGCACGCAACATCGAGTCATCCAGCGCGTGACCCTGAAGGGTGAAGAGCCGGCGTGACGAGTCCGCGGGTGTGTTCTGAGTAGAGATGGAAGCGGAGCCCACCCGCTCCGAAGAGTTAAGGGGGTTCCCTCATTATGGTGACAACCATGGTGAAACTGGTCTACTCGGCGATCACGTCGCTCGACGGGTACACGGCCGACCAGAACGGCGACTTCACCTGGGGGGCGCCGGACCCCGAGGTGTTCGCGTTCATCAACGACCTCGAGCGCGGCGTGGGCACGCAACTGTACGGACGCCGGATGTACGAGACGATGGTCTACTGGGAGACATTCGAACCGAACGAGGACGAGTCGGCGTGCGAGCGAGACTTCGCGGCGATCTGGAAAGCGGCTGACAAAATCGTATACTCGACGACGATGAAGACGGTCACGAGTAGCAGAACTCGTATTGAACGAAGGTTCGACCCCGATGCGATTCGCCTCATGAAGCGCACTGCGCCGCATGACCTGAGCGTCGCCGGGGCGAACCTCGCGAATCAGGCGATGAACGCCGGTTTGGTCGACGAGGTGCACCTGTTCCTCACCCCCGTCACCGTGGGCGGCGGTGCGCCCGCACTTCTCCATCCCTTCTATTCCAATCCCGAGTTACTCGCTGCGGACCGCTTCGCCTGCGGCGTTGTCCATCTCCACTACCGCGAGACGAGTTGACACTCTCGGTTCTCTGCCGTGAGACGACATCATCATCGTTGACACCGTTGCCCCGTGGCGCACTCGACGTCGTGCGACGTCGGGGTGAGTGCGTACCGATTTGATCGACGATTAACTGGGCTGAGGAACAATCCGCATGTAGGGAACTGGTTCCTCCCACGTGCCGAAGATCTCCTTGGCCTCGTCATTCGAGACACTGCCCGCGATGACGACGTCCTCCCCCTGCTTCCAGTTGACCGGCGTGGCCACGCGGTGGCCGGCCGTCAGTTGCAGGGAATCGATCACCCGGAGAACTTCGTCGAAGTTTCGACCGGTGGTCATCGGGTACACGAGCACGAGCTTGACCTTCTTGTCCGGACCGATCACGAAGACGTTGCGAACGGTCTGATTGTCGGCGGGCGTGCGCTCTTCGAACGTACCGGCCGTGCTGGCGGGCAACATTCCGTAGAGCTTGGAGACGTTGAAGTCCGTGTCGCTGATCATCGGGAAGTTCGGGCGCGCGCCTTGTGTCTTCTCGATGTCGTCGGCCCACTTCTCGTGACGCTCAGTCGAGTCAACGGAGAGACCGATGACTTTGACGCCCCGTCGATCGAATTCGGGTTTGATCTTGGCCACGTATCCGAGTTCGGTGGTGCAGATCGGCGTGAAGTCCTTGGGGTGCGAGAACAGCACCGCCCATGAGTCGCCAAGCCAATCGTGGAAGTCAATTCTGCCTTCGGACGTGTCCGCGTTGAAGTCTGGTGCGACGTCTCCCAGTTGCAGTGCCATGGTGTGGTCCTCTCTCGTGTGCTGTACGGATGCTTCCCGCCACACTAGGGGCGACCGTAACAGGTGCGTCCACATTTTTCAACGTTGGATTTCGGAGATAGGGCCGAACTATCCCATCAGTGAATGCTCGCTCGAGGGCGTCTCGATCGGAACGACGTTGACGTGGTCAACGGCATCGACGTCGCTGGCCGCGACCGGAACGACGACTTCGCCACCTTCGTTCGCGCTGACGCGTTCCATTTCGATGCGGCGTTGGCGTCGACCCGAGAGCAATCCGTCGACACCGATCCAACTCGAGGTACGCCACATCGCGAGGATGACGATAGCGAAGAACGCGTAGAACGCGCAGACACTCGCGGTGCCCGACATCACGTACGTGAAGAGCAAGAGCAGACTGCCCAGGCAGGCGAGGGGGGTCAGGAAGCCGAGCGCCAGTGCCGCCCCAATCGCCAGCTCCGCGAACGCCACGAGGATCGCGATCCATCCCGAGTTGGGGACGACAAAACTATGCAGGAAGCTGCCCCACCAGCTGTACGCCGGGACACCGTGGGCGGCGAAGCCGGCGACGCCGGCGCCGTTGTTGTGGAGGAACGCCGAGTTCTCCGCGCCCCAGACCTTGGCGATCCCCGCCTGCAGCCACATGACGCCGAGCCAGATGCGCATGGCGTTCCAGATGAGCGCGGCGGCCTTGGAACGTTGGAGCCAATAGAGACTTCGCGGCGTCTCGACCTTGGAGGGATCTCCGATGAGACCAATGACGTTTTCCATGGAACCGCCTACTTTCCTAATGACACCGACGAATTGTCAGGTGTGTTCGGAAGCGGGCTTCTTGACGTCCTTGGCAAAAATTCTACCACGTTCGTTGTTCGCATTTCGAAGAACAATCGTTCTCGACGTTGCGCAACACGCGTTGCGTCAGGAGCGTTAACGACGAATCGTCGCCACAGCGTTCCCACTGTGACGACGATTGATTCGTCGACTCTGCAAGACGCCTTAGTGGATGAGAACCTTCAGGGCGTCGTGTGTGGATGCGTTGCCAAAGACGTCGTACGCCTGGAGAATCTGGTCGAAGGAGAACTCGTGCGTGACGAAACTCTCGACGGGCAGCTTCTTTTCGGTGACGAGCTTCAACAACATGGCGAGCGTGTTCGTGTTCACGAGACCCATCGAGATGTCGATGTTCTTGATCCAGAGCTCGTTCAGCGCCAAGTCGACCGACTTACCGTGCACCCCAATGTTGGCGACGCTGCCGCCAGGACGAACGATCTCGGTCGCCATGGTGAACGTCTGCGGGAGGCCGACGGCTTCGATCGCCACGTCGACGCCCTGGCCATCGGTTAGAGCGAAGACCTGCTCTTTCCAGTCCGCGTCACCGGACTTGACCGTGTCGGTCGCACCGAAGTCTGACGCCCGCTTGAGTCGGTTGTCATCGAGGTCGATTGCGATGACTTTTGACGGACCGTAGAGACGCGCCGTCATCACTGCCGAGAGACCGACCGGTCCCGCGCCAATGACCGCGACCACGTCACCCGGATTCACGTCGCCGTACTGAACGCCGATCTCGAACCCGGTCGGGAGGATGTCCGACAGCAAGATGCCTTCGGACTCGGACAGGGTCTCGGGCATCTTGTAGACCGAGTTCTCGGCGAACGGGACGCGAACCAACTCGGCCTGCGTGCCGTCGATCATGTACCCGAAGATCCAACCGATCCCGGCGATGCCCTCGGGGTCGAGACAGTGGCCAAAGAGACCCTCTCGACAGTTGGAACATCGACCGCACGAACTTACGCATGACAAGATCACCTTGTCGCCGACTGCCAGTTGCGTGACGCTCGCACCGATCTCGGTGATCACGCCGATACCTTCGTGGCCGAGAATCCGTCCGATTTCGACTTCCGGTACGTCACCCTTGAGAATGTGTAGGTCCGTACCACAAATCGTCGTCGCGACCATCTTTACGATCACGTCGGTCGGCTTCTGAATGACCGGGTCGGGTACCTCTTCCCAGCTCTTCTTGCCGGGGCCTTTGTAGACGAGTGCTTTCATGGTTACTGCTCCTTATGGTCGGTGTTACGTGAGATGGGCGAAATGTCCTCGGCACGGATCAACGAATCAACCGATTTATTGGATTGGTGCGAGGGATCGAAGGTGAGAGGGAAGGCGAGGCAGAGTAGCGAGAGTGGGGACCAGTGCCGTCGCGTCGCGCCGCTCGACTCTGAATCGTTAGTCTCGAGAATGGCGGACACATTGCAACCGTAGAGCGCACTTTTCGTTCGGCATCAGAGTAAAAGGTCCTGTTTTCCCTCTACTCCCGGACGAGAGGACCTCCGCCGGAATCGATTCGGCATGCGAAAGTGACCAATGTCCCTACGCGACGTGACGCTGCGACGAAGAACATGGAGATATGGCATTGACTCGAACGAAACGTCCAACGATCACGGCGAACGATGACGTGGCGCCGGCCCCTGAGAATTCGCTCGGACCATCGAATCTTGAGCCACATCTCCCGGGACGTTTTCCCGAAGAGTTGAACGCCGATGTCACGGTCGCCACGGGCGCCACGTTTCATCTACGACCCATCCGTGGTGAAGACGCAGAAAAACTAGTGGCCTTTCACGCGCGCCTCTCCTTTGACTCCATCTACCGTCGATTTTTCTCTTTGCATCCGTTGCTGACGGTCGACGAAGTGAGGCACTTCACCCAGGTCGACTACGTTGATCGATTGGCCCTCGTGATCGAAGACGGTGAAGAACTCGTCGCGGTGGGTCGCTACGACCGCGATCCGGACTCTCCCACCGCCGAGGTGGCCTTCGTGGTGCGCGACGACTACCAGCACCTGGGCCTTGGTCACCGACTGCTCAACGACCTCGCCACGGCGGCGCGGGCGAGGGGGATCACCACCCTGCGCGCCGAGACGCTCTTCACCAATCACGACATGATGTCGGTGTTTCGTCACTCCGGTTTCCCGATCACAACAACTTCGGAGTTCGGCGAGATCAGTGTGCGCCTCTCAATCGAGCCGATATAAGGGTTCGACTCCCTCGCAACGTCAACTTCATGACTACTTTTGTAACTTCGATCGTCGAATCACGACGCGGGTGGTACGCTGCGCCTAGGACGTCAAGACCTCGCTTCCTTCGCACCTGACATTCAGTCAGGCAAGAAGATGAAGGAGTGAAAATGGGTCTTCCCGGAATGGTGCTCAGTGCCATAGTGGCCGCCGCAGGAGCAATCATGTATTGGGCCATCACCTATCAAGGGACGGGCTTTCGCATGTCCACCGTGGGAATCATCCTCATGATCGCCGGGGCCTTTGGTTTCGTCGTGTCGGCGATCGTCTTCGCGGTGTCACGCGGTCCGGAACGAACTACCCAGCACTCGATGAACCGTCAGGTCGTCGATTCGGCCGGAAACTCCAGTTCGGTTCACGAAGACTCCAAATAGCGACTCCACGTCAACGCTCGCAATTTGGTCGACAACGGATCGTCCGAGTCCGGGCAGGTCGACTCGTCGAAGTTCGCCTCAATAACCCCAATCGGATCTGAAAGGAATGCAATGTACATAGGAGGCGGAGCAGTTGTCGTGATTCTCGTCATCGTTCTTGTCGTTTTTCTCCTACGACGATGACGAATTGGCGGCTCGCCGTTCATATTCACGCTTGTGCAGAGGGCCAACACAAACGAAGGAACCGAGAAGAGAGCATTTCCCAAGCAAGGACGGAGTGAAGATGGGCAAAAAAGACAAGGCCAAGAATATGGCGCAGATAGCCAAGGGCAAGGTGAAAGAGACCGCCGGCAAGACGACCGGCGACCAACAGCTCGAATCCGAAGGCGACGTTGATCAGATGAAGGGCAACGTCAAGCAGGCGGGCGAAAAGGTCAAGGACGCGTTCACCAAGTAACGCCAACCTATGCCTTACCAGCGCCGCATCGTTCTCGTCGACAAGGATCAAGCCCCCCTTGATCCTTGTCGACGATATTAAGGACATCAAAACAAGTGACGAGTTACAACACCTACCAAGAAGTACCCCGAGACTCTCCACCGTTCATGACGGATGGTGGAGAGCGTGTCGTAGCAAGAGTCGGTCACCCGAACGCGACTGCTGGGGCCGGGTGACCGTTCACCGTCTCCTCGACATCTTCACGCTGATGGAGCGTTTCGAACGAGAGCACTCCGAGGGATTTGCACTCTGTGCGGTGGCGGCCGAGTTCATGGCGCTCGACGGGGCCGGAATCGCTCTCGCCAACGACGGCGATGACCTCACCTCATTGTGTACGAGCAACCGCGCCGCGGGGGCTCTCATGAATCTCGAACTCACTCTGGGTGAAGGGCCGGCGGTCGACGCGAGCCGGGGCAACGCCACCGAAGATACCAACCTGCTCGGGGCGAGCGAATCGACCTGGAATGCCTACAGGCCCGAGGCGGTCGCCCTGGGCGCGAGGGCGGTCTTTGGGTATCCGGTGCGAGTCGGTGCGATTCGATTCGGCGCTCTGAGCCTCTTTCGCAACAGTCCGGGGCCCCTCGACTCGGGGCAATCTTCCGACGCGTTCCTCATCGCGTCGGTTATCGGTCGCGCCATTCTGGCAAAGCAAGCCGGTGGCTCGACAGAGAACCTGGTCGGGGAGTTAAACGGCGCGGCGATGCTCGATTTTCGCGTCCATCAGGCGGCGGGAATGGTGGCGATCCAGGGCTCAATGTCGGTCAAGGACGCCCTCGTGATGTTGCGGGCGCACGCGTTTGGCATTGGCGTCGAACTCTCGGTTCTCGCCGGCCGCGTGGTGACACGTACGACGCGCTTCGATTCGGAGTCCCAGGAGTGGGTGGGCGACACGGAAGGTGAAGCCAATGAGATGTAGAATCGCCCTGAGCCGCTCCTACGTCTCGATACCGTTGCGTGAGGGCGTTCGGTGGATGGGCAGGTGGGATTAATGAACAGGGAATCGCTCTTAATTGCGACGTTGGTGGAGTTGGCGGACAACCTGGTCGACGACTATGACGTCATTGACGTGCTCACCGTGTTGAGCCTTCGCTGCGTGGAGGCGGTTGACGTCGATGCCGCGGGTGTCATGCTCGCTTCGCCCGTTGGCGAGCTCCAGTTCGTGGCCTCGTCGAGTGAATCGATGACTGTCCTTGAACTGTTCCAGATTCAGACGAATGAGGGACCGTGCGTCGACTGCTTCCGCGGCGGCCTCGCAATCACCAATCACGCGCTGAGCGAATCGGACGGCCGTTGGCCGTTGTTTACACCTCGGGCCCTCGCGCAAGGCTTCCGGGCGGTGCACAGTTTGCCGATGCGCCTTCGCGGTCGCACGATCGGCGCGTTGAACCTCTTTCGTACGCATCAAGGTGCGCTCACCGATGACGACGTAATAGTGGCACAGGGTCTTGCGGACGTCGCCACCATCGCCATCCTCCAACACCGTTCGTCACTCGACGCCCAGACGCTGAACGTCCAATTGAACAACGCACTCAATAGTCGAGTCATCATCGAGCAGGCGAAAGGAATGATCTGCCAATCAACGGGCTGTGACATGGACGATGCGTTCAATCGACTACGAGCACACGCGAGAAACCACAACGAGGGACTCACCAGTCTCGCCACGCGGGTCGTCTCCAAGGCCATCCTGTCGAGAGAACTCGACGAGTGGGCGAAGCCCGTTTCGGCCTAGCGGGTCGCGACCGGTGGCACCGGGCGTGAGCGGTGCTCTCGTTGTTGCATGAGGAACGCGACGCTCGATCTGACTGAGTGAACGCGAGTCAAGAGTCCGTCCCCTACCTGAGGAAATCTGTCGAGCGGCATTGTCGACTCTGGTATCCTGCGAACAGGACGTCTAGATCTCGCTTCCTTCAGACCTGACATTTGTCGGGCCATTTTTGAAGAAGGAACATGTGGTGAGGATTCCTGAGCGAACCTTCGGCCTAGTTGCCGCAGCAATGTCTCTTGACGTGTGCTGGGCGATCTCCTCTGACCGAGTCCCTCTACGTTTTACCGTTCTCTGCGCGTTCGTGACGATTGTCGGCATCGCGAACTTCGTGATGCCGTCGATCCAACTATCGACGTCGCGAAGATCCAAGGTGACAACCGTCCATCGTCGAATGACATGGGTCCCCAGTGTCTCCGCTTGGCTTTCGCGACTCGTGAACACACGGTGGTTCAACCGCAGTTCGAACCCCACGTTCGACGCGGGCGCGCAGAGTCTTTCCTCGTCATCGGCACGTCGATCGCGCGATGACTGCCTTTGCTCATGTGGTCACGGGCGTACCGGTGCGTATACACCGCGAGTGACCACATGTTCTATCGAAACAGGAGAAACGAGCAGCGTGTGTGCGCGGCGTACGTCCTGTGGCCGAGTTTGGAGGAGCTCATGAAGTTATTGAATCGAGCCAAGAACATGCTGCAGATCTCGATTGGCAAAACCAAGGAGGTCACCGGACGGGTCACCGGCAACCGGGACCTCGAAAGTGACGGTGCCAACGATCAACACAAGGGTCACCTCAAGCAGGTCGGAGAAAAGGTGAAGGATGCTATCGAGGAGCTTTGATTCGCCGGATGAAGAAGAGACCGTCTTAAGAGATGTCTCTCGGGGCTCGCCCTCGGAGGTGAGCGGCAGTCTCCAAGACGACGTCGAACGACTCATCGGCATCGCCGCGGAACTCTTCTCCGCGATTGAGCGCCAGATTCACCTGATGGAGGAGGAGTTGGTGATTTCCTATGGTGAACAGGTCCGTCCGTACGCTCAAACGGTGTTCAAGGAGCGTCTGATCAGTTGCGCGAAGAGCCTCGAGACCTCTCTCCAAGACATCGCCCACAATCTCGAGCGTCGCGCGATCGACCGTTCGTCTGCCGGTCCGCTTCACGACAACTCGTACATCTGATTCTCAATTCCGCGTCACCCGTTGCCGGCGCAACCAGCGAGCGACGGCCTTTCCTCCACCACGAACCAATCGGCCTCGGGACGTCATAAGGGCAGGTCACGGAGAGTTTCCCGGCGTTGAATGATCCTCCAACGGGATTCACGTTCTATATACAACGAAATCACTAGAAATAGTTGTATATTGCATGGAACCGTTCAAGGAGGCCGTATGTCACTCAACGTTGAAACAATCCTCAGTGAAGCGCCCGAGGCTCGAGCGATCGAGTTGCGCGAGTTCTTCGCGTCATTGGAGTTGCCGGAGGGCCGTCTCGACACCGATGCGCTCGTGGGGATCACCGATGCGCTCGCCGCACGACCTGACCTGTTCGAGCACCTCCTCGTCGATGACGAGGTGAATCGTTGGTGGCTCCAGTTGTTCGTCACCGAGAACTTCGAGGTTCGCCTCCTCACCTGGGAACGTGAACAGTCTTCCGATTGGCACGATCACGGCGGCTCCTCGGGCGCCTGGACCGTGACCGCGGGAGCCCTCTACGAAGCGTTCCGCGCACCGGACCACGTCAGTACCTTCGATCGTCACCACGTGGCGGGCGATCACGGCTCGTTCGGCCCCGAGCACGTCCACGACGTGGTCTACGAAGCCGGCAAGCCGGCCGTCAGCATCCACGCGTACTCACCGCCCCTCAGCGGCCTCACGGTGTACGACCGCACGCAGTTCGGCTTCGTGGCTCGCGACTTCGTGCTCGAGGAGCGCCGCGCCGAACAGCGTTCCTAGTTCGCGATCCCCCACGCCTTGGCGACAAGCGCGTGCGACTCGATTCTCGCTTCGAGTGAATGGAGGCGCGTCGAGATCATGATCTCGTCCGCCGCGGTCCGATCCTCCAAGAGCGACAGCCCGCGTACGACGGTGTCCGGATCGCCGATCAAGTGCGTCGCCATCGCCTCAGCGGCGATCTCCTCTTCGATCGGCGTGAAGGAGTATGCGGCGGCCTCCTCCGGTGACGGCAGCTGACCGGGTCGACCGGTTCGCATCTGCACGATGCTCAGCGCGGACGAGCCCGAGAGCCACGCGGCCTTTTCCGTGGTCGGTGCGCAGATTACCGAGACGGCCACCATCACGTGGGGTTCACTAAGCACGATCGAGGGTTGGAAGTTCGCTCGGTATGCCGCGAGCGCCGCGTCCAACTGTTGCGGTGCGAAGTGGTAGGCGAAGGAGAACGACAGACCGAGGATCCCAGCCAGCTGCGCGCTGAACGTCGAGGATCCGAGTAGCCACACCTCGGGCAGGTAACCACGACCAGGAATCGCGAACGGGTGCGTCGGCGCTCCGTCGGACGGCAGTAGGTACTTGATCAGTTCAACGACGTCGTTCGGAAAACTGTCCGCGCCGAGGTCGAGCGTCCGACGAAGTGCACGCGCCGTCACGTGATCCGTCCCCGGCGCGCGCCCCAAACCGAGGTCGATCCGGCCGGGATGCAGTGCTTCGAGCGTCGCGAACTGTTCGGCCACGATGAGCGGTGCGTGATTGGGCAACATGACGCCGCCCGAGCCAACCCGCAGAGTGGTCGTCGCGTTCGCGATATGAGCGATGAGCACCGCCGGCGCCGAACTGGCGACGGCCGGCATCCCGTGATGTTCGGCCAACCAAAGACGTTTATACCCGAGTCGCTCTACTTCGACCGCGGTGGCCGTGGTCTCGGCGAAGGCCCTGGCCGGCGACGAACCGGTTGCGACCGTCGCGAGCTCGAGCACGGAGAGCGGAATCACGATGGTCGACAGCTCGCGGCGAGCTACGCGATCTCGGTGATGTAAGAACCGACGAGCGACGCGCTTTGTTGGTTCACCGCCCCGTCACGGCGACTCTCGTGACCATCCTGGAAGTGGGCGAAGGCGGCCGTCGACGAAATCGGATTGACCTCATCGTCGCGGTGGTTGTGAAACGAGACATGCACGAAAGAATCGTCGGCGAGACGCAGCACGACGTAGCTCACGTTGTCGGGCGTTTTCTCTGCCAGTTCTTTGAAGACGCCCTCGATGCGCTTCTGATTCTCATCGGCCGCGTCATGAGACTTCGTCGCGTATCGCGTGACCAATCGCTTCTCCATGACTGATTCCTTTCGTTGGAGTGACTGTCAAGCACTCATCAGAACGTGACGTGTACGGCGTCTGACGTGCCCTCGACGTTACCTGGACTCTTTTCAATCGCGTCGGCCTGGAACTGCGTCGCGACATTCGGCTTAACAAGAGATTCATTGAGGATCTAGTTGGGAGAGACGCCCGAGAATAAGAGGTCGACCACCCTTCGACTCGATGACTCGGGGTCGAGTTCACTGGCATCACTTGAGGACATTCGGGCGAAGACCGACGAGACGAGTAGTTCCACGAAAAGACTCTCGTCGACGTCAACGCGTATCTCTCCCGTCTGCTTGGCCCTCCGAATGGTCGACTTCATCGCGTCGTAGAGAGGAGCTATGACGGCGTCGACGAACAGTTCATAGAGATTTGGAAAGTTCTGGTCCTCGGCGAGAATCGATCGAGCCAATCGACGTACTCGTGGATCGGCGATGCGCTCCAAGGTCACGGTCATTAGTTTGACGAGACTCTCACGTGCGCTGTGCTCCGTGAAGTCCGGAAGGGAATGGTCGATCGATTTCACGACGTCCAAATAAAGGTCGTCTTTGGTCTTCCAACGCCGGTAGAGAGAGTTTCGGGAAACGCCGGCGTCACGAGCGATGGTGACGAGCGAAAGCGAGGTCAACGTTGCTCCACCACTTAGCAAGTTCAGGACGGCGTCGACAACTATTCGTTCGGTCTCGGGGTTACGTGGGCGACCAATGTCGGTTCCAGGGTCGAGTTGGCTCACTGATGTAACGCTACATATATGTATCGTTATAAACCGACATCGCTGAATATCTTTACAGTTCAGTACTGTATCGTTACAACCGTATCGTGAAGCACTGGGACGTATGCGGGTCAAGATTCCGGTTCAAGGTGTCGAGGATCGTCGGCATCTCGAATTTCCTATTAAGAGAGACAACTCTCGATAGATGTCTCTCGATAGAGTACGCTCGAACAATGGCCACTGAGAATCCAAGTCCCAATACGTCGATTCCGCTCGACGATGATCCGCGAAACGTGATGCGTGACGTCAACGACCCGAAGACCCTACGGGCATTGACTCATCCAGTTCGGCTCGCGTTGCTCGAGGCGTTGGCACTCGAAGGTCCGCTGACCGCAACAGCAGCTGGCGAACTCATCGGTGAGTCGCCGACCACTTGTTCGTTCCACTTTCGACAGTTGGCGAAATACGGCTTCGTCGAGGAGGCCGATAGTGGTCCGGGACGACTGCGACCGTGGAAGATCGCCAGCGTCGGAATGCGTTTCACTGACGTCACCGAAGATCCGGAAACCAGCGTGGCCGCGAAGAGCCTCGAGCGGATGGTTTTCGATCGAGCCTTGGCGAGGCTTTCGACGTACATCGATTCAAAGGTCAACTATCCGAAGGTTTGGCAGGAGGCGGCACAGAACATGGAGACCATCCTCTGGGTGACACCGACCGAACTGGAGGCGGTGACCCAAGAAGTTATGGGGATCTTCAACCGTTTCATGGACCGCATCTCTGATCCGTCGGCGCGAACCGAAGGATCACTCCCCGTCGAAGCCCTCACCTTCATGTACCCCGTTCGATTGCCGAGGAGCCCCCAATGACGATGCGTGACCTCGCCAAGTCTCGCGACGCCCGCGTCTACCTCATCGGCCAAAGCTTCTCGCTCTTCGGCGATACGGCGATGTTCCTCGCCCTGGGTATCTGGGTGAAGGAGCTGACGCACTCGAACGCCGACGCGGGACTCACGTTCTTGTTCTTCCCTCTGGCGTCGCTGTTCGCGCCACTCGCCGGGATGGTGGTCGACCGGGTGCGGCGCCGCCCCACGCTCATCTGGGTCAACTTCGTGAGCGCCGCACTCGTGATGCTGTTGCTCCTCGTGCACAACGCGTCGGACGTCTGGATCATCTACCTGACGATGTTCCTCTACGCCTTCGCCGGAAACTTCATCGGCTCCGCACAGTCCGCCTTCCTCACGACGTTGCTGCCGGCCGAGCAGCTCGGCGACGCCAACGGCTTCTTGCGCACCGTTCGCGAAGGGCTTCGACTCGTCGCGCCACTTGTCGGGGCCGGTCTCTTCGTCATCGTCGGTGGACACTGGATTGCCGCCTTGGATTCGGCCACGTTCATCGTCGCCGGATTTACGGTCCTCGCCCTTCACGTGCGAGAGGACAAGCCCGTTCGTCAGCCGCAGCACTTCCTCACCGAGATCTCGGCCGGGTTCCGCCACGTGACGCGCACGCCGATACTTCGGCGCATGTCGATCTCTCTGGCGGTCGCGCTCAGCGTGGTCGGCTTCATCGAAACGGCGATCTTCGCGATCACCAGCGACGAACTGCACCGCAGCCCGAGCTTTATCGGCGTTCTCATGGCCACCCAGGGCGTTGGGGCACTCATTGGTGGACCTCTTTCTGCACCGGCAATGCGTCGCATTGGCGAACGGTGGCTATGCGGCATCGGCCTCATCGGCATCGTCGTGGGGTCGCTGCTGCTCGAAGGCGGTTCGCTGGTATTGGTCCTGTTGGGCGCCGTTGCCTTCGGCGTGGCGCTGCCGCCACTCCTGGTCGGGGCCTACACCCTCTTGCAGTTGAGAACGCCTGGAGAACTCCAGGGGCGCGCGTTTTCGGCGTTCGACCTCATCGCGTCACTTCCTCAGACGACGTCGATTGCTCTGGGCGCAATCCTCATCACCGTGCTCGGCTACCGGGGAGAGTTGACGATCATCGCCGTGGTCGTGTCAATCGCCGCACTGATCTTGTTGGTGCCGATCGCCGGCGAACCTAACTTCGGACCGCTCGTACCGCCGGAGGAACAAGACGTCTCCGCGGACAACGAGCTCGCGGTCGATCAGCCGAACTGAGGACTCGAGCAGATTTGTTGACTGTCGGATTTCGTCGCGGTCCCTTGTCCCGATGTGAAGAACGAGTCGACGACGTGCCAGAACGAGCACGATCGATTGTCGAGGATCTGACTCGACTTCGCCGAAGTGATCGTGAGACCACCCGGGCATTCGTCGGCGATGGCACTCCATACCACCTTGCCGTTCTTGACGAGCTTGATCTTCAGGAGGATCGAATCCTCCATGCACCCGCCGTTCTCACCCATGTCCTTCAGTTCGGAGATGGCCGAACGCAATTGAAGCGCTTGCTGGTGCGTCAAGACGACCGACGAGGAATCACTGGAACCGTTGGCCAGCGACGTCTTGCCGTAACCCGTGACGGTCACGATGCCGTCCGTGGGCATCTTGACGTGCAGGATCGGCAGATAGATCACTTGCGCGTCGACGCGCAACTCCTGCTCGCCGTTCTTCGCCTCGGTGCTGGTGTAGTACACGCCGCAGGAGAGGATGTGGGGAGCGGCGCAGGTAGGCGCAACGGTCTCGTAATAGACGAGGTTCGTGTGGGGCGCATAGCCGGTGCCGGTTCCCGCAGTCTTTTCTCCCTTCGGCAGGTGCGCGTTGACGTACGCCATCACCGACACCGACATCGGCAGCACGTACAGACGGTGCACTGCATCGACATCCGCCGATCCCAGCAGTGAACCCTGCGGACTGAGTCCCGTTGGTAGTGACGTGACCGCACGAGCTTCTGGAGGAATGGGTTGCGCCTCCAGCAGGTGCATCGCGTAGGCCCGTCCCGCGGCGACGATGAACGCGGGCAGCGTCGTCGTCGTGGGAGCGGCGAGGGAACTGGTCGAAGGAAGGCCGAGGCACCCCACACCGAGAGTGACCACGATCAAAGCGATGCGGCCCGCCGTAGGTCTCGAGAAACGCCTCATACTCAATACTGTCCTGAGGGTGCCGAATCTTTCGTTCGGTCCCTTCGCGAGGAACTTCGCGAAGACGTTAGGCCTTCGGATGGTCCGAGGCGCGGGTATTTGCGGCTCGTTTAGGGTGGTACAGGGTCGAGGAAAGTCAATCGACACCGACAGTCCGCCGAGCGGCCCCAACCTGGAGGAACACCATCAAGAAGCTCTTCGTCTTCGACCTCGACGGCACGCTCGCCCCGAGTAAATCGCCGTTGGGCGCCGACGTAGCCGCCCTCTTGCACGACCTGTTGGGCGTCATGAAGGTCGCCGTGATCTCCGGCGGCGACTGGTCGCAGTTCCAGAAGCAACTGCTCGCCAACCTCCCGGACGACGAACGGTTGAAGGACCTCTACCTTCTCCCTACGTGCGGCACCCAGTTCTACGAGTACGTCGGTCACTGGTCGAAGGTCTACTCCGAGGACCTCAGCGCCGACGAGCGCGCGCGGATCATTAAGGCCCTCCAGGACGCGTACCAACAGTCGGGCACCAAGGTTGCCAAGATCTGGGGTGAAGCGATCGAGGACCGCGGCTCCCAGATCACGCTCTCGGTACTCGGTCAAGAGGCGCCGCTTGAGGAGAAGGCGAAGTGGGACCCTGACTTCGCCAAGCGAGAGAAGATCATCGCGATCCTCCAGCCGATGCTGCCGGAGTTCGCGATCCACATGGGCGGCACGACGTCCATCGACGTGACGAAACCCGGCATCGACAAGGCCTACGGCATCGCCAAGTTGCGCGATCAACTCGGCGTCCCCGTCAAGGAGATGCTCTTCGCCGGCGACGCCATCTTCCCCGGCGGCAACGACTACCCGGCACAGGAGGCGGGCGTCGACAGCATCATCGTGCGAGACCCCTGGGAGACGGCGCGCGTGATTCAAACCGTGATCGCGTGCCTCGGCGATGACGAGGTGCAGATCACGTCACCGGGCAAGCCGTCGTGAGCGCGTTCTCCATGCGCCGGTTGGACCTGGTGATCGAGCCGGAACCGGGCAACGCCAACGAGGTCGAGGGCATCTTGAATCCCGCGGCCGCGCGGGGACCGGACGGTCATCTCTACCTCTTTCCGAGACTCGTGGCGAAAGGAAATTTCTCTCGGATCGGAATCGCCCGCGTGCAGTTCGACGCCAGCGGGGAGCCGTGCGGCATCGAACGTCTCGGCATCGCGCTCGAGCCCGAGGCGCCCTACGAGCTGCGCCCGGACGGCGGTGGATGCGAGGACCCTCGCGTCACCTTCGTCGAGCCGTTGCGGCGCTACGTCATGACCTACACGGCGTTCTCGCCCGACGGACCGCGAATCGCATTGGCGATCTCCAAGGACATCGTGCACTGGGAACGACTCGGTCTCGCGACCTTCCAGCCTTACGAGGGCATCCACTTCGACGGCGTGGACAACAAGGACGCGGCTATGTTCCCCTTCGCGATCCCCAACCCCTCGGGGCATCACGAACTCGCCATCCTCCATCGCCCCCTCTTTCCCGGCACGTTGCCGGAGGACTTGATGCTGGAAGAAGAGGACCGCGACATCGACTTGCACAAGGAGAGCATCTGGATGTCGTTCAGTCCGCAGGGCGCGGGCGACGGACCCTACGAACTACGCGACTTCACGTCCCATCAACGCCTGGCGTCGCCGGTCTCGGACTGGGAGTCGCTCAAGATCGGCAGCGGCGCGCCGCCGGTCTTGATCAAGCACGGCTGGCTGTTCATCTACCACGGCGTCAGCGACGCGGCCTCGACCGACAGCGACACGCACCAGATCACGTACTCGGCCGGCGTGATGGTCCTCTCCCGAGATAATCCCGAGGAGTTGCTCTACCGCTCCACGCACCCCGTGCTGTCCCCGCAACCCTCGATGGGACCTCGTGGCACGCCGTCGAACGTCGTCTTTCCGACGGGCGTCGACCGGCGCGACGACATCGGCGAGCCTGACCGACTGGACGTCTACTACGGGATCAACGACTACCGGATCGCCGTGGCCCGTCTCGACGTCCCGCCGACCTTGCCGCTCACGGGCGAAGCCGACCCCCCCACGGACCAAACCCGTTGAACGTCGTTCACGCAACCGACACGTCGTCGCGCGGATTCGTCTTCGTTTCTCGAATTTGTCAGACTGCAACGATGGAGCGTCAACGCCGTCTCCACTGAACTAACCCCAAGGACATCGCCATGAACCCACTCCCCCTTCGCCAACGAAGCGCCTGGTCGGCGCTCGAGGCCCACGAGCGCACGCTGCACGAGACGAACCTGCGATCCCTCTTCGCCCAAGACCCCCGGCGAGGCGAGCGCCTGCGCGTCGAAGCCGAGGGCCTCCACCTCGACTTCTCGAAACAGCGCGTCACCGACGAAACGATGCGTTTGCTCATCGACCTCGCGAACGAGTCCGGCGTGGGCGAGCGTCGAGACCGGATGTTCCGGGGTGAGCACATCAACGTCTCGGAGGATCGTGCC
>Ga0182015_10001264_pt1 | contig 33960 bp, 29 predicted proteins | sample 712P3MmetaG_FD_120478 | JGI IMG/M metagenome (GOLD analysis project Ga0182015, IMG submission 120478) | Permafrost microbial communities from Stordalen Mire, Sweden - 712P3M metaG | ecosystem: Environmental > Terrestrial > Soil > Wetlands > Permafrost | place: Sweden: Stordalen | collected...
AAGGCGGTTGAGAGCCAGGATCAGAAGCTGAGCTATACGGAGTTCCCCGAGAACGACAAGAGCACGCCGGCTCAGCGGGCGCAGAAACAGTTTACTTTGTCGCAGAGCTGGACCGTGCATAGCGTCGCTGCGGATGCGGGGAAGGTTCTGCATGTGGCGATTGAAGCGGGGGCAAACAACAGCGGGAATATCGATTGGGCTCTCTAACGGATCGGAACGGACTGCAGGCACAGGCGGCGGAGAAGGCTCTGGTCCACGCTCGTGCGGTTGCTGCACAGATGGCGGCCGGTTTGAATGCGCATCTGGGGGCGCTGATTTATGCGAGTAATCAGACGCCGGTGCAGAGGTTCATATCGACGGAGGCAATGCAGACGGTGACGGTATCGGCACCCGCTCCGCCACCTCCCCAGCCGCTGGCGATTCGGCCGCAGCAGGTGGAGGAGTCGGCGACGGTGTATGCGGTGTTCGCGATCGAGTAGGTGTTCCTCCGGAGCGAACCAGGGTCCTGTTTGCATTCGCGGCATTGTTGTCGATGCATGCTCTTCTACACGTACGGGAGTTGGGGAAGTGCATCGAAGTGGGCGTCGCGGGCGCAGAGTGTGAGCGAATGCTGCAGCACCAGGGCCGCAATCCACATGTCATTGGTCGGGATCGGTGTCCCTTGCCTGCGCAGTTGCCGGTACACGCTCGCATAGTGATGCGTCGTCTGTTCGTCGGCGTAGAGGACTTCGACACTCGGTTTGAAGAGAAATCGCCGCAGGGCCGCTTCGTTTTGCGGACCTTTGCTGCCGAGAGAAAACCCAGCGCGCAGTTCGGCCAACACGATAAATGGCAGCCAGACTTCATCGGCTGATTCTACGGACTCTGCTACGCGCGGATCACCCTGGACAAGGTCAGTGTAGCGATTGGTGTCGAGCGCCAGCCTCAACGCCAAAGATCCTCATCCACGGTGTCCTGCGCGGCAATGGCTTCGTCGAATGCTGGGTCGTTCTGCCATGTACCAACGATGTCACTCAGATCTCGCTTTCGGGAGCGCTCGCCACTGATGCCGGCGCCACGGGCCAAAGCCTCAATCGCCACTTCGTTGAGACTCTTGCCCTCTTCCAGTGCGCGCCGACGGAGTTCGGCGTCCAGAGTGGTCGGCACGTTGCGAATCGTGTACTGCATGCAGTTAGTGTAGGCAATGCAGGCACACTTTGCAAGCAGACTAAAGAGCAGCCCGGGCGTTAAAGCCCACATCATTCTGGCTGTTTGACGGCACGGCTGAAAGCCAGCGGAAACTCGGCGTGGGCCCAGTGAGACGGTGACCTTTTCAAAATGGCGCACGGCAGTACTTTGGACTGAATCCAGAATTGAGTTGCGTTGACGTTCGGGGTGGCATGGGAGTTTGCTTCTTGCTATGGGGTGAACCTGGCCTTCGCTGGGTTTGGGTTTGGGTTTGGTTGTTGGGGTTGTCTTTTTCCCAAGCTGCGAAGCTGTGCCCCTTCACGTGTCGCGGGCTACCGGCTGAACGCTGGGGCGCGCCGCTCCCTCATCCCAACATGCCCCCTCATCCCAACATGCTCCTTCATCCCAACATGCTCCTTCATCCCAACATGCTCCTTCATCCCAACATGCTCCTTCATCCCAACATCAGGAAATGTGAATACCCGGCGATTGTCGGGATTAGTCGCGGGCGCGCTTTTTGATCTCGATATTGAGGCGCTTGATTTTCTGGTTGAGCGTGGAGAGCGGGATGCGGAACTGCTCGGCGGCTTCGGTTTGGTTGCCGTTGCAGCGTTCGAGCTTGTCGACGATGATGCGGCGCTCGATGTCTTCCATGATGTCGAAGAGCGAGGCGTCGGGGCTGTGTTCGAGGAGGCTCGAGGAGTAGCTGGAGCCGGTGAGATGGCCGGGGAGCAGATCCGCGCCGATGGAGCCGCCGGAGGAGAGCACGACGCCGCGCTCGATGACGTTTTCGAGTTCGCGGACGTTGCCGGGCCAGTCGTAGTCGACGAGGGCGCGCATGGCTTCCGGAGTGAGGGCGCGGGGGGAGAGGTTGTTTTCGTCGGAGTAGAACTTGAGGAAGTGCTGGGCGAGAGCGGGGATGTCCTCGCGGCGGCTGCGCAGCGGGGGCAGCTCGATGGCGATGACGTTGAGGCGGTAGAAAAGGTCCTCGCGAAACTTGCCTTCGCGGACGGCCTGGCGGAGATCGACGTTGGTGGCGGCAATGATGCGGACGTCGACCTGAATTTCCTGCACACCGCCGAGGTGCATGAAGCGGCGGTCCTGGAGGACCCGCAGGATTTTCGCCTGGGTATCCATGCCCATGGTGGCGATTTCGTCGAGGAAAAGCGTGCCACCGTTGGCAACTTCAAAGAGGCCCTTCTTGGCGGCGATGGCGGAGGTGAAGGCGCCTTTGACGTGGCCGAAGAGGGTGGATTCGAGGAGATCGGTGGGCATCGCGCCGGTATTGACCGGGACGAAGGGCTTGTCTTTGCGGGTTGAATTGGAGTGAAGGGCTTTGGCGATGAGTTCCTTGCCGGTGCCGCTCTCACCCTGGATCAGGACGGTGGAGCGGGTGGGCGCGACCTGCGCGACGAGGTCGAAGATGCGCAGCATGACATCGCTTTTGCCGACGATGTTGGGGAAGTTGTAGCGCTGGCGGAAGGCGCGCTTGAGCTGGACGTTTTCTTCCTCGGCGCGATAACGGGCGATGGCCGCGCGAATATCGGCGAGGAGCTTTTCGTTGTCCCAGGGCTTCTGGACGAAGTTCTGGGCGCCGCCGCGGATGGCATCGACGACGTTATCGACGGTGCCGAAGGCGGTGATCATGATGACCGGAAGCAGGTTCTCGCGATCGCGGATGGTAGCGAGAATTTCGATTCCGTTGCGGCCGGGCAGAGCCAGGTCGAGCAGGACGAGGTCGAAGGGCTGTTCTGCTATGCGCTCGAGGCCGAGTTCGCCATTCTCCACGCTCTCCACCGCGTAGCCTTCCATGGACAGCAGGGTCTCGAGCGATTCGCGGATCGCGGCCTCGTCGTCGATGACGAGGATGCGCAGGGAGGATTCCGAGCCGGCGGCCTGGGAATTGGCGGGAACAGCGAGTGTGCCTTCAGACATGGGCGGGTTTCCTCAGCAACGGAAACTCGAGATAGAAGGTCGTGCCCAGGCCGACCTGGCTCTCCACATGAATTTTGCCGGCGTGTTCCTGAATGATTCCGTAAGTGACGGCGAGGCCGAGACCGGTTCCGCGTGGCTGCCCGTCGCGGCGAGCGCTCTTGGTGGTGAAGAAGGGGTCGTAGATTCGGCGCAGATGCTCGGGGGCAATGCCCGATCCCGAGTCGGCGATTGAGATGCTGACGTGGCCGTTGACTTCGGTGGCTATGCGCAGGGTGCGCTCTTCCGGCGCAGAACCTCCGGCCATGGCGTCCTTGGCATTGAGGAAGAGGTTGAGGAAGACCTGCTGCAGCTTGCCCGCATTGCCCATAATGGGGGGCAGGCCGGACATGAGGCTCATTTCGACCCTGATCTGTGCGGTCTTGAACTGATGGTCGAGCAGGGTGAGAGTGTCGCGGATGATGGCGTTGACGTCGGTCTCGCGGTACTCGGCGCCGCTGGTGCGGGAGAAGTTGAGAAGGCCGTTGACAATTTCGGAGGCGCGGAAGGTCTGCTGGGTGATTTTCTCGAGCAGGGGTCCGAGCTTCTCGTCGCCTTTGAGCTGACGGGCGAGCATCTGCGCATAGGAGGAGATGACGGCGAGAGGTGTGTTGACCTCGTGGGCTACGCCGGCCGCGAGCAGGCCGATGGAGGAGAGCTTCTCGGCCTGGGCAAGCTGGCCTTCCATCTCGGTCTGGTCGGTGATGTCGTCGATGAGAATAATGCGGCCAACGGTGCGGAAATCGCGTGAGACGAGTGGCGCGATGGCGATATTGGCGATGCGGGTTTCCTCGGCGCGGGTTTCGAGGCGGAATTTGTAGAGATTGTGGACGCCGGGCTGGTCTTTGACGCGGCGGAATTCCTCAACCAGCTCGATGGGGAAGACCATTTCGAGCGGTTGGCGCAGGACTTCTTTGCGGGAGAGGGCGAACATCACTTCCATCTGCGAATTCCAGCTCTCGATGCATTCTTCCGGATCGATGGCGAGAATGCCGACGTTGATGGATTCGACGATGTTTTCGTTGAATTCCTTGAGGCGCTCGTACTCGATGATTTTTTCTTCGAGGCTGGCGTAGAGGCGGGCATTCTGGAGGGCGATGCCGATGTAACCTGCGAGGGATTCGAGCAGCTCCATGTCTTCGCTGGAGAGGAAATCGCCGCCGGCGCGGCGGCCGAGGCCGATGACGGCGATGGTGCGATCCTGGACCTGCCACTCGCGGGCACCGGGAACACCGACGCGACAAGGCAGGAAATAGTTCATATCGAGGGCAGCGGCTGTGCTCTGCTCCTGCGGAGTGAGGTGCAGCGCGAGCTGCGGATTTTCGAGGAACAAATGTGTGCCGGCGTTGGGCTCATCGAAGTCGAGGAAGCCCAGGTCAAGGCGGGCGGAGCCGAGGGTCTCGGGCAATCCGTGCTGGGCGGCGAGGTGGAACTGGCCGGGCGCTTGGTTGCCGGTATCCTGGACCGCACTGGGGATCGCATCCGGGAGGAAAACGGCGACCCGATCGACGAGAAGAGTGCGGGGCAGCCGGTCGACGATAGCGTGGAGCAAGGCGTCGAGATTCGTGAAGGAACTGAGGCCTCTGCCAAAGGCGATCAGGGTGGTGCGGTAGTCGTAGCTTTGCCGGTCAAAGAGGCGATCGACGCGCAGCTGAATGGTTCGCTTGAGGGGCTCGAAGAGCAGAGCGGCGACGATGATGGCGGCGAGGAGTCCCCAGACGCCGAAGCTGCGCAGGCGGGCCTGGGCGAGGGCCGCAGCGACGGCGAGCAGGGAGAAATACACACCTACCAGGGCGGCGGTCGCGAGGGTGTAGGTGACGCCGCGCTTGAAGATCAGGTCGACGTCCATCATGCGATAGCGCACGATGGCCCAGCTGAAGGTGAGCGGGAGAAACACCATACATATGCCGGCGATTTTGATCAGGGCATCGGGCATGGCGATGTCTGCCATGTAGGGAATGGCGGAGAACAGGGTGAAGGGAGCGATGGCGAGAAGCGTGCCGCGCGTGAGCCACTTCAGTTGCTGACGTTCCAGAGGCGCCGTAGTAGCGCGGAAATGCATGTAGAAGACCGCGGCTGCGAGCACGTAGAAGAGGGCCTGGTGGGCGATGGCGAGCTGGTCCAGACGATGGCGCAGCACCTCGGTTGCCGACCAGACCTCGATGGCCATGACCTGGAGGCCGATGATCGCCGCTGCAGGCAGATAGATGAGCGGCACCAGCCACGGCTTGCGCTCACGCCGTTCGGAGGAGAAAGCCAGCGCGAAGTGCAAAAACAGAGCGGGCTGCAGCGCGTTGGCGCCGATCTTGCTCCAGTAGACGAGCCAGTCGAACTCATCGAACTTGCCCGTGGTCCAGAAGGAGTAAAGAACGAAAGAAACAAGGCAGAAGATGAAGAAGTGGGTGGAATGTGGGGCGGTCCAGCGCCGCAGAAGTACATAGAGGCCGATGCCGAGATAGACGAGGGCGATAAAGCGGAAGCCCTGATGGATGCTGCGGTCCTGCACGTCGAGGATGACGGGGACATCGGGCAGGCGAATACCGTGACGCTCGAGGGCGTAGTGGATGGTGTTGTAGGCGCCGGTGCGCCACATTTCCCGGGCGAGCACTGCTCCGCGCGACGCCGGCGCGTCGTTGGCCGCGACGAGCAGGTCGCCGGGTTTAACACCGGCTCTTTCGCCGGGGCTATTGGCGGGGACCCGCTGGGCCTCGAGCCCTCCAGGCGCTTCGACCCACCACACGCCATCGGTGGGTGTTTGGTAGCGGCTTTCCTGTACCAGGTTGAAGCCCGCACACACAATCGCGGCACCGGTGAAGAGCGCCAGCAGCACGGCGACAATGCGGGTTTGGAAGGTGCGCTGCATGGTGAGTGGCGGTGGTACCTGAGCCGATTTCCGCTGGGAGACCCTGCCCGGCTGCGGGTGATCCCGAGCTAATTATTTCGAATACACGTCATTGGTAGTAATTATTTTCAGCAACTGGGCTGCCACTGGGGTTCTCGAATACGGTATTTTCGTGACCAACCGTATGTCTATGAATGCTTTCTACATACGCGCACAGGGAGGGGGGAGTTCCAGGCCATCAGCCGTTCCGAGAACCTCAGACCTCTGGAAAGTTGTCAGCGGGTATGAAAAATCATACAAAGACATGCCCGCCGGGATACCACTTTTGAGCCATGTTTGAGGGGTCTGGAATCGAGCTTAATGGTGCTCGTCCGGCTGGCGGTTGGTGGCCCAGATGATGCTGCCGAGGAAGATGGCAACGAAGCTGCCGATCACGAGAAAGACCATGGCCGTTCTCCTTGCTGAAACGGTGCGAAGACCGCTCCCGCCTCAGGATACCTGAGGACTGGTTCGCGCGCTTCAGGATTTGCGGTTCCCCGCAGGGCGGTCCAACGCGATAGAGTGATTCTGGGAAAGTTCAGATGAAGAAGTCAACCGCGGGATGGGGATTTTGTGTCGCATTTGTGTGGATCGGTTGGGCCGGGGTTGGATCGGCTCCGGCCCAGAATCCGGCTCAGGGCGGGGCGCAGACCGGGGCAAGCGGGGCCGCGCCGGCGGCGGCGCCCAGCGCGGTAACCCAGAATCCAACGCTGGCACAGGGACTGGCCGAGTTGCAGGCGAATCGGGCGCGTCAGGCGCTGACCGATTTTGAGCAGGTTCTGAAGGCGGAGCCAGGTAATACGGCGGCGAACCTGTTGGCGTCGACGGCGGCGGTAGAGCTTTATCAGGGCCAGCTGGCCGTGCAATACGCGGAAAGAGCGCGGCAGATCGATCCGCAGAACTGGAAGATACACACGACGCTGGTGGCGGCGTTTTCGGCGGCGGGGATGAGGCCGGAGCGGGACCAGGAGCGCGCCGTGCTCGAGCAGCTGCACAAGACGGGGCCTCCCGACGCGCGGCAGGCGACTGGGTTTCTGGTTGAGATGTTTCCGGTGGAAGCTTATCGCGTGGATGCTGTGGAGTATTTCGAGCCAATAGGGAAGTTTCACACGTACTACCGATTCCTGGTGAGGCAGGCGGATGGGCGGAGGGCGTGGGAGGTCGATGTCGAGAGCGACGACTTCGACGAGCAATCGTGGGCGGAGGCGCATCCGGCCGAGGCGGCGTCGGGAAATCGGCAGTTCCAGATCACGGGGCGCGGGGAGAACAATCAGAGCGTGGACTACCGGAATTTTTCGGGAAAGCCGGATTACGACAATATTCGGGTGATGGTGGTGGAGAGTTTGCGGACGCGGGGGATTCCGGGCGCGTAGGGGTGTCACCGTTTCTCGTATACTCGCCTGCGTCCGGATCAATCACGATTCTGACAGGACCCCAGCGCAGTCTGCGACCGTGAGATCGCTGAACCCGAATGACGTCACATCGCCATCCTCACCTTTGTTCAGGAAGGGTGAGATGGAGATCGTCGCGACACTATCGCCTTCGAGATAAACCTTCCAGTTCCCGCCTGCAGCGATAACTTTCGAATCCACATCCGCGAGCGAGTTCCTGATGGAATGTGTGGTCTGCGGCCAGCTACAACTTTCCGCAGCCCCAGCTGGACTTCATGGAGAAAGTACCGACAAGATCGGTCGGCTGGACCTGCCTAAAGCAGCTCTAACTACGGATGACAGGAGCACACAATTCAGGGCTATCATCACCCGTCGGAGAATGAGCGTCGGCAGATCGCTCCGCTTACCGATATCTCCGCTGCTGGGTTTGCCAATCTTTGCAATTTCCATGATTCCAGACCACTCTACCTAATCTACCTAAACGCAGCCGTCAAATGCCTTCTCCCATGCTGACGAGGCCGGAGCCGGTCTGCTCGTCGCGATACTGGTCGCGTTCCTCGTCTTCCACGGAAAAGGAGCGGACCTGATCCAGTTCACGGGTGGTGAGCTCGAGCTGGCCGTCGAGGACGTCGACTCGGAGACGCAGGCGCTTGACCTCTTCGGCGAGAGCGACGATGACGCCGGAGAGCGGGTCCTTGATCTGGTTGGGGTCGGTGATAAGGACGCGTTCGCCGTTTTGATAGACGATGTGCGCGGGGACACCGACGACGGTGGAGTTGGGCGGGACGTCGCGTAGGACGACGGAGCCGGCTCCGACGCGGGAGTTTTCGCCGATACAAATGTTGCCGAGAATTTGAGCGTTGCTGCCGGCGAAGACGCCGTCGCGAAGAGTGGGGTGGCGCTTGCCGTGTTCGTGGCCGGTACCTCCGAGGGTGACGCCCTGGTAGAGGGTGACGTCGTCGCCGACGATGGCGGTTTCGCCGATGACCACGCCCGCGCCGTGGTCGATGAAGACGCGGCGGCCGATGACGGCGGCAGGGTGAATCTCGATGCCGGTGACGAGGCGCGCGAACTGAGAGAGCAGACGGGCAATGAGGCGGAGATTGGCTCGCCAGAGGGGCGCGGTGATGCGGTGCATCCAGACGGCGTGGAGGCCGGGGTAGCAGAGGATCACCATCAAACGCGAGTTGGCCGCTGGATCGCGGGCCAGGATGGAGTTGATGTCTTCGCGGATGGTGGCGAACATGGAAGCAGGGTACAGGGTTCAGGCCGGCGGCCGGTAGTGTGAGCCGACGCGGGTCCGGAAGCTAAACCTTGACCGGCGCTTCGATGGGCTCGGCTTTGAGCTGCTGGGCTTCGTTGCGCAGGTTCTCAAAGAGAATGGACGAGATGTAACGTTCGCCGAAGTCGGGAATGATGACGACGATCAGCTTGCCCGCATTTTCGTCGCGCTTTGCGACCCGAAGAGCTGCGTGGACGGCGGCACCCGCCGAGATGCCGACGAGGAGACCTTCTTCGAGGGGAAGTCGACGGGCCATGGCGATAGCGTCGTCGTTTGAGACCTGGATGACTTCGTCGATGGTTTTTGTGTCCAGCACCTTCGGAACGAAGCCAGCGCCGATTCCCTGAATCTTGTGAGGGCCCGGTTTGCCGCCGGAGAGGACTGGGCTGTCGGTGGGCTCGACGGCGATGGCTTTGAAGGAAGGTTTGCGGGGCTTGATGTACTCCGAGACGCCGGTCAGCGTGCCGCCGGTACCCACGCCGGAGATGAGAATGTCGGCCTGGCCTTCGGTGTCGTTCCAGATTTCGGGTCCGGTGGTGTTGAAGTGGATCTTCGGGTTCGCGGGGTTCTCGAATTGCTGGAGCATGTAGCCGTTGGGCGTGTCGGCGAGGATTTGTTTGGCCTTGGCGATGGCGCCGCTCATGCCGTTGGGACCGGGGGTGAGGACGATCTGCGCGCCGAAGGCGAGGAGCAGTACGCGGCGCTCGAGGCTCATGGTCTCAGGCATGGCGAGGATGAGCCTGTAGCCTTTGACTGCGGCGACGAAGGCGAGGCCGATACCGGTGTTGCCGCTGGTGGGCTCGATGAGGACGGTTTTCTCGGGGTGAATCTTTCCTTCGCGCTCGGCGGCTTCGATCATGGCGAAGCCGATGCGGTCCTTGACGCTGTTGACCGGGTTGGCGCTTTCAAGCTTGGCGACCACGCGGGCGTGGGCACCGGCGGTGACGCGGTTGAGCTGCACGAGGGGAGTATTGCCGATCAGGTCTGTAACGCTGCTGGCGATTTTCATGGATGAGTCCTCGACGGGGAGAAATTGCGGGGTCTCCAGTGTAGATGCGCGAGGTTCCGGTGACTATGCAGACTTTTGAGCGGTTATTCCTTGTTCAGTTCGTGCATCATCGCCTCAACACTGTTGGCCCGCGAAACATCCCCTTGTTCACCGGCCGCTATCGCGGTTCGCGTTCGGCGGGAAGGGACGGATTGTCCTGTTCCTTCGGCCAGTTTGGCAAGAGCGGCGGCGGAATGGAGTTTGCGTTCGAGGTGGCGTTCGAGGGATTGGGTTGCAAAGCGGCGGAGGTCGGCGGCGCGGTTTGCGGGCCACTCTTCGATGGCGAGGGCGGCTACGGGAGACTGGAAGATGCGGCGGGCGAGGGTGAGCGATTCGGCGGTCAGGATTCGACTGCCGGCCTTCTTGTGGTGCAAGCAGACCAAGCCGTCGGACCAGGCGTCAAACCAGGCTGCTTCGGCGCCGAAGGGTTCGCCGCAGAGGGTGCAGTGGGTGAGCGAGGGCATCCAGCCGAGAAGGCGCGTGATCCAGAGGGAGAAATAGGTGACGGGCATCCAGATGCGGCCGTCGCGGGTTTGGTCGAGGACGGCGAGGACAAGACGGAAGACGGCTTCGTGAGGATCGTGGTCGGGAAGCGCCTCTTCGAGGACTTCGGCGTAGAAGGCGAGGGCTGCGGCGCGTGTGTAGTTGACCGGGTCGGAGAGCGGGGAGGACAGAACTTCGCAGGCGTCGAGGCGCACCAGGTCCTGCTTCGGACGTTCGACGTAGCTGGCGGAGACCCAGGTCATCGGCTCGAGGGCTCCACCAAAGCGGCGCCGCGACTTAGCGGAAGCTTTGGCAACGCCGCGAATTCTGCCGTGGTTGCGCGTGAAGAGCGACACGATCTCGTCGGCCTCGTGGACGGGCCATTTGCGGAGGACGACGGCTTCTGCCTGATGTGTGCTCATGGTTCAGGTCCAGATTAGCGGTTATGGCGACGGGAGCGAAATGGACCGCTCCGATAACCGATGCGAATTGCGGCCATCAGTAATTTTTATATGGAGACTTCGTTATATCCTGCGCGATACCCTGAAAAGCGAACCGCCAAACCTTTTTCACAGCACTCGAAATCGCGCCGCTCGGGCGAGGATTATGCTGGTGCTTCGGGCTGAACCTTGTGGCGCGGCAGCGAACAATCAATCCCAATCACGATTCAGAGGAGAAGCATGTCGACTGAATATCGGAATTTCCTGGCGCTCTCGTATGAGGAGCTGGAGGAGCTCAATTTAAGGGCGAAGGATCAGCGCAGGAAGCGCGTGGCACTCGACAAAATTCAGGAAGAGCGGCTGAAGTATCTGACCGATCAGAAGGGGATCAAGGCGGTGACGGTGCTGTTCTGCGATCTGGAAGGCCGTCTCCACATGCTGGATTACGACAAGAAATTTCTTCTCAAGGCGTACGAGAACCTGACCTTCGATGGGTCGTCGATTCGCGGTTTCACGGCGCAGAAGGAGAGCGATCTGCGGCTGGGCATCGACTGGAGCGCTATTTACTATGCGCCGGCGGATATTTTCGGCGCGGGCAAGGTTCTGATCTTCGGCGACGTGATCGACAAGGACGGGACGCCGTACGCAGGAGATACTCGCGGGCTGCTGAAGACCCTGGCGAAGGAGCAGTTCGAGAAGAACGGCTACACACTGAATGCGGCCAACGAAATCGAGGGCTTTCTGTTCGCGGGGATCGATGCGGAGCGGCGCTTCCCCGAGACGGGACGGTTTGAGTACGTCAATGCCGGCGGATATTTCCACTCGCTACCGGGCGATCCGCTGCGGGGCTTTATCGACACGGTGGCCGAGGTGCAGCGTTCAATGGGCTTCGAGAACGAAAAGGATCATCCCGAAGTCGCGCCTTCACAATTTGAGATCAACTACAGTTACGGTGAAGTGGTTGCGGCGGCGGATCAGATTCAGCTCTACAAGCTGATTTGCCGCCAGGTTGCGACGCACCTCGGGATGACCGCGTCGTTCCTGCCCAAGCCGGTAGCGGGGGTGAACGGCAGCGGGATGCACACCAACGTTTCTGTGAGCAAGGACGGCAAGAATCTCTTCTGGGATCCGAACGGCGACGAGATGCTGGCGAAATTCGGGTGGGACTTCCTCGACCGCATCCTGACCTATGGCAAGGATCTCTGCCTGCTTTTCAATTCGAGCGTAAACGCGTACCGCCGGCTGGATCCGCACTTCGAAGCTCCAAACCGCTTGTATGCCTCGGCGGTGGATCGCGGCGCGATGATCCGCATTCCCATCGGCAATGAACGCAGCATGAGAACCGAGGTGCGCGCTGTGGCTCCGGATGCCAACCCATATCTGGTATTGCTGGGGATTTTCAAGTCAGGACTCATGGGCGAGACTGCGAAGAGCGAGAACCTGAGAAACTCGGAGCAGCGGCTGCCGGACAACATCTATACGGCGATTGAGGATTTCCGCAACTCGGCGTGGATCACAAAACTGATGGGGGAGGACGTGAAGGGCCGCTATGCGGATCTGAAAGAGGCTTCGGCAGACCGCTGTCCCCGCCTGCTGGGAACCCTGGTGAAGGCGCAGGAAGTGCAGTTCCATCACGAGGTGTATAACCAGTTCCTCTGGAACCAATTCTGACGATTTGTCATCGAGGGAACTGGCCGTCCAGGCAGACGCGCCCTTCGGGCGCAAAATGCAGATGCCTCGGTGATGAGCCGGGGCATTTGTTTACCTGGTGAGTTTGGGGCTGGTTGGGTTACGAGCCGATGAATCGCGCGTACAAGCTGCGGGCAAGCGCGACGTCAGTTGTTCCCTGAATGATGGCGCGGCCGTCTGGGAAGAGGGTGAGAGTGTGCTCTCCGCGCCGGAAGCGGAGCAGCAGGTCGTTGCGCAGGACGTGACCGTGAGGACTGAGACGGTCCTCCATTTCGGCGAGATCGATGGGGCGGGAGCGCTCATGGATTTGGACGGAGTCGCGGCCACAGAGCGTGATGTGCGGGCGGCCCTCGCCGCGCAGATGGGTAAAATCTCGCTGGGCGCAGACCGCGCAGCCGGCTCGTGGAGCGGCCGCTGCAATTTCTGTCCACTCATTGTTCCAGAGGTCGCAGGAGAGCAGGGTTCGGCGCATTTTATCGCGCGCTCCGACGATCCATTTGAGCGCCTCGGTGACTTCGATCGAAGCTGCGAGGTTCACCGCGGTGTTGAGAATTCCGGAGGTGTCGCAGGTTTCGACCGCTCCATGGGGCGGCTCGGGAAAGATGCAGGCGAGACAGGCGGTTTCCGCGGGAAGGATATTCATCGTCACTGCGTACGCGCCCACAGCGGCGGCGTAAATCCAGGGCTTTTGTTGCTCCACGGCGTAGTCGTTGAGGAGGTAGCGGGTTTCGAAGTTGTCAGTGGCGTCGAGAACGATCTGGGCGCTCTGCAGTAACTCATGGATGTTGGCCGGAACGAGGTCGGCGACGCGAGCGCGGATTTCAATTTCGCTGTTAAAGGCGGCGATCTTGCGGCGTGCGGCGTCGGCCTTGGGCAACGACGCGCGCGCGTCAGCTTCGTCGAAGAGCACCTGGCGTTGCAGGTTGCTCTCTTCCACAAAGTCGCGGTCGATGAGGGTCAGCGTGCCGACGCCAGCCCGTGCCAGGAGGCTGGCGGCGGCCGCTCCTGTGGCGCCAACGCCGACAATCGCAACGTGCGCCTGCTCGATCCTTTCCTGACCGTCAGGGCCGATGGAGGAGAACAGAACCTGGCGCGAGTACCTTTCCCGAAAAGTCGGGGCGCGAACGGTCTGAGACGGAGCTGCCATCTCTCAGTAGTATAGAAACTTCGGGAGATGGGCCTGGTTTTCGGGGTGCGATGGCCGGTCCCTGCAAGGGCGCATCTCATGGTTCGTCAGCAAAACCGGGGATGAGAAATCCTGGAGCCGGCGGGCGGATAGTGCGATCCTGGGAGAACTCACCGGGGCGGAGCGGGTTCACACAGACAGAGATTTTCCGGTTTGGCGGCGGCGACCTTTCCGATGCAGAATGAGGGTGGTTTGGGTCCGAAAGCAATTCCTGCTTTGCGGGGCGTCTTGGAGGTTCGAGCGGGTGCGGCTGAGCGGCGCCCCGCATCGAGGTACTGGCGTGTCCGTTGCCTGTCCATGTTTGTCGCGCTGTTCGCCGCCGCCGCGACTTCTCTGCATGGGCAGGAACCCACCAGTCCTGCTGCCCAGCCTCCCAGTGCGAGTTCGCCGGAACAACAAGAGAAGAAGACGCCGCCGGTGCCACCGGGGAGCGTTTTGCCTTCCTACAACGCAATCCAGGAGAAGTCGACGGTGAAGGTCCAGCCCGTGCCCACCTCGGTCGATCTCCAGGGATGGGCCGGTCTCCGGGTGGTGGAGATTCGTTTCGAGGGCGTCGATCGCGCCGCTCTCGATCCGCTTCCGGAGCGGATGGAACAGCAAGCGAACGTGCCGCTCGATCCGATCAAGGTACGCGCCAGTCTGCGTCGTTTGTACGCCACGGGGCTTTATCGGAACATCGCCGTCGATGGGCAGCGCCAGGGCAATGGCATTGTTCTGATCTTCAGAGGAGCGCCGACGTTGTTTCTGGGCCGGATCCTGGTCAGGGGGGTAAATAACAGCCATCTGAACAATCAACTGAACTACTCGACGCGGCTGAACCCGGGCACGACCTTCACCGATCAAAAATTGAGCCATGCCGGCGATCTGTTGCAGCAGACGCTGAAGCAAAACGGCTACTATCAGGGATCGATCACGCGACACACCGCGATTGACAAGGCCAATGCCGAAGTGAACGTGCAGTTCGATGTGCGGACGGGGAAGCCGGCGCGGGTTGGGGATGTAGCGGTTGAGGGAGACAGCGGAATGACGCCGCCGGTGTTCCGGAAGAAGGCGAAGCTGAAGGCCGGATCCAAAGTCAATTCGGAAACGGTGAGCCGGGCACTGAACAATCTGCGCAAGCAATACCAGAAGCAGCAGCGGCTTGAAGCGAACGTGAGCATCGAGTCGAGCCAATACCAGCCGCCGACGAATCACGTGAGTTACAAGTTCCAGGCGGATCGCGGCCCCATCATCAGAGTTATTGTGGAGGGCGCGAAGCTGAGCAGAGGCAAGGTACGCAGCCTGGTTCCTGTCTACGCGGAGGGCACGCTGGACGAGGACCTGCTGAACGAAGGCAGCAAGCGCATCCGGGATTATTACCAGCGAGAGGGATACCTCAACGCTAAAGTGACGCATACCTCGGACGCAAAAGCAGGGGTCACCCACATCACCTATGATGTCCAACTCGGGCCACGAGATCGAATTCAGTCGGTCGCCATTCAGGGAAACGGGTATTTTGGAGCGTGGCTGCTGCGCCAGCGCCTGAGCGTTCAGGCTGCGTCGCTGCTGGTGCCGCACGGCATTTACAGCCAGGCACTGCAGACGGCGGATGTGAACGCCATTACCGCGCTTTACCAGGGCAATGGCTTCACCAACGTGAAGGTGACGCCTGAGATTCGCGAATCGCAGACCCCGGCGAAGCATGGCGAACGGAATATGATCGTTACTTACAACATCGTTGAAGGCGTGCAGCAAACAGTCGGCATCTATAAGGTCGACGGAGTAAATCCGTCACAGCTGACGGAACTTCAACCTAAGTTGAGCATTCAGTCAGGCCAGCCTTACTCCGGAAACAATCTAACGGCCGATCGCGACGCCATCCTCGGTTACTTCCTCGATCAAGGATACGATCATGCTCAGGTAATTCTGCAGCAGAAACCTTCAGCGAAGGATCCGAACATCATCGATGTGAGTCTGCACGCGGTTCCCGGCGATCAGATCTTCGTTCGCGACGTGCTGATCAGCGGTTTGCACTACACCCGAGCGGGGACGGTGACGCGCGACATTCTGGTCAAGGCCGGCGAACCTCTGGACCAGGCCAAACTTCTTCAGACGCAGCGCGAGCTTTACAATCTCACGCTGTTCAACCAGGTTACGACGGCGGTTGAGAATCCCGAAGGCGACGAGCCGCGGAAGAATGTGCTGGTGCAGTTCGACGAGGCGCGGCGCTGGAACGTGACGTACGGCGGGGGCTTCCAGGTGCAGACCGGGACGCCGAGCACAAACTGCCCCAATCCACTGAGCCTGATCGCGCTGGGCATCAACCCTTCGACGTATACCTGCAGCACAAATGGCAAATTCGGGGTGAGCGCGCTGGTTGAGCTGGATGTTTCGAGGATCAACCTGTGGGGCCGAAACCAGTCCATCACGTTTCGCTCGGAGTACGGTTCACTGGAGCAGCAGTTCACGGCAAACTACAACTGGCCGAGATTTCTCAATCACCGGACGTTCGATTTCTCTTTTGGCGGCGGTTATATCAACGCGCAAAACGTGGTCACGTTCGCATCGTCGACGTCGGAAGGCGATGTGCGGGCGACGCAGCATCCCAACCTGATCGACACGCTGATTTATCAGATTTCCTACCGGCGTGTGAAAGTCGACCCGAATACGATTCAGGTTGCTCCCGATCTGATCCCGCTGCTGTCCGAGCCGGTGCGCGTAGGCGGGCCGGAACTAACGTGGATCCGCGACACGCGGCGGCCCGAGCCTCTCGATGCAACGACGGGCATGTACAACAGCATCCAGGTCTTCGCTACGGACAACGTGTTTCTGACCTCCGAGGCCAACTACGCGCACTTTGACTGGTCCAATGCGACTTACTACGCTCTGGGCAGGCAGAAGAAATACGTTCTGGCGCGCAACACCAGGTTCGGCATGGAAAGGGTTTTTGGCGAGGCAAAGTACGAAGCGATTCCGCTGCCGGAAAGACTCTACGCGGGTGGGCCTGAGTCGCTGCGTGGGTTCCCGCTCAACTCCGCGGGGCCACGCGATTCGCTAACGGGGTTTCCGATCGGAGGGGCTGGAGTCTTTGTCAATCAGACGGAGCTGCGCTTGCCCAATCCACAGCTGCCGTACTTCGGGAATTCTCTGGGGTTCGTTCTTTTTCACGATATGGGTAACGTGTTTAACGACTCGTCGGACATCTGGCCGAGCGCACTGCGGATCAAGCAACCGCACAGCTACACGTGTACCGGACTGGCGTATCTCACGGACGCCGAGCAGGAAAAAGTGACGCGATCCTCGAGCACGAATCCGACCGGCCAGTGCGACTTCAACGATTTTACGCACACGGTGGGAGTCGGGGCGCGGTATCACACGCCGATTGGGCCGATTCGCTTCGACATGGGCTATAACCTGAATCCCCCGGTTTTCCCGGTCCTGGTCACGTACGGCAGCGGTAATGCTTCTAACTCGAGTTCGCCGCTCACTTGTTACAACTCAAACGCATGTTACGGCCAGGCGAGCCACTTCAATTTCTTTTTCAGTATCGGGCAGGCGTTTTGATGGGGAAGGGTGCGCGTATTACCGCGATGGGCGCCATCCTGGTGATGGTGAGCTGGGCTGCGCGCGCACAAACTGCGTCTCCGCAGGCGCCTCCACCGCCGCCGTCGTCTTCATCGGCGGAGCAGCCGGTCGAGCTCGACCACGTGGTCGCCATCATCGGCTCCAACGTTCTGCTGGAGAGCGACGCCGAACAGGAGATGCACTTTTCCGCGCTGGAGCCGCTGCAGGTTCTGCCAGGGCAGAACACGCCGGACTCCGCGATGCGCCTGCTGATCGACCGCACTCTGATCCTGCAGCAGATGGAGCAGCAGCAGCAGCCGACGACGACGTCCATTGAGGAGGTGCAGAAGTCTCTCGCCGAGCTGAGGAAACAAATCCCGGCCTGTGTGCATTTCGATTGCGAGACGCCGCAGGGGTGGTCGGCATTCCTGCGATCCAACAATCTGAACGGTGAGGAGGTCGAGCAACGATGGAGCCAGCGGATTGCAATCCTCAATTTCATCGACCTGCGTTTCCAGAGCGGTATTCGGATATCCCAGGAACAGATTGCCGCTTATTATCAGAAAATTCTGGTCCCCGCTCTCGCTCAGAAAGGCGAGAAGGCGCCTCCGTTGCCGGAAGTGTCGAAGCGCATCCAGGAAATACTCCTGCAGCAGCAGGTGAGCGGGTTATTCCAGGACTGGGTGTCGAGCCTGCGTGATCAGGGCAACGTGCAGATTGTCGATCCGGCGTACGCCGCGGATCTTGAGCCCAAACCGCTGGAACCAAGCCTATGAACGCCATGCCAGAGCCAGAGCCGCAGATCGAACTACGGCCAGAAGGCCAGCCGCGTGGGCGGCGGGTGCGGCGGCTGTCACTTTTCGCCGTGGTATGGACTATTTTGGTGGTTATTGTTTGCGTCGGTATGGCCGTGTGGTACGCGAGCACCCCGTCGTTCGAAAACCGCGTTCGGCGAGCGGTGATTGTCGAACTGGAGAAGTCGACTGGAGGGCGGGTTGAACTCGGGAGGTTTGGGTGGCATCTGACGCATCTCGAATTCGAGGCCGACGATCTCACCATTCATGGCCTCGAGGCGGCGGGGCAGGTCCCCTACGCGCACATCGATCGGCTCTTCGTTCGTCTGCAGATCCTTTCATTCTTCAGGACAAAGATCGGGATCAATTACCTCGAAGGCGATCATCCGGTGGTTCACCTGATCGTCTATCCGGATGGGTCGACGAATCAGCCGAGGCCAAAGCGTCCGTCGACGAGCAACAGCACGGGCCAGGTTTTCAATCTGGCGATCGGCCGGACTGTCCTCAACAACGGGGTGGCGATCCTGAACGAGCAGCAGATTCCGTTCAATCTGGCCGTCAACAACCTGGCGACGCAGGTGGACTACGTGCCGACGCGCGACCACTACATCGGAACGATTCACGCAGAAGACATCGTGACACAGCGCGGAGCCGACACGCCGGTGCATTCGCAGCTGGATGCGTCGGTGGAGATGGGCCGCAACAGCGCGAATCTTGTTTCACTCACCTTGCAGAGCGGGCCGCAGGGAAAGAGCGAGAAGACTGTGCTGCGCGCGAGCGGTACGCTCGATAACTTTGCCGCCCCGCACTGGCAGTTCACGATGAAGGGGGCTATCGACGCTCTTGAGATACGCGCTCTGACTGGCGTGCCGGGGTTGGACGGCGGCACGGCGCAACTGGAGGCGAATGGGCACGGCGTCAACTCACAGTTTGTGGTGGATGGGACGGCGCGCATCAGTGGCGGGGCGTACCGCACCGGCACGGTGCATGTCATGGGAGTTACGGCGGACGGTGTCGCGCATGTGACGCAGGACCTGATCGCGGTGACCGGGATCCACGCGCGCCTGGCAACAGGCGGCTTGGTTACGGGCGAAATGCACATTGCCAATTGGGAGACGGCGTCAACTGGGGCGGGCGGGCCTGCGCCGCCTGGCCGACCGGCTCCGCCGATTGCCGCGCCACAGAAGGGAAGCATCCGCACCCGGCTGGCGGGATTCACGCTCGACTCGCTGCTCGATTCGGTCGCTCCGCGACAATTCCGGCGTCTCGGATTTGACACGTCCGCTGCGGGCACGGCGAACGTCGACTGGACGGGCAGCCCCGAAAACATGACGGGTTCGGTAAACGTGGACCTGGCTCCGCCGCACACGCCCAGCCCGGACGAAGTGCCGGTGACTGGAGTGGTCCAGGCTACGTACGTGAACCGGACTGGGTCGGTTGAGGTGCGCGCGTTCGATGCACATACGCCGGCATCGGAGATTCAAATCAGCGGCAGCCTCGGTGTCTATCCGATGACGCGGAAGACGCAACTCAACGCCAGCCTGGTGACGCGCAACGTTGCGGAGTTCAATCCGGTGCTCGCGGCGTTCGGCATCTCCGCATCGGGACAGCCGACACCGATCCCGGCGCAGCTCCATGGGCAGGCGCAGTTCAACGGCACTGTGACGGGCAGCCTCAACTCACCGGACTTCAAGGGGCATCTGGAGGCAACGGACTTCAATATTGTTCCGCTGGGCCCAACGCCATCGGCAACGCAGGCGGCGAGCAACATTCATTTCGACAGCCTGATCACCGACGCGGCCTACAGCGCGGGCTCTCTTTCTGTGAGCGCGGCCACACTGGCGCAGGGAAAAACCACGATCCAGTTCTCCGGCGCTGTGCGCGGGCGCCGGAACGCGCCGCGGGATTTGTTCGCTGACTCTTCGACGATTCAGGCAAGCGTGCAGGTCAAGAACGCGGACATCGAGCAATGGATGGCCCTGACTGGCAAAAACTATCCTGTGTCCGGAACGCTCAACCTGCATGCGCAGACGGAGGGAACTGTCGGAAACCTGAACGGCACCGGCCAGATCAGCCTGATCGGCGGATCTGTGTACGGCGAGCCCTATCGTTCGCTGACGAGCGATGTTCAATTCAGGGGTAAGGAAGTGAGCGCCACTCATCTGGTCTTCGCGATGGACGGCGGTCATATCACGGGCGATGGCGGCTACGATCTTACGGCGAAGACGATGCACGTGAATGTGCAGGGCAATGGTTTCCAGCTGGCGCATATTCGACGCCTGGAAAATGGGCAATATCCGGTGATGGGTTCAATGGACTTTGAGGCGAAGGGCAGCGGCACGATCGAAGCGCCTTCACTCGAGGCCAGCCTGCACGTCCGCAATTTGAGTGTTGCGCGCGAATTTAGCGGCTCTATGGATGCCGACGCGCACACGCAGGGGCGCGTGCTGGAGCTACACATGAGCTCGCACCTGAACACTTCGGAGCTGGAACTGAGCAGCGAAACCCAGATCACGGGCGACTACTCGACGCAGGCCAGCCTGAGGATTGCCAAATTCGACATCGATCCGCTATTGCGGACGTTCAGCGTCACGGGAATCCGCGGCAGCTCGTCGATCGCCGGTTCGATGACGGTTTCCGGACCCTTGCGCAAGCCGAAAGAACTCAACGGCGATCTTCGCCTTAGCGAACTCGCGGTCACGCTCGAGGATGTACCCATTCACAGCGACGGTCCCGTATACGCAACACTGCGCGACGGCACCTTTGAGATGGACCCGCTGCGCATCGTCGGTCCGGACACCGATGTTCACACGTCTGGATCGATCAGGCTGTTCAGCGATCCGCTGCCGATTCATGGTTCCGCTAACGGCTCGATCAATATGGCGCTGGTCGAGACGCTCGATACGGACCTGATTTCATCGGGGCACGTGGATTTTACGGTGAGCGCGGAAGGGACCACGAAGAACCCTGATTTGACGGGGAATGTGAAGTTCACGAATGTGAACGTCGCGATGGAGGACTACGTGAACGGGCTGAGCCGCATGAATGGCGAGCTGGTTTTCGATCAGGATCGGCTCGATTTCAAGAACGTGACGGCGTACAGCGGCGGCGGGCTGATCAAGGTGGGAGGATTCGTCACCTATCATCATGGCCTGTATGCCGATCTGACCGCGGACGCCACGAACGTGCGCATCCGCTATCCGGAAGGCGTTACATCGACGGCCAATGCTTCGATTCGCCTGCAGGGAAACCAAGCCAGCACGCTGGTGAGCGGCAAAGTGATGCTCACAGGTTTTGCCATTAACACCGACGTTGATTTCGCCTCGTTAGCGAACGCCGGCGGGGTTTCGCTGCCGCCGAATCCCAGCTCGCCTGCGAACAAAGTCCGGCTCGACATCCGGATTACATCCGCACCGTCGCTCAATTTCCAGAATTCTTTCGCGCGTCTGGCCGGCAATGTGGACCTGGCGATCCGGGGCACGCTGGCCGAACCTACAGTCCTTGGGCGTGTGACCATCACCGAGGGCCGAGCCACGTTTAACGGCGAGAAGTTCGAGCTGCAGCACGGCGAAATTTACTTCACCAATCCTGTGCGCATCCAGCCGATCCTGGATTTGACGGCGACGACGACGGTCGAGAATTACACCGTGACGATCGCGTTGCAGGGCTCCACGAGCAAGCTGAATCCGACCTTCCGGTCGGAGCCGCCGCTCTCCGAGCAGGACATTTTCTCGCTGCTGGCCATGGGGCGGACGCAGGAGGAGCAGCAGATTTACAGCACGGAACAGCAGCAGGCCGGAGTGAACTCCACGGCCGACTCACTGTTGGGGGGCGCGCTGAACGCGACCATCAGCAATCGGATTCAGAAACTTTTTGGCGGGGGCAGCGTGCGGATCGATCCGACGTTTGTCAGCGGCGTGGGGAACGCGACTGCCCGGATCACGGTCCAGGAGCCCATCTCGAAGAACGCTACCCTTACCTATGCCACGAACGTCAATTCCACAGCAGAGCAGTTGATCCAGGGCGAGTGGCGCGTCACGCAGGATGTGTCGGTGGTTGCGGTGCGGGACGAATCCGGCGTATTCAGCCTGATTTTTCGGCTCCATCGCGGGTATCACTGAGGCGCTGGGAAGTCCCTCGTTCGGCGCGAAGAATCTGTTCAGAATCAGCAGGTGGCATGCGCCAAAAGGTGCCAATTCTTCGGAAATTTCGCTTGATCCGCGCATCCAAACAGGGCTGTTGCGTGTCTGAATAGATCGGAAGGCTTGTCTCCCCGGGCACTGCAGTCTACGCCCGGAAATCCCCAAAAAACTCAGGAGACTGCCAGGGAGAGAACCATGAAGAAAGTGCTCATTTTTATTGTTGCCGCGGCTCTTGCTCTGCCAGCGGTTTTTGCGCAGAACGACTCTGAGACGCAGGCAGCGTTACAGAAAGCCCTCAGCGGGTCGCGCTTCAAGGGTATTCAGGCGTCGGTGCAGGGCGGCGTGGTCACGTTGACGGGAACCGTCGATGTTGTAGCGGCGAAGCTCAATGCGGATCAGAAAGCACATCACGTAAAGGGCATCACCGCGGTCCGGAATGACATTCAAGTGGCTGGCGCGGAGATTCCCGATCAGCAGCTGCAGGGAAAGCTGCAGAAGGCAATCATTTATGACATGGTCGGTTATGGAACCACACCGTTCGACGCCATCACAGTTCAGGTGCAAAACGGCGTGGCTACGCTGGGCGGGCATGCCTATGGCCCGGTCGATGCCTCTGACGCAGTAGCGGTGGTCGCCAACACCAAAGGCGTAAAGGACATCGTGGACGACATACAGGTCGATCCTGTGTCCTTCAACGACGATCGCATTCGCAGGGCTGTGTTTCGGGCGGTTTATAGCTTTCCGATGCTGAACCAATACCTCATCGACCCCGCGAAGCCGATCCGCATTCAGGTGGAGAACGGGCACGTGACGCTGTATGGCACCGTGGATTCGCAGGCTCAGAAAAACGCCGCGGGTATCCAGGCGAATACTGTTCCGGGCGTGTTCAGCGTGACAAACGACCTGGTCGTGGCGAACGCGGCATCGGAAAAGCCGTCGAAGTAACAACTGACACGTTGGGCCTGTCAATGAAACAGGCTCGCGCAGCCATTACACTGGAATGGACCTCATCGGACGTACGTGAGGTCCATTTTTTGTGCTTATGTCTCTTCTGCGCAGCGTCGGTGTCACACTCGAAATGATCAAGTGGGAGCACTCCGTTTTTGCGCTGCCCTTTGCATTTACCGGAGCGATGCTTGCCGCTCATGGGTGGCCGCCCGCGGGCAAGCTTGCGTGGATCGTGGTGTGCATGATCGCCGCGCGCTCGGCTGCGATGGCCTTTAATCGATGGGCCGATGCGGATCTGGATGCGGCCAATCCGCGTACTCGGCTGCGGGCGATTCCCGCGGGGCTGCTGACGCGCAGGTTTGCCGCGGGGTTCACGGTCGCGATGTCGGCGATTTTTCTGATCGGTGCGTGGCGGCTGAATCGGCTGACGCTGATTCTGGCGCCGGTGGTGCTGGCGGTACTGTTTCTCTATTCCTATGCGAAGCGCTTCACGCGCTGGTCGCATCTTTTTCTGGGGCTGGCGCTGGGCATCGCTCCTACAGGAGCTTGGATCGCCATTCGCGGTTCGCTCGATCCGCGCATCGTGGTTCTCACGGCTGCGGTACTGTTCTGGGTGGCTGGTTTCGATGTGCTCTATGCATGCCAGGACGAGGCGCATGACCGCTCTTCGGGGTTGCTGAGTATTCCCGCAACGCTGGGGCTTCGGGCGGCTTTCTGGATCGCGCGAATCATGCACCTCATCATGCTCGCGCTGCTTGTCTGGTTGGTAGTGCTGTTCCACCTTGGTCCCGTCGCCTGTGCGGGGATCGCGGCGGTTGCTGCACTGTTGCTGTGGGAGCACCTGATTGTCTCGCCGCGCGATTTGACGCGGCTGAATGCGGCGTTCTTCACGATGAACGGTGTGATCGCCGTGATTTTTTTTGTGTTTTTCGCAGCCGACTTGCTGATTCACCGTCACGCGTAGGCGAGTTGAGTTCGCCGTCGCATCCAGCAGGATGCGAGCAGCGCGACTGTCAGCACGAGATACATGCCTGGGGTACTGCTGGCGGCGACAGTGCCGGTGTAATCGAGACCGCGCACGTGGTGCGCTGCACCTGTGTACCACCAGACCGTGTAGAGAGCCTCGAAGAACTTGCTGGAGCCGCTCCAGACGCCGAGCGCCAGGGCGAGGCTCGGGATAAAACATACCGCGATGAGGAATCCAACGAGGCCGTGCAGATCGCGCGCGAGGAGAAGACGAATGCCGAGTCCCCCGCCGGTGGCGAGGGTGACGATGACGCCGGCAATCCACGCGGCCGGCAGTTGGCGCTGGAGTGCGTGAGGCGAAGAGAAGACCAGGGATCCGGTGGCATAGCGCGCCTCGCGACTGCCCATCTGCGACCACAGCAGGATCGGCCAGATCCACGCGGCAAGGATGACACCGCCGCGTGAGGCGTCGAGCGGAGCGGCCAGGCAGCCGATGAATAGGCCGCCCGCAACGGCATACCACCACCACTGGCGCCCTTTGAGCATGAGGCGCAGCTCTGCGGCAACGAGAGATCCGAACCTGTTCTTCAGGCTGGACGGCGGCAGGGGCGTCAGCCTGGCGGACCAGGGATCGGCGCGGGCCAGCTCCTTCGCTGCCGAGAGTTCTTCAACAGGAGGCCTCTCCACCGAGGCTGCTCGATCCCGTATGAGGCGCTCTCGCGCGGGGTCGAAGCGGTGAAAGAAAATCGATGCCAGCAGGGCCGCGGCCAGGGCCCATGCGAACCAGATAAGGCGGGCAGCGACCTGGATGGCGTTCCACTGAACCCCGGTCCAGAGGAAGCGGTGGCGCGGCGGCTGGCTACCGATACTGAGGGAGAAGCTGTCATGGAATGTGGGGTCGACCTGCAGGAGCGGAGTGCGCATCTGGTACATCATGGTCGGCAGGCCAGTGAAGTCGTGGAAATACGCGGCATTTCCAGGCGTACCTCGATGGGCCATCGCAGGAGCGACCCCGCCGATGAGGAGGCCCATCCAGAGAAAGAACCAGACCACGTTGCCGAGGCCGCTGCGCAGCACGGGCAGAGTCTCAAACAACACCGCAACCGCCGCAACAAACGCCATCGAGGGCAAAGCGTAGAGAAGCAGCGGCGAGAGCAGGGCCCACAGATGGAGCGTCCGGTCTTCGGCGCGGATCAACTGCATGCACAACGCCGCGACTGCCATCACCAGCACCATGGCGGCGAGCACGGCAGAATTCCCCAGAGATTTGGCCACGGTGTAGAAGGTTTTGCTCATCGGCGTTGCTGCGAGGATCTGGCCGACGCGTGTTGTCTCATCGCGGAGGATCGATCCCTTCACGATGTAGAAGCCGACGAGGGTGAGGAACGAGCTGGTGACGAGTCCCATCAAAGCGCCGACCCAGGCCGAGTTGTAGACGCCGCGGTAGTCGTCGAGTTGCATCACGATGTGTCCTGCGAAGGTCTGGTAGCCGAGGAAGACGGCGAAAGCGAGCGTGACGAGGAAGCTGGTGCGGCGAACGCGGGTGAGGAAATCGGCCTTCACGAGGTGCCAGAGGGCCTGGTACCCGAGAATGGGGCTGCGTTTCATGCGGCGGTCCCTGTGCGGTAAAGGGAGAGCGCGTCAAGATAGGCGTCCTCGAGGGTGGGCGGAACGGCTATCGCGCCGGGCGGGGCGTCCTGGGCGAGCACGCGCACGTGGACGCCGTCGCTGCGCCGCACGGTGTTGCTGATGCGATAGCACTGCTTCACGGCGTTCAGATCCGCGCTGGGGACGACCCACTCCCAGACGCGGCCTTCGATTCTGCGCAGCAATTCCTCGGGTGCGGCATGCGCAACGAGTGCGCCATTTGAGATGAGAGCGATGTCAGTGGCGGTGGCCTCGACGTCGGAGACGATGTGCGTGGAAAGAATCACGATGCGCTCGCCGGAAAGATCGGAGAGCAGGTTGCGGAAGCGCACGCGTTCTTCGGGATCGAGGCCGGCGGTGGGCTCATCGACGATGAGCAGCTGCGGGTCATTGAGCAGCGCTTGCGCGATGCCAACTCTCTGCTTCATTCCGCCGGAGAAGCCGCCGAGCGGGCGCTTGCTCACATCGGCGAGGTTGACGAGGCTGAGAAGCTGGTCGATACGGCGTCGCGATGTTGTGGCGTCGAGGCCTTTCACCGCGGCCAGATATTCCAGGAACTCCTGGGAATTGAGGTTGGGATAGACGCCGAAATCCTGGGGCAGATAGCCGAGCACTGTGCGCAGAGCATTGGGGTCCGCGGCGAGGTCAGTGCCGTTCCAGGTCACCTTGCCTTCGCTGGCGCGCGTGATTGTGGCGAGGATGCTCATCAGGGTCGTCTTGCCGGCGCCGTTGGGGCCGAGCAGGCCGAGGACTCCGGGTTTTAACTCAAGGCTGAATCGGCGGAGAGCCCAAACTTTGCCGCCGTAACACTTGCCAACGTTTTCGATGGATAGCTTCAACCGTGGACCTCATGAGAGCTGCTGAGCTTGGTACGGAGATGCGGGCGGTCCAGTTCCCGGGGGGCGACGGGGATTCAATGCTTTGCGGCGAGAATCAGAGGGATCGGAGGAGATTATCGATGATGCTGATCGCGGCATGGAGCGTTTTGCGGTCCTGGGCGGGCAGAATGGCGATCTGGTGCGCTAAGGAGGCTACGCGGCGGTGGCGGGCCTGGAAGAGCAGGCGCTTGCCTTTCATAGTTGCGGAGAGATGAATGGTGCGGCGGTCGTCTGCGTTGGCGCTTTTTTTTACGAGTCCCTTCGATTCGAGGGCATGCACGATGCGCGTCATCGTGGGCGGGCGGACCTGCTCCGCGTTGGCGAGCTGGCCGAGCGTTTGGGGACCGGCAAATACGATGACCGAGAGAGCGGAGAGGCGGGGCGCGTTCAGGCCGCTCGCGGCGTCGATGGGCCGCAACCTGCGAAGTAAATGGATAGCGGCTACATGCAGAGTTTCGGCGGTCTTTTCCGGATCGAGACGGTTTCCAGTTGACATGGGCAGCCGGGTTCATGATAAATCATTAGCTGAGCTAACGAAATGGAGAACAGGCGATGGCGATCGAAGCGGCCGTTCAATTGGGCGAGATTGGGCAAATTGCTGTGACGGTAACGGATCTGGAGGCGGCGAAGGCTTTCTATCGGGACGTGCTGGGGATGCGGTTTCTCTTCGATGCGGGAACGATGGCATTCTTTCAGTGCGGGACGGTGCGGCTGCTGATCGGGGCTGCGGAGCCGGGAGCGGGGAAGCAAGCGGCCGGGATGCACGGGACGATTCTGTATTATCGCGTGGCGGATATCGAGGGCGTTCATGCCGCACTGAAGGCGCGCGGCGTAGAGTTCGTGCAGGAGCCGCACATGGTGGCGCGGATGAAGAGCCACGACCTGTGGCTGGCGTTTCTGAAGGATCCGGCGGGGAATGCGCTGGCTCTGATGGAGGAGAAGTCGAGGGACACCGAAAAGGAGAAGAGCGAATGAGAATCCAAAAGCAGGTGTGGGGAGTGGTTTTGTTCGGCGCAGTGCTTGGAATGTCTGCGCCAGCGGCGAGAGGGCAGGATGCCCCGGCCAATGGTCCGGAAACGGTGATGGCCACCTATCGGGTGAAACCGGCGGAGATCGACCCGTTCCTGAAGATGATGCCCGAGTACTGGGGGGCGCTGCGGGAGCGAAACATGGTGATCCCTGCGCCTCACATCCTGCTGCGCGGCGAAGAAAACGGGAAGCCGATCGTGGTGGAGATTCTGAGCTGGAGGGAACACGGGATTCCGGACGATGTGCCCCCGGCGATCCAGGCGTACTGGGACCGGATGAATGCCATGGTGGAGGCGCGCGATGGGCATAAGGGGATCGAGTTCCCGGAGATGACGATCGTGCCGGTGAAGGACTCACGGTCCATGTAATTGAAATTGCGGCTGCGAGCATGCCAGAGACTTGATTCCTGGCGCCGAAATGGGGACTTCGTGCATCTTTCGTCTTGAGGTGGCGATATGGAGGAAGCGGAAAACGGAATCTCAAGTCAACGCAGTCATCACACGGTCGATGAGACGGTGGACCGGCTGAAGAGTCTGCTGCAGGCGAAAGGCGTGACGCTCTTCGCGCTGGTCGATCATAGCGGAGAAGCGGCAAAGGCGGGGATCGAGATGCGTCCCACGAAGCTGCTGATCTTCGGGAGTCCGGCGGTGGGAACGCCGGTGATGCTGAGGGCTCCGAGTATCGCGATCGATCTGCCGCTGAAGATTCTGGTGTGGGAAGACGGCGAGGGCAGCGTGTGGCTCTCGTGGAACAGCCCGGAATATCTGCAGCGAAGGCATGGCCTGCCGGCGGAGATGATGAAGAACATCGCCGTGGCGGAAGGTCTGGCGGCCAAGGCGGGGGAGTAGCCATTCCGAACCATCACGTGTTAAGCTAGCTTAAGCTAGTTGGAAATGAGTTTTCATGCGGGAAATCGGGGCTTTTGCGGCGAAGAACACCCTCGGAACTCTTCTGGATGAAGTGGAGCGAGGGGAGGAAATCATGATCACTCGACATGGCAGGCCGGTCGCCCGGCTGGTTTCCGCGTCGATGGGGATCGACCGCAATCAGGCACTCGCGGCGTTGGAGCGCATCCGCGCCCGAGTCGCACACGCTAAAACCGGTCCCTGGAATTGGGAGACACTGAAGGCAGACCGCGACGCGGGACGTCCGTGAGTCTGGTGCTCGACAGTTCTGTCACGCTTGCGTGGGTGTACAGCGACGAGACGACGGCGGCGGTTCGAGAAGCTCTTACGACGATCGTCAAAAGCGGCGGCTGGGTGCCCTCGGTGTGGTGGCTGGAGGTTGCCAACGTCCTCGAAATGGGAGTGCGGCGCGGACGGCACGATGCCGCCTTTCGCGACGCAACGCTGGCGGATCTCGCGTTGCTGCCCATCTCAACCGATGCGGAGACGGGAAAACAGGCGTGGGGACCGACGCTGCAACTGGCGAGCCGACACGGACTGACGCTCTACGACGCCGCGTATCTTGAAGTCGCGCAGCGGCGCGCGTTACCGCTGGCGACGCTCGACGTCGATTTGCGTGCGGCCGGCAAGGCTGAGGGCTTGCCGTTGCTGGGGATGTGAGAGGGGTCCGATGCCGGAGCCTGTAATCAGATTCTCAGAGAGCTGCGGTGCATCGCGACGATCGGGGAAGCGCCGCTGCTGCCCCAGTCCAGAGAGAACGGGCCTCCGCACGCAAGTGAAGAGGCCCGCTGGAGTGCTCTGATCCAGCGACTCTTACCATCTGTCGCCGAACAGATCGGACATGACCTTCACGTTGCGGTCGCAAGCGTGGTTCAGACAAGGCAGGCCGAAGCCCGCCTCAAGGGATTTCAGCAGGGAGTAGCTGGTGTAGTAGGTGTTACTCGGCGCGCCGTGAGGACCGAAGTTGGTCTGGACGGTGAGGACGACACGGTTTTGGTTTTGCGGGGGGAAGAGCCCAGTGAGCACGGTTGTGCTTCCGCTGTAGTCATTCTCATCCCAGACGATGACGATGGCATTGTGTCCGCACTCCCATGCCGGCGATTTGTGGATGGCCTTGACCAGACGCTCGATGGTGATGTCGCCCTGCTGGATGAGGCCAGGGTTCAATCCAACCTGGGTGCCATAGGTGTAGCCGCTGTTGTTCTCACCATAGTCGAAGGCGCAGAACGCGTCGGCGTTGCTTCGGCCGTGCTGATCATCGCACTGATTGGGCACGATGAAGGAGAAAGCGGGGAGATTGCCGGTGGACAGGTCGGCGTAAAGGCCGCCGGCTCCATCGAAGCCCTTGACATTGGCGAGGCTGCTGTCGGGATCTGTTCCGCTCTGAATGCTGGCGAAATAGGCAAAGGGGTTGTGTTTGACCGCGTAGTCCTGCACCACGCTGGAGGTGGTCAGGGGTGCGAGGTCCGTAAAGTCGGTCAGATTCGTCACGGTGCCGTTGCTGAAGTTCACCCCGAAGGCCGAGCCGAGCGGGAGACTCTCCTGGTAAGATTTCCATCCGAGGCCTGCGGAATCCAGCTGGTCGGCGATGGTCTTGCCCACAGTGGGGGCTGCGGGGACTGACTTTACGCCGTCGAGGTCGGCGAGGGCGACAAACGGCCCGGCGACTTCATTCCAGGTGTCGACCGCCGGTGTTTCCGCGTCGGTGCCGGAACCTGAAATCGGACAGATATCTCCCGTATCGACGGGAACCGGCGCGTTGCCGCCGCCGTCGTCCGCATTGACGATGCCGCTCGCGATATTCGACGTGCAGGAGGTGCTGCCCCAGTTGGGAGAATTGTCGCTGCGAATGCCGAAATTCGAACCGCCGACAATTTCAAGATAGTTGGTCAGACTGGGGTGGCCGACGGCGAAGTAGTTGGTCGCCAGGTTGACCTTGCCCTCATTGATGAGGCCGTTGAGATAAGGCTCATTGGGATTGTCAATGACCTGCTGATAGCCATGGTTCTCCATCATGATGAGGAAAACGTGGTCGAGGCGGGGAATGCCACGGGGATGGTCTTCCTGAGCGAAGCCGACGGTCGCCAACGCCGTGGCGACGAGACACAATGCTGCTTTCCTGCGCATGGATGCGGACCTTTCGAGGTTTTTTGATTTTGGGAACACCGGCCACCGGGGGCGCAGCCGGACCTGACGTACTGTGAGCCGCGGGAAGCGAGGGCTGCATCAACAGGGAATGAACAGCTTGCAAAAAGATGAGGAATCGCGGACCGGCTGTCCGAGGCGACGCACTTCGCGCTGGTTGCGGCACAGGACGCCTGGCAAACGAGGCGACTCCACCTATGACTCCGGTAAACTGGGCTTCTGGCTATGTTTGAGAATCTTTCTGAGAAGTTGCAGCGCGCGTTCAAGAACCTGCGGGGGCAGGGGTCGGTCACCGAGGAGAACATCCAGGAGGCGCTGCGCGAGATTCGCGTGGCCCTGCTTGAGGCCGATGTCAACCTGAACGTTGTGAAGGAGCTGATCGACCACATTCGCGAGAAGGCTCTGGGACAAGAGGTGATGACCTCGCTGTCGCCGACCGAACAGGTGACGAAGATTGTTCGCGACGAGCTGATCGCGATCCTGGGCAAGGACGTGGCTCGATTCCAGTTTGCGTCGCGTCCGCCGACGGTGATTCTGATGGCGGGGCTGCAGGGGTCGGGCAAGACTACGACGGCGGGCAAGCTGGCGGCGTGGCTGCAGAAGGGCGGGCATCGGCCGATGCTGGTGTCGGTGGACGTATACAGGCCCGCGGCGCGCGAGCAGCTGCGGGTGGTGGCGCAGTCGATCAAGGCGAACATCTACGAAGGCGACCAGAAAGGCGAGGCGCCGGGGACGCCGTTGGTGGAGCGGCTCGCAAAGGAGGCGCGGCGCGAGGCGTTGATCACCGGATGCGACACGCTGATCGTCGACACGGCGGGGCGGTTGCACATTGACACCGAGCTGATGGACGAGATGGCGAAGCTGAAGGCTCTGCTGTCTCCACAGGAGATTCTGTTTGTCGCGGACGCGATGACCGGGCAGGATGCGGTGCGGTCGGCGGAGGCGTTTCACAAGCAGCTGGCTTTAACGGGAACCATCCTGACGAAGATGGATGGCGATGCGCGGGGCGGCGCGGCACTTTCCATTAGATATGTCACCGGTCAGCCGGTGAAGTTTATCGGCACGGGTGAGAAGCCGGATGCGTTTGAGGCGTTTCATCCTGACCGCATTGTGGGGCGGATTCTCGGGATGGGCGACATTCTGGGCCTCATCGAGAAGGCCGAGGAGAAGCTCGACAAGAAAAAGTCGGAGGAATTTGCGCGGAAGGCGCTTTCGGGCGATGGATTTTCGCTCGAGGATTTTCGCGATCAGCTGCGGCAGATTCGGAAGCTGGGATCGCTCGAAAGCATTATGAAAATGCTGCCGTCGGTGGGGCCGCTGGCCGGGATGCAACAGATGGCGGGGCAGGTGGACGAGAAGCAGTTGATGCGGGTGGAAGCGATCATCAACTCGATGACGCAGAAGGAGCGCGACCACCACGAAATCATCTCGGGAAGCCGGCGCAAGCGGATCGCGGCCGGCTCGGGCACGACGGTGCAGGAGATCAATCAGTTGCTGCGGCAGTATGCGCAGATGCGGAAGATGTTTAAGGGAATGGGGAAGGGCGGGATGCTGCAGCGGCGAGCGATGGGGATGCTGGGGGGAATGCGTGGGCGGTAAGTCCGTGATGGAGAGGCCATGAAAACCCGGGGTAACGTTGAGGATCTTCGCCGGAGAGCGGTGGTCACAGCGGCGGGGGCGGCCGTGCTGGGCGCCGCGCCGGCGGTTTCGATGACGCACGGTCATCGATGGCTTGGCTTCATTTTTATCGGCATACAGGTGGTGCTGATTGTCCAGGCGCTGGCGTTGCTGGCGCGGATGAAGAAGGCGAAGTCGGAAGGGAACGACCAGGTCTGACTACTCGAAGAGATTCGGACGGCTGCGGTCTGTAGCGCGGGGTTTGCGCGCGGGCGCGGCGGAAAGCATGCCGAGCAGCTCGCGCAATTCTGTGCGGACGCGTTTCAGTTTTGCCTGAACCTGGGTGGAGCCAGCCCCACCTTCGATGAGCGGCAGTTGGGGCGATTTCGATCTGGCGTTCTCGTGGGCGAGGACCTGGCGCGCGCCGGCGATGGTGTATCCCTCATCGTGGAGCAGGCGGCGGACACGCATGGCGAGTTCAACATCGCGTTTGCGATAGAGACGCTGCCCAGTGCCGCTTTTGTTGGGGCGCATCTGCGGGAATTCGGTTTCCCAGAAACGCAGCACGTAGGTCTCGACGGCGCAGAGTCTCGCGACTTCTCCGATGCGGAAATAGAGCTTGTCGGGAATGACAGGTTCGTGTCTGGAACGTCGCTGGGCTGCGTGTTTCGGCATCGTCTGCTAGGGAGTCGCGATGGGCGGGGGCTCTCTGACGCAGTATAGGACAGGCAACGCCGAGCGGAGCAAGAAAGTGAGGACGGATCAGGGTTTGTTCTCGATGGGATTATCCCCGATTGGCGCACGGGCTTCGGTTTTGGGCGGAGCAGCGCGAAGATATTGCGGAGGCCAAGGGGCCTCTGCTCCGAGAGCGGCGGCGGCGTGGAGCGGCCAGTAGGGATCGCGCAGAAATTCGCGGGCGATGAAGATGAGGTCGGCCTGGCCGGTGCGAATGATGTGCGCAGCCTGCGCGGGGTCGGTGATCATGCCGACCGAGCCGGTGAGGATGCCAGTCTGTGCGCGGATGGCTTCGGAGAAGGGCGTTTGAAAGCCGGGGCCAATGGGAATGGCAACACCGGCGACATTGCCGCCGGAGGAGACGTCGATGAGGTCGACGCCACGCTCACGAAGCAGCGCGGTGAGGCGGATGGACTGGGGGAGGTCCCAGCTGGTTTCAGGGCCGCTTTCAACCCAGTCGGTCGCGGAGATGCGGACGAAGAGCGGGTGCTCGCGGGGCCAGACCCCGCGGATCGCGTCGACGACCTCGAGGAGGAGGCGGACGCGGTTTTCAAAGCTGCCGCCATATTCGTCACCGCGGTGGTTACTGATCGGCGACAGGAACTCGTGGAGTAAGTAACCGTGGGCGGAGTGAATCTCGATGACGTCGAAGCCGGCCTTGCCGGCGCGGATGGCGGCAGCACGAAAGGCGCTGGTAATAGCGGCGATGCCGGTGTGGTCCAGTTCATGCGGCTGAGGGTAGTTGGCTGTGAAAGCGATGGCGCTGGGCGCGACGACATCGGACCAGCCGCCAGCTTCGGGCGCGATGGCGCCCTCGCCGCTCCAGGGACGATACGTGCTGGCTTTGCGGCCGGCGTGAGCGAGCTGGATGCCGGCACGGGCTCCCTGCGCGTGTAGAAAAGCGGTGATACGGGCGAGGGGTGCGATGTGCTCGTCCTTCCAGAGACCGAGGTCCTGCGGACTGATGCGGCCCTCCGCAGTAACCGCGGTGGCTTCAGTGAAGACCAGGCCGGCTCCGCCGACCGCGCGGCTGCCGAGATGGACGAGGTGCCAGTCGTTGGCAAAGCCGTCCT
>Ga0182015_10001265_pt1 | contig 33947 bp, 35 predicted proteins | sample 712P3MmetaG_FD_120478 | JGI IMG/M metagenome (GOLD analysis project Ga0182015, IMG submission 120478) | Permafrost microbial communities from Stordalen Mire, Sweden - 712P3M metaG | ecosystem: Environmental > Terrestrial > Soil > Wetlands > Permafrost | place: Sweden: Stordalen | collected...
CACGGCCCCGACCACAATCCATGCTTGCTATCGGTAAGAATTAACTCCTGATGCTGCTGCTCGTGATTCAAACCTAATTCCACTAATTGCAAGATCTCTCCACGGACATCGCCGCGATCCAAAAGCTCTGATATCGCGGCATCAACATGCGACCTATATTGATGGATTTCATCCAGCGCAGGCCGAGACATCAATCCCCGCACGCCCCGATTGGGATGAGCCCCCAGTTGCTTGTAGTAAGAATTGAACAGAACTTTGTATCGGGGATTGAAAGGCTGATAAGCGGGAACAAACTGTCCAAGAATAAAAGTCTCGAAAAACCAGGTCGTATGCGCCAAATGCCACTTTGCCGGACTTGCCTCCGGCATCGATTGCAGCATTTGATCTTCAGCAGAGAGCGAGCTCGTAATCTTCAACGACACTTCGCGGACATTGCGAAAATGCTCGTGTAATTGCCCGGGCGAAGACGGTAAAGCTCGCTCAGTGCTCGTAGCCATATATGCTCTTACCGCCGTGTACTACGGAGTTCGTATATCGATGCAAAGAACGACGCCCACGTTGTTTTATTTCCTTTGGACGGGAGTCCTCTTTACCGGCATCGTTCGCTGCGAGCGCGGAAATTAGCACATTTGTTTCATCCTTATGCAGCATTCTTCAATCAAAGTACGTTATAGCGGGGATTTCGGTTTGCATGAGATGCTCCGCCTTAGGGCTGGTGAAGACCGCCGCTTCTTGGGCCCTTGACGTCATCCTGAGCTCGCGAAGGATCTGGCGCGCAGCATGACGAAACGAAGGTTTCGGAAGAATGAAACCGCAGTCGAATACGCAGGAGGAATCCTTGAAAATACAGCTTTACCAGGTCGACGCGTTTACCAGTAAGGTCTTTTCCGGCAATCCGGCAGCAATATGTCCGTTGGAAAAATGGCTCGACGATGAAACCATGCAGTCCATCGCCGCAGAAAACAACCTCTCAGAGACCGCATTTTTCGTCGCTGAAAACGATGGCTACAAGCTGCGCTGGTTTACTCCCCAATGCGAAGTCGACCTGTGCGGTCATGCCACGCTTGCGTCCGGATTCGTGCTGATGAATATTCTTGCGCCACAAAATCCTAAGGTGCGTTTTAAAACCCGAAGTGGCGTCCTGACGGTGACGCGCGATGCTGATTTTATCTCGATGGATTTTCCCTCCCTCCCGCCCTGGAGATGCGAGAATCCACCGTCCGAACTGGCGCGCGCGCTTGCCCTGGACCAGAATTCAAGCAAAACATTCGTGGTGTTTCAGACCGAGAACAAGTACTTCGGCGTTCTCGAGAATGAACGGCAAGTCAGAGATACTTCCCCACACTTCGAGTTGCTAAAAACTTTCCACCCATTCAGCGTTTGCATTACTGCGCCGGGCGAGCAATCGGATTTCGTATCCCGAAATTTTGTCCCAAGCTATGGGATTCCCGAAGATCCCGTGACTGGCGCCACTCACAGTTCGTTATTGCCCTATTGGAGCCAAAGGCTCGGCAAGCAAAAACTTCACGCCCGGCAACTTTCAAAACGTGGCGGCGAAATTTGGGGAGAGCCCAATGGCGACCGTGTGCGATTGAAGGGCAACGCGGTATTATATTTGACTGGCTCGATTTCCATTTAGCCTGCGACCACCACAGCCATGAATGCAACCCGACAAATGCCCTCTCGTGTACCCGATTCCACGAAAGAGCTCACCAATTTAATTTGCCAGGCTTGCCTGGTTGCAAAGGATTCCGCAACCAATACCACTGAGTTCGTTGAGAACTCGTCGAAGATGGCTTTCCTCGCGGTCAAGGATTGCGAGAAAGAACTGGACCGCATCGAGCGCCAGGTGGATGAAAAGATTACCGGCGCCATCACTGATGTGACCGAAGCCGAAGCGCGCGAACTTCTCGGCTGTCTCAAGTTCATCACCGATTTGGAGCGCATCGGAGATTTGACCTGGTCCGCGGTCAAACGTTTGCAGATGGTGACGGCGCGCTTTCTGCCGTTCGATAAACGCGATTTGCTCGCCATGTCCACTACGTTGCAAAACATGCTCGAGCGCATCTCTGAAGGATTCGTGGAGCGCGAAATCGAACCGGCAAACTGGGTGTTGCAAAACGATTCGAAAATCGACGAGGTTTGCCACGCGATGTTTCGACGGCATCTCGAGAGCACTGATCGCCGTCCCCGGGAATACAGCACCAATCTCTTATTGGTAGCTCAAGCCTTCGAGCGTGCCGGAGATCACGCCAAAAACCTTGCGGAGGAATTGCTTCACTTGGTTGAAGGGCACAGCGTGCGCCACGAACTAAAACGACGAAGGCCAGAAGGATAGATTGGACTCTCGCCGCTCTTCTTCGAGTCTCACGGACTTACTTATCCTATTTCTCCTGAGCGTGGGAGCGTTCCTGATCCACGGCTACCATCCGGGAGTCGAAGATGCCGAGATTTATCTCCCGGGGGTCGAGAAAATTCTTCATCCTGAATTATTTCCCTTTAACGCCGAATTTTTTAATTCTCACGCGCACTTAACTCTTTTCCCAGATTTGCTAGCTGCGTCGGTACGCGTTACGCATCTTTCATTGGACACGATTTTGTTGTCTGTGGAATTTGGTTCTGTCTTCCTGCTGCTTCTTGCGTGCTGGCAATTGAGCGGAGAGTGTTTCACTAATCGGATCCCACGGTGGTGTGGCGTGGCCCTGGTGGCGGCTTTGCTCACGCTGCCCGTGGCCGGAACCGCGCTTTACATTCTGGATCAGTACACGAATCCCCGAAATCTGGAAGCATTCGCTGCGGTCTTCGCGGTAACCAATACTCTACGGCGGAAATATATTCTGACTGGAGTATGGCTCGCCTTCGCGGCGGCTATGCATCCATTGATGTCCGTGTTTGCTCTGTCTTATTGTGTTTTGCTGGTGTGCCTAAAAAATCCTAGATTGCCGGTAGCCGCTCTCGCATTACCTATCGAACTTTCGTTTCACCGACCCTCGGCCGCTTACGAGCAAGCGGCCAGGTACCATCCCTTTCATTACATTCTGAATTGGCAGTGGTATGAGTGGCTGGGAATACTGGCGCCGGTCGCGTTGTTCTGGTGGTTCGCAAGGGTCGCGCGTTCTGAACGACAGCCAACTCTGGAACTCATGTGCCGTGCATTAATTATTTATGACCTCGTATATTTTGCCGGAGCTTTAATTGTTTCAATTCCAGCGCGCTTCGAAAGCCTTGCGCGGCTGCAACCTTTGCGCAGCCTTCACCTGCTTTACATTCTGATGATTGTGATTGGTGGAGGCTTGCTCGGTGAATATGTTCTAAAGACTCGCATATGGCGATGGGCGGCCGTATTTGTTCCCTTGTGTGTGGGAATGTTTATTGCTCAACTTGCCCTTTTTCCGGCCAGCCCGCACATCGAGTGGTCTCTGGAGGCAACGGGAAACAGTTGGGCGCGGGCGTTTGTGTGGATCAGTCGCAATACGCCCGTAAACGCGGTCTTCGCTCTCGATCCGGAACATATGCGCATCCCGGGCGAAGACGTTCACGGATTCCGCGCGATTGCCCAGCGCAGCATGCTGGCCGACGCCTTGAAAGATAGTGGCGCCGTTACCATGTTTCCTTCGCTGGCCGCAGAATGGTTCGCTCAAGTACAGGCGCAAGCGGGATGGAAGCATTTTCAGTCTCAGGATTTTCGCCGCTTGCAGCAGGAGTACGGCGTGAATTGGGTCGTCTTACAGAATCGAGAAGCCCCGGGTTTGAGCTGCCAATATGACGATGCCTCCGTAAAAGTCTGTAAACTGAACTAAACCGTGCCACCGGAAGTGCATCAAATTCTGTATATTTAACGCACTGTGTTAACGCTCAATTGAACCATCGCATGTTTTGCATGCATCATATGGTTGTTGGTGAATACGCCTAGAGACTGAAGCTGATGCCTCAATTGCAATTCGTGGAAAAGCCAGAGCCCCTTTTTCCCTACTGGAAATGGAGTTCACAAGTGCGCCGTCTGGCTCAGAATTATCGCGACAACAAGCCGGTCCCACATATTTTCTTGCCTGACTTCCTCGATGCGGAAACCGCCGGCACGATGGCCGCAGAGTTTCCCGCTCCGCAAACTGAGGCTTGGACGCAATACAAGCATCAGAACGAAAACAAGCTGGGACTCAATAAGCGTCTGCTCTTCCCTCCAAATTTAGGACAGGTGACCGACGAACTGAATTCGCCCGCCTTCGTGGAATGGATTTCAGAATTGACCGGCATCCCAAACCTCGTCGCGGACCCTGGACTGGAAGGTGGAGGCCTTCATCAATCGGGCAAAGATGGTTTTTTGAATGTGCATACTGATTTCAGCATGCACCATTACCATAAGAATTGGCGCCGACGAGTGAACCTGATCGTTTATCTCAACGAAGGCTGGCAAGATCAATGGGGAGGTTCGATCGAACTATGGGACCGCCAGATGAAACAATGTGTCGCTAAATATCCCCCGCTGTTTAACCACGCGCTCGTCTTCAATACGGACGAAAATTCGTATCATGGCTTCCCTGAGCCGCTAGCCTGCCCGGAGAATGTAACTCGCAAAAGTCTGGCGTTGTATTACTACACGGTTGAAACAAGTGGAAGATTTTCGGCGCGATCAACCAACTATCGCGCTCGCCCCGGCGATGGACTGGTGAAAGCTGGGCTCATCTGGCTGGATAAGAAGGCGGTCGATCTCTACTCGCGAGCCAAGGCGAGGTTCGGATTCTCTGACGATTTTGCCAGCAAATTATTGGGCCGCATCTCAAAGAAAAAGTGATGAGTCATCCATGGGTTCCGCAGATCGCGCCGGTGTAATAGTTCGGAACCTCTGCCTCTAATTTGCGCCCCCCCGAATTGAAAATCCTAAAATGCGCGATTCCAACTCTCTGCAAGGCAAACTGCAACGTCGTCGCCACCACTCCCAGCCCATACTTCACACTGCGACTGAAATTTATGGAAGAGGCCTCCGCGAAATATTTGGTTGGGCACGATACTTCGCCAATCCGGAACTTGAAAAACACGCATTGCGCCACGACCTCGTTATCGAAAACGAAATCGTCAGAATTCTCCAATAGCGGCAGGGCCGTAAGCACCTCGCGGCTGAAGGCGCGATACCCGGTGTGATATTCAGATAACTTCACGCCCAGAAACAAATTCTCGAACGCAGTCAGGAACCGGTTCGCCACATATTTATAAAATGGCATTCCGCCGCGCAAAGCCTGTCCGCCAATAATGCGCGAGCCCAGCACGACATCGTAAACGCCATAGGCCACCATACTCGCCATTGCGGTGACCAGTAGCGGCGTGTACTGATAATCGGGATGCAGCATGATGACCACGTCCGCTCCCTGCGCCAGCGCTTCCCGATAGCAGGTCTGCTGATTGCGGCCGTAGCCGTAGTTCCGGTCGTGAATAAAACATTTCAGCCCCAGCGATTTCGCGATCTCAACTGTCTTGTCTGAGCTGTGATCGTCGACCAGAATTTTGATGTCGACCGTTTCCGGCAATTCGCGAACCGTAGCCTGCAATGTCTTTTCGGCATTGTATGCAGGCAAAACCACGGCGATGCGCTTGTCATTGATCATTGAATGCTTAAGCTAAACTCCTCTTGCAAATTCATTGTTCCAGAATACTAGCGGAAGAGCAGCGATTATCAGCCGTGTTCGTCAGAAAAATATCAGCCACAGAGCCCTTGGCTCGGTCAATATATAGATATGTCTTCGAGTGCAACAGTTTCGACTCGCAAAGAGCCGATCGGCGGCGTCGGACTACTTTATCTCGACTTCGTAATCACCGGCGTCGTTATGACGCTGCTTGGGCCAATGCTTCCCATACTATCGGTGCGATGGGCGCTTAACGATTCCCAGGCCGGATATCTTTTCACGGCGCAGTTCGCCGTGTCCATCGTGGGCATGTTGTCATCGAGCGTGCTGGTCAAGCGATTTGGATATCGAATTATCCTGCTCTTCAGCCTGGTCATAATGGCCCTAGGGGTGGCGGCATTGGCACACGCGAACTGGACTTTCGGACTCGTGGCAGTCTGCGTATTCGGTTTGGGATTTGGCATTAACACTCCCGCGGCGAATCTGCGAATTGCCAGAACGAATCCGGAAAAATCCGCCTCCGCTCTCAATCTGTTGAATTCCTGTTGGGGCATAGGAGCCATGGCGTGCCCGCTGCTCGTCGCGTCGGTGCAAAGGTCGCGGCACACTGCCGAATTTCTCTACGGCACGTCAGCGGCGCTGATTGCGTTAGCGGCTTACATTTCGGTAGTTCGGTTTACTGGGGATGGAAAGATCACGCTTCGAAGTCCCGAAATTTCGCAAGCGAATGTTTGGAGAAATGGTTTTCTGCCAATTGTCGCGGTTTTATTTTTCGTCTACGTAGGAACCGAAAATTCTGTTGGCGGCTGGGTAGCGTCTTATGCCCGGCGCATCGATCCGCGCGCTTTGTGGGCAATTACTCCGTCATTCTTTTGGGGAGCGCTGTTGCTGGGACGTTTCTCAGCCCCGCTGGCGCTGCGCCGGGTTCACGAGACTAAGCTAGCCGCAGCCGGCGTAGCCACTGCTGCGGTCGGCGTGCTCATACTGCTCGCCGCGAAAACTCTGCCCGTGATTATGTTCGGCGCAGCAATTTCGGGATTGGGATTGTCTTCCGTGTATCCCATCAGCGTGTCTTTGCTGTCACGCTGGTTCGGCGACGCTGCGCCCCGCATCAGCGGCGCAATCTTCGCCTGCGGAAACTTCGGCGGCGCAGTGCTTCCGTGGGTAGTAGGCGCGCTGTCGACGCATTTGGGAAGCTTGAGAGCAGGCTTCGCCGTGCCGCTGGTAGGGGCGCTGTCTATGCTGGTCTTCTATTCCGCGCAGGGAAAACGAGTGAGGCTGGGTCGGCGTGAATGACCCGTTGGCCTGAATCACACTGTGTGCTAGCTACGCATTCTGCGAAGTGAACTACAAAATGGGGAGTTATACTCTTGGTCCAACGACCCGGACACAACCTGAAACGTAGATTCAATGGATACCCAACAAGCTCTCGAAGTTGCCGGTCAGTTTCTTCTTTCGCTTTCCGGGCATGTCTTTGATGTACTGAATGTAACGAAGCCAGTCTCGCCCGATGCCGCAAGAGATAACCGAAACGAAGGCTGAGAAACTTCTCGATTGAGGCGTTGTACACCATAGTGAAAATAACTCGTATCGATCTCTCCACCGAACGCGCGGCGTCCCAATCGACGCGCAGCCACACATGCCGTGAATAGCCCTCCGAACGGTTCCCACACGACATCGCCGGGGTCGCTTGAAGCCTCTACGAGCATCCCAACTAGGTCAAGAGGTTTTTGGTTGAGGTGAATAGCCCGGCCACTCGATACGCTGACCTTTTCTCGCTCTTTGCCATGAAGAGCATTTCGCTCCCAGACATTGGTTACGCCATGCGGGCAGTGGAATTTTGAGCGCATTCTAGCCCATTGTCCTGCGGTCGCGGGGCGCTCTCCGTCGAGCGAGAAATATGGGCACCCCTCCGCGTAACCATGTTGATTCGCGTACTCCTGCAAACGGGCGAACATCTCTGGTGGAGGAAAGTACCACAAATGTCCTTGATCAAAATACTTTCGGGTTGCGACATCCGCCACGCCGCAGGCTATGTTTGACTCACGCAACGGGAGGCCAGACCGTCGCCATTCGTCGAGCAGCCATTCCTTAAGTGGCCTACCGCCCACGCGCGCCTCCAGCACGTATTGGACGCATACCTCCGTAACCACAGGAAAACGGAGGATCTTGGTGGTGTTAACATTCCCGGCGATATGGCCTTTACCCTTGTTCCAGATATTGCAGTTCACATATTTCCAACCGTGCTTTTCCAAAATAGGATGAACAGCAGCCCATCCAATTTCAGAATTCCAAAACCAGAGGGTTGTCGCTGGCGTGGAATATCGCGCCCATGCCGCTATGTGTTGCTCATACCATTGGGGCAAACCTAGATGGCCGAAGGTGTCACCCTCAAACCCGAGTACCCCGTAGCCACCGTCCGAGATGATAGCGGTTGGCTTTGCCCAATCAGAGTATAGGTCAAGGCTATCGCCGAGCTGGACCGTCACTAATTCGTCGCTCCAAATCTCAACATTTGGCCTCATATCTCTTGTAATTGTTCTTCCCCGACCCACGGTACTGGGCGGGATCCAGCCCGTTTTCTCGAGTTCCGACGATATGGTCATTCAACCTCCACGCAGCAATTGCAAGTTAACCGTCACATATGACGAAAGTAAAGCGAAGAATCAAGTTGGGCTGGAAAACATTTGTGAAGCGTTCCTGAAAGCGTAACATGTTCCGATTATCGCCTGCAAAGCGGACTTCGAACGATGTAATTTAGGAGTAATCCGCAAGATAGCGCGATCAGCAATTATTGTTAAAATAACCATAGTGAAACCACGCAATTTATTCGAGAAGATTTGGGATGCCCATCTCGTCGGCCAGCCCGATGAGCGGTTGCCGCTGCTGTACATTGACCTGCATCTCGTCCACGAAGTTACTTCTCCGCAGGCATTTGAAGGATTGCGAGTGGCGGGACGGAAAGTGCGGCAGCCTCATCGCACGGTCGCAACCGTGGATCACAATATTCCCACCGAACCTCGCGGCACTCCAATTTTCGATCCTATTGCGAAGCGGCAGATCGAGGCGCTGCAAAAAAATTGCAAGGATTTCGGCGTTCCGCTGTTTGATATGGATTCTGCCGAGCAGGGCATTGTGCACGTGATTGGCCCGGAGCTGGGATTGACGCAGCCCGGAATGATTATTGTCTGCGGAGATAGCCATACCAGCACGCATGGAGCATTTGGAGCGCTGGCGTTTGGCATCGGCACATCTGAAGTCGAGCATGTGCTGGCTACGCAGTGTTTGCCGCAGCGCAGGCCAAAGACAATGCTGATTCATGTCAGCGGAAATCTCAGTGAGGGCATCACTTCAAAAGATCTCGCCTTGGGAGTAATCCGGCAGATCGGCACCGACGGCGCAACCGGGCACGTAATTGAATATGCGGGCGACGCGATCCGTGCGTTATCTATGGAAGGCCGCATGACCCTATGCAATATGAGCATCGAGGCTGGAGCGCGGGCCGCGATGGTCGCGCCGGATGACACTACATTTGCTTACATGAAGGGACGGCGATTCGCGTTCACAGGGGTGGAGTGGGACGCGGCCGTTGCGAAATGGCGTGCCTTGGCTTCCGACGATGGCGCGGATTACGACACGGTGATTGAGATCGATGCGTCGAAGCTGGAGCCGTTCGTTACGTGGGGAACCAATCCGGGAATGGTGGTTTCTGTTCGTGGCCGCGTGCCGGAATTGAGCGAAGCGAAAAATGGAGAACGCGAGTCGATAGGCCGCATGCTCGAATATATGGGACTGGCTCCGGGAACTCGCATGGAAGATATTTCTGTGGATCGGGTGTTTATCGGATCATGCACAAACTCCCGTCTGGAAGATTTGCGTGCCGCCGCCCGAGTCGCCAAGGGACATCATGTAAATTCGAAGGTGCGGGCCATGGTTGTGCCCGGATCGCAAACGGTAAAGCGCGAAGCCGAAAAGGAAGGATTGCACAAAATATTTCAAGATGCCGGGTTCGAATGGCGGGAATCAGGATGCTCGATGTGTCTAGGGATGAACCCCGACATTCTGCAACCGGGCGAGCGTTGCGCGTCGACCAGCAATCGAAATTTCGAAGGCCGCCAGGGACGCGGAGGACGAACTCACCTCGTCAGTCCGATGATGGCTGCCGCCGCTGCGATTGCCGGGCATTTTACTGATATTCGAGACTGGCGTTTTCGATAATCGAAATGAAACCTTTCACAGTTCACAAAGGCCGCGTCGCCCCTCTCAATCGTGCGAATGTGGACACCGATCAAATTATTCCCAAACAGTTTTTGAAGAGAATCGAACGGACGGGATTTGGGGAGTTCTTGTTTTTCGACTGGCGGCGCGGAAAAGATGGACAACCGGACCCGTCATTTGTACTCAATCAGCCCCGCTACGCTGGCGCAAGCATCCTAATTGCCGAGAAAAATTTTGGCTGCGGATCGTCCCGTGAGCATGCCGTCTGGGCTTTGGAAGATTTTGGTTTTCGCGCGGTAATCGCGCCCTCATTTGCCGACATCTTTGCAAACAATTGCGTGCAGAATGGCGTGCTGACCGTCGTGCTTTCGGAAGATCAAGTCGCCGAGATTCTGAAACGCATCCAGGAATTTCCGGATTACCAACTCGCGTTGGATCTCGCGAATTTAACAGTAAAAGATGATCACGGCCTCTCTACTTCTTTTCAGGTTGAAGAATCCACGCGACACCGTCTGCTGAATGGCTTGGACGACATCGGCCTGACGTTGCAGCAGGAATCCGAAATCGCTGCCTACGAAGCCGGCCACCCTATCCCCTTTGTTTTTTAATGGAGTGTCGGGCATCCTCGCCCGACCTGAGCGGGCGGGGACGCCCGCCTCTCCATTGATCTGAGAGCAAAAAAAGTGGCCCTGTTTCCAGGGCCATCAATTTAAAGAGGCTGAGAGGTAGGAAAATTAGGAGAGACGATGCGGGCGCCGCTCCATAATGTTGGAACGACTCAGTGTGAAATGTTGAAACAATGAAGTGATCATGCTGGATACGACCTCTTTGTTGCATCAGTAGAAGCATGTGGGCGGCCAAATTTCAGAAGCCCATTGGCCGGAAGCCGTAACTGGCAAGGGATTGCAGGATATGGCTTTAACCCGAACCTTGCTGCTCAGGCAATTCCCCGTGGTCACATAACAGCGCACAAACCTGCACATTCGTTGCAATCGGCGATAGTATCTCAACCGCTCGCGCAGCGGCAGGTGTTCCCATCTGCCCAGCAAAGCGAGGCTCCGCAAACTGGCGAGCGCCTGCTCACCCACCCAGACGGGGACGTCTGGGTATGACCCCTAGGCTGCGGACGGCTTTTCCATGAATTCGAGCGCGCGGGCGATGTAGGGCTTCAACTGCTTGCGATGGACCACCGCGTCGAGCATTCCGTGCTCTAAGAGGAACTCGCTGCGCTGAAAGCCTTGCGGAAGTTTCTGCCGGATGGTCTGTTCAATAACGCGAGGGCCGGCGAATCCGATCAGCGCCCCCGGTTCGGCGATGTTCAAGTCGCCGAGCATGGCGAACGACGCAGTGACTCCGCCGGTGGTGGGATCCGTAAGCACAGAAATATAGGGAACTTTGGCTTCGTCCAAACGCGCCAGTGCGGCGGATATCTTGGCCAGCTGCATCAGGCTGATCAGGCCTTCCATCATGCGCGCGCCGCCGGAGGCGGAAACGATAATCAACGGAGTTTTGGACGCTGTGGCTTTTTCAATCGCACGAGTAATCGCCTCGCCCACAACCGCTCCCATGCTGCCGCCAATGAAGGAATATTCCATCGCGCTGACGATGACTGGGCGGCCGTTTAATTTTCCGTGCGCATTGATTACCGCGTCGTTTAATCCCGTGGATTCTTGAGCTTGCTGTAGCCGCGACGAATATGTTTTAAGGTCCACAAACTTCAGCGGATCTGTCGAAGTCAAGCCAGCGTCCGACACTTCATATTTGTTGTCGTCCAGCAAATACGAGAGCCGCTCCTGCGCTCCAATCCGAAAATGCCTGTCACACTTGGGGCAGACGTTCTGGTTGTCTTCCAGATCTTTTTTCCAGATAATCTGTCGGCAACTCTCACACTTCACCCACAGCCCTTCGGTGCGAACTTTCTTCTCGCCCGAATTTTCCAGATCGCCGGATTGTCTCTTAAACCAAGTCATCACATTAAGTAATTGAGTAATTGGGTAATTTTGTAATTGAAGATCAAAATCATAATCAGAACCATCGGGGGACTATTGGGCATTGGGCTTTTCAATTACTCAATTGCCCAATTACTCAACGCTAGTATTCGATTCCTCTCTGGGCCATTACGCCTTTTTCATAGGCGTGCTTAACCTGGCGCATCTCGGTGACGGTGTCGGCGAGTTCGACAATTGTCGGATGGGCATTGCGTCCCGTCAAGATAATATGAACCATGTCGGGTTTCTTTTTGAGGCTGTCTGCAACCTTCGCCGGGTCAAGCATACCGTAGCTGATGGCGTAATTTATTTCATCCAGAATAACCAAATCCCACTCGCTCGATTGAATGGCTCGCTCGGCTTCGGTCCAGGCCTCTTCGACCATCCTGACATCTTCGGGGTGGGGTTTCTCGGCGCCGACTTTCACAAATCCGCGGCCCATTTGTTTCATGACAAATTTATCGCCGAACGCCTGCACCGAGTCGAGCTCACCGTAATGCCATGAGCCTTTCAGAAATTGCAGCATCAACACGCGCATCCCTTGCCCAACCGCGCGCAGGCCCGTGCCCATGGCGGCTGTGGTTTTGCCTTTACCCGGGCCGGTATTCACCATGATCAGGCCGCGACGAATGTCTTCCATCGACAATGATTGTACTGCGCGAAGGCAGATGAGGCGCGGCGTCGAGGTCGAACGGACAACATTTGTAATACGAATACGCCGCTATTGCAGATCTGAAGATTTGCGCAAATCGGGTGTCTGGGCTTGGCTGGAATGGGACTCGTCCCCCAGCAACTGGGCGGCGATGCGCAAAGCTTCTACCTCTTTCCGCACACGGGTGATTTCCTGTTCCTTCATGCGAAGCACTTCCATTGGATTCTTCATTTTAGTCCTCGAAGTTTCTTTATCAATGTACCGCCGTGGACGCGGTAAGTGAACATCCCAAAGGTACAAACTAATTCCGAATTCAGATCACTCCCAAGGTACTCAGATGGGTTTCGCAGGTTAGTGCCCGGTGTGATAGGGATGCCCTCTGAGAATGGTAAATGCTCTATAGAGTTGCTCAAGGAGTACAACTCGAGCCAATTCGTGCGACAAGGTCATTTTTCCCAGCGACAGAATGAATGAAGCCGACTTGCGGAGTTCATCGCTGAATCCATCGGCGCCGCCGATTGCAAACACTAAGGGGATAGGACTTTGTTCCTGGCGCCTGCGGAGAAATTCGGCGAGATCGTCTGAGGAAAATTGCTTGCCGCGGCTGTCCAGCAAGATCAGGTTGGATTTTGCATTGCCTAACTTACTTTCATCTTTTATTGAGACGCAATCAAAATCGGCGTAGTGTCGCAGGCGCTCAGAATACTTTTCGGTTAGCTCTTGAATTGCCCGGTCTTTAGATTTTCCAATCCAGGCGACGGTTAGTTTCACAAGACGTCTTCGAACAAGTTAGGCGTGCTTCTTTCGCTTCGTCACCACCGGAGAGCGTTTTTTTACAACTCGCGACGGAACGAGTTCACCCGGTTGAAGCTTCTTCGCGGACTTCCAGAGGCGCTCGAGATCGTAATATTGGCGCGCCTTCCCGGTGAATATATGCACGACGAAATCCACGTAGTCGAGCAACACCCATTCCGCTTGCTTGTATCCCTCGACGTGCGCAGGGCGCATCCCGGCCTTTTTCAGCCGCTCTTCAACCTCATCAGAAATTGCCTGGATTTGCCGGGGATTCGTACCGCTACAGACTACGAAATAGTCGGTGAAAGCGCCGGAATCTTTTTCCAGCTCAAGGATTGAAATGTCTTCAGCTTTCTTTTCCTGGCAGGCGGCGATAGCGGCAGAAACTTGGTGCTTCACATCATTCTTTTTCATGCGGTGGGTCGTCGTTGGTACTTGTTCATCAGTCGTTGGCCATTGGTCCTAGCCTCATTCTATCTGACAATTTGAAGGGGGTGTTTCGTGTGACAAGCAGAAAAGAATTCTCTTCTCGCCTCACCCAGAAACCAGTCATCCCGAAGCTAGGCGCATTTCAGCCGAGCGAAGGATCTGCCGCGTCGTAATGACGCCGATGCTGCGCGCCGGATCCTTCGGGACTGCGTCCCTCGAGGATGACGTCAAATGCTATCGGGACTGTCATCGCACGAAGTAATCATGAATTTGACTTTGACGTCATCCTTGAGCGGAGCGAAGGATCTCGCGCGTCTTGCCGGAATATGTATCACTGGGTGAATCTCGGGCGGTGCGCGCCGGATCCCTCGCCCGCTGGAGAGAACCTGGGAAACTTCAGGTGCAGAAGGGCAACTTACAACGTCTTATACAGCCCGTTCTTGCGGATATATTCGGCCACCGCCGGATCCAAAAACTTCGCCAATGACCGCTTCGCTTTTACCGCCTGCCGAATTGCTGTGGCCGACGCTTGTTCGTTAACGTCGGCCAGCAAATGGAGCGTGGCTCCGGCCAAGGCCAAATCGCCGGTTGCCAATTGTTTGGCAAAAGGCTTGGTAGCGGCCGCTCTGGGACGGATTTTCTCCGGCAGCGCATTCGCGACATCGGCCAATGAATATCCCGGACGGCTGGCCACGATAAACTCGCACTCGCGAAAAAGCCTTTCGGGTTCGCGCCACTTGGCGATGTCTTTGAAGGCGTCGATTCCGATCAGAAAAAATAGCCGATCCGTTTTTTTCAGGGTCGTCTTAAAACGAAGCACAGTATCGATGCTGTAATTCGCGTCGGGAGTTTTGCGCCGCGCGCTGTCAGCGGAATTTATCTCGGGTGCTTCAAGCAGCGACGGCAAAAAAGTTTTCTCGCCCATGGTTGCCAGGGCCACCATCGCGTATCGATGGAAATAGGACGCCATAGGCCGCTGCGATTTATGCGGTGGAACATTCGACGGCACGAACTCGATCCGCCCCAGATCGAAGTGGTCTCTTGCCGCCCTCGCCAATGCCAGATGGCCCTTGTGAATGGGGTCGAAAGTGCCGCCGAATAATCCGATATTCATAGGGAAAACTTATTCATGCGATTCCAGAAAACGCGATGACGTAAAACGCTTCAAAGTTGTTCCAGAAAATTGGCACGCGCAGACTGGCCTGGAAGCCGCGCGCAGCATGGACTCTCGTAACTCGCGGCCATTCCCATTTCGGAACTACGATGGCTCTTATGCGAGCGAAGTCCCCTCTTCTCCGCAACCGCCACATCGCCCCGGGCCGGGCGAGCGCTCTGCGCTATGGGGTCGCGGTCCTCAGTACCATCCTGGCCATAATACCGGCATTTCTGCTGTCTGATCTGGTCGAAAGCCGCCTTGTGGTTTTTGCGGTCGCGATCATGGTCAGCGCCTGGTATGGGGGGTGGAAGCCCGGGCTGGTAGCAACTTCTTTCGCGCTCACCGTCAGCTCGTATTTTTCGTTTGTAGGCGCCCATTCGCCGGCCGATTTTCGCAAGGCCATCATACATCTCACGCTGTTCGTATTTGTGGCGCTGTTGATTTGTTCGTTCAATGCGGCGTTGCGTTCCGCTCAGGAGGGGTTGCGGCGCTCGGAATTAAATTTTCGTTCGCTGGTGATGAATGCGCCCTACGGAATATGCCGGTGCAATTCAGATGCGATCATCCTCGACGCCAATCCGGCGCTGGTCGCCATGTTGGGCCGAGAAGCTGCTTCTGAACTTGTCGGCATGAATGTCGCGAACTTGTATGAGGACTCGCAGGAATGGTTCAAAGTCGCGGATTATTTCCGGTCAGTGCAATCTTTCAATGGACTGTTAGCCGAGTGGAAGAAAAAAGACGGAATCGCCACCAGCTTGCGGCTCTCGGGACGCGCGATTCGCGGCGAGCGTAACGCAATTTTCTTCGAATTGTACGCCGAGGACGTCACTGAACGTCACTCGCTCGAGCAGCAACTTCGGCAATCGCAAAAGATGGAGGCTGTCGGCAGGTTGGCGGGCGGTATCGCCCACGACTTCAACAATCTGTTAATGGTCATTTCCGGATACTCAGAATTTTTGCTGGAAAAAATTGCCGAAAATAAAGAACTGCGTCCGCCGGCTCAGGAAATAGCCAATGCTGCGAACCGGGCCACTGGACTGACCCGTCAACTTCTCGCCTTCAGCCGCAAACAGATGTTGATGCCGCGAGTTCTCGACCTGAATTCTCTGGTCAGCGAAAATCTGAAAATGCTCACTCGCGTCATCGGCGAGGACATTGATCTGGTCATGGCTCCCAGCGCGGATCTCGGCGCAGTCAAGGCCGATCCAGGACAAATCGAGCAGGTCATCATGAACCTGGCGGTCAACGCCCGCGACGCCATGCCGCATGGCGGCAAGCTCACCATCGAAACTTCCAACGTCACACTCGATGAGAGTTATGCCCGCTTTCATGCCTCCGCGACGCCCGGCGAATACATCATGCTCGCAATCAGCGACAGCGGCGTCGGCATGGATGCCGAAACGAAATCCCATATCTTCGAGCCGTTTTTCAGCACCAAGGGAGCCAAAGGCACGGGGCTGGGACTTTCCACCGTATACGGAATCATCAAGCAGAGCGGCGGATTCATCTGGGTCTACAGCGAGCCAGGGAAGGGAACAACATTCAAAATTTATCTGCCGTGCGTCGCGGCCGAGCGTGATGCCGAAGCGCAGCCCGTCCTCGCAGCCAAGAACGATAGAGGATACGAGACTATTCTGTTAGTCGAAGATGAAGCCAATCTGCGGCGGCTAACCAGCGATTACTTGCGCAATCAGGGATACACCATCCTCGAAGCCCCCGACGGCGACGCCGCGATTCGGGTTTCGGAATCGTATCCCGATGCGATTCATCTGCTGTTGACGGATGTCATTATGCCCGGCATGAATGGGCGCGAACTCGCTAATCGTCTGGCTAAAGATCGTCCCGAAACTCGCGTCCTGTACATGTCCGGATACACCGAGAATGCGATCGGCCATAACGGCACACTGGACGCCGGCATCACCCTGCTTCAGAAACCTTTCACGCTCCCTGACCTGAAAGCCAAAGTTCGGGAGATGCTCGATAGCCCAATCCCCGAGGAGATTGTCATGTCATCTCGTGCAATTATTCAAACTCGCCGTGAAACCCGCAAAGAAAAACTAGCGGCATTCCGCGCTCAACGTTTCTCCCTGCAATTGCCGCTGAAGTATCGGCCGCTGGGAGAAGAAAATTGGCATAGCGGCACCACTGAAAATATCAGCCGCTCGGGAATGTTGTTCCGCGCCGAAGAAGTAATCTCGCCGAATGTGCAGCTCGAAATAAATTTAGTTCTGCCGCGTGAGATTGCGGGATTATCCGCCGCCGAGGTAGTTTGCCGGGGAGAGATTGTGCGTTCGGTGGAAAGCCGGGAACCGACTATGAGCCCGGCAATTGCGGCGAAGATCTTGCAATATCACTTTCAGCACGGCTCGAAAATACCATCAGCCTAGGCTCGTGTGGGGCGGACACTCTTGTCCGCCGCCGTTGACTTAATTTTCGTTGAGGTGTGTTGCGACATCTAAGATGTAACCTTGTCCAAGGTTGATCGATTGATTAACGTCAAAGGCGGCGGACAAGAGTGTCCGCCCCACACGGGCCCTAGCGCGAAATTCCTACCTCTTCCTGGGCCACCGTTCTTACCGCCCAGGCCATTCTGGGCGTGTTGTGCGAGATTCCGTATCGGCCTTGAGCATCCAAAAGAATCATTCCGCCGTGGCCGCTCAATCTCGACTCCAGATAGTTGATCCCCTCGGCTGCGGCCCATTCTGGCAGGTTGCCGGCGGCCACGCGGTCGGCGGCCCATTTGGCTAATACCAGCTTCATGATCGGCTCGCCCCAGCCGGTGGTGGATGCGGCTGCCGACTTGTTATCGGCGTAACATCCGCATCCGATCAGAGACGAATCCCCGAGACGTCCGGGGGCCTTGTTCAATGTCCCGCCGGTGGAAGTCGCGGCGGCGATATTACCTTTGACATCCAGAGCAACGGCTCCAACTGTGTCGTGAGACAGCGCGAAAAGGTCATTCGCGTCTTCGGCAGGATTTTGCGCGCTGCGAGCCTGAAATTCGCGAAGCCGTTCGACTTCACGCGGGATTATGAGGTCTGCGTTTTCGCAAAGAGCGATGCCATGCTCAGCCGCAAACCGTTCCGCGCCCTCCGCGACAAAATAAACGTGCGGACTCTCGCTGAGAATCTTGCGCGCCGCACGGACCGGATTCCGCAGATGCTCGACGCATCCCACGCCGCCCGTACGCAGCGTGCTCCCGTCCATAATCAGCGCGTCAAGCTGTACTTTTCCGTCGCGATTCAGAAAGCTGCCGCGGCCAGCATCGAAGGTCTCGTCATTCTCCATGATGACGACGGCTTCTTCAACCGCATCGAGCGGAGTGCCGCCATGGTCAAGAACTTTCCATCCTGTGGACATTGCATTCCGCACCCCGTTCAAATGCGCATCGACCATGTCATCTGGAATGGCCCAAGCACCGCCATGAACGAGCAGAACCGGAGAATTCGGCATGAGGTTAGCGAGTAATAAGAAAGGGGATCAAGCGGCTTGCCCGGCGTTAACCGGACTCTCCACTCCCGAGGTGCGAGTCCAGGTGTAGCGGACGCGGTGAATTACCGTGATCGTCGACAGGACGGCGATAATCCAGAGCACGGGCGCCATCCGGTTAAACAATGCGCCGATTATCACCAGCACCAAGCGTTCGGGACGTTCCATGAATCCCACACGGCACGAACCGATCAATGACTCCGCACGCGCCCGTGTATAGCTGACCATGATGGCGCTGATCATTACGATGGCGGTAAGGATCACATAAAAAAACCGGTCGCCGCGGCCATAGAAGACCAGCAGCCCGAGAAATTGTGTCGCGTCGCTGTAGCGATCCACAACGGAATCGAAAAATCCGCCAAACTTGGTCACGCGATTGGTGGCGCGTGCAACCCGCCCGTCCACGAGATCGAAGAATCCCGAGCCGATAATTACCAATCCCGCATAGCGGAACAAACGAGCCTGATTTTCAGCGTTGGCATAGCCAAAAAGTATCGCCGCAATCACATTTACCACGAGGCCCAAAAACGTAAGCACGTTGGGATTGATGCGCGCCAAGGCCAGCCAGCGAACGATGGCATCGAGCAGCACGCCGCAGGCGCGACCGAAGGCTCGCGTCCAGGTTATCCGCTCGCGCCTGTTAGTAGTTTCGGCTTCCATCATTATTCCGCTCGGGCAAGGTCGAACATGGTGGAGAGAGTTAGTATCTCCATTTCGCGCTTGCCGTTTGGAGTGACGACCTGAACGGTATCCCCGACCTTCTTGTTTAAGAGTGCGCGTCCGATCGGCGATGTGGTCGAGATTTTCCCAGCGGCGAAATCGGATTCCTCGCTAGTCACCAGCTTATATTCGATTTCCTCTTCTTTGCTGCTGTCGTAAACTTTGACAGTCGATCCCAGGCCAACCTTGTCCTTGGGGATATCGTTCATGTTGATCAGGGAGAAGTCGGCGAGGCGCTTGCCCAACTGTCGAATCCGGGCCTTAACAAACTCCTGGCGCTGTTTCGCCATGTGATATTCGGCATTTTCGCTGAGGTCGCCCAGAGCAGCCGCTTTTTTGATCTCTTTAGGCAGATCGTGAATCAGCTCATGCTCAAGCTGGTCAATCTCCGCCCTTAACTTCTTGGTTATTTCTTCGGTCATGTTTTATGGATTATAAACCCCTTAGTGTGAGGCGCCTCGATTCCGGGCATTGTGCTCGCGCGCGCCTTTGCTTGACAACCCATAACCATGCGGTTATGGTTTTAACATGCAGGCCGTAGCGGACAATCTTTTCAAGGCCCTCTCCGCCCCGACCCGTCGAGCAATCTTCGAGCATCTATCTCGCGACGGGGAGCAGACTGTGCATGCCTTGACTTATCGTGCCCGAGTCTCACAACCGGCGGTGTCGAAGCACCTAAGCGTTCTAAAGCTTGCCAGCCTGGTCCGCGACCGGCGAGAGGGACGCGAAACCCACTACAGCGCCCGTCCGCAAGCGCTGGCACCCCTGGTCGACTGGATGAGCCTGTATGGAACATTCTGGCGCGACCGGTTTGACCAACTCGAAGACCTGCTGGAAAGGATGGACAAATGACCGATACCGCCCTGACCCGTACAGTCGTCATCGAACGGGAGATGCCGCATCCCCCGGAAAAAATCTGGCGTGCGCTCACGCAGGGCCCACTGATAGAGGAGTGGCTGATGAAGAACGACTTCCAGCCGGTCGTGGGCCACCGGTTCAATTTTCGCTCCACGCCTGTGCCCAACTGGAACGGGATCATCGATGCTGAGGTCCTGGCGGTCGAACCAAATTCACGGTTATCATACAGTTGGAGCACCATGGGTATGAAGAGCATGGTCGCCTGGACGTTGACGCCAACCCCAGGCGGCACGCATGTCCGCATGGACCACTCTGGTTTCGGATCAGAAGAAGACGCCGCCTACAAAGGTGCGAGGTATGGATGGCAGAAGTTCATCGCCAAACTGGACGATGTGGCGGGAAAGTTAGACTGACCGCACAATTTCAGAGAGGGGGAGCCGATTTAAGCCCCGGCAGAACTTCATTGGCAGCCTGGAGCGTGTCGTTGGGGGGGTGGACTGACCATGAGAGCAAAAACCATGAAAAAGAGCGCAACGGCCAAGGGCGAATCCCCTTCCCGGCTGATCGACGGGAGGATCAAGGAGCTAGGCGATTGGAGGGGCCAGACGCTCTCCCATATTCGCGCCCTCATCAAACAGGCTGACCCTGGGGTGGTCGAGGAGTGGAAGTGGAGAGGCGTTCCCTGTTGGTATCACGATGGACTGATCTGCACCGGCGAGACCTACAAGAGCGTCGTGAAGGTGACTTTCGCCAAGGGCGCTTCGCTCAAGGACCCTTCAAAACTATTCAACTCCAGCCTTGAAGGTAACGTCAGGCGCGCCATTGATTTCCGTGAAGGCGATGAAATCGATGAGGATGCCTTTGAGGATCTCATCCGCGCTGCCGTCGCGCTTAATCTTAAGGGGAAGAGTAGGCCCAAGCTGCGGAGAAAATCCCCGCTCTAAATTTCGCAAAAACGCGACATTTAAAATGGGGAACCTCGAGGCCTGCCGACCAAATTGTCTTTATTCCCAGGTTGGGATAGACTTGGAGATGTGGCTCGCCTTCGTCTCCCCGCTGTTTTCGGTGTAACCTTATGTTAAGCAGCGATAATTTCCACATCGGCGACAAGGTCGTCTATCCCAATCACGGCGTGGGAATTATCGAACAAATCAGCAGCCGGACCATGGGCGCCACGGTCGAACAGTTCTATCTCCTTAAAATTCAATCCAGCAGTCTGAAAGTGATGGTTCCATTCCATAACGTGGGGATGGTCGGTTTGCGGCGCGTCATCCGCAACGGCGAAATTCAGAAAATTATCGATTTCCTAACCGACGGCGTTTGCGACAGCAACATGGACTGGAAGTATCGTTTCAAAGAAAATTCCGAGCGCATGCGCACCGGTTCGCTGCTCGAAGTCGCGGCCGTTTTAAAGGGATTATTAGTTTTGAACCAGGCGAAGGCGCTTTCCTTCCGCGAGAAGAAAATGCTGGAGCGAGCCCGCTATTTGCTGGTCAGCGAAATGGCCATGGCCAAAAATTGTTCAGAGGCGGAGATTGAAGAGCTTCTTTCCGACGCCCTAGCCAAAAGCAAGCTCCGCTTGCCGGACCTTTCTGAATTGCAAGCTTCCTAGAATCGTTCTCCGTTACTCTCCCAGCCACACTCCGTAAGGTTTCAGCGATTCAATGTGATCGAAGATGATCTTCATTGCCGCGGTGATAGGAATCGCCAGTAATAGTCCAATTGCTCCCCAAAGCCACGCCCACACCAGCAATGACATCGTGACCGCCAGCGGGTTCAATTGCAGCCGTCTTCCCAGGATTTTTGGATAAAGCACATTCAACGCCAGAATGTGCAATCCGAAAACCGTCAATATGATGTACACCAGTTCGGTCGACGTGATATGCCCGATTCCAACGAAGACCGGAGGCACCATCGCCAGCACCACTCCCATGTAAGGAACCAGGCTCACGAAGCCGCTGATGAATCCGACCACGTAAAAGAATGGCAGGTGCAGAAACCAAAAAATGACGGCGCTCAGGGCTCCCATGAATAAACCAATCAGGAAATTCCCCACCATAAAGCTGCGGATCATGGCGGAGATCAGTCCGAGCGTCACGTAAGCGGTATGCCGGTTATGCATGGGAAACAGCATCACCGTGGCCGACCTTACATGCTCCTGCCACGTCAGCATGAAATAGACCAGAAAAGGCACGAACGAAGCGGCGAAAAAAACCTGGCTTACCGACCCCACGCCGCGAGTCAGAACATCTGTCCAATCTGTCGCCGGACGAACGTTGACCACTCCCTTTTCATGCTCCGGGTTCAACACTTCCAAACTTTCGGCCTTCCGGCGAAAACGCATCGCTTCGTCACGAACTTTGGTGGTGTATTTCGGTAAATCTTCCACCAGCGAGGCAGCCTGGTTGTACGAAGCGTAAACCGCTCCGACAATTGCTCCCAACAACAATAAAATCGCAATGGCCGCACCCAAAGGCCGGGGCACGCGAACCCGCGTGAGTCCATCCACAATCGGCGCCAGAATGAACGACAAGAGCACTGCAACCAGCAATACCGCCAGCACTATTTCGGCGTAGTAACATACCCCCAGGATCGCTCCGACGCCAATCAGGTTCTGCGCCCAACTGCGCCCCGGCGGCAATGGCAATAGCGGGTGCGCGTTGGGAGATTCGGATTGCACCACCACAGTTTCGGTCGCCATGTTCGATATCGTAGTCTACTCCGCTGCTTTTGCCGGGACATATAATCAGGCAGTGACGCCCGATTCAAGCATTAATTCCCAATCCGCAGTTCATCCCCGAATCCTTGGCTTGGACGTCGGTTCGAAGACCATTGGCATGGCCGTCTCCGATCCTCTCGGCATTACTGCTCAAGGACTGCAAACCATCCGCCGCCAGAACAAACGGTTCGATTTTGAGCAACTCAAAGAAGTGATTCTCAAGTATGGGGTCACCGAAATTGTAGTCGGATACCCGCTAAGAATGAGCGGCGCCGAAGGAACTCAATCCGACAAGATGAAGTTGTTTGCCGAAAACCTGCGTAAGCATTTTCGCATTCCGGTTCATCTATGCGACGAGCGGCTTACTTCGGCCCAGGCCAATCGAGTGTTGCGAGATTCCGAGATGTCGATCAAACGTCGCGGCGAAATAGTGGATAGATTGGCAGCAGTATTAATTCTGCAAAGCTGGATGGACACTAAAGCTATGGCGAAATAGCGGCCGTTTTACTTTCCCACGGTGACTTGCACGCTGTTCTTCCACGTGCCGCCCCCGTTATCCCAGGCCTCGACGACGATCGAATGTGGCCCTGACTTCATCGCCAAGGCCGTATTAACCGAAGTGCCGCTGTTTTGATATTGCAGCGTACCATCGACATACACTTGAATAAGATATACGGGGATATTGTCGGGCACGGATGCCACGATCTGTACCGGGGAAGTTAAGCTCTTATCATTGCCAGGGCTCGCAATACTGACGGGTACCGGTTTTATATTCACTGCTTGAGTTTTTTTGTAAACACCTCCAGCGATATCCCAGACTTGCACTGTCAGAGAGTGTGTTCCGACGGCGACAGCCAATGGAACTTGCAGCCCCGTCCCACTAAATTCGTAGTGTAATACTCCATCCACGTAGACCTGAGTGGCGTAAATCGGATTGGGATCCTGTGCGGCGGCAACAATCTCCACCGGCGAGTACATCGGTGTGGTAGGAGAGGGACTGGAAATAGTAATCGCGGGTTGCGCGACCGTGAGGTAGCTGCTGTTTTTCGTTACTCCTCCAGAATCATCCCATGCCTGCACGACTAGATGGTGGTACCCATTGCTCATCGGAACACTAGCGTTCACAGAACTGCTGTTCGCTTGATATACGAGCCCATCATCAACGTATATTTGCATCGCGTGCACTGCGGATTTTCCACCGGCGGTCGCCACCACAGAAACTGGCGACGACACAATTGCTTGCGGCAGGGGCGAATTGACGATGACCGCTTCGGGCTGCACATTCACGTCACTTCCGGATTTGTGAATTCCTCCAGACGTATCCCATGATTGCAACGTCAGGTGATGAATCCCTGGGGCCATTGCGATCGTGGCGTCAACTTTTGGTCCTCGGGCCTGATATTTGAGGGAATCGTCGACATAGACTTGAATAGAGGTCACCGGACTGCTGTTGGTTGTGTTGGCCTCGATGTGAACTGGGGAAGCCACGCTCGCATTCGGAAGAGGCGAGACGATATTTACGGTATTGAAAAAATCCGCCATGGGGAGGGCAACCGCGCCTTCTCCGGGGCAGGACGAGACTCCCAACCCGTCGCAGACCGTGCGAAGCAAATTGGCATGGTCGTACCTGGTTGACGATTGATACTTTGGGCGGACCTGGGGTCCAATCACAAGCGTTGCGAGCCGGCCGCCACAGCCGGATGGTAGCTTCGCACTACAGCGATTGTCATTCGTCAGGTCGCCTTCATCCCAGACTATAAAAAGCAGACCATCTCCGCCGGGCGCGAATTCAGGGCGACCGAGGATGGTAGGAACCTCCAAAGCCAGCCATTGATCCGCCTCGGCCAGGGTTCCATCATGCGCGTCTTCTTGCAGATTGGGACTAATGTAGATGTAGTTCGGCGTGTCGTTATTTTCCATGTCGGTGATCAGTTGTGCGATGGGAACTGAATTCATTGCCTGTGCACCTGAGCAGCTATCGCTGAAATCTATTAAAGGATTGTGTCGCCGAACGTAATTCTCCCAACTCAATCCCTGGAATCCGGGATATGGCAAATCCACTTGATATGATTTCCAGGTCAGCCCGAGCGATAGCACCCCGCGCACAATATTGTTCAGGTTAAAGCAGGATGACGCATTGTCGTCGTTGGTGACCGGTTGTCCAGCGACCAGCCACATCAGGGCGCTGAGGGAGTTGTGCTGGTTGGAATAATATTCCGTAGCCAGGCCATAGCGGGCTGCCAGCGAGTTGTAATAGGGCATGGCGGCGTTCCCGATTACCTCCTCGAAGCTGTGATTCTCTTCAGTGATAATCCATACATGTCTTGAGCTTGGCACCTGCGCCATTGCAAAGCTGCTAAAAACAAGAAGCAAAATTAGATATTTCAATTGCGTTTTCTCCACACGGCCGCACTCGTGCTGCCGTCGCGTCTATAGCCAAGCTTGAAGCAGACAACTTATTCTGATCGGGAGAATAGTCTTTTGCAGGCAACTATAGAGAGCAGCTGTTAACGCGAGATTAAGAGTTCGTGAATTGTTCAGGAGGAGTTCCTGAGTCATGGTTCGTGACCACAATTCTTTATCGGACATAACCGCCTGAAGTGTCAACCGCTGCTGCCATGCAGTCCTTAACCTCTTTGCTTTCCTGTTTCCGGAACGAAATACAGCAGAGCAACTCCAAAAATCAGCGCCGGCGAAATGTATGGATGTAAATACGCAGATGGGATTGCGAGGGCGTAAAACAGCATGCCGATCCAGTTCTTCCAGGTAGCGCCTTCAATCACTGTTTTTGATTTTGACCCTTCTCGCAACTGCTTGGCGATCGCCAACTGAAAAAAGTAAAAGGCAATCGTAACGAGCAGGAAATTGGCTGCGTAGACCGCCGTCGCAAAAGAATTCATGCGATTGGCGGTCATATATATAGTGAAAAATGGAATCAGCGACACGAAGAACAAAAAGCCCAAGTTGGACCATATAACCAGCGTATCCGCATTTTCAGTGTAGCGAAGAAGGTGATGATGGTTGACCCAGACGATTCCGATAAAGAGATAGCTGAGCGCATAGCTGAAAAAAGACGGCCACATACCTAGGAGGGCCGCCATACTCGCGTCGCGGGGTACTTTCATCTCCAGGACCATAATCGTAATAATGATCGCTATGACCCCGTCGGAAAATGCTCCAAGACGTTCCGTGTTTGCCCCCTTGGTCGTCAATTTGCCTTCCTTCGTCAAATAGTATCCGTCACCCGAAGAAGTGCCGCGTATAGTTTTTATCTCACGTGGTGGTGAAAGCCGCCAAAGCGAAACTCGGAGGGAGCGTCCCGGCCAAGGTTAATTTTCTGTTACAACAGCGGCTTTCGATTGACCATTTCCCGTGCCGGCCTTAGTCTGCTTTGGTTATGAGCAATGAAGATTTAGACCAGCTGCGCCTTTCTTACAAAGAAGCTGTAAATGAATGGGTCGACGCCATTCGCGCCGAAGAAGCGTTAGCCACTTCCGATCATTCCATGACCGCCACGGAAAAATGGGACGCCGCCCATTTCAGGGAAGAGGACGCGCATACCAAGGCCACCGAAGCGCGCGAAGCCTATAAAGATGGGCTTCGTGGCGTGAACTATGGCATCTAGCCGGTTCCATTGCCGGCGAGTCAAAGATAAACTCCATCCTTCGATCACGTTTCCCAATCATTACACGATCGTTACCGGGCTTTATCCCGAACATCATGGCATCGTGGCGAACAGCTTTTACGATCCACAGCGAAAAGAGATTTATAGCTACCATGATGCGGAGTCCGTAGCCGACGGCAGTTGGTACGGAGGCACTCCACTCTGGGTTCTGGCTGAGCAGCAGGGAATGCGGTCGGCCTCATTTTTCTGGGTAGGCTCCGAGGCGGATATCCAGGGAATTCGCCCGACTTACTACCTGAAATACGATCCAACAATTCCCAATAAACGGCGCGTAGAGCAAGTTCTTGCCTGGCTCCGCCTTCCCGCCGAGCAACGCCCGCACATGATTACCCTCTATTTCTCCGACACCGACTCGGCCAGACATCGTTATGGTCCCGACAGTCCAGAGGTCGCCGATGCGGTCCATGAACTTGACAGCGAAATCGGCAGGTTGGTGGAAGGAATCAAGCAAACCAAACTGCGGGTGGATTTAATTGTGCTCGCAGACCACGGGATGGTCGCGGTCAAAGGCCCGCTTGTCCCGCTGGATCAATACGGTTTGAATCCGTCATGGTTTGCGCAAATCGTGGGCACAAGCATGTACTCGAAATCTGACGGCGACGCGGAAAAGGCGTTTGAAGCCCTTCGGGGAAAAAGCGACAAGTTTATTGCATATCGGCGCGCGCAAGTGCCAGGTTACCTTCACTTTGACAGCAATCCCCGCGAGGGCGATCCCGTTGTTATTCCGACCGGGCCTTATTGGATTAGCTTCCGCCCAACTTCCCAGGCGAACGAACATTTTCCGGTGGGTGCGCACGGATACGACGCCACGCACATGCCCGAGATGGAAGCAATTTTCATTGCCGCCGGTCCCGACATTAAACCCGGAATTTCAATCGCGGCATTCGAGAACGTAAATGTTTATCCGCTTATAGCTAAAATTCTTGGGCTCGACATCGAGACCCTGAAAACGGGTCCGATCGATGGCGACCTCAGCGTACTCGGTGGAATCCTGCAAACAAAAATAACGGGCGGAGCTTTGAGACCCGGAGCTTGCCATCTCAGGGGGAGAATTGCCTGCCTGTTAGAATCAGGCATTGACCGCCGCACCCATGGACGCCGCTTTCCTCCGCAACTTTGCCATCATCGCGCACATTGATCATGGGAAATCTACGCTTGCCGACCGTTTACTGGAGCTCACCGGTTCGTTGACTGCGCGCGAAATGCAGGCTCAGGTGCTGGATTCCATGGATCTCGAGCGTGAGCGCGGCATCACTATCAAAGCCCATGCCGTTCGAATGATGTATACAGCGCTCGATGGTCATACTTATCAGCTCAATCTAATCGACACTCCCGGCCATGTGGATTTTTCTTACGAGGTGTCGCGTTCTTTGGCGTCTTGCGAAGGCGCGCTGCTGATCGTGGACGCTTCGCAGGGTGTCGAAGCGCAGACGCTGGCCAATTCTTATTTAGCCATTAACAACGGGCTGGAAATTATTCCGGTCATTAACAAGATCGACCTGCCCAGCGCTGACGTGGCTCGTACTAAAGAGATGATTGAAGGTGCCGTCGGACTGGACGCAACCGATGCGGTGCTGATCAGCGCCAAAACCGGGCAAGGCGTGCCGGATGTTTTAGAGGCGATCGTGAAACGGATTCCGCCGCCGAAAGGGAATCCGGAAAGTCGTCTTCAGGCTTTGATTTTCGATTCGTGGTTCGATCCTTATCGCGGCGTGATTGTGCTGACGCGTGTGTTTCAGGGAACGCTTCGCAAAGGACAAAAGATTCGCCTGATGTGGAACGGGAAGGTGCTCGACGTCGAGACACTTGGAGTGCTGACTCCGAAGCCAGTGGAGATTGAAGAACTGCGTGCGGGCGAAGTTGGATTTCTTGTCGCCAACATCAAGAATGTGGCCGATACCAAAATTGGCGACACCATCACAGAAGAAAACAATCCCGCCTTCGAGCCTTTGCCCGGATTCGAAGAGATCAAGCCCATGGTTTTCGCGGGCCTCTACACAGTAGACGCTCACCAGCACACGCAACTTCGAGAGGCGCTCGACAAGCTGCGGCTGAACGATTCATCGTTTTTTTTCGAGCCGGAAAGCTCCGTCGCACTGGGATTCGGCTTCCGCTGCGGCTTTCTGGGTTTGCTGCACATGGAAATTATTCAGGAACGGCTGGAGCGCGAATTCAATCTTGAACTCATCACCACCGCACCCGGCGTCCGCTACAAAATTACCAAGACCAATGGCGAAATCGTCGAAGTCGATAATCCCTCGCGCTGGTTATCTCCTACTGAAATCGAGAAAGTTGAAGAGCCGGTAATCCTCGCGACGATCCTGACCAATGAAGAATATGTCGGCGGAATTCTCGCGCTGGTAGAAGAAAAACGCGGCAAGCAGAAGACTTTCGAATACGTCAGCTCTTCGCGTGTGATGTTGCATTACGAATTGCCCTTAAACGAAATCGTGCTCGACTTCTACGACCGGTTAAAGTCCGTCTCGCGCGGATACGCTTCGCTCGATTACCATCTTGCGGGATATTGGGACTCGCCCATGGTCAAGCTCGACATTCTGGTCGCCGGAGAGCCCGTGGACGCTTTGTCAATCATCGTGCATCGCGATTTCGCGTATGAACGCGGAAAATTGCTGGTGTCGAAGATGCGGGAGTTAATTCCGCGGCAGATGTTCGAGGTGCCAATCCAAGCCTCAATCGGAGCAAAAATCATCGCCCGAGAAACCGTCCACGCCATGCGCAAGAATGTGTTGGCCAAATGCTACGGCGGAGATATCTCCCGAAAGCGCAAGCTCCTCGAAAAACAAAAAGAAGGCAAGAAGCGAATGAAGCGCATCGGACGAGTAGATATTCCGCAGGAGGCATTCCTCGCGGTGCTAAAAGTGGGAGAGGATAACAGTTAGCCTCAGATAATCACAGATGTTCTGATTTCAGAATGATTATTGGAAACTTGACGTGCGCTCGCTCAAGAGCCACAATCGTATGCTAGAGAATCCAGGAGAGACCATGCTGCCGTACCTCTTCATTCTGTTTGCGTTCTTATTTCGCTTTCTTCCGCACCATCCTTTGGGATTTACCCCGGTGGCCGCATCATTGCTCTTTTTCGGCGCCCGCGGATCGCGCCGGCAGCTCTGGATCCCTCTCGCGCTGATGGCCGCATCGGACGTAATCCTGACCAAATTTGTATATGCATTCCCATTTACCTGGGATCACTACGTGACCTTTGCGTGGTACGCCGCAATCCTATGGCTGGGCACCAATCTGCGCGAAAACGCCAAACCGGTGCGGATTATCGCTTCCGCGCTGGCCAGTTCTGTTTCCTTCTTTATAGTAAGTAACTTTGCAGTCTGGGCCGTATGGACGGACATGTATCCTCGCACTGTGACCGGACTGATGACCAGTTACGTCGTAGGCTTGCCATTCTTCCAGCGCACATTTGCGGGAGATTTGTTGTTCACGTCAGCCATGTTCGCGACACCGTTCGTATTGGCTCATTTATCGCATACGCTCCGCCACAGCAGCGGGCCCACCGCCGCATAAGGAACCAACCAGCCACGCAGGGACAGACGTCTCGTCTGTCCGATCGGGCACAGTTCCACGGCCGTCGCGTGCGTGGCGCGATCCTCGTAACGTTCATAAACTTGATTTTCGCTTTGATTTGCTTCTTCTTCTCGCGAATATCAGGCCCACCACCAATCCCGCCGCCAAGACAATCCAAAGCCAATACAAATGCGCCCGGAACAATTCCCCTAAGACATGCACAAATCCTGGCCCAAATTTCAATATCAATAGTGCTAAAACCGAAAACCGAACCACCCTCCCAGAAAAAATTGCCAACAAGAATTTCCAGAATCCCATCTCCGAAGCCGCTGCCGCGAGGACGAATAATTTGAACGGAGTTGGCGGAGGCAGCATCGCGGGAAGCATCAAACTCCAAAAAGGATGCCGCTCAAACATTCCATGAATCTTCTCGAACCGCTCGGCGGGAATGCGCTTGCGGAGTAATTCTTCGCCGCCTTTGTATCCAATTAAATAGATAACGATGCTGCCAAAAGCCGATCCCGCCGACGCCAGTAACACGTAAAAGAAAAAACGCCCGGGATTCTGATAAACATATCCGCCGACTACAAAATCAACAGGCATTCCTACGACAGAACCATCGATCGCGGCAATCAAAAATATTCCCCAAGCCCCTAGCGGCTTTAGAAGCGCCCAAAGCAGCACGGTGTATCGGGAAAGAATGTGTTTGATTGTTTTCAAAACAGCGAACTTAGAATCGGAGAACTAAGAACTGGGTTGAAGTCTACGCGAAAGTCAAATGGCCCTATAAAGCAAAGTCATAGCAGTGGGTTGATTCTGATCCACTCATGATGTTTTAGGGTCTCCGATTAATTTCTGCGGGGTCACCCTCACCACGAATAATGCGCCGTATACGTCATGGTCTTTTCGCCATCGGGCGCGATCGTTACTGGAAATTCGATGGTCTGGCTGTCCGTCTTTTTGAAGTCGTCTGACTTTGCGGAGATCTCCCAGTTCGTCCAGCGATACAGGTGTTCTACCACGCGGACGTCGACCGGTTCTTTCTTGTGATTGCGTACTTTGATTTCGAAGGATTCGTCAGCTGTTTTCAGATTATTTTTCAGAGCGTAATCTGTACGCCGCCGTTTCCCCTCGAGATCGAAAGCGTTACCTGTGTAAATTCTGATGGTCTCATCGCGCGGCGTGTGATCGATCACGTTCTCGCCGGTGAATTCAACCTGGGCATCATCGCCGCGCCGATAAAAACGTACGCGACCTTTCGGAAGTGGCATTCCTAAATGATTGGCTTCGGAATTTACGAACTCGCGCATCACCCAAATTTTGGAATTTGATTCGGTGCCGTAATTATGATCGTTGCGAATGTTTTCCCAATTCCAGCCGTTGTAGCGGTTGGAGTCAATTTTCGCGCCGTCGTAAATGTAGACCCGCGTCGCTGAAATGCCAGTCGCCCGAACAAATTCCACTTGCTTGGTTTCGTGATCGCGCAGCGTGGTGGAGCGAGCCAGCGTATAAAGATGATATTCATCAAATGTCTTTTCGGTCACCGGAGGACCAATAGCCACCGCTTCCGAGGCGGCCATCGCCATTCTGTTCATGGGAACGTTCTGCCCCGCCTGAATCTTATTTACGTCCCCAGCCATCAGCTTGATTCGCGCATTGTCAAACGTCTTGCCACTCTGGTTGTCGATCGTCACCCATCCCACTAAGTCGACAGTGTCCCCCTTTTCTGGCGCGATAATGTTGTAATCGGCCAGCCACGTCAGGCCGCCAGTCACGTATGAAAACTCGGAGGGAATTCTCCCCGGCTTATCCGTCGACAACAACCATTGCAACTCAGGCTTCAAAATACTGTCGTCACCTAACGAGGGAAACAGGGGCATTCCCGGCAATCCGAATCGCAGCTTTCCATTCACTTCAATCAAAGGCTCCGTCGGCTGAACGTACGGTCGACTGCCATTCATCGCCATGTAATCCAACGGAACGTATCCGCTGCGGATGACTTTGCCTTGCACGATCGGACCGTTATCGCCGCCAACTTGAAAATCGATTGTCTTCCCCTCGAATAAGGACAATAGAGATTGCTGCGAAACCGGGTCAGCGCGGTAGTTCTGTTCCAAAATTTGAATTGCATGCTTGCCGCTGGGGTCGCGGAGGATGACCGAGTCCGGTTCCAAGTGCATGGTGATGTCGTTCACCTGCACACTATTGACGCCTGATTTCAGATCCAACGCCAGATTTTGCCGGATGACCGCGAAATCCTGGTTATAAATCGTGAGCGAAGGTTGCGAAGATTCATCCGCAGCGAGGCAAACACCACAAACAAAAAGCAGACATACGAATCTCTTGATCACGATTCCTCCTGCGTCACCAAAATCAGAAAATACAAACACTATTGATAGACACCGAGCGAAGGTATATTACGCCCGACATTTCAAGAATGGCATTATTGATGCGTAGTATTTCCGGCTAGCAATTGCAAGGCATGGGGCAACAAATCAATTACGGATTCCAGGGATTCGACTGCGCCCTTGGGACTACCTGGCAGATTCAAAATTAGCGACCCTTTACAAATGCCGCACACTCCGCGGCTTAACGCCGCGAAAGGCGTCTTCTTGCTTCCTTCGAATCTGATGCGTTCGGATATACCTTCGATGAGCCGTTCGCACACTCCGCGAGTTGCGTCAGGAGTTACATCCCGCGCCGCGATTCCAGTTCCGCCCGTAGTCACAACCAGCGCGGCTTTTCCGGCTAAGCGAAGGATTGCCTCCTGAATCGCATCCTGTTCGTCCGCACAAACCTCCGCTGCGACCACATCAAATACTTTATTCTTCAACAATTCGGATACCGCAGGTCCGGACGCATCCACACGTTCCCCGCGCTTACACGAATCACTAACCGTAAGCACCGCCGCCGTGAGTTTCGTGGACGAAGCCTGCTCTCCAATTGTCATGAACTTGAAATAGAAAAACTGAAATAAAGATAAGAGATGGACAAGTCATCCGAAACCTAAACCCTCGTCATCCTGAGCGCAGCGAAGGACCCCTGCACTTTATGTACGCGACTTACCACGGCCCACGTAGACCCAGACGTCCCCGGCTGGGCGGCTGAGCGAAGCTCAGCAGTTCGCCCGCTAAGAATCGAGCAAGACGTCCTCTTCCTCTTCATGCCGCTGCTCGCCGCTATCGCGATTCGATTCATCGAGCATGCGCAAGCCCTCCATCAGCAGACCCTGTGTATTTAATGTTGTCGTTTGCTGCGAAGTCTTGGCGTCGAAATTAATCTGGAAATTCCCGCCCGTCCATTTCAAAACTTTAAATACGGCGGCATCGCCAACCAGGTCGCCATACGACGCGTGCGGAATCTGGCCCTCTTGAAAGAAAACCTCGCAGCGATCTTTTCCATTCACCAAAGTCAGCGCGCAACTCTTCCGTCCCATTTCTAGCGACTGCACGAGATCGATCACATTCATCTGCGAAAGATTGCCGCGCACCACGCCATCCGACGCGGTAGATTTCGCCATTTTCTCCAGCGAAATCTTATCAATCAAGCGCTTGATGCGATGCGTGGCTTCCTTGAGAAAAAACGGCTTCTCCAGGAAATCGTCTACCGGATAATCATGCATCGATAGCCGTTCGCTAATATCCACTTTCGTTGCCACCAGTACCACGGCAATTCCTGCGGTTGCCGGACGGCTCTTTAATTTCTCCACCAGTTGGCGACCGTCCATGCCCGGCATACGATAGTCGCTCACCAGCAAATCGGGCACGTCCTCGACCGCTTTCAATAGCGCGTCCGCTCCATCGCTCGCCGTGCTGACTAACGCCAGCGGAGACAGCGCATCGCGGAGCATCCCGAGTACCATGGGATTGTCATCCACGATCAGCAATTTGACGTTATTTGCCATGCGCCAATTTTCGCATTCCGCGAACGTAGTTCCCGGACTTGCCCCCGGACTTCCGCTCCAACATGATTTCCCGAATCTCGATTCCCTTATCTAAAGCCTTGCACATATCGTAAACCGTCAGGGCCGCGATGCTCACCGCAACCAGCGCTTCCATTTCCACGCCGGTGGCCGCCGCAGTC
>Ga0182015_10001266_pt1 | contig 33905 bp, 29 predicted proteins | sample 712P3MmetaG_FD_120478 | JGI IMG/M metagenome (GOLD analysis project Ga0182015, IMG submission 120478) | Permafrost microbial communities from Stordalen Mire, Sweden - 712P3M metaG | ecosystem: Environmental > Terrestrial > Soil > Wetlands > Permafrost | place: Sweden: Stordalen | collected...
AGCGCGGGGAGAATCGGCAGGGGGCAGACGCCGGCTTTGGGCGCCGGACGGATGGGCGGACGCGGTACTTCACGTTGGGCTGGCGGCGCCTGAGCGAATAACAGGCTCATTATTAGTGCGATAAGCACTCCGAGTTTGAAGGCCATTTCATTCGAGTCTATATGAACCGGCTCCGGCGCGCGCCATAATGATACGCATGGATCGATTCATCGGCGCTGTAGCTTTGCTGGCTGGAATCTGTAGTGCGGCTTTTGGCCAGGATTCGCCCGCGACACTCCGCCAGATGGCGCACGACTACTACGAGTGGCAGACGCGGGAATTTCCGGTCGACACCAGCGACAGTGGGCTGCACACTCAGGATGACAAGCTGACCGACTTTTCCAAGGCGGCGGTGGCAAATCGTCAACGTCACATTCACGAGCTGCTGGAGCGCATTCGCGCCATGCATACCGAGGGCTGGCCGAAAGACGATCGTATCGATCGCGTCCTGTTTCTCGCGCAGCTGGAATGGCCGGACTTTGACTCGCGCGTACTGAAGTCCGCGCAGGCCAACCCGCTTACCTATGTTAATGAGTGCAGCAATGCGATCTTTAGCTTGCTCAAGAAGGACTACGACACGCATGGACACCGCGCTATGGCGGCCGAGCAGCGGTTACGAGCCATGCCCGCGATGTTGGCCCAAGGGAAGGCGAATCTGACCGCGCCGGTGCGCTTGTACGCGGAACTGGCGATAGAATCGGCGCGCGACATCGATCCGCTCTTCACACAGAGCCTGATGACATTGACTGACGAGCTGTCGCCGGCCGAGCGCGAGCAATTTGTGAAGGCGCGAGATGAGGCTCTGAAGTCGATTCACGCCTTCGCCGACGATCTGGAGGCGCGGGTCGGGAGTATGCCCGCGTTCCGCCCGATGGGTCTCGAAAACTACAATTATCTGCTTCATCATGTGTACCTGTTGCCGCTGGATGCGGCGCAGCTGGCCATGTTGAGTGAGGCGGAACTGGCGCGGTACAGGGGCCTGGAGGCGCTGCTTCCGAATCCCGCGATGGCCGATCCAGATCCCGCGCGCAGCCAGAATATTCCCCGCAATGAGAATGAGTTCTTAGCGGCTTACGAAAACCGGTTGAAAGATATTCTCGGGTTTTTGCGGAGCCAGAACCTGATCACGATTCCCGAGTACGTGGGAGCTTTCCATATCCGGCAGCTTCCGGAAGCGTTCAAACCGACCAGCCCGGGAGGGTTCATGAATCCGCCGGGCGTCTACGATCGGGACAGCAGCGGCTTTTATTTCATTCCCACCTATTCGCCCGACAGCAAGAACTTCTACATTCGCGCTGGCATCGAGGAACCGCGCCCAATTCTGGGTCATGAAGGAATTCCAGGGCATTTCCTGCAGCTTTCAATCGCGAATCATTTGGCGGACGAGATCCGCCGGCATCATAGCGATAACGTTTTCGTCGAAGGGTGGGCCTTGTACACCGAAGAGATGCTGCTGCGGCGCGGGTTTTACGCACCGGGCTCGGCCGCGGAAGGCCAGATTCTGAGGCTCTCGCGCTATCGGGCCGCGCGCGTGGGCGTGGACGTGAACCTGCACACGGGACGCTGGACGTTCGATCAAGGCGTCAAGTACTTCATGGAAGCCGGCGGCCTGGACAAGGAAGCGGCCACGGGCGAGGCAGCCGGCGCCGCAAGCGACCCTACGCAGAAGATGACTTACATCACCGGCAAATTCCAAATTCTGCAACTGCTGGGACGATATCGCGACAAGCTGGGCGCCGAGTTCACGCTGAAGCGCTTTCATGACGATCTGCTGGCCAATGGGAGCTTGCCGCTCTCGATCCAAGCGTGGATTCTGCTGGACGATCCGGCCGATCTGGATAAAGCGCGGTAGAATCGGAGCGATGTCCATGGTCGCTCAGCCACATTGGGCGAGTGAGGCGGAGCGGTTCAGAACGCTGTATCAACTCCTCGCGGCTCTGAGCCGAGCCAGCACGTTACAGGACGTCTACACGGTAACGCTCACGAGTTTGCTGGATGCAACCGGCGTCGATCGCGCGGCCATACTACTATTCGACGACGATGGTGTCATCCGGTTCAAGGCATCCCAGGGGCTTTCCGCTGAATATCAAGCGGCGGTTACGGGACACTCACCCTGGCCGCGCGGAACCCGAGACGCGCAGTCACTGGTGGCGCCCGATGTCCTGGTTGACGAGAGTCTGGCGTTGTACCGGGAACTCTTGCTGCGCGAAGGCATCCGCGCGATAGCGTTCGTGCCTCTGGCGCTCGACGCTGGCGTCTTCGGCAAGTTCATGCTGTATTACGCCCAGCCACATGAGTGTACGACGGAGGAGTTGGAGATCGCGAACGCGATGGCTGCTCACGTGGCCTTAGCCATCCAAAGAAAGCAACTTGAAACGGCTGGTCTGCACCTGGCGGCAATCGTCGAGAGCTCCGAAGACGCCATCATCAGCAAAGATTTAAACGGGAACATTACGAGCTGGAACCGCGGCGCGGAGCGTACTTTTGGCTACACCGCCGCTGAAGTCATAGGCAAACCCGTGTCGATGCTGGCGGCGCCCGACCGTCTGGATGAAATGCCCGAAATCCTTTCCAAGATAAAGCAGGGGCTCCGTGTCGAACATTACGAGACGCGCCGGCGCAGAAAAAACGGAGAAATCATCGATGTCGCTCTTACGGTTTCGCCGGTCCGCGATGCGGCTGGCCGGATTATTGGGGCATCCAAGATAGCCCGCGATATTCGCGATCGGAAGCGCGCTGAGCAAGAGCGTGCGCTACTGCTCTCGCGGGAGCAGGAGGCCCGCCGAACAGCCGAGCTGCTCAATCAGGTGGCTCCCAGGGTTTTGGCGCAACTGGACCTTGAAAAGCTGGTCCAAGAAGTGACCGGCATTGCCAGCACGCTGGTGGGAGCCGAGTTCGGTTCGTTCAACACGGACCTCCCCGCGCCGACATTCCGCGGTGAAGGCGTGGTGCGTCGCGACGACGTGACCCAAGATCCGGGGTACGGCAAAAGTTCGCCGGAGCTTGGCATGCCGAAGGAGCATTTGCCGGTCCGCAGCTATCTCGCTGCGCCTGTCAAAGCGCGGTCAGGCGAGATTCTGGGCGGGCTGTTCTTCGGTCATTCCGTGCCAGCGAAGTTCACCGAGGCTCACGAAGCGATCATTACCGGTATCGCCGCGCAGGCCGCAATTGCCATGGATAATGCGCGCCTGTTCGAGCAGTCCCAGTGGGCGCAAGCGGAGCTGAAGCGATCGAACGAGGAACTGCGGCGCGCCAATCAGGATCTCGAGGTTTTCGCCTACTCAGCCAGCCACGACTTGCAGGAGCCGCTGCGGACCATTTCACTATCGGCGCAGATCATCGAACGGAACTTCGGACAGCGGCTGCAAGGCGAGGACTCTACGCTTTTGGGGAACATCCTGGCTGCGTCCAATCGGATGGGCGCGCTCATAAAGGATCTTCTCGCGTACACGAGAGCGACGAAATATGAGGAAGGACCAGCGCCCAACGTCGATTCGGCGGGCATCCTCGCCAAGGTCTTGGAAAGCATGTGGGGAGCACTTGAGGAGACCGGGGCTACCGTCACCACCGCGGAGCTGCCGATGGTTGCTATCCATGAAGGCCGGCTTGCCCAGTTGTTTCAAAACCTGATTAGCAACGCCATCAAGTATCGCAGTAAGGAGGTTCCTCGTGTCCACGTCGGAGCAGACGAGCGGGACGGCTGGTGCGTATTCTCCGTGGCTGATAATGGGATTGGGATCGAAGCGCAATATGCGGAGCAAATTTTCGGACTCTTCAAGCGCCTGCACGGCCGTGACCGGTACCCGGGCAGCGGCATTGGATTGGCGATTTGCCAACGTGTCGTGGAGCAGTACGGCGGCCGTATCTGGCTGGAGCAGTCTACCCCCGGCGGAGGATCCACCTTCTGCTTCGCCCTGCCCTCGCGCACCCGATAGCGATTCACAATCCGAAGCTTCGGCTGATCCCAGACTCCCTACGGTGTTGCTGGTTGAGGATAACCCGACGGACGTATTCGTGATCAAGGAAGCGATTGAGCGATCCGGCCTGAATCTCAACCTCCGTATCGCCCGCAACGGACAGGAGGCGCTACTGTATCTGCAAGACCTGGCAGGGAGTGAGAAACCCTCGTGTCCCGCGCTGGTGCTGCTCGACTTGAACCTACCGAAGGTTGGCGGCATTGAGGTGCTGCGGCATCTCCGAAGCAGCTCGCTGTGTAGCCGGACGCCCGTAATCGTGGTTACCTCTTCGACCGCCGAAACCGATCGCGCCGCGGTTCGGCACCTGGGCGCTGAAGCGTACTTCCAGAAACCAACAAGTCTATCGGCTTATATGGAACTTGCGGAGGTAGTGAAGCGCATTCTCCGTCCCGGCGAAGAGGACGGGGAATCGCAACGGTGAGGTTTCCTTGAAGAGCGACACGAGTCGTTTTACAATAGCTGTGGGGAGGGGCAATGTCGCCCTGGGAAAAACTTCTTGAACGACCACATTCTCGAGGTCACTTCGTACAGTTGTACGAGGCTGACGAGGTAGCGCTCACCAAGAACGTGGGTCGCTATCTCTGGGAAGGCCTGCGGCGCGGGGAAGGCGTTCTGGTTATCGTAACGCCAGAGCACAAGGAACTGTTCTGCGGGCATTTGAACCACTTGGGCGCCAACCTTCCGGCTCTGCTGGGAAGCCGTCAACTGGTCTTCTGGGATGCCGAACAGACCCTGGCTCAGTTCATGGATGCAGGACAACCGGACTGGCAGCGCTTTGAGAGCGTCGTACGCTCAGCGATGCGCGAGGTCCATCCGAGCCTGGGCGGCGGCGAGGATTTGCGCGCATATGGCGAGATGGTGGGAATTCTGTGGAAGGCGCGGCAATTCGCGGCCGCGATCCGGCTGGAACAACTATGGAATAGGCTGTTGGAACAGTCTTCCTTTAGCCTGTACTGCGCCTACGCAATTGATATCTTTGGAAAAGAGTTCGAGGTCGGCACTCTCGATGGCGTGCTTTGCACACACACACATCTCGTCCCGGCGCAACCCAATGGAACGCTCGAAACCGCGCTCAATCGTTCCATGGACGAAATCCTGGGCCCGAAGGCGGATGCGCTGCGGATCCTGATAAAAGCCAACCACCGTCCCGCGTGGGCGGTGATGCCAACCGCGGAGGCCATCGTTCTGTGGTTGAGAAAGAATCTTCCGGGACAAGCGGATCATATTATTGAGCGATCCCGGCATCACTACCAATTGCTGCTCGATCCCGCAGGTTCCACGCTACCGGGAAAATGACGAACTCAATTCTGCTAGTCAGCGACGATGACCGCGCGGATTGCCCGCTACAGCTCGCCTTGACTAGAACGGCGCCGCAGTTCGGAGTAGAACTTGTGAGTAGCCGCGCAGGAATTGATGCGTTGCGCACACCGTCCGTTATACTCTTGGATCTCTCGCAAGAGCGCGCCTTGGAGATCTTGCGGCGGTCCGAACGGATGAGCGATACGAACAGGTTCCGGTGTTCGTTTTGTCTCCGCAGACCGACGATGTAACCAATGCATATGCGCTGGGCGCAAACTCTTGTCTCCTCAAGCAGCCGGCTCAAGAAGGACTGGAGCCGATCGCGCAGGGCATCGCGGCCTACGCCAGTCTGATCGCGGAATCGGCGCGCGGTAACACCGCCTGGGCGACTTCGCAGGTCTGATCGGCGCCCGTGCCTACAACGAGACTGGCGGCTTTGGCCGCCTGTGGGATTCATCGGCTGCCGGCGCCGCGCCAGGGGGCAAACGAAGTGCCCGAAATTGTTCACACGCTCGGCGGACGTCCGGGGGTAGTTAGAATTGCATGGACGCCTGAGGTGAAATAGAGGGCCTACTTGGTTTGGAGCGCCGGGCTTCCCGCGGGGCCCACCGCAGGGCCAACCGCAGAACTGGCCGCGGAATACACCACGATCTCCGCCTTGCCGCCGTCGCCTGTTCCGTTGGTCTTACCCAGGCCAATGGTTTTGATACGCGTGTCGTCCAGGCGGAAATTCTTGGCGAGATAATCGCGGATCGCGGTTGCGCGGCCCTCGGATAAGACTCGGTCTTTATCCGTTTCACCTTTCATTCCGACTGAGACCACTACCGCGGCCAAACCGAACTTGTTCGCTTGCAAGTAGTCCCCCGCTTCCTGGAAGGTTTTCTCGTTCTTGAGCTTGGCTTCGTTGGGCTTTGCGAAGATCTCTCGCCCGTCGTACTCGAAGGTCTTCATTGGGGTGCTCTCCGGGAGATGCGCGATGGCATTTTTCGTCAGGTCTGAAGCGTCTTCGTAGCCCCGGTTTTTGAAGAAACCGCGCAGCAGGAAATTGTGCTTGAGAGCTTCCGCGTCTTCGGCGAGCGCTGTAGCTCCCGCGTTGACCTTTTGGTAGACCGTTTTGTCGTTAATCAACGCGCCTACGGTCCCCTTGCCCTGGTCGACTTTGGCGCTGATCGATTTTAAGTTGCTCGCGGTCCCGTTCAGGTCCGCCACTCCGCTCTTGGCGCTATCCAGAAGCTGATCCGCCTTCTTGACCAAGTTGGACATGTCGATGGGCGCCTCACTTGCGATGGTGTCCCCATTCTTCAGTTGAGCCGCGCTATCTGTTCCGAATGAAATCTCGACATATTTGTCGCCGATCAGGCCTTCGGACTTGATGGCCGCGACCGAATCTTTCTTGAGGACATCGCGCGTCGCCTTCTGAAGATCCATGCTGACCGTTACCTTGCCATCCGACCGATTCGGGAGCTGGATCTGTTTTACGGTGCCTTCATGCAGTCCTCCCACCCGCACGTCGGCGCCGTCGGCCAGGCCGGCCACGTTCTGGAAATCAGCCTTCACCCGGTAGGTGGATTGGAACATCGACTCTCTGCTTCCAATCATGAAGACTCCGGCAACCAGGACCGCCAGGGTAGCGACGATGAACAAACCAAGCCGAAACGTTTGCGACATAAAATCTCCCTAAGCCGCGTCTTTCAGGAATTGAACGACGAACGGATCCGGACTCTTTTCCAATTGAACGAAGGTTCCGTCAATCACAACTTTTCCGTCGCGCAGCAGGACCATCCGGTCGGCAAAGGACTTGGCTCCGTGAACGTCGTGGGTCACTACCACGGATGTCAAATTCCTTTCCTTCTTCAGTTTCACAATGAGCTGGCCGATTTCGGCGGCGGTAATCGGATCCAGCCCCGAGGTGGGTTCATCGAAGAGCAGAATATCCGGGTCGAGCGCCAGGGCCCTAGCCAGGCCCACCCGCTTTTGCATCCCGCCGGAAATGTCGGACGGCATCTTGTTCAAGTCTTTCTCCATTCCCAGGCTGGCTAATAAATCGCGCGCTTTTTTCCCGCGCTCGGCGTCCGACAGCGTGGTGTGCCGGACTAAGGGAAACTCAACATTCTGCTCGACGGTCAGCGAGTCATACAGTGCCGCCTGCTGAAACAAGAATCCAATCTTCTTTCGAACTTCGTTCAATTGGTCCATTCCGAGACCTCCGATGTCCTGGCCGTGAATTCGAATGGAGCCGGAGTCCGGCTGCTGCAAACCCACGAGGAGCTTTAGCAAAACGCTCTTGCCCGTTCCGCTTCGCCCGAGCACGACAACAGTCTCGCCGCGCGCCACGCTGAGATCCACTCCGTTCAGAACTTTTTGCGAGCCGAACGATTTATGCAACCGGCCGACTACCAAGGGCTCCTGGTTCTTGCCATTTTTTGCTTGTTCGGCCATGGTCTTCCCTGCCCTCATGACGGAAAAACCACTTGGATGAATCGAACCAATATGACGTCGGCGAGGATAATAAACAGCGATGAAAGCACGACTGAGCTGGTCGCGGACCGCCCTACTCCTTCGGTGCCTCCCCGCGTGCGCATCCCTTGAAAACAGGAAACGAAGCCAATAATCAGGCCAAAGACCGCAGTCTTGCAGATGGGCGGGAGAAAATCGTTTAGCGTTGCATCCCTCAGGCCGTTATGCAGAAAGAGCCGAAGCGTCATGGGATGCGACAGCGTGGTAGAAATCCATCCGAGGAAGATGCCGGAAGCGTCGGCCGCCAGAGTCAGGAGGGGGAGCATCAGGAGGCACGCCAGGACTCGTGTCGATGCCAGAAACTTATACGGATTGACCGCCGAGACTTCCATCGCATCAATCTGCTCGGTAACCCGCATGGACCCCAGTTCGGCGCCGATTCCGGCTCCCACCCGGCCACTCACGATCAATCCCGTAATGACCGGGCCGCTTTCCTTGATCAGGGAGAACACGATTACGGCGGGAAGCATGGCTTTCGCGCCGAACCGCGTTAAGCTCTCACGAGTCTGCAGGGAGAGGACCACGCCCGTCGCCGCTCCCGCCAGAGCTACTAATGGAAAGGACTTAGACCCGATCGAATCCATCTGGCGGACGAGTTCGCGGCCTTCCCATGGAGCACCGAAGGCGGCTCGAACTACTTGTCCGCAGAACAGGCCAAGTTCGCCGAACCACTCGAAGAATGACACAATTCCACTCTTCGTCGCTTGGAGGAGATCTATGAGCACACAAAACCGTCCATAAATCGTCTGCCTGTGAAGGGCCAAATGGTAAGCATTTGTTTTTCAGTGACTTAGCGTTGGCAGGAATGCGAGGATCCGCAATTCCTACACGCTTTGGGGCAAACCGGCTCCCTTATGGTCGCGGCTCGGCACGGGCGAGAACCTCTTCCACGATCGTTCCGAGGTTCAGCAGTTCGTTCAAATCCGAAGATTTCTGCAAGGAGAGGATCGCCCCGAAATCCATGGCCGCCGCGCGATCGGCTGGCGATGCCGAGGACGTCAACATGATCACCGGAACGCTGTTGGTTTCGCCGTTCTACATCGTAACCGGAGGCGGTATGAGCGATGCGGAGAAACTGCTGGCAGAGGCCGAAGAGGTGCGGGATCGCCTCCGCGATGAGAAAATCCTCCATTGCGATGAGCTGCGTCAATTTGCTTACGCCGTATCACATGACTTGCGCGACCCGCTTCGCATGGTGAAGAGTTACACACAATTGCTCGAACGCCGGCTTGAGCAGCATAGCGATGCGGACCGGCGGGAATTCGTCCGCCATATTGCCGGTGAGTTTCCGGGCGCCGGGATGGGTTTCGCCGTTCGCAAGTGAATCGTCGAACAACATGGCGGAGCGATCCGGGTGGACTCCGAGTGTGGCAATGGAGCTACGTTTCAATTCACGCTGCCGCAGTGATCAGGTTATAAATTTGTTATAAGTCGGCATCTTTCGGCGTCTACCGTTCGGATATGTCACCGAAGATGTTGCCTGGACGCGCCCATCCGCTGGGGGCGACCTGGGATGGAGCCGGAACCAATTTTGCCATTTATTCCGAACACGCCGAGTGGGTAGAGCTGTGCCTTTTCGATCAGCCGAATGCTCCGGAAACGGCGCGGATCCGGCTGCCTGAGCGAACCACGTACGTATGGCACGGCTACATTCACGGATTGCAACCGGGCCAATTGTACGGATATCGCGTGCATGGACCTTTCCAGCCCAACGATGGCCTCCGATTCAATTCGAAAAAGCTCCTGATCGATCCCTACGCGAAAGCGCTGGCGGGCCAGGTGGATTGGTCCTCGTCGATTTTTCCCTATCAGCCCGGCAACGGAGATGCGGACCTGTCGTTCGATGAAGGCGACGACGCCGCGGGCATGCAAAAGTGCGTGGTCGTCAACCCCTATTTCGACTGGGAAGAGGACCGGCCGCTGGGTCTCCCGCTCAGCGACTCCATCATCTACGAGCTGCACGTCAAAGGTTTCACAAAACGGCATGTCGAGGTCCCCGAAGCGCTCCGAGGCACCTATGCGGGCCTAGCGGCTAAGCCCTCCGTTCAATATCTGAAGCGGCTCGGCGTCACCGCCGTCGAACTCATGCCGGTGCATGCGTTTCTTAACGACAAGCATCTTACCGAGAAGGGACTCAGCAATTATTGGGGCTACAACACCACGAATTTCTTCAGTCCGGACGCCCGATATTCCGGCTCCGGCGATCTCGGCGGCCAGGTGGCCGAATTCAAAACCATGGTGAAGACCTTTCACCGCGAAGGCATCGAAGTAATTCTCGACGTGGTCTACAATCACACGGCGGAAGGCAATCACATGGGCCCGATGCTGAGCTTTCGTGGAGTGGACAACTCCACTTACTATCGCCTGGTTGGCGACCAGCCGCGCTACTACATGGATTACACCGGCACCGGGAACAGCTTGAACGCCCGGCATCCGCAAGTACTCAAGCTGATCATGGATAGCCTGCGCTATTGGATCGAAGAAATGCACGTGGACGGCTTCCGCTTCGATCTAGCGTCCACTCTGGCGCGCGAGCTGCACGATGTGGATCGCCTGTCGGCCTTCTTCGATATCATTCACCAGGATCCGGCGATCTCCCAAGCGAAGCTGATCGCGGAGCCCTGGGACGTGGGCGACGGCGGCTACCAGGTCGGCAATTTCCCGGCCGGCTGGGCCGAGTGGAACGGACGCTACCGCGACAACGTCCGCCGCTATTGGAAGAGCGACGACGGGCAGTTGTCCGATCTCGGCTATCGACTCACCGGTTCCAGCGATCTATACGATCGCGACGGCCGCCGTCCCTCCGCCAGCATCAATTTCGTGACGGCCCACGACGGGTTCACCTTGCATGACCTGGTCAGCTATAACGACAAACATAACGAGGCCAACGGGGAAGGAAGTGCCGACGGAACGAACGACAATTACTCCTGGAACATGGGCGTCGAAGGCCCCACCGATGATCCGGGGATTATAGAACGACGTGAACGGCAGAAGCGGAACTTTATCGCGACGCTGCTGCTCTCCCAGGGCGTGCCTATGATTCTTGGAGGCGACGAAATCAGCCGCACGCAGAACGGCAATAACAACGCCTACTGCCAGGACAACGAAACTACCTGGGTGGATTGGGGTCTCGACGACCGCAAGATCGCGCTTCTGGAATTCACGCAAAAGCTGATCCAGATGCGCCGCGACCATCCCAGCCTGCACCGCCGCAAGTTCTATCAGGGCCGGGCGATTCGCGGCACCGAAGAAAAGGACATCGTCTGGCTGCGTCCGGATGGGCAGGAGATGACAGATGAAGAATGGGACCTTGGGTGGGTGCGCTGCCTCGGTATGCTGCTCAACGGCGAAACCATCGGCGAAGTGGATGAGGCCGGCGAGCCCATTAAGGACGACACGTTTCTCATCATGCTTAATTGCCATCATGAGCCGATACAGTTCTTTGTCCCCAAACCGCCTGAAGCCGAGAAATGGGAGATCGTCATCGATACCAACGATCCAGCGCTCGAAGCCAACACTCGCTTCGCCGATACGGGAACGGCCATTGACTTGGCGCCCCTTTCGCTGGTGGTCTGCCGCGAACCCAAGCCGCCCAGCGTTTCCCGTTTGCTGACCACGGAACGCCAGTGAAATCGCACACCAGACGCTTCCCGGCCAGACTGTTTCCGGTTGGCGCCGAAGTCACGGGCGCCGGCGTTCACTTTCGCGTCTGGGCGCCAGCAAGAAAAGCAGTAGAAGTAGTGTTGCACAGCGGCGACATCGTTCCGCTCCAAGCGGAAGACTCGGGTTATTTCTCCGGCTTGGCGCCAAGCGCGCGAGTTGGGTCTCGTTATCGATACAAGCTCGATGGCGGCGAGGTCGCTCCCGATCCCGCGTCTCGTTTCCAGCCAGAGGGCCCGCACGGTTGGTCGGAAGTTGTCGATGCCGCTGCCTTCGCATGGACTGACCGGAATTGGCGCGGTGTGGCGCTCCCGCGGCAAGTGATTTACGAGATGCACATCGGCACCTTCACCAAGCCAGGCACTTGGTCCGCCGCCCAGGAACAACTGCCGTCTCTTGCCGAAACCGGCGTCACCGTTTTGGAAATAATGCCGGTCGCTGAATTTCCAGGCCGATTCGGCTGGGGCTATGACGGCGTGCAGTGGTTTGCGCCTTCGCATCTCTATGGATCACCCGACGACTTTCGCCGCTTCGTCGATCGAGCGCATTCGCTCGGCCTGGGTGTGATCCTGGACGTGGTCTACAATCATCTCGGCCCGGACGGCAACTACCTCCCAAAATTTGCCCCGCAATACTTTTCCAGCCAAGTCAACACCGACTGGGGCCCGGCCATCAATTATGATGGCGACCATTCCGGCCCAGTCCGCGAATTCTGCATCGCGAACGCCTGTTATTGGGTCGACGAGTTCCATCTGGATGGTCTCCGGCTGGATGCCACGCAAGATATCCACGACAGCTCCAAAGATCACATCCTGGGCGCGATGGCCCGCGAAGCTCGCAAACATGCCACCCCGCGCGAGGTGATCCTCGTCGCCGAAAATGAACCGCAGCAGGTGAAGCTTGTGAAGCCTCCGGATGAAGGCGGGTACGGATTGGACGCCCTGTGGAATGACGATTTCCATCACACTGCAATGGTGGCTCTCACCGGCCGCAACGAAGCCTACTACACCGACTATTTGGGGACGCCGCAAGAGTTCATTTCATCGGTGAAGTACGGCTTCCTTTATCAAGGCCAGCGCTACAAGTGGCAGAAGAAACCACGGGGCACTCCGGGGCTCGACCTCAATCCCGCTGCCCTGGTCACCTTCATCCAGAACCACGATCAAATAGCCAACTCCGCGTATGGCGAGCGCTGTCAGAAGCTGACTTCGCCCGGCAAACTGCGCGCCATGACTGCTCTGATGCTCCTTGCGCCCGGCACTCCCATGCTGTTTCAAGGACAGGAATTCGGCGCGTCGAGCCCGTTCCTGTTCTTCGCCGATCATGGTCCCGATCTCGCCAAACAAGTTCGCCAGGGCCGCGCCAAGTTTCTCGCGCAATTCCCCGGCCTGGCGACGCCTGAAATGCAGCGACGCTTTGCCGATCCCGGTGATCCCGCCACCTTCGAACGCTGCAAGCTAGATCATTCCGAGCGCGAGACTCATCGCGAGATCTACGATCTGCACCGCGACTTGCTGAAGCTGCGCCGTGAAGAACCCATGTTTAGTGCGCAAATGTCTGGTGCGCAAAGGCGGCACGGTGTGGACGGCGCGGTGCTCTCTCCAGAAGCCTTTGTGCTGCGCTTTTTCGGCGATGATGGAGATGACCGGTTGTTGATTGTCAACCTCGGAATCGATCTGCATGTCGATCCAGCGCCGGAGCCACTGCTCGCTCCACCGTCCGATTGCGAATGGACCACACAGTGGTCGAGCGAAGATCCCCAGTATGGCGGCAATGGGACTCCGCCGCTCAACTCCGAAGAGAACTGGAAGATTCCCGGCCACGCAGCCGCATTACTGAAGCCCGATCCAAGGCCCGCTTCAAGGAAAGTATGACTGACCTGGTGATCCGCATGCCCTGGCCGGGCAAAGACGGCCGCAGTCCAGAGGCTGGCCTCAACTGCGAATGGCTGGTGACGAATGGCTTGGGAGGATATGCGTCCGGCACATTGTCGGGAGTAATCACGCGCCGCTATCACGGCTACCTCGTCGCCGCGCTGCCCGCGCCCTTCGGCCGCGTCATGATGCTGAACGAACTGGGCGAGTGCCTCGAGCTTCCCGACGGCCGATTCGTGCAATTAAGCGGCGAGGTGCGAGCCGGAGATCCGGTGAAGCTCGACGCCATGGAATATTTGAGCGAATTTCGATTGGATGCGGGTTCGCCCGTGTGGCGCTTCGAAATCGGAAGCATCACGATCGAGAAGAGACTGGTGTTGCCGCATGGCCAAAACACGGCGTTCGTCAATTATTCACTGCTCTCCGGCGACGACAGCGTGCGGCTGGTGCTGCGGCCGTCGATTCACTTCCGGCCCCACGAAACAGCGGTCAGTGCCGAGCTGGAATCTTCCTACACGCTGACCGTGGGCCAGAATCGCTACGAAGTTTCGCCGGGAACCGAACTGCCGCCGCTGCGGCTGCTCTTGGATGGACAGAACGCGGCGCTAACCGTGGACCGCATTCGCATCGAACACGTGACCTACAGCATCGAGGAGCGTCGCGGCTATCCGGCGCAAGGCGATCTCTGGAGTCCCGGGTTCTTCCACGTCGATCTAAAAAAGGGCTGCGACGCGACGCTGATCGCTTCTTCTGAGTCCTGGGAGAACATGCGCGCGCTGACTCCGGCTCTGGCCGTGGACTCGGAGTGTGAAAGGAAGCGCCGCATCCTTCTGGCCGCCTCGAGTAAATTGAACAAGGAGGTTGACAGCCTGGCCGCAAACAACCCGACCCTCACCGAGCTGGTTTGGGCGGCGGATCAATTCTTGATCAGGCCCGCCGGCAGAACCGATGATGCCACTCGGGCCCGCGCGGTGGGCGACCAAATTCGCACAGTGATCGCCGGCTACCACTGGTTCACGGACTGGGGCCGCGACACCATGATCTCGCTGGAAGGCCTGACGCTTTCCACCGGCCGTTACGCCGAGGCCGCGTGGATTCTTCGGACCTTCGCCCATTACGTGCGCGACGGACTGATCCCGAATCTCTTCCCGGAACGGCAAACGGAAGGCTTGTATCACACGGCCGACGCGACGCTCTGGTTTTTCCACGCGATCGATCGCTACACTGCTGTAAGTGGCGACCAATCGGTTCTGCGGATGGCGCTTCCCAAGCTGCTCGACATTTTCGAGTGGCACATGCGTGGCACAGGCTTTGGCATTGGCGTCGATTCGCGCGATGGGTTATTGAAGCAAGGCGCCGAAGGCTACGCGCTTACCTGGATGGATGCCAAGGTTGACGATTGGGTAGTGACGCCGCGGCGGGGCAAAGCCGTCGAAATCAATGCGCTGTGGTACAACGCATTGAAGCTGTTGGAAGGCTGGCTGGCCGCTGAAAATGAGTCCGAAAAATCCGCTCGCGTGGGTGCCTGCGCTCAACAAGCGCGCCAATCGTTCAACGCACGATTCTGGTATGAGCCAGGGAAGCATCTGTTTGATGTGATCGATGGGCCGGGTGGAGACGATCCGGCTTGCCGCCCCAATCAACTCTTGGCCCTTTCGTTGAAGTATCCGATTCTCGATGAGACGCGCTGGCCGGCGGTGGTCGAAGTGGCGCGCGCCAAACTTCTGACACCGGTTGGCTTGCGATCGCTTTCACCGGATGACAAGGATTACAAACCGAAGTACGATGGCGACCTTCGTGCCCGCGATGCAGCCTATCATCAGGGTACCGTGTGGGCCTGGCTGATCGGGCCATTCATCGACGCCTGGCTCAAGGTTTACCCAGACGATTTTCAAGGCGCCGGCAAGTTCCTGGACGGCTTCGAGCCGCATTTGAGAGAGGCATGCATCGGGTCCATCAGTGAAGTTTTCGATGCTGAGCCACCCTTCACACCGCGCGGCTGCATCGCGCAAGCCTGGAGCGTCGCCGAGGTTTTGCGGTGCTGGATCAAATGCCGCTTGACTGGCTGACTAGCTCTTCTCAGCGAGCTTGCGGACTGGAGAGTGTTTGACGCGAGGCCCTGTTTTCCCAGCGGTACGATGGCTGAAGAACAGCTTCCAGCCGAGAAATGCGGTGACCAGAACGCCGAGGATGGCCCACGTCAGGTCGCCGAAAATTGTGCCAACCTCCTGAACACGGTCGCTGAAAACATGGCCCAGCCAGATGTAGAGAGCGGCTCCAAACGACTCACCCAGAAAATCCCACAGGGTGAATTGAAACCAGGAGTAATCCGCGGCGCCACTGGCGAGGTTGATCCACGGTCCCAAGGGAGTGACGAGCCAGCGGCTGAAGAAAACTCCGGCGCCACCCCAGCTCTTCGCTTTGGCATCGAGGTTCTTGAGGCGTTCGGCGTCACCAAGTATCCATTTGAATTTTGCGATCAGTTTCTTTCCACCCCAGCGGCCCACCGCGAAACCAATCTGGTCGCCAGCCACCGAACCCACGGCGGCCATGGCGATTGCCAACCAGATGTTGATCGCGCCCTGTGCCGCGAGGGAGCCGGTGACGATCAGAAGCAGCGTAACGGGCACTGGAACGCCAATGGCCGCGACCGCGACGACAACGAACAGAGCGGGAGCACCGTACTCGGTGAGAGCTGCCAGGAGCTGATCGAGCATCAGGGCGCCTTGCCGGAGGGGGGAATGCCTTCCGAGCCAGGAGGGTTGGCATTCTCGATGGCCTTGCGCAGATCGCGAATCAGTTCGGCAACCGGTAATTTCTCGGCTCGCGCGATTTCACGAATGGGCCTGTGGTCGCGGGGGTTTGGCCGAACGTGAATCGCCTGGAACAGCAGCTCGGAACTGGTGTGATGGGTGTGAGCGACGTAGGGCACGCTCATCCAGGACTGGATGGGCTCGTCCTGCCAGCGGACGTGGCGCGCAGTTCTGCCCGCGCGGTAGCCAAAGAAGAAAGTCGCGGCGATGGCCAGGCAGAAGCCCAGAACCAATACCAACGTCCAGTGACGGGGTGCCACGAATTCACTATAGAACGCTTTCGCATGAACGGTCTCGCGCGTGCTCTAAAGGTTCCCGGAAACGATAGCCTGGGAGGAAATCATGAGAACAATTACCGGAGCAGCCTTAACAGCTGTGCTCTTTGCGTGCTCCGCCTTCGCTCACGACCACAGCGCCTTCAACGGTACCTGGACGCTGGTACCCGTTAAGAGCGAGTTTGCCGGCCAGCCCGTCATTCAAACCGGCAACGTGACGATCAGCGGCGAGGGGGACGTCATCATTGTCACTCGCAGTTTCGCGTATGAAGGCGCGAGCGAGACCTTCTTTTACAAAGACATGACCGACGCGGAGAACAACGCCACCATTCACAGCGGCAAAGACCTGAAGAGCAAGACCAAGTGGGATCACGACACCCTGAAAGTGACTACCACGCAATCCGGCGCGATTACTGTCGAAAGCTACTCCCTGGCCGCGGATGGCACCATGCTGGCCAGCGTCCTAAGGCCGGACCACAAGCCGATCACCCTGGTTTTCGAGCGCAAATAGAACATCCGCCGGCCCCACACCGGACTGGCGGCGGGTGACCCTATTTGGTTAGCTGACCGCATGTGGTCGCTGGCCTGCGTTGATGGGCGGTTGGGAGCGTTTAGATTCTACGTCTGGATTGCGTCTGGATTGGAGGAGTGGTTGCGGTAACCGACGCATAGGATACTTTGTGACGAACAGCACGATCCCACTCATCATCCTCTTCGCTTCGGCGGGCTTGCCATCGTGGTCGCCCGCTCAGTCTTTTGAAGTTGTCACTGAAACCAGCGTCGCTCCGCAACCGCCGCCATTAACGGCGCCATTGGAGAACGAGCACATTTTTGGCATCATTCCGAATAATCGCACGTGGCCCAGTCTGACGGACTACAAACCTCTCACAACCAGGCAAAAGTTTCAGATTGCCCGTGAAGACTCATTCGATCGGGGCACGGTGATTCTGGCTGCGGCGCTCGCGGGTGACGGTCAGCTCACCAACGCCAATCCCTCGTACGGGCAAGGTGGGACGGGATACGCCCGCTACTTTGGCGCGTCTTACGGAAACTTGATTATTGGCAACTACATGTCCGAGGCGATTTACCCGACTCTCCTTCATCAGGATCCCCGCTATTTTCGGCGTGGCATCGGGAGCGCATGGTCCCGACTGGGGTACTCGATGGGTCAGACGTTTTGGACCCACACCGATTCCGGCCGGACTCAGTTCAACTATTCGGAGATTCTCGGCAATTCGACCGCGGTTGCGATTTCAAATTTGTATTACCAGGACAATCGGAGCGTCGCCAATTCGACGACCAAGCTCTCTATGCAGATCGGCGTCGATATGGCTTCGAACGTCCTCAAGGAATTCTGGCCCGATGTGAGCCGGAAGTTCAGGAAGCATAGCCAATAATCTCCGCGCGACGCCGATCGGGGCCGCCCCCGATTCTGTATCATAGTTCGGAGGATTCACCATGCCCGAACTTATGACTCGAAGTGAACGGCTGCACCCGGAAGTGCGCGCGCTGCTGGAGATGATGGACGCACAAGGCGCGCCGCCGCTCGAAACACAGGACCCGGTGGAAGCCCGCAGCGCCCGCCTGGAACCGATGAAGCTGCTCGGCGGTCAGCCCGACGAACTGGGCCGCGTGGAGGACCTGACCGCTCCTGGGCCCGCCGGGGACATCCCGCTGCGACTCTACGCTAGCGAACCTGGCGGTCTCCGTACCGCGCTGGTCTACTTCCACGGCGGCGGCTTCGTGTTCGGCAATCTGGATACGCATGATGCGGTGTGCCGTGCGATTGCCAAGGAATCGGGCGCCGTGGTGGTCTCGGTGGATTACCGGCTCTCGCCCGAACACAAATTCCCAGCGGCGGTGGATGATTCGTACGCGGCTACCGTATGGGTGGCGGCCAACGCAGAGCGCCTGGGGATCGATAAGCACCGAATCGCCGTGGGTGGGGATAGCGCCGGCGGCAACCTTGCCACCGTGATCGCCATGCGCTGCCGTGACGCAGGCGGTCCCGCGCTGGCGGCTCAGGTGTTGATCTATCCAGTGACCGACGTCAGCACTTTTGAAACCGGATCGCATCGCGAATTGGCCGAAGGCTACTTCCTCACGCGCGCGGGGATGGAATGGTTTACCGGCCACTACCTGGCATCCGTCGATCAAAAGCGCCATCCGGAAGCGTCGCCTCTGCTCGCGCCGAACCTCAGCGGCCTGCCGCCCGCGCTGGTGATTACTGCCGAGTTCGATCCGCTGCGGGATGAGGGTGAAGCTTATGCGCAACGCCTCAAGCAGGCCGGCGTGCCCGTCACCGTCAGCCGCTATCCCGGCATGATTCACGGCTTCGTTTCCATGCGCGGAGTGCTCGCCGGCGGGCGCCAAGCGATCCAAGAAGCAGCTCAGTTTACTCGATCAATGAAAGGATAGGGGCCCGAACCAGCTCAGTAGTCCCGAACGCGAGCGGGTTCGTCCCAATATCGGGCGCTCGACGCGGCGATCTGATTGAGAATCTAGCGCTTTCGCTGCGGCTACCAACGTGCATTTGGAGCTGCGATGTTGCGCCAAAATCTGACATTCGCCTTCCGCCGCCTCCGCGCCAGTCCCGGTTTCACCGTCGCCGCCATCCTGACTCTCGCTCTGGGAATCGGCGCCAACACCACCATTTTCTCGCTGGTGAACGCCGTCGTCTTCCGGCCCTTCGGAGTCGAACGCCAGAACGAACTGGTGTCCCTGAACCAGCGCACCTCCCAAGTGCAGCTCCCTTCGATCTCTTATCCCAACTACAAGGACTTTCGAGACCGTAATACTGTGCTGAGCGGCCTCGCGATGTACCATGGCCTGGCTGTGAACATGAGCCGAACTGGGGGCAAAAATACCCGTCTGTTTGGGTACGCGGTCAGCGGAAATTATTTCGATATGCTGGGCGTCCGAGCCATCCGGGGCCGCGTGCTGCATCCCGAGGATGACGTGAAACGCGGGGGGCACCCGCTGGCCCTCATCACCTACGGTAGCTGGCAAGCGCGGTTCGGTGGCGACCCCGATATTATCGGCCGGAAAGTGAAGATCGGTGGGCTCGATTACACCATCGTGGGGGTGACTCCGCCGGCATTTATTGGAACCGAGCAGATTTTCACTCCCGAAATCTTTGTCCCCCTGGCGATGGCGGAGCAGCTTGATCAGACGAAATGGATGGACGCCCGAGGCACCCAGAATGATTTGGCGATCGGACGGCTAAAACCGGGAATCTCCGTGAAGAGCGCTGAGGCGGCCCTCAACACCATAGCCGGCGAACTTGGCCGCGAATACCCGAAAGAGGACGCGGGTATTTCCATCGTACTTTCGCCGCCCGGTCTGGGCGGTAGCTTTCTGCGCGGCGCTGTCACCGGATTCTCCGCCGTATTGATGTCCGTCGCCGGCATGGTGCTACTGATTGCCTGCGTGAATCTCGCCAGCCTGCTGCTTGCTCGCGCAGCCGACCGCAGAAAAGAAACTGCCATCCGCCTTGCTTTGGGCGCCAGCCGCGGTCAACTCCTTCGCCAACTTCTCACCGAGAGCATGCTGCTCTCCGTCGCAGGCGGCGCGGCAGGAATTCTGCTCGCCTACTGGCTCGTCGATCTGGTAAACGCTTGGCGTCCGCCCGTTGACCTCCCGATATTTCCGCACGTCGTTATGGATGCGCGCGTGATGCTGTTTGCCGCCGTTATTTCGCTCCTGACCACGCTCTTGTTCGGCTTGGCGCCTGCACTGCAATCCACGCGTGCCAGTCTGGCTGGGGCGATGAAGAACGAAGCGCCCTTGGAAAAACTTCAGCGCTTGAGCCTGCGCGATATCCTGGTCACCATTCAGGTAGCTCTTTCGGTTGTCTTGCTGATCGGAAGCATTCTGGTGGTGCGCAGTTTGCAGCATGCGCTCAGTGTGAATCTTGGATTTGAGCCCGAACATGCGGCCGTCTTCTCCGTCAACCTCGCCGCGGAGGGCTACGACGAGGAACACGGCCGCGCGTTTCAGCGCCGCCTGCTCGGTAAGGTCCGGTCGATGCCCGGAATTGAGGCGGCCGGGACGATCAACGGCCTGCCTCTGACCCTCGGTGTGGCATATCGAGGCATCTATCTGGAAGGCAAGCCCGAGCCACGCGCGACCGACGTCCCTTTGGCGAATTTATACACCATCACGCCCGGCTATCTGCAAGCGATGCGGACACGCCTGGTCGCCGGCCGCGACCTGGATCAGCGCGACACCAAAGACGCGCCGCTCGTGACCCTTGTGAATGAGGAATTCGTCCGCAAACTCCTGCCCGGCGTAGATCCTATCGGTAAGCGATTCCGTCACAGAACCGGCAAATGGATTCAGATCGTGGGCGTGGTGGAAGACGGTAAATACCGTTCTCTGGGCGAGGCGCCGTCACCCGTGATTTTTGAGCCCCTCGAACAGAATTGGAGCCCCGGCCAGACGCTAGTGGCGCGCTCGCCACTGTCGGAAGCGGAGACCGTCCCTCTGCTGCGCCGCGCCGTCGCGGAACTGGACCCCTCGGTCACCGTCTTTGACGACGGCAGCCTGACGAGCGCACTCGGGCTCGCATTGTTCCCCGCACAGCTGGCAGCGGTGGTGCTGGCAGCGTTTGGATTGCTCGCTGTGGTGCTGGCCGCAACCGGTGTGTACGGAATCATGGCCTACGCGGTATCCAGAAGAACACGGGAGATCGGCATCCGAATGGCCCTGGGCGCTGCTCCCTCGCAGGTGGCGCGGGTCGTGCTGACGCGGACGGCGAACCTGCTGGCAGTGGGGATAGCAATTGGCTTCGCGCTGGCGTTGCGGCCAGAAAATTCTTCGCCCAGATACTCTACGGCATCAGCGCGCACGATCCTTTGACGTACCTCTTCGCGATCGCGCTCATGGCTGTGGTGGCATTCGTCGCGTGCTGGGTACCGGCGCGACGCGCCATTCAAGTAGATCCACTCACGGCCCTGCGCACGGAGTGAGAGGTTCGGGCATGTGACGTTTCCGCTCCAGCGCACCACCCGCTTCTCACGCGTACTACCAGTACAAGTTCCGGTGATGCCCTGCCAAAAGCTGGTCGCGAACGAGAGCAATTGCCGTATACTTTTCAATGTCGGGAAGCCGACACGGAAATCCCGGTCAAGGAGAAAGCATCGATGATTGGAAGCGAAGCGTCATGGCGCAGAACGTTTTTGCAAATCCTAGTACGCATTGGATTTGTCGGCTGCATCGCGATTTTTCTGATCGCGAACAGGGCGCAAGCGGCCTCGATTAACGACCCAGGTAACGGGGGGATCATCGATTTCTGGGGCCCATCTTCAGATGGCAATCAATCGTATGGGGTAATATTCACCGCCCCGGGGGCGTCTCTGGATGCCTTTTCCCTAACCGTCGACAGTACCGGCACGAATTTTCCATTCGTCAGTCAGGTCTATGCCTGGAATGGGACAACCACCGTAGGTCCCGCGCTATACACCAGTGGGGTTCAAGATACCACCACAACCATGACGACTTACACGTGGGACCCCAATCTCACTTTGACAACTGGGGATGAATACATTGCGTTCGTCACCAATCAACCATTCGGCTCCGGGTTGGGAGGACATGGAGATGGACAGATGGAGGCCGGCAACGGTCCATTCGAATACGCCGTAGGCGCCCCCGTCGGCGACATTTGGTATACCTACGGGGAAGGCGCTGAGTTCCAGGCTACTTTTTCTCCTTCGGCGACGGTGCCCGAGCCATCCTCGGTGATCCTTCCGTTAACAGTCCTGCTCGCGGCGGCATTCGTCGTACGAAAACGCATTGCCCCGGGCATCTAATGTCGGCCACTCGAATGAGAAGCTGACTTCCGCCGCTTTTTGCCTCACGCCAGATTCATCGCTTGGAACATCGCGATGCGCTGCTCCCGCAGTGGATCGTTGACCACCATGCTCACGTTGTCGATGACCATGGTCGCGCGGTCCTTCGCGTTGAACGCCGGCCAGCTCGGCAGCTTTGGCGTGTTCGGATTCCCGGTACGCGCGAAGGCGATCCAGGAGTCGCTTACTTTATCGGCAAGGGCCATGGCGGCTGCTCCGCCGCCCGTCATCCGCGCCGAAATCTTCACGTTGTCAAACGCGAATGGAATCTCCATGGTGTGGGGCGACTTGAGACGTCCACCCTGTACCGGGGTCTCCCTAGTGAAGTAGTACAGATACACGGGCGATTGGCCGAGCGCGGCTCGCCGTTCGGCAACCTTCATAGTGGGGGCGCCGTAGCGATAGTCACTGGCGATCAAAAAGTAGATGTCCGAAGGCGACGCGCTGGGATTAAGTTTCTTGTAGAGGTCGACGATGCCTAGCGCTGGGCCGCCCAGCAGATCCTTTACGCGCCCGCGCATCTGGTCATCGTTTAGCGAAAATGCGGCGGCGTCATTGGTCGAGAACAGCGTCATCTCCGTGCGCGTGCAACCGATCATCACAGGCACATCGGCGGAAACCGGCGAGGCATTGGGGTGGAACGGATGCTGTGGCAGGATCTTGCCGTCTACCGTGGGCGAGAATCCAGCCGTCGCTTGATCGACACCGGGATGTTCCTTGATGACGGCGAAGTGCGCCGCCATGATTTTCTCCACGGGAAGTTTTTGCAACTCCCGTACATTGGTCTTCTCGATTCCGAGCTTGGCGAGAAGCAGCTCCGAGTTTCGCACCGCGACGTCGCGGTCAATAACTTTGATCGCCGCGCCGCTTTCGATGGTCGCGCGGTGGAAGAGTCCTTTGGCTGAGGGCATGGCCAGCAGTGTCTCAACCTTGCGCCCGCCGCCGGATTGGCCGAATATCATCACCGTGTTTGGATCGCCCCCAAATTCGGGGATGTTCGCACGCACCCATTTGAGCGCCTGAACGATGTCCAACATGCCGGCGTCCCCGGAGGCCGCGAAATCCCTGCTGAACTCGCTCAAGTTCGCAAACCCGAGAACGTTGAGGCGGTGATTGATGGTCACGACGACCACGTCGCCGCGGCGCGCGAGATTCGTGCCGTCGTTATCGGGAGACGATCCCGAACCCGAGGCGAAGCCTCCGCCGTGGCACCAGAACATCACGGGGCGCTTGCGCCCGCTACTGGCGCCGGAACCCACTGAGGGGGTCCAAACATTGAGCACCAGGCAATCCTCGCCCTCGGCTGGCAGGCCCTGGCCTGAGATCGTAATAGCGCCTGCCGGAGGCGGCGGAGCGGCCGGGTCACGCTGCGGAGCGCTATGTCCGTATTCAAGAGCATCGCGCACGCCGGTCCATTTAGCCGGTTCCGCGGGGGCCATGAAGCGGTTCGCACCGGCGGTGCTCGCTCCATAAGGAATGCCTTTGAAGATCTTGATCCCGTTGCTGTCGACGCCGCGAATCTTGCCGTAGGTAGTTTCGGCGGTGACAAACTTGGCATCTTGCGCGCTTAACTCACGCAGCAAGAAACCGCCGGAAGCGGCGAAAGCCGAGGTGTACTTCAAGAAGTCCCGGCGTGTAGACGGAGAGAACGGACGGGTTGAGGTCATGATCACCTTCCTACTTCTCTTTGACCTTATCTTCGGACAGCGGAGGCGGCGTTTCGTCGAATTTGATGGTGGTGTCAGCGCCGAACTTTTGATAAAGGCGAAATTCGATCTCGTTCTTGGAGAGATATTTGGTGGTGCGCGAGGTCATCACTACCTTCAGCGGCACCAGAAACTGGCTGTCGCCGATCTTTTGGAAATCGTAATCGAGCACTTCCTTCGAGCCGCGCACCGGAAACGTCCTGGGGATATCATACGGCTCCTGCGTGACGTGCATGATCATGTTCGTGTCCGCGTCGATGTAGACCAAGCCGCGATACGCCGGCACGATTCTGTCGGTTTTTTCCCAGAGGATAGAGAATTGGGAATGCGGCTGATCGATATCGTAAGAGAACGCGTACATTTTGCGGCCGCGCAGCTTCGCCCAATGGTCCCACTCGAAGCGGGCTTCCGACTCGGGCAGGAAGATCTCTCTCAGCATGCTGCCGAACTCGCCTTGCGAAGTGACGCCACTGAGCGAGTCCACAGACTTGTTCTCCACGGCATGATCGTTGACCATCACGACCTTGTAGTCTTCCTTCTGCTCGAAGTAGCTGAGCCGCATTACCACGGTGTCGTCGCTGCGCCATTGCTCGCTGCCGGCCGCATCGTTGACGTTGTGGTCGAACGCGCGGCGAACCACCTCCAGACACAAGTAGTTCGGCAGTTGTTTGGAGTAGTTGAGCGCGTATTCGCGCGCGGCGGCGATGATCTTGCCCTGCTCTGTCGAATCGGGCGGAGAAGCGGGCGGCGGAGGCGGCAGGGCTTTCGGAGGAGGCGGGGGCTCGGGAAGCTTCGCCGAGCCGTCCACCATCGCGCGCAACGCCGCAACCGTCTTGGGTCCGGCGCCGAGACTTTGCAACTCTTCCACAGTGCGGTCGTCCAGGTGGTCGGTGAGCTTCATGTGGCCCAAATACTTAGCCACATCGGCGTCTCTTTCCTTCATTTGAACGGACGACTTAATGAACTTGACCAGGTCGGCGACGCTGACCGATTGGGCGAACGCCATGATCGCGGCACAGAAGAAAACGCATACTCGGGCCACGATTATTTCTACCACATCCTATATGATATGAATCGGCAGGCATGCTGAGCCGGCCAGGAGGACAAGTGAAGTTTGAACGAAATAAGAAATTATTGATGAGCGCGTTTTTGGCGATGTCGGTCGCGGCGGTGGCGGCTGACGCCCAGGTCCCCGCCAACATCGAAGCGGGATTGGTGACCATGGGGCATATCGTCGATCCTCCTTGCACGGCGAAGCTCTACCGGCCTCTGATGCCGGCCAATGACATAACGAGTAGCGCCACGCCAGTGTATCCGGGTATTACTGTGGTGCGTGACGCCTCCTTCGGGACTAATCCGAAAGATGTAGTGGATATTTTTACGGCGGACAAGGGCCCCGCATCGCGACCGGTTTTGATTTATGTTGCCGGAGGCGGAGGCAACAAGCTCGAGCTTCAGGATAAGGAAGCGAACGCGTTCTACGACAACATCATGCGATGGGCGACCAAGAACGGAATGGTCGGCGTGAATATGCAGAGGCATGCTGGCCCGGGTTGGGACGCCGGCGCGAAGGACATTTCGAGCATGCTCCAGTGGGTGGAAGCGAACATTTCCAAATACCATGGCAATCCGGACCGCATGTTCATTTGGGCGCACTCGGCTGGCAACAACCCGCTTGGCACCTACATCGGCCGGCCGGAACTGTACGGACCGAAAGGAGTGGGCGTGAAGGGAGTGATCTTCATGTCTCCGGCGCCGTTTGATATCGCGCCGCTCGAGCTGCCGCCGCCGGCCCCAGGTGGAGGGAACCCACTCGCAGCTCTGACTGACTCCGGCAAAACGTGCGGCGTTCAAGGCGGAGCTTTCTCGTCCTCTGGCGCGCTTCCCGGCCGTACAGCAGGACAGCCCGGTGGACCCGACGCTCCGCTTGGTCCTCCTCCAGGTGGTGCTGGAGGACGTCCGGCCGGTGGCCCACCGGCGGGTTTTGGTGGACCTCCCGTCGATGCTGCGACGCGGTTGGCTCGATCGAGTCTTCCCGAGCTCAAGAAGACGTCGGTGAAAATTATTCTGGCCAATGCCGAGCTCGATCCCGGCGCTGATGCCGCCGTTCACGGAGGAATCATGTCGTTTAACCAAATCTTGCACGGCGAGCTCTGCAAAGAAGGTCCCGCTCATTGCCCAACGCTGCTTTACTTCAAGGGCGAGAGCCATATGTCGGAAGTGTTTTCAATTGACACTCCGGATAAGACCGTGTCAGGACCGATCCTGACATGGATCAAGAAAATCAAATGACGTGCTATCTTCGAGTCTTTGGCTCCCCTATTACAAGGCGTTCGCGTACTTGACCTGAGCACCATCGTGGCCGGGCCCACGGCCAGCATGATCCTCAGCGATTTCGGCGCGGACGTCATCAAAGTGGAACGCATCGGCGGCGGTGACGATGGACGTGCCATGGGCCCGCATCGGGGAGAATGGGGCGCGTACTTCGTGGCTCTGAATCGCGGCAAGCGATCCATCACGCTGGATCTCGCGAAGGTCGAGGGACGCGAAGTGGTGCTGAGGCTCGCGTCGAGCTGCGATGTCTTTCTCGAAAACTTTCGCGGCGGCAAGGCGGCGGCGCTCGGCCTTGATGAACCGGTGGTTCGCGCGCGCAAGCCCGACATCATTTACGCGTCGCTGTCCGCATATGGACCGAGCGGACCGGATTACACCAAGCCAGGTTACGATGCAGTGCTGCAAGGCCGCACTGGGATCATGAGCGTCACTGGCAGCGGCGAGGGACATCCGATGCGCACGGGCGTCTCGATCCTCGACGTGACCACTGGCGTCTGGATGGCGCTCGGCATTCTAGCCGCCCTGCTGGAGCGCCGGCGCTCGGGTAAAGGCCAGCGCGTGGACGCGTCGCTTTTTCAAACCGGCATCATGTTCATGTCTTACCATCTCGTCTACCGGCAATTCTTGGGGCTTGATCCGCAGCCGCAAGGCGCGCGGCACAAGGCGTTCGCTCCCTATGGCTCACTTCCCACCGGCGACGGGCAAATCATGCTGGGCATTTCCGGCGATCGGGCTTTTTATCGATTGTGTTCTGCGTTGGGTCATGAGGAATGGGCCACTGACCCGCGATTTCGCACGAATCGGGATCGCGTCGCCAACGTCGATCAGTTGGAAAATCTCATTGCGGGAGTGCTGCGCACCCAGCCGACTTCGCATTGGGTGGATCTGTTCGATGAGCACGACATCGCCAACGACCCCATCCAAAGTCCGGGGCAGGTATTGGAAGATCCACAGGCGGCGGCGCTGGGCCTGTTCACTCAGATCAACCTTGCAGGCGAGCAGCCCATCGTGCTGCCCCGCTTGCCGATCGGCCTTTCGCTTACTCCGCCTGCTCCCCAGGGGCCTCCGCCCAGCATCGGTCAACATGGCCGGGTCATCCTGGAAGAGGCTGGATATAGCGGCGCCGAAATCGAAGAGTTGTTCCGCGCCGGGGTCTGCTCATGAAACCGCTCACTGAGGAACAAGAGCTGATTCTGGGGACCGTGCGGCGGTTCGTCGGGAAAGAAGTAATCCCGGTGGCCTCCGCGATGGAGCATCGCGACGAATATCCGCACGCGCTGGTCGCGCAGATGAAGGAGATGGGACTGTTCGGGCTGAACATCCCGGAAGAGTACGGCGGCTCGGGCGTGGACTCGACCATCTTCGCGATGATCTTCGAAGAGATCTCGCGGGGCTGGCTGGGACTGGCCGGGGTGATCGGAAGCAACTCCGTGATGTGCGATGTTGTGGGGCGATTCGGCACCGAGGAACAGAAGCAGCGATTCCTGCCCGGCATGGCGACGGGAGAAAAGCGCGGCGGCATTTGCTTGACCGAATCAAATGCCGGAACCGACCTGCAGGCTATCATTACCACGGCGACGCGGGACGGCGATCTTTACCGCATTGATGGCTCGAAGATGTGGATCACCAACGCACGGCACGGGAACACATTCCTGCTTCTTGCGAAGACTGATCCGACCTCCCAACCCGCGCACCGGGGCATGAGCGCTTTCGTGATCGAGAAGGGCGAGCCGGGCATGACGGTTGGCCGCGACATCGACAAGCTGGGATATAAAGGCGTTGAAACATGCGAGCTGCATTTTTCCGGCTTCCCGGTGCCGGCGGAAAATCTGATTGGCGGCGTCGAAGGCCAGGGCTTCAAGCAAGTGATGACGGGCCTGGAAGCGGAGCGGTTGAACGTCGCCGCCCGCGGCCTGGGACTTGCGCGCGCCGCGTTTGAAGAGGCTATCCACTATGCCCAACGCCGCACCACTTTCGGGAAACCGATCGCTGAGTATCAGACCATCCAAAACAAGCTGGCCGACATGGCGACGCATATCGAGGCCTCGCGGCTTCTGATTTATTCAGCGTGCGAGAAGCGCGATCGCGGCGAGCGCTGCGATCTGGAAGCCGGCATGGCCAAGCTGTTCGCCACCGAGACCGCGGCTGAAGTAACGCTCGAAGCCATGCGCATCATGGGCGCCAATGGATATTCCAAAGACTTTCCGGTGGAGCGCTACTATCGGGATGCGCCGCTGGTGGTGATCGGCGGCGGCACTAATGAGTTGCAGCGACTGATCATCGCGCGGAACCTCCTCAAGAAGTATAAGGTGGATTCGTAGCGATGGAATTCGGCCGCTATTACGAAGAGTTTGAAGTCGGCGCAATCTACAAACACTGGCCCGGCCGCACGATCACCGAATACGATAATACGCTCTTCGCGCTGCTTTCGATGAACCAAAATCCGCTGTTCATCGACGAGCATTATGCGCGCACGCAGCCGCTGGGGCGCAGGCCTGTGCTCGATTCGCTGATCTTCAGCCTGACCGTGGGGATGAGCGTCTCAGACACCAGCGGCAAGACCATCGCGAATCTTGGCTACGAGAGCGTGGTGTTCGAACAACCGATGTTTGCGGGCGATTCGCTGTACGCCGAGTCCGAGGTCCTGGAGAAACGCGAGTCCGCCAGCAAGCCGGATCGCGGCATCGTGGCCATCGAAACGCGCGGCTACAATCAGAACACGGAGCTGGTCATCGTGCTCCGCCGCCGATACCTGACGCCAAAAAAGTGAAGACATGAAGGAATACACGCGCGAGCTGGTCGAATTCCTGCATGGGCTAGGGCCGGAGGATTTACGGGCCGAGGTTCTCGATCGCGCGCGCTACTTCCTGGTGGATTATCTCGCGGTCGCTATACGCGGCTCGCGCGAAGAATCCGCGAAGGCTGTGCAGCGCATGGTCCAGAGAATTGGCGCTGATGGCTGCGCGACCGTGATCGGCACGCGGATGCGCACCATTCCCGGCTTTGCGGCGATGGTAAACGGCGCGGCGGCGCACGGGATCGAGCAGGATGACACCCATAGCGGTGGTTCCATCCATCTGGGCGCGACGATGTATTCGGCAGCGCTCGCGCTCGTGGAGACGATGCCCGAAACACCGATGGATGCTCTGCTAACCGCCGTGGTGGCTGGATACGAGGCGACCGCGCGCATTGCGATGGCGGTACAACCGAAGGAACACTACGCGCTCGGTTTTCATCCCACACAGACGTGCGGCGTCTTCGGAGCGGCGATCACGTCCGCGAAGTTGCTGGGGCTGACGGCGGAACAGACGCTCGCCGCAGTCGGGATCGCGGGAAGCATGGCAGCCGGATCGATGGAATTTCTCGCCGAAGGCGCCTGGACCAAGCGGATTCATCCCGGGTTGGCGGCTCAGAACGGCATTCACGCGGCGCTGCTTGCTGCGGAAGGATTCTCGGGCCCTCTTCATATCCTGGAAGGCCGGGACGGTTTCCTGCACGGCTACTCACGGAGACCCATCGCAGACAGGCTCACCGAGGATCTCGGCAAGTCTTTTGAGATCCTGCACACGGCAGTGAAACCGCACGCCTGTTGCCGCTACATGCAAGGGCCGATTGACGCGATTCTTGCGATCATGCGCGAACATGATCTTCAAGCCGGGCAGATCCATCGTATCGAAGTCGCCGTGCTCGAAGCCGGCTGGGGGATCGTGGCCGATCCAAGGGACAAGAAATACAATCCTGAATCCGTAGTCGACGCGCAGTTCTCGATGCCGTTTGGCGCTGCGATCGCGGTGATGGATGGCGCGGCAGGGCTCGATCAATTCACGCTCGAAAAAACACGCTCGCCCAAGATCCGCGAACTGATGAACAAAGTGGTGCTCGTGAAAGATGAGCGGATCGAAGAAACCTTTCCCAAGGAATGGCCGGCTCGCATCGTGATCGACGTCGACAATAGCCAGCGCTACGAAAAGTTCATCCGCTACCCCAAGGGCGATCCCGAGAACCCGCTGACGTGGGATGAAATGACGGCGAAATTCCGCTCGCTGGCGGGCGCGGTTCTTTCAACCGGGCGCTGCGACGAAATTCTCGAAGCGATATCGACCGCTCGCCCCGCAACCCTTCCCGCTCTTACTGCACCCGGCAGGTAAAGTTCCCGGCATCGTTGGTTGAGCCGGCGCCGTTGTACACGGCCACTTGCGGATAAGGGCACAGCGGACGAGTCATGTCCACCTGTCCGTTGGTCACGTGCGCGGCGACAATTTGCGCGGGAGCCTTCCCGTCTTCGCGCCAGCGCTCCATCACCGCCATCTTATTGAACTGATCGGTGCCCTGCCCGCCGGCGCAATGCTGCATTCCCGGAACCATATACAGTTTGAGCCAGGCGCTTTGATCTGGGCCCATCTTTTCCAGCACGGCGCTATAAAAGTTGACCGTATTTCCCGGCGGGATGGCTGGATCGGCCCAGCCGTGGTACAGCAGCAGCTTTCCCCCGTGCTGCTTGAAGGGCGAAAGATCGTAGGTGTGCGCGTCGATGCCGGACTTGTCCGCCAACTCGACATCGCTATCCAGATCGAACTTGTGAAAATCGTAATCGGCGTCCTGGTGGCCCAAGATCCGGATGCTGTCCCAGCCTCCGCCAGGCTGCGTAGGCGTGCTCTTCAGGGCGGCATATTGCAACTCGCCGCCGGGCTCGTATCCGGTCCAGATGATCTCACCCTTTTTGGTCTTCACGTCGGCGAACACGATCTTCACCGTTTCCACTTGCGCAGCCGACAGGCAGCCTTCGGTTTCTTCGCCTTTGCACAGCAACGAGGCGGGATCGAAATGGCACTTGCTGGGATCGCCGATCAGTCCATCCTTGACGCCATCCAGCGCATCGCACTTCGCGAGCACCGCTTTGTGCAGCGCTTCTACGTTGGCCTGTGAAAGCGCGCCGCCGGGATTCTTCATCAGCTCGATGGATCTCTCCACTCCGGCCGCGTGGAGGTGGATATGCGGATTCGCGGGCGCTCCAGCGAGCACGCCATCGAAGTCGTCCGGGAACTTGGTCACCTCCACCAGAGCTTGCCGGCCGCCCGTGGAGCAACCGTTCCAATAAGAGTACTTGGAGCTTTGGCCGTAGTAAGCCTGGATGAGAGCCTTGGATTTGACCACGGTTTCATGCACCGCGCGCCAGCCGAAATCGACGATCTTCTCGGGATGCCCGAGAGCGAACATACCGTTGCCTCCCTCGTGGCCCGTGTCGGTGGAAGCGGTGGCGTAGCCTTCGCGCAACGCGGCGGCCATTTGCGGAAAGCTGATGATGCCGGCCCAGCCTCCGTTACCCACCATCTCGAATTTGCCGTTCCAGTTCTCGACCGGCAGCCACAATTCCATCTTGATGTCGGAGTCCGTTGACGGCCGCAACGTCGCAGCGACGCGGCAGTGGGCGGGAAGGATCTGCGGAGCCACGGCGGGCCCGGCGCCTGCTCCGGCGCGGGCGGGAGCTTGATACGGCCCAGCGGCTACCGCTTCAACCGCCGTGAACGTGACACCGGGGAGCGAGACCGATTTGAGATGATCGCAAGGCGTTTCAGCGAATGCGAGGCAGAGGGTGGCGCACACAGCAACGCAGAGACGAGCGAGGAACGTCAGGCTTCGCATGGTATTCGCTATTGTTTCACATGCGAACGGCCGGTAGTCGGTCAGTTTCCGGGAGCGCGCGCCGAGGGCTATTTCAGCCCGGCACCGACCCCGGGGCTTTGCTGGGCGGCGTCAGCGCGCGGGAGACCCCAGACCTGAGCGGTGGAAGATCGTCGATGACCGTATTCCATACTGTTTCGACATCCACCCTGTCGTAGCGATGGCGGAGCCAGTTGCCGATGCCTCGGATATTGTGCCACGGCAAGCCGGGGCAGAGGCGCTCCGCATCCTCTCCCGAGGCGCGTCGCCGCTTCGCTGATGAGCAGAAGCTTGCGCTCGACTGCGGCAACCGTCTTCGGGTCTTCCCGAAACGCCTCCAAATCCAGGCCACGCACGAACTGGGTGATCATGTCGATGCTGTCGAGGATATCTCGGAGGGAAAGTGTGGGTTCCCTAAAAGGCAAGAACGGCCTCGCGCGAGGCTTTGGCGGCAACTGGCTCCTTGAGTCCTTTTGCCGGGGAAAGATCCACGCGGACACCCAGCATCTCCGCCAGGCGGTTTTCAAGGGCGACCATATCCAGAAGCGACAGACGCCGTTCGGGAGCGAACTCAGCTATGACATGCACATCCGACATCTCGTGTACAGCCGTCCCTCGCGCGTAGGAGCCGTGCAGGAACGGATGCTCGATGCCAGCCGCCTTCAACTCGCCCTCGTGTTCCCGCAATTTGGCTATGATTGAGGACCTGTCCATGCCGCAATCCTATTTTATATTCTCCCGTATCTCAAGACCGCGGGGCAGTGCGGGATGAATGCTGACTCACTACCGAACGGCTGGCGAGCGCGGGTGCGCTACCGGGTCGGGGCTTTGTTATTGCGAGCAATGTACGCGGCGAGCGCGTCCAAATCCGCATCGCTGATCTCGGTTTTGCGGAAGAACGGCATGATCGACACGCCTTTCCGTACAAACGTTTTCGTCACTGGCGGAATCAAGTCCGTGCGTTCGCTCAGCAGGGCCGGCTTGGCGCCTTTGTATTTGGTCTGCAACGCGACCGTGCCGGGCAAGTTTCCTGGGCCGTGACAGGTGGCGCACCAATAATCGAAAACCTTCTCGCCCTTTTGAATGGTGGCGTCATCTGCGGCAAAGCCTTGGCCAGCCAGCGCAAGAAAGGTCAGGGCGAACAGGCACTTCATGCTTTGGTTTCCCGCAGATGCTTGGGCCAAATCCCATAACGGCCCGCCGAGATGATGCCGTTGGGATCCACGGCGTCTTTAACAGTTTCATGGAAACGGCGCAACGCGTGATTGTTGAAGGAATAGGTATCCATCACGGCATCCTGGTAGGCCGGAGCGGTTCGATATTCACCCCATCCGTGTTCCGCCGCGACACGAACCACTTGCTTGAACGTCTCGCGGTTCTTCTTGTTGGTTGCGATATCGTGGGTGATCGGAAAACCGAACAGGAAGATAAAGGACCGCATCCAATAGGTAGTTGGGAGACTAAAGGAAAGCAGCGGCAAGCCGAAATCCTTCGCCGCCTTGGCGAACACCTTGTTTGCTTCCAGCACCGCTTCGCCGGTTCGGGGAATGATCGGCGAAAACCAGATGTGACCTTGGCCGGGCGTCGGATTGTACGGCGATCGAGCGCCGATGGAAAACATCTCCAGGCTGGGGATTCCCATTTCCGGTTTGTGGACCTTATTGAACTGATCGGGTGTGAGCGGGAATTTGTAGAACTCGTCGTCCTTGAACTTGGCCCCCGGAATCGCCGAAAATTTCTCCTGGGCGTACTCCCACTGTGCACGGATGGCTTTCTCCGGTCCATAGAACTTGACGGTGCAACTCCAAAACGGAATGCCCCTGTCCTGCGCATATTTATGCAGCGAGGCCGACTCGACGCCATCTTTCTGCAGCATTTCCGTTACCTCGGGCGCGCGCTGC
>Ga0182015_10001267_pt1 | contig 33881 bp, 29 predicted proteins | sample 712P3MmetaG_FD_120478 | JGI IMG/M metagenome (GOLD analysis project Ga0182015, IMG submission 120478) | Permafrost microbial communities from Stordalen Mire, Sweden - 712P3M metaG | ecosystem: Environmental > Terrestrial > Soil > Wetlands > Permafrost | place: Sweden: Stordalen | collected...
AGAGAACTTTGGCGGTGAAGTCGCCCAAGTTACGTGACTCGTAGCGCTGCCAGAGCGCCGCGCTGATCACCGGGGCGGGCACCGACTCGTCAATCGCCGCTTCGATCGTCCAGCGGCCCTCGCCAGAATCCGAGACGCGGCCACTGAACTCGTCGAGCTCGGGTGAGCGGGCCAGCGCGTCGGCCGTCAGGTCGACCAGCCACGAACTCACGACCGAACCGTGGCGCCAGACCTCGGCGACGTCGGCGATATTGATGTCGAATGAGTAGTACTCGGGGTTACGCAGTGGCGTCGTCTCGGCGTCGACCTCAGCCGGTTGGGTCTTGCCGACGTTGGCGTGCTTGATGATGCTGAGGCCCTCGGCGATTGAGGCCATCATCCCGTACTCGACGCCGTTGTGGACCATCTTGACGAAGTGGCCCGCGCCGTTGGGTCCGCAGTGCAGGTAACCCTGGGGTGCGGTGTCCTTGGACGTCGGACGATTGGGCGTGGGTTGGCGCCGGTCGGGACCGGGTGAGATCGACTTGAAGATCGGATCGAGACGATCAACAACCTCGTCTTCGCCGCCGATCATCAAGCTGTAACCACGCTCGAGTCCCCACACCCCGCCGCTGGTGCCGCAGTCAACGTAGTGGATGCCCTTCTCCCTTAACGCAGCTGCGCGCACGATGTCGTCCTGGTAGTACGAATTGCCGCCGTCGATGACGACGTCATTGAGCGACAGGTAGCCCACCAATTCGTCGAGCGACTGTTGGACAATGGCGGCCGGCAGCATGAGCCAGATGGTGCGCGGTGCCGGCATCTTGGAGACCAGGTCCTGCAGCGACGAAGCGCCCAGGACGCGATTGCTCGAGAGCGACTTCACGGTCTCGGCGTTAACGTCGTAGACCACGCAGTTGTGGCCGTCGCGGACCACGCGGTTCACGAGGTTGGCCCCCATCCGACCGAGTCCCACCATCCCCAGTTGCATTGGCTTATTGGTCGCCACGACTGTCCTCTTTTCTTTTCAGTGCCCTATAGAGCGTGATCAACGCATTCGTCGACGAGTCGTGCTTGAGTTCAGGTTCCGAACTGGATTCGAGTTCGGGAATGATTTGCACGGAGAGTACCTTGCCCAGTTCCACGCCCCACTGGTCAAAGGAGTCCACGCCCCAGATGGTGCCCTGGGTGAACACCGAGTGCTCGTAGAGCGCGATGAGCGAACCGAGCAATCGCGGTGTCAAGACCTCGGCGAGCAGCACGTTCGTTGGCCGGTTGCCCTCCATGACGCGGTGGGGTATCACGTGTTCGGCAGTGCCCTCGGCGCGAACCTCTTCCTCGGTCTTGCCGAAGGCCAACGCTTGGGCCTGGGCGAAGACGTTGGAGGACAGGATGTCGTGGTGCTCACCCAGCGGGTTGAGGCTCTTGGCGAAGCCAATGAGGTCGACCGGCACGATCGTGGTGCCCTGGTGAATCAGTTGATAAAAGCTGTGCTGGCCATTGGTGCCCGGCTCGCCCCAGTAGATGGCGCCCGTCTGATAGTCAATCGACGTGCCGTCGAGCGAGACGTGCTTGCCGTTGGACTCCATGGTCAGTTGCTGCAGGTAGGCCGGCAGTCGTTTGAGGTACTGCTCGTAGGGCATGACGCCCACGGTCTGGCACCCGAGGAAGTCCCGGTTCCACACCGCGAGCAGTCCCATTAGGACGGGCAGGTTCTCTTCGAAGGGGGCAGTCTTAAAGTGCTCGTCCATCGCGTGAAAGCCCTCGAGCATCTCGTAGAAGCCTTCGGGACCAACGGCCAGCATGGTTGAGAGGCCAATCGCCGAGTCCATTGAATAGCGGCCACCAACCCAGTCCCAGAAGCCAAACATGTTGGCCGTGTCGATACCGAAGGCGGAGACTTTCTCTTCATTGGTCGAAACCGCGACGAAGTGCTTGGCCACCGCCGACGCGTCGTCCAACTGTTGGATCAGCCAGTCACGGGCCGAGCGCGCATTGGTGAGCGTCTCTAAAGTGCCGAAGGTCTTGGACGAGATGATGAAGAGCGTCTCGTCGGCGTTGAGGTCCCGCACCGCTTCGACGAAGTCCGTGGAGTCGACGTTGGAGACAAATCGGAACGTGAGGTCACGGCGCGAGTAGTAACGCAGCGCTTCGTAGGCCATCACCGGACCGAGGTCGGATCCGCCGATGCCAATATTGACGACGTTCTTGATGGCCTTACCGGTGTGGCCCTTCCAGTCGCCCGAGCGCACGCGGTTGGCGAAGTCGGTCATTTGGTCTAAGACCGTGTGCACCTGCTCGACGACGTCCACGCCATCGACGACGAGTGGCGTTCCCTTGGGCATGCGCAACGCCACGTGCAGCACGGCGCGGTCTTCCGAGACGTTGATGTGTTCGCCGGAGAACATCGCGTCGCGGTGTTGGGCGAGGCCGGACTCGTTGGCCAACTGAATGAGCAGGCTCAGGGTCTCGTCGGTGACGCGGTTCTTGGAATAGTCGAGGTAGATGCCCTCGGCGTCCACGCGCAACCGCTCGCCGCGCTGCGGGTCCTCGGCAAAGAACTCGCGCAAGTGGCGTGAGTTGATCTCGAGATAGTGCGTTTCGAGGGCCTTCCAGGACTTGCGTTGGCGCAGCGGGGCACTCATGACTTTTCCTTGGCGCCGGCCAGTTGCTCGTCGATTCTCGACAGCAGTTCGCTCCACGCGCTGGAGAAGGACGTCGCACCGTCGTCTTGGAGTTTGAGTGCCAACGCCTCCTTGTCGACGCCCGCTTTGGCGAATCGTTCCAACAGGGTCACGTACTCGCCCCCGTCACTGGGTACGGGAGTGCCCACTTTGCCGTGGTCGTAGAAGGCTTCCAAAGTGGAGTCGGGCATGGTGTTGACCGTAAACGGTGACGCCAGACCCTCGATGTACAGCGTGTCCGACGCGTCGGGGTCCTTCGTACCGGTGCTCGCCCACAGCAGGCGCTGCATGCGAGCGCCCGAGTTGAGCACCCGTTGGAAACGGTCCGACGCCATGAGTTCGCGATAGGCGCGATAGGTTTCAAAACCCACGGCCAGTCCCAGCTTGTTCTTCAGGTCATCGGGTACCGACCCGGCAACCGCGGTGTCCCATCGCGAGATGAAGATCGACGCGACACTCGCGACGTCGGGGTTGAGGCCCTTTTCGATTCGCCGTTCGATACCGCGCAGGTAGGCGTTCGCCGCAGCCACGTACTGGTCAACGTCAAACAGCAGCGTCACGTTGATGGGCACGCCCGAGAAGATGCTCTCTTCAATGGCGGGTAACCCTTCCGGCGTTCCGGGGATCTTCACGAAGAGGTTCTCACGATTGGCCTTCTGGTGAATTGCCTTGGCCGCCTCGACGGTCTTGGTGGTGTCGTAGGCGAGCAGCGGCGAGACTTCCAGTGACACCCAACCGTCGACGCCGTCGGTGCGCTCGTGCACGGGCTTGAAGAGGTCGGCCGCTCGCTGTAGATCAGCGGTCGCCAAGTCGAAGAAGATCTCCTCATTGCTGAGGCCCTTGGTGGATTGGGCCATGATCTCGGTGTCGTAGGCACCCGTCTTGATGGCCTTGTCGAAGATCGATGGGTTGGACGTGAGCCCGGTGACCGAGTGGGTGTTGATGTAGCCCTCGATTGTGCCGTCGTCCAAGAGTCCGCGAGTGATGTTGTCGAGCCAGAGACTCTGACCCGCGTCGTGTAGTAGTTGGGTCGCCTTCATTTCTCTCCTTCGCTTGATGAAATTCAGTGACGTTGCCGGAGCACCGCCGCCCTTAAACCGAAAACATGTACGCCCACGACCTTAAGGCAAGGGAGGTTCCGCTCATTTTTGTTCGATTTTCCCCGACGGTGGATCCTTGACTTTCCCGTGGGGGAGATTGGGTGGTACGTCGAGACGTCCGACGCCGATGCTGTAATCGTTCAGTCCGAAGTAGACGTCGTAGCGGTGGGGCTTATCAATGTCGGTTCGCCGGTCAATGCCCGTGGGAAAGACCACGTTGGATGGTGTGCCCCGGGGCCCCTTATAGAGCGTGGGCACGAGGACTGGTTGCTCGGAGCGGTAAAGCAACGTCTGCGGGTACTCCTTGGAAAGGATCATGATGCCCGCGGAGTAGGTGATCCGTTCCTCGCCGGTGTCGGGCAGCAGTACTTCGCCGACGCCGTGGTACACAATCAACCAGCCGTGTCGCGTCATCACCGGTGGCGTGCCGCTGCCGATCTTGAGCGATTCCCAGGGCGAGACCGGCGCCGCCAGGCGGTGGTGCGATGTGAAGTTACTTAACTGCGAGGGATCCTCACCCATCAGGGGCATCGAACTGTACGAGATCCAGATGCTTTCGCGGTGTAGGTCGATTATCCGGTCGTCATCTTTCTCCAGGTTGTCTTCGGGCAACGTGTCGGGAAAGAGCGGGCGGTGCAGGATCGCCAACTCGTGCTCGCCCGTGGGGTTCGGTACCGCCATGGGAAAGCCCACCGCGTCCTTGTTGTCAATGCCATTGAACTGGAGACCCTCGTAGGGCTCGAAGGTTGCCAGTCCTAGGCGCTGCCAGGTGAGCAAGTCCTTGGATATTGCTAGGGCCACCCGTGGCCCGACCGGCGAGAAGGCCGTGTAGGTCATGAGGTAACAGTCGAGTGGTTTCACGTACGTGACGCGCGGGTCCTCGCAACCGCCCTGTCCGTTGGGCCGCAGCTCGTAGTCCATCTCGGGCTCGAGGGCGACACCCAATCGCTCGACGTCAACGGGCTCGCCCTTGTCGTCGAACAGCACTTTCAAGATGCCGATACGCGAGTAATTGTTCTCGGCGACAATTCGCGGAAAGAGGTAGAGCTCGCCGTCTGGCCCGCGAGCCGCCGCGGGGTTGAGGATGCCACCGACTTCGTAGGCGTTGCCGGGTTCGGGTTCAATGACCATGCCGAGTCGCTTCATCTTGAACGGCATTACTTGGTCCTCGGTGACTTGATCTGCGTCTCGTCGTCGCCCACACAGGCAATGACCGTTTGAATGATGCGAGCCGTCTCGTTGATGTCGCGCACGAGGATGGAGTCAACGCCCGCTTCCTGGGCCGGGTAGTCGTTGCCGCCGGGAAAGATCGCGTCGCCGGCGAAGAGCATGTCCTTGATGGCGATGTCCAAGTGCTCGTGAAGTTTTCCAATGCCGTAGGCCTTGTCAATGCCGGGCTTGGTGACGTCAATCGACGTGGTGCCACCCATGCGTATGGAGAAGTTGGGGATCATTGGCTGGGCCAACGCGGTTATCTTCTTGCGCTTGGCGAAGTCCGGGTCCCAACTCTCCTTGGCGCTCAAGGGTGCTTGCTGTCCCAGCGCTGAGAGGGTGATCTGGCTGCCGCGATTCTCGATGACGTCGCCCCAGACCTTTTCCACCTTGATGCCCGAATCGTCAAACGCCTTCTGCAGCGCGGCGATGATCGTCTTCTGTTCGTCGGCAGTCAAGTCTTCGGAATAGATCTTCACCCATTTGCCCTCGTAGCGATAGAACTGCGTGCCGCAGGTGGGCAGCAGGAAGAGATTGTCAAAGTGATCGTCCTTGCCGAGATTGGCGAGCAGTTGGGTTTCAAACTGTTCCCACGCACCACCCGAGATCACGGCCACTTTCATGAATCTGAGCAAATCGCCGAGCAGCCCCGCCATCTCGGGGTTCAATGAGGACTTGCTTTCGGCGAGCGTTCCATCGAGGTCGAAGACAAAGAGCTTTTTCATTCAAATCTCATCTCTGATTGCCGGGTTGATATTAGAAAGCGCAGGTGGCCGCAACCCGCCAACCGGCTTCCATCTTAGGGTTCTCAGATAATGGCAACCTAAGACAGTTGTTGGTGAAGAGCGCGTATCGCTCACGACCTCGTCGCAAAGAGTTCACCATTTCTTACTGACGATTTATCCCAGTCAGCCGATCTGTCCAATGATGTGCTCGCCGTAGGCCTCGATGGTCCCTCCGGGGTCGTCGTGCATCAGGTAGAGCGCGTACTGGTAGACGCCGAGGTTCTTGAGTTCGTTGAGTTTTTCCCGGTGCTGTTCAATCGGTCCGAGCAGGCAGAACCGGTCGACAATCTCGTCGGGCACAAAATCGGTGCTGGGGTTGCCGGCCTGGCCGTGGTGGCTGTAGTCGTAGCCCTTGCGTCCTTTGATGTAGTCGGTGAGCGCGGGCGGCACGACACTCGATTCGGAACCGTATCGCTCGACGATGTCGGCCACGTGGTTGCCCACCATGCCGCCGAACCAACGGACCTGGTCTCGCTGGTGGGCGAGGTCGTCGCCCACGTAGGCGGGGGCCGCGACACAGATGGTGAAGTCCTCGGTCTTCTTGCCCGCGCCAACAACCGCTTCGTTGACCGTTTCGATGGCCCAGTTGACGATGAAGGGATCGGCCAGTTGCAAGATCAGGCCATCGGCCTGCCGGCCCGCGAGTTCCAGTGCCTTGGGACCGTAGGCCGCCATCCACACGTCGAGTTGACCATTGGTGATCCACGGGATCTTGACCGAGGTGTCGCGAATAACGGCTTCTCGCCCTTCGGCCAATTCCTTGATGACACTCATGCACTGGGCCAACGTCGAGAGCGTGGCTGGGACGCCACCGGTGTAGCGAACGGCGGAGTCACCGCGACCAATGCCACAGACCGTTCGTGGTCCGAACATGTCATTGAGCGTGGCGAAAAGCGAGGCGGTCACGGTCCAGTCGCGGGTGAGCGGATTGGTCACCATGGGGCCGACCTTGATCCGCGAGGTGGAACTCAGTATCTGGGAGTAAATCACGAACGGCTCCTGCCACAGGACCGTGGAGTCGAACGTCCAGAAGTGCGTGAAGCCGGCCGCCTCGGCGCGCTGGGCCAACTCGATCACGTCCTTCGCCGGCGCAGTGGTTTGCGCGACTAACCCGAACTCCATCTAGCGCTCCCTCATCGCAGACATCCGTTAAGGCCGCGCTCGAGGAACTTGCCGGCACCGGCGTTACCCACGTAGGCATTGTCTTCAATGATGATCGACCCGCGAGAGAGCACGGTGGTTGCCTTGCCTCGCACTTCCATTCCCTCGTAGGCCGAGTAGTCGACGTTCATGTGATGCGTGGCGGCCGAAATGGTATGGGTGCCGTTGGGGTCATAGACAACAATGTCCGCGTCCGACCCCGGCGCGATGACACCCTTCTTGGGGAACAGACCGAACATCTGGGCGGGCGTCGTGGCCGTCACGTCGACCCAGCGACCGAGCGAAATCTCTCCCATGTTGACGCCCTGGAAGATGAGGTCGAGTCGGTGCTCCACGCCGGGAAGACCGTTAGGGATCTTGGAGAAGTTCCCGATACCCATCTCCTTGTGCTCTTTGAAACAAAAAGGACAGTGGTCGGTGGAGACCAGGCTCAGGTCGTCGGTGCGCAGACCCCGCCACAGATTGGTCTGGTAACTCTCCGGTCGTAGCGGGGGCGAGCACACGTACTTGGCCCCTTCGAATCCGGGGCGCGCCAAATCCTGGTCGGAAAGAAATAGGTACTGCGGGCACGTTTCGGCGAAGACGTTCTGGCCCAAGTCTCTCGCCATGATCACTTCTTCCAGCGCTTCGCTGGCCGACAAGTGGACAATGTAGAGCGGCGCACCGGCCACGCGCGCCAGCACGATCGCTCGGTGGGTCGCCTCACCTTCGAGGTCCGCCGGGCGGGTGAGGCCGTGGAATTTCGGGTCGGTCTCGCCGCGAGCCAGCGCCTGGGCCACCAATACGTCGATGGCAATCCCGTTTTCGGCGTGCATCATGATCGTCGCGCCGTTGCTCGACGCCTGTTGCATTGCCTGGAGGATCTCGCCGTCGGTCGAGTAGAACACGCCGGGGTACGCCATGAAGAGTTTGAAGCTGGTGACGCCCTCGTCGACCAACTGGTCCATCTCTTTGAGTGACTGCTCGTTGACGTCCGACACAATCATGTGGAAGCCGTAGTCAATCGCGCAATTGCCGTCGGCCTTGGCGTGCCAGGTGTCGAGACCCTGACGCAGGCTGGCTCCCTTGGACTGGATCGCGAAGTCAATGATGGTGGTCGTGCCGCCGAAGGCCGCGGCGCGGGTGCCGGTCTCGAACGTGTCGACCGAAAAGGTGCCGCCGAAGGGCATCTCCATGTGGGTGTGACCGTCGATGGCGCCGGGGATGACGTACTGACCGGAGGCGTCAATCACGCGGTCGGCGCCCTCCTTCCAGGATTCGGCAGTCGGCGAACCGGCAGCGCCGAGCGCGACGATGGTCTCGTCGTTCACGAGTACGTCGGCTCTAAAGGGGCCGCTCGCGTTGACTACGGTGCCGCCAGTAATGAGTATCTTCATTGATCCACACTGCTTTCTTTACGTAGTGATGATGTTGGTTACGGCGTGACCAGTGAGTCGTAGCTCTCAGGTCGCCGGTCGCGGTAGAAGGCCCACGTGTGGCGCACCTCGCGCAGCACACTCATGTCGAGGTCGCGCACGATGACCTCGTCCTCACTGTCGGACGCCGCCTCGCCCACTTTCTGGCCGCGCGGGTCAACGAAATACGACGATCCGTAGAAGCTGTTGTCGCCGAGTTCTTCGACACCGACGCGATTGATCGCGCCCACGAAGTACTCGTTCGCAACTGCTGATGCCGGCTGCTCCAGGTTCCACAAGTAGGCCGATAGTCCGCGACTGGTCGCCGAAGGATTAAAGACGATCCGCGCGCCACCGAGACCGAGCGCTCGCCAGCCCTCGGGGAAGTGTCGGTCGTAGCAGATGTAGACACCAATGGGTCCGACGGCGGTCTGAAAGACGGGGTAGCCGAGGTTGCCGGGGCGGAAGTAGTACTTCTCCCAGAAGCCCTTCACTTGGGGGATGTGGTGCTTGCGGTACTTGCCCAGGTACGTGCCGTCGGCGTCGATGACAATCGCGGTGTTGTAGAACACGCCTTCCTGTTCCACCTCATAGATGGGCACGACGAGGACCATGCCCGTTTCCTTCGCGAGCGCGCACATCAACTCGGTTGTTGGTCCGGGGATTGATTCGGTATACGAGAAGTATTCGGGGTCTTGGACCTGACAGAAGTAAGGACCGTAGAACAGCTCTTGGAAACAGAGCACCTGCGCGCCCTGGCTCGCCGCTTGGCGAGCTAAGGCCACATTGGATGCAATCATCGACGCCTTATCGCCGGTCCACTTGGTCTGGACCAGGGCCGCGCGAACGATCTCTGACGGCTCATTGTTGTCACTACTCATTGGAATCTCCCGGACTCTTCTATTGTCACTGATTTGATGTTGCTAGTGGTGATGTCATGGTGCGGCCTCTACGGTGTATGACTCTTTATAACGCGTTAAGTGTCATCACAACACAATGACACTACCGACGAACCCAATTACATTTCTCGTCTTCGTAACGTATCGCGGATCTCGTTGGAAATACCGGGCGAGCCACCAAAGGCAAGATTGACCTCAATCTGGGAATCGAAAACTGCAAATTTTATAACCTTCAGTGATTCTCGTGGCTGACAATCAGGCGCGCGTGGTGACAAGTATTGCGACTTCTGCATGCGATATGGTGAGCACCACGCCACCCGGTGCGCCGGCTGCCAAGGATTATCGTGCGAGGGTTTGAGGGGGGAATTAATTCTGTGAGCCAACGTCTACCGGCAAAGGCACGAATACAACGGGCCACCATGAATGACGTCGCTGCGCTCGCGGGAGTGAGTTTAAAAACTGTCTCGCGAGTTGTCAACGGAGAAACCACGGTAAATCCAGAGCTCGCTAAACGGGTTCATGTCGCCGCCGAAGAACTGCGCTTTCAACCAAATTTCGGAGCCAGCGCGTTGCGACGAAACGACCATAGGTCCTCAACGATTGCCGTACTGTTGCAAGACCTCTCCAACCCACTCGCTGCGACGATGTTGCGCGCCATCGAGGAAGTCGCCGCAGCGCGAAATGTCTCGGTGCTCAGTGGCAGTCTGGACGAGAGCCCTGAACGCGAACATGAACTCACGACCACCATGTCACGCCACGGCGTAGATGGAGTGATAATCGCGCCGGCGAGTCACGAACATCACTATCTCGCGACGGAGCAGCAAGCGGGCGTGCCGTACGTGTTCATCGATAGACCGCCGCAAAATCTTCTCGCAGACCAAGTGCTGAGCGACTCCCGATCGGGCGCAGCCGATGCGGTGCGGCACCTGATCAAGCACGGTCACCAACGTATTGGCTTTCTCGGAGACTCGTCAAGTCTTTTTGTCGCACACGAGCGTCATTTGGGATACACGCACGCACTGACAACAGCTGGATTATCGATTGACCCGACGATAGTGGCGAGAGATCTTCGAACCATCGACAGAGCCCAAGCGTCCGTAAGTGAAATGCTGGCGTCACAGAATCCACCCACCGCCTTCTTCGCCAGCCAAAACCTCCTCACCATTGGAGCGGTGCAGGCGCTTCGTCTCGCGGCAGTTCACCATCAAGTTGGCCTCATCGGCTTCGAAGATTTTCTCCTCGCTGACCTTCTTGATCCAGCGGTGTCTGTGGTGACCTACGACGTCAGTGCGATGGCGTCTCTGGCGGCGCAACTACTCTTTGATCGCATCGATGGCTCACGTCCCGCTCCGCGCCACTTCGTTATTCCGACAACACTGATCAGCCGAGGATCAGGCGAGATTCGTCCGTAGTCCATAGGGATCACATTTTTCTCACACACCTGGTCGAACGAGCAGCAACATAGGTCCCGCGAGTGTGTTCGACAGTCGCTTGTTCTAGAGTGCGGCGGTCTTGATCTGCGCCACTCGCTGCTCGGCGTCGTCCCATTGTCCGAAGCGGCTGACGTTCGGCTCGAATCGCTTTGTTGGGAACGAACTCGCCACCAGTCTTCGCATTGACCATAGATCTCGTTCTACTTCGCCGAGTGCCTGGAGTTGGATCAATGCGTTGCCGATGGCCGCGGCTTCGACGGGACCCGCGACGACCGCGACGCCACACGCGTCGGCGGTCAGTTGACAGAGAGTGTCATTGATCGCCCCTCCACCAACTATGTGAATGGCGTTAATGCTCTTGCCGGTGATTGCCTGAATCCCACGAATTGAATGCCGGTACGACAGTGCCAAGCTGTCCAAAATGCAGCGAGTAAATTCCGGTGCCGTTATCGGTGCCGCGAGGCCCAACTGTTCACACTGCGCGGCCAGGCGCCCTCGCATGTCACCCGGAGCTAGGAGCTCCTTACTTTCGGCATTCACCAAGAACCTCAAGGGCGCTATGGATCCGGCCGCTAGTGTCAACGTCTCTGCGTCGGTGTCTTCGCCCTCAACGCCAAACTCACGAATGACTTCTTGGAGTAGCCAGAACCCGAGAACGTTGCGCAAGAATCGAATCTTGCCAAAGGCTCCCAGTTCGTTCGTGTATCCCGCACGAAAAGCCTGTTCGTTGATCAGCGGCTCATCAAGTTCAACACCAACAAGCGACCACGTCCCCGAGGAGATGAACGCAAAATCCGAATCAACGGCGGGTACCGCGAGCACTGCCGACGCGGTGTCGTGCGAGGCAACTGAGATGACTTGTGTGCCCGGCGTGATGCCGGAGTTGCGGCCGATGTTTTCAGTGATTGGACCGAGGATTACTCCGGGTTCCGTTAGTGCGCCCACTACCGAGTCAGGAATGTCGAACATTTTCATGAGTTCGACGTCCCAGTCGCGTGAGAGAGACAACATTTCAGTTGTCGACGCATTCGTAATTTCCCAAGTCGATTTACCGCACAGAAAGTAATCAATCAGATCGGGAATCATCATCATCTTGTCGACATTGACGCTACGCAACTTCTCCCCATCGGCCACCAATTGAAACAGCGTGTTGAACTGCAAGAGCGCTACTCCGTTTCGCTGGTAGAGCTCCCACGGGTCAATGACGTGCGTCGCCTTTTGCACCGCGTCGTCGGTCCTTGGGTCGCGATGGTGCACTGGATTATCAATGAGTTCGCCGTCTTTGGAAACAAGCCCGTAATCAACTGCCCACGAGTCGACACCCACCGATCGAAGGACGCTCTCATTTTCGAATGCCATCGAGGACGCCTCGCCCAGGCCGAGGAGAATTTCGTCATAGAGTCGAGTGAATTCCCACACGAAGTGCGGTCCGTGCTGGACCCCTTTATTAGGAAATCGCGCCACTGAGGTATAGGAGAGGTGTCTATCGCGAAGAGTAAAGAGAAACACACGTCCACTTGACGCACCTAAATCCACCGCCGCAACGGAAACACCCTTGTTGTGCACCACACCTCTTAACGTAAAAACGCCGCTGCAACACCCGAGTCGACTGGTACGTGTGCACCGGTCGTCAAACTTAAATCGCCCCCCAAAAGGGCAAAGACCGCGTTCGCAATGTTATCAGGCAATACTTCTCGTTTTAAGAGCGTTCGGCCGGCGTAATACTCTCCGAGGTCCTCTTCCTCGACGCCGTACACCGCCGCGCGCTGCGCGCCCCAGCCACTCGAAAAAATCTTCGAACCTTTCACAACGCCATCCGGACTTACCCCATTGACTCGGATACCCAGCTCGCCCAGCTCGGCCGCGAGCAGGCGCACCTGATGAGCCTGGTCGGCTTTGGCCGAGCCGTAGGCAACATTGTTGGGCCCAGCGACCACGGCATTCTTGGAGACGATGTAGATAATGTCGCCGCCACGACCTTGCTCCATCATGATTCGCACGACAGCTCGCGCGGCAAGGAAGGAACCCTTCGCCATGACATCGTGCTGGAGGTCCCAGTCACGCTCCGAGGTCTCGAGCAGAGATTTCGAGATTGAGAGTCCAGCATTATTGACCAGTATGTCCACGCCCCCGTAGGCCAGGATGGCCGTGCTCAATGCTGTGTCGATGGTGTCCACCGTCGACACATCGACGCTCACTGCGATTGCGGTATCGGTGTCGCCGATCTGCTCTGCCACGCTCGTCGCTGAGGCAAAATCGAGGTCGGCGACAATCACGTGAGCGCCTTCGTGTGACAGGCGCCGCGCGGTCGCTGCGCCAATGCCTGATCCGCCACCGGTGACCAGGGCCACCTTTGAGACCAAGGGCTTCGCCGTGGGCATGCGTAATAATTTCTCTTCTTCTAGTTGCCAGTACTCGATCCGGAACTTCTCGGACTCCTCAATCGGGGCATATTGCGACACCGCTTCGGCGCCCGTCATGACATTGATGGCGTTGATGAAAAACTCACCGGCAACGCGCGCGGTCTGCGCGTCTTTGCCAAAGGAGAACATACCTACGCCAGGCACCAGCACGATTGTGGGATCCGCGCCGCGCATAGCGGGCGAGTCAGGTTGCGCGTAGCGCTCGTAGTAGGCGCTGTACTCAGTGCGATACGACTCGTGCAAAATTCGAAGACGGGCGATTGTCTCTTCACTCGACGAAGTCGAATCCGTGTCGACGACCAGCGGCCGAATCTTCGTGCGCAAAAAATGGTCAGGACATGAACTCCCGCGAGCAGCCAATTCGGCGTGGCGCTCTTTCTGAAGAAACTCCAAGACGACGTCGGCGTCACTGTAATGACCAACCTGGAGCCGGTCCGTCGAAGCCATTCCGCGAATTGAGGGAAATAACTCCACTGCTTTGTGATGACGCTCTTCAATCGACAACGGTGCGAATCGCGCTACGTCAGGTCCGAGCGGGTCCTTGCGGCCGTTGGACTTGATGTACTCCGCTGTCTGATTGATGATTGCCATTGAGTTCGCTTCGCACTCCTCACTCGTCGCGCCCCAGGCGGTGATGCCGTGTCCTCCAAGAATCACTCCAATCGCGTCAGGGTTGGCCGCATGGATTGCTCGAATCTCAAGACCGAGTTGGAAACCGGGTCGCCGCCACGGTGTCCAGGCGACCCGGTCACCGAAGATCGTTTTCGTGAGCGCCTCAGCGTCCACGCACGTTGCCAGTGCGATGCCCGAGTCCGGATGGAGATGGTCAACGTGCGCGCAGTTCACCAGGGCGTGCATTGCGGTGTCGATCGAGGGCGCAGCACCGCCCTTTCCAAATAGGCAGTAATCGAATGCCGAGACCATTTCATCTTCGTATTCTGGTCCTCGATAGACGTTCAACAGCTCGAGCAACGAGTCTCGACGTAAGGCGGCGAGCCCGTTAAAGGTCAAGGTGCCGAGGTCGCCGCCTGATCCCTTCACCCACATCACGTCAACCTCGCGACCGCTGGCCGGGTCCCTGACCGACGCTTTAGCAGACGTGTTGCCTCCGGCGTAATTCGTAACGCGCGGATCAGCTCCGAGGTTGTGTGATCGTTCCAGCAGTGCCTCAACGGCGCTGGGGATCTCGTAGCGAAACTCGGGCACGCCTATGCGCCCCACCCGGCAGCGGTACCGCCTACGCGCTCAGTCTCAATCTTTGTTTGATAGCCCGAGCGTTGGTACGCGCCGATCGGATCAGGATCGAGACCCATCTCCACCCGCATCTCAGCGAGCAGCGGTCGCACGTCAGTGAAAAAGGCGTCTTCAAACAGCCCGTTGGCGCCAAGTACGTCGCCCGCGTGCTGTAATTTCGCCAATTCGTTGCGGTCAACGAGTAGCGCCTTGGCGGTCGCCTCCTGCACGTTCATCACCGAGCGTATTTCCGCTTGTATTTTTGGCTCTATGTTGTGGCACTGATCGAGCATGAACGCCACTCCGCCATCAGGAGTCACGGCGTCGATGTCGACGATTTCGAACATGATACGAAACAATTGGTAGGGATCTGCGGCGCCGACCATCAAGTCGTCATCACCGTAGAAGCGTGAATTGAAATGAAAGCCACCGAGACGTCCCGAACGCAGCAGCATCGCAACCAAAAATTCGATGTTGGTCGCCACCGCGTGATGCCCTGTGTCAACCAGAACCTTGGCCTTGTCGCCAAGTGAGAGGCACTGCAACAACGACGTGCCCCAGTCGGGCACGTCCATTGTGTAGAAGGACGGCTCATAGAGCTTGTACTCGAGCAACATGGACACTCCTTCGCCCATTGCCGCGTACGTCTCGGCGAGCGCGTCGTGTAAGCGGTCTTGACGTGCGCGGATGTTGTCTTGGCCAGGATAATTTGTCCCGTCGGCGAACCATAAACTGATTGCGAATGAATTAGTGACGTGCGCTATCTCAACGCATTCGAGTAAATGATCGGTGGCCTTGCGGCGAACGACCGGGTCAGGATTACAGACACTACCAAGCCGGTAGTCGTCCTCTTGAAAGACGTTGGGGTTGATGGCGCCAATCTTGATGCCTACATCGCTGGCGTGTTTTGCCAGCTTGCCGTAGTCCTCAACTCTGTCCCACGGAATATGCATCGCTACTGACGGCGCGACGGCCGTGAAACGATGCACTTGAGCGGCATCCTCGAGTTTCTCAAAAGGATCACGAGCGACACCCTTTTGCGCAAAGACCTTGAACCGAGTGCCCGAGTTGCCGTACGCCCATGAGGGGGTCTCGATCGACTGGCGACGCAGGACCTCCTTGACTCCGTTTTTGTCTGTCATGTGACTCTCCCTCTCATTATCTTGCGCTCGATTGGACTGCAGAGTGTTGATTTAGTCAAGGTGAAACACCTCCTCGACCGGCATCATGGCCTGGTCCGGAGTGCCCTCGATACCAACAAAGAACTTGCTCATCGATGCCTGCCATTTGGCGTTGACGTCAGTGACGGACATGGCGGCTTGGGCCGCCGAAAAGTCATCGCACTCCACGTAGCCGATCAACACGCCGTCAGGCTCTAAGAACAATGTGTAGTTACGCCATCCAGCCGAGCGCAATGCATCACGCATCTCCGGCCATACGTTGGCGTGTCGTTCCTTGTACTCCTCGGCATACTCTGGATTGATTCGGAGTTTGAAGCAGATTCGCTGGGTCACGGTGAAACCGCACTTCGTCGACGTAGCACCGCTCGGATGCGACCGAATCCATCCTTCGCATTCGGCACGAGCACGCTGAGCAGCAGTAGGCCGCCCACGATGATGCTTTGGACCTCACCGGACACGTCGATGTCGGTGAGCCATGTCGTGAGTACTGCCATGATGCAAGCCGCCAACACCACGCCGATAATTGTTCCTCGTCCTCCAAAGATTGACACGCCACCAAGCAGCGCAATGGCAACCACATTGAGCTCAAGACCAATACCAGTCGAGTTATTGGCGCTGGCTTCCTGGTAGGTATAGAGGATTCCCGCGAAAGCGCACACGACGCCGCTGAGAATGTAGAGGCGGAACTTGATCCGATTGACCTGGATACCGGAGAAATACGCCGTCTCTTTTTGGAGGCCAATCGCGTACAGCGACCGCCCAAAGGAGGTGAGGTGTAGCACCACCCCAAAGGCGATCGACATGACAATGAAGATGGCGAAATCGTAGGCAATTTCACTCTTGCCAATTGGCAGACTCAACTTCAACGTGGATAGGGGGAAACCAACGGCCGTATTAGTGCCCAGGATAATTGACGCAATCCCGCGATACAGCGAGAGCGTGCCAATGGTTACCGCGATAGAGGGCAGACCAAAACGAGTGACCAGCATGCCGTTAAAGGCGCCCGCCAGGGCGCCCACTATCAGGCAGACAATCATTGCCGGCCAAATATTCCAACCGTGAAGAAACAGATAGCCGAGCGTGCTCGCCGAAAGTCCAAGCATCGACGCCACCGAGAGGTCGATCTCTCCAGTGATGATGATGAAGGTCATGGGCAGCGCCATCATGGCAATCTCACCGATGTCCAGACCAGAGAAAAAGATCGTCTGGGGGGTGAAGAAATACTTGAACGTCAAAGCCCCACAGATAATGCAAGCGATGAGCACGATGACGAGCCCGCTCTCCCACCGGACCAACTTCACGAGTCCCACTCGAGGCTCGAGGTCAGTCAACGGCTCGCTCATCCCGATGGAATTAGTGTCTGCCACGTTCACGCCCCTCCACTCGAAGGATGCGTTCCGAGCGCACGATGAGATAACGATCGAAAGCGATTGCCAAGACGAGCAAGAGTCCCGCCACCGCCTCGTCCCAGAAGGAGGAGACGCCAGCTGCGACGAGCGCTTGGTTAATCGTGTTCAAGAACAGGGCGCCGAGCGCCGCGCCCAAGACTGTTCCGCTGCCGCCGAAAATCGCCACACCACCCACCACCGCAGCCGCGACGGCATCAAGTTCGTAGCCGGTTCCGGCCGTTGAACCCACTGTGGCAAATTCGGCGAGCCAGAGTGCGCCCGCGAGCCCCGCGAGTGCTCCACTGGTCACGAAGGCGCCGAAAATACGTCGCTGGACGCGAATGCCTGCGAGGACCGCAGCTTCAGGGTTTGAACCAATGGCGTACATCTCACGCGCCGCGCGAAAGTTGCGCATGGCGTAGCCGACGACGGCGACGACGACGATCGCTACCCACATCATGATTGGTATCCCTATGAAATTATTTGCACCCACATTGATAAATCCCGTGGGAAGACTGGTGGCATTGATTTGCACCGCGTTCACAATGACGGCGACGACGCCTCGAATGATGTATAGGAGACCGAGGGTCACGGCCAAGGACGGCACCCGGGCGTAGGCAACGATCACCCCCGTCACGACGCCACACACCGCGCCAACAACGGTGCCGAAAAGTAGGGCCACGATCACCGGCGTATGTGGATAGTGCACGTAGAGATCACCTACGAGATATGCCGAGAGACCAAGCACCGAGCCAACCGTAAGGTCGACATTTCTCGTAATGATGACGAGCGTTTCGCCAACGGCAATCAAGATGATGACGGCGGGCCCCGACAGCAAACCCTGGATGCTGGACGAGCTAGCGAAGGACGTGTTCTTGATTGATGTGGCTGCGAAGACCACGATCAGCGCGAACAGGATTGCAAATTCACGGAACCGAACGAGCTTTAGGATTAACGGTGTCTTGGGGCCAGCCGCGCCGACTGAAAGCGTGGGTGCCACTTCATCAAGATTTTGGCTCACGATGCAGTCACTCTCGCAAAGCCCGTGGCGGCGCGCATAATCGCATTCTCATTGGCGTCCTCACGTGAGAACTCATCGATGAGCCGCCCCTCGCAGAGCACGAGGATTCGATCCGATATCTGGAGCACTTCAGGCATCTCCGAAGAGATCATTAACACGGCAACGCCCTGGCTCACTAACTCGGTCAGCAGTCGGTGTACTTCGGCTTTGGTTCCAATATCAATACCGCGCGTTGGCTCATCAATGATGAGGAGTCGAGGACGTCTCGCCAACCACTTCGCGAGCACCACCTTCTGTTGGTTGCCGCCCGACAACGTCGTCACCGTGTTACTGAGCCGGCCGTACTTGAGACTGAGCCTGGTCGACCAGTCGTACGCCAATTTTCGTTCGGAGGCTTTTCGAACGAACCCGAAACGTGAAAGACCTCGCAATGAGGCCAAGGCCACGTTGCGGTCGATGGCCATTTCCATCACCAAGCCCTGCTGACGTCGGTCCTCGGGGACGAACCCGACGCCCGCGTTCATCGCCGAAATAGGCGAGGCGTTTTTTAGTTTTTTTCCGCCAACCTTCACCGAACCAGCGTCGACTCGATCGATGCCAAAGATTCCTCGTGCCACTTCCGTTCGACCGGCGCCGACGAGACCGGCGAGGGCAACGATCTCACCGGCCCGGACGTTGAATGAGATGTCTGTGAAAATTCCCTCTCTCGTTAGCCGTTCGACCTCGAGCACGTTCTCCCCCGTGGCGTCACCGCCAGTCGATGTCGCCGCGACAACGTCTCGTCCCACCATGGAGCGAATCACCTCATCAATGTTCGTGTCAGCCGTCAGCGACGTCTTCACGAAGGCTCCGTCGCGCAAGATCGTCACTCGTTGGCAGATGTCGAACACCTCCTGAAGGCGGTGCGAGACGTACATCACTGCAGCGCCCTGGGACCTCAGTGTCTTCACCACGTCAAAAAGTCGCTCGACCTCGACTTCGGTAAGTGCGGCCGTCGGTTCGTCCATGATGATCACTTGAGCATTGAAAGAGATCGATTTAGCGATCTCTACGATTTGTTGGTCGGCTACCGACAGACCCCTGGCTACTCTCGACGCCTCGATGTGGACGCCCAGTCGCGTGAAGGCGTCGTTCGCGACTTTCATCATTTTGGACCGGTCTATACGCCGCCCACTCTTGAGCGGCTGGCGACCCATGAATATGTTTTCGGCAACCGTGAGATCGGGGAAAAGCGTGGGCTCTTGGTAGATGACTGAGACGCCAGCGTCGCGTGCCGCTGCAGGCGACGTCAATTGAACTCGAGCACCATCAAGATAGATTGAACCACCGTCGGGCTGGTAGACACCGGCGAGGATCTTGACCAGCGTGGATTTTCCTGCACCGTTCTCGCCCAGTAGCGCGTGCGCTTCGCCTCGAAGCAGCTCAATGGAGACATCATTTAGTGCTCGCACTGCCCCGAAGGATTTCGTCGCGTGCTCGACAACCAACAACGGCTTGGGATCCACCGGGGGGTGTGGCACAGCACCCGCTGCTTCCTCGTTGATGCCTTGGCTCACCGCTTCCCCCATCAGAAGAATTTCCGACTTAACTCGAACAGAAGTTAGCAGTTGAGTACTGAAGAAAAATTCGCCCAAACGAGTGAAAACCTTTTGTCACATCGAATACTCGCCAGTAAAGAGGCACACTCCTTACGCGATACGAGTACATCATTTGTCTCGAACTTTTGTGGACAACGATGTCTTTCGATACTTATCTTTTGATAAGTCAAAGAAGAACGAGTACGTGTTCTAATTGGCGAGGCAAAATTGCCACGCGTGCGAAGAGGAGTCTTAGCGATGTCATCCGAGTCAGCTGCCTTAAGAATCAACCGTCCGTCCGAAGCACAGTCATCACGCCCAACTATTGGCCTGGTTGCGGGCGGACTCGGCGCGTACTGGCCGCAATTCCCCGACTTACTTCCTCAGCTGCGCACGTCATCCGCCTACGTGTCACAACGCATCACAGACTTCGATGCCAATGTGGTTGACGTCGGCTTCATTTCAGACGCCTTGGAAGCGGACGACGCCGCCGAGAAGTTGCGCGTCGCGGGATGCGATCTCATCGTGATGTTTCTGACCACGTACATGACGGCGACAATGGTCGTGCCCATCGCGTTGCGCACTGGCGCTGACATACTTTTCATCAATCTTCAACCAAGCGAGAAGATGGATCACGGGACGTTCGATACGGGCGCGTGGCTGGCGTACTGCGGCGCGTGCCCATTGCCAGAGATGGCCAACACGTTTGAACGATGCGGCCTCGCCTTTCGTTCGGTGTCTGGCTACCTGCACGACGAGCGTGCGTGGGCGCGCATCGAGAGTTGGGTCGAGGCCGCGTCCGTGAAGCGGGTATTGCAACACGGTCGCCACGGACTACTCGGCCACCTCTATCCGGGCATGTACGACGTATCGACGGACTTGACGTTGATTCCGGCACATTTTGGCGGCCACGTCGAGGTCCTGGAGATCGACGATCTACGAGTTCGTGTCGCTGAGGTTACGGACGATGAAGTTAGATTGGCCCTCGGAGAGGTGAAGGAAGCGTTCGAAATACTTGACTCCGTCGATCCCGTTGACCTTGATTGGTCCGTACGAGTGGCTATCGGTATGGACCGGCTGGTGGCGGACTTTCGTCTCGATTCGCTCGCTTACTACCATCGTGGCCTCGAAGGCGAGCAGCACGAACGAGTCGCTGCGGGCATGATCCTGGGGGCCTCGCTCTTGACAGCCGCGCACGTACCCGCGTGTGGTGAGTACGAGTTTCGCGCGTCGCTCGCAATGTTGATTCTTGACCGCCTCGGGGCGGGAGGTTCCTTCACTGAACTACAGGCACTCAATTTCGAAGATGGAGTCGTCGAAATGGGTCACGACGGACCGGCACACCTCGCTATCAGCGACCGCAAGCCAGTGTTGCGGGGACTAGGTGTGTTTCACGGTAAGCGAGGATGGGGCGTCTCAGTGGAGTTTGACGTAAAACACGGTCCGGTTACGTTGCTCGGTCTTACTCAGATGCGCGATAATTCGTTCCGCTTCGTCGCCTCTGAGGGTGAAGTGGTCTCGGGGCCGCTGCTGCAAATCGGTAACACCACTTCACGAGTTGATTTCGGTCGCGACCCCGGTGAGTGGTGTGACGCGTGGAGCGCAACCGCCGTGGCGCACCACTGGGCTCTGGGCGTAGGACACCGCATTAAGGACGTGCGTATCGTCGCTGAACTGCTGGGCGTCGAGCTCATCACCGTGTAGACGAGCAGTTCACGACACCACGTTGAATCTACAAACGAAACCTCGCCGCACTTTCGTGCGGCGAGGTTTCGTCAGGTTGGGGTACTGCGGTTACTACGGGGATTGAAGGGTTGTATTTAGAAGTTGAACTGACTGACGTTCGCCTTCGTAAAGACAAATGGTGGTCCGAGGATTACTGAGTTGTCGAAGGCGGGCTGACTGCCGCCGGCATCCGTTGTTCCGGCTGCAGGACCTGCAATCGTCCAACTGCCTTGCACGGTCGCCGTACCTGCGCTCACGGAGTTCGTCGGAACGATGACCTGGCCAGCGGTGTCAGTGATGATTGGCTTGGTACCGTCGAGTTCGAGTGCTGCGTACGCGGCAAGTTGACCCAACTCAATCGGGTTCCATAGTTCGAACTCAGGAACCGTACCGTCAAGCACATAGGGCTTCATTTGCGAAGGCAGACCAAGTCCCGTCAAGTGCAAGTGCTTCAAGAGTGACTTGTGCGTGTTGAGGTACTGGGCCGCAACCGACACGCCAACCGTTGTGGGCGAGATGATCCCGGCGAGCTTGGGGTACTTTGCGACGAGGCCCTTCATCACCGTGAGCGAGGTCGCTGGGTCGTCATTGCCATAGACCGTGGTGACCAGCTTCAACTTCGGGTACTTCGTCAACTCAATCTTCATGTACTTGATCCACGCGTTCTGGTTCGCTGCCGTCGAGGCCGCAGACAAGATCGCGATTTGACCGGTGGCCTTTGGAATCTCCTTAGCCAAGATGGTCACTTCGGACTCACCAATGGTCTCGGTATTCGCCTGATTAATGAAGATGTGGTTGGGACAGTCAAAGTCAGAGTCGAATCCAACTACCGTGATGCCTGCCGCTTCTGCCTGAGCTATCGAAGGACAAATGGCGTCTGGGTCGTCGGCGGCAATGATGATTGCGCTGGCGTGATCAGCTATGGCCGCCTGAATCGCCGGTATCTGAGAGGTAGGCGCATCAGTGGTGCCGCTGTCAACGACTGCGGTGTCACCAGCATTACCAATCACAGTTGCGGCACCGTCGTCGGCCTGCACTTCATACGGGTTGATGGTGTCCTTCGGAATAATGAAAATGGTCTGACCTGTAGGTGCCGTTACCCCATTGCTTGCCGCACTGGCAACACCCAAACTCCCCAACGCGAAGACTGACGTGGTCATCATTGCTGCCCCCACGATCATCGCGATTTTCTTTCTATTCAGTTTCATCTCTTGATGCCCCCCCTAGATGTTGGCCTATGTAATTTTCATCCGCAGACCACTTTGGTCCTCGGCTGTGAGCATGCTACGGCATCCAATGTCAACAAGTTGAGGCACTTCATTACAAAATCGTGACTGTTAGTGCGACAACGTTGTCTGTAAATTGGCGTCGGGCTGGGAACTTCGTTTATCAGTGGCACAAGTCGCAAAAACTGAGTGGTAATGAGAGACTGATTGACCTCGCGAAATTTTTTTCGCGACAACGTTGGCTCAGACTTTTCGAGACCATCAAATGATCAGGATCATCAAAACTCATTTCATTCAAAGGAAATGGGGCGACCTTCGATAGCGGGATTCACCCGTCGAACTTTCGTCGGCGATGCGGCGTCGTCTCCCGATTTTTGTCATCCAGTGTGCGAGAATTCCTCTCAACGTGAACGCACAGTTCGCAACAACGACAGTACGACAGGGGGCACGGTGTCACGACGTAAGAGCATGCGACACCTGTCCTTCTGTTGTTGTTATGACTCGAAAAAAAATTGAAAGTTGCCCTCTTCCTCACGTGCATCAACGACAGTCTTTATCCCGGCACTGGCAAGGCCGTCGTGAACGTTCTCGAATCACTCGGCCACGAAGTGGTGTTTCCCACGCAACAGACGTGTTGTGGTCAGATGCATCTCAACTCGGGTTACCGTCGTGAAGGACTTCATCTCGCACGACAGTTCCGAAGTGTCTTCGACGCCTACGACGTGATCGTCTCTCCGTCAGCCTCATGTGTAGGTACTGTGCGCGATACTTATGTCGGCGCGGCGCGAACGATTGGGGACTCAGTGCTGGCAATCGATCTCGAAGAGCTATCAGGTCGTGTCTTCGAATTCTCCGAATTTCTCACCGACGTTTTGAAAGTGACTGACGTCGGCGCTAGTTTCCCCCATCGGGTGGCGTACCATCCCACATGCCACTCACTGCGCGTTCTGGGAATTAAGGACGGACCGCGCGCACTGCTGAGTGGCGTCCGCAACCTTGAATATGTTGATCTTGCGGGTGCCGACCAATGCTGCGGTTTTGGCGGCACGTTTGCGCTGAAGAATGCGGCGACGTCGGTTGCCATTGGTGACGACAAGGTCAATAACGCTCTCGCATCAAACGCGGAGGTCCTCTGCGCGCTGGATAATTCTTGTCTCACTCACATCGGGGGCATTGCGTCGCGACGGACCACATCGCTGCGCGTCATGCACCTCGCCGACATCTTGGCCATGCACGAGTAAGAACGACGTGACCAAGACTTTCAGTTCAACTCTCTCGTTCGAGAAGCTTGCGCAAGCGGAGCTCGGTGATACCCAACTTCGGACCAACCTTGCGCGGGCCACGACTACCATCCGCGAGAAACGTCTACGCGTGGTGGGCGAATTGAGCGACTGGGAGGAACTTCGCACTGCGGGTGCTGCCATCAAGGACTATGTACTCGACCACCTCGACGAGCTCGCACTCCAGCTAGAAGAAAACGTCACTCGCCGTGGCGGCATCGTGCATTGGGCCCGCACGGGCGATGAGGCCAATAGCATCATCGTTGATCTCGTCAAGTCCGCGTCGGCGTCTTCGGTAGTCAAAGTGAAGTCGATGGTGACGCAGGAAATTGGACTCAACGCGGCGTTAGAGCGACACGGCATTGCGGCGTACGAAACCGATTTGGCCGAACTGATTGTACAGTTGGGTGACGACTTACCCTCGCACATATTGGTTCCAGCGATCCACAAGAATCGATCCGAGATCCGCGATATTTTCCTCAGGGAGATGGGCCGCACCGGCCTCGCGGCCCCATCGACGTTGAGCGATGACCCGCACGAGCTAGCGAGCGCTGCCAGAGCCCACCTCAGAGATCGGTTTTTAAATGCGACCGTTGGCATCTCGGGTGCGAATTTCTTAATCGCCGACTCGGGCGGACTCGTCATCGTTGAATCCGAAGGAAATGGCCGCATGTGTCTCACGTTGCCCGAAACGCTCATTTCGGTGGTTGGTGTCGAAAAGATTCTTCCTGACTGGCGGAGCCTCGGCGTCTTTATGCAACTGTTGCCCCGGTCATCGACAGGTGAGCGAATGAACCCGTACACTTCGATATTCACTGGAGTCACACCCGGTGACGGCCCGCAGCGATTTCACCTCGTGTTACTTGACAATGGCCGCACGTCCGCGTTGGCGGACCCCGACGGCCGAGAGGTACTGCGGTGTATTCGCTGCTCTGCGTGTCTCAACGTTTGTCCCGTGTATGAGCGCACCGGGGGCCACGCCTACGGAAACACGTATCCAGGTCCAATCGGTGCCGTGCTCGTGCCCCAACTGCGAAAGGGAAATCGATCGGCGCTCGAGAATTCACTGCCCTTCGCCTCAACGCTGTGTGGAGCGTGCTTCGAAGCGTGCCCAGTCAAGATCGACATCCCGAAAATCCTCGTCAAGCTCCGGTCCGATGTCGTGGATGAGAGTCGCGTGGCCCGCCCTCGCAATCCCGAACTCGTGGCCATGAAGGCGATTGGAACCGTGTTTTCCTCGCCCCGACAATTTCGGCGCCTCGTCAGTCTCGGTAGTTTCGCGTCACGAGTTACCCGTCGTACGAAAATTCGACGACTTCCGCCACCGCTTAATCGATGGACCAAGGGACGTGACGTTCCTATTCCACGGCCAGAGACTTTTCGCGCCTGGTACCTGAGGACTCATCCTGATGCAAACGATGCATCGACGGAGCGTCAAATAACCGCACGCCAATTGCGTGCCGAAGGAGTGCGTGAATCAAGAGACTTGGTCGCGGACGTGAACACCGCCCGAGAATCGATGTTGTCCGCCATGGCAATCGGGCATCACGACACGGCAATGACGGACCAGCGCGATGTAACAAACACATATAGACACGCTGGCACGCGAACCTCCGACGATCGAATAAATCAATTGGTGGAGCGTCTCATCGACTACCGTGCCGGCGTCGTAGTGTCAAGCATTGAGGAAGTCGGAAGTCATATTCAGCGACTCCTTAAAGATCGTGGAAGCCTAAGCGTGGTGGTGCCAGCGGACCTTCCGAGTTCTTGGATTTCTGACCTTGTGATCGTGCCGACCTTGGATGATCCACCACTCTCTACCATCGATCTGGACAAAATCGATGCAACCGTCTCTGGATGCGTCGTCGCAATATCCGAGACCGGCACGCTCGTGCTTGACGCGGGTGTACGCCAGGGCCGCAGGGCGTTGTCGCTGGTACCGGATCACCTGATTGTCGTCATCGACGAGAGACAGATCGTGGAACTTGTACCCGAGGGCGTCGCGCTCCTGGACGCTGAGTCACCGCAAACATGGATTTCCGGACCGTCAGCAACTTCTGACATCGAACTTGAAAGAATTGAGGGTGTTCACGGTCCCCGAGTTCTTGATGTGGTTATCGTGCTGGCTCAAGTGGGAGACAGTATTCGTTCTAACGTTTAGAGCCCGCTCGAATATGCTTTCAAATGAATGAAGCGTCGCACTTCGGTTAAGAAAATAATGCGGTCGGATACTGTGATGTGGAAGCGCCCATAAATGAGGACGCAGTACTGAATTCTTCACGTGGCGCGCGCGAGGATGGTTAACCATGATCTTTTACCTTCGACTTGCTCGCTTAAGTCAATTTGAAATCCTGCATGTTCAAGTTGTCCCAATAGCCGTTGTTCACTGCGATACACGAACCACCGCTGTTCGTCGTGGGCGTAGGGCACTTTTTCAAATCTGTCGCCATCGCCAAGCGCGGTAATCAGGGCGAGCGTGCCATGATCTCGTACGACGCGGCGGAATTCGCGGAGCACCCTCGGGGTGTCTACCTCGCCAACGTGCAACAGGGAAGCGACGTTCCAGATGGCGTCCAGTTGTCCACTGACCAGTGGCAATGCCCGTAGGTCACCCTGGATCAGTCGACCAGGTAGTCGCTCAGAAGCCACCGACAACATGCCCGATGAGAGATCAAGTCCGACGACGTTAAATCCTTGAGCGGCAAAACGGGCACCGTCGAATGCCGGCCCACAGCCCAGGTCTGCAATGACGCCCCCTGACGGCACCTTGCTGATGAAGGAACTCTCGAACGACGAGAACAGGTCCTCGCCGGGATGTCGCGGCCGGCTTTGGCGATGTGCGTACTGATCCGCAATTCGGTCGTAGGTGGCGCGATTGAGTGTTGTGTGATCTTCACTCACGGACGGCTCGTCGTTGCCTGGCATTCGACCATGATGGCACTGCTCGCACGCAACGACCCGAATTGTGCGAGTGGGCGACTTGACGGCGGCCGACCACGACGCTTCGCAGGTCGACGGATTGACGAGGGTCACTACGTGCACAAGACTCGGCGAATGTCTACGAACCTTTTTGTCCTTAATGGTGCGAGTAGTTCGGGAAAGTCTTCCCTTGCTCTCGCTCTGCAAGACCTCTGGCCGCGACCGTTGCTGGTGACCGGACTCGACACGTACATTGGCGGGTGGCCGGCAAAATTCACCAAGTTCATCGGTGAGGAAGGAACCCCTACAGAACAGACAGTGGGGTTGCGAGTGGTCCCGGGCAAGGGTCCGGCGCCTTCGTGGATTTTTGAATCTGGCGAGCAGTTCAATCAATTAATGCGACTAGTTCATCGCGCGTGGGTTTCGTACGGTGACGGCGGTATCGACCTCATTGTCGATCACGCGCTCTTTGATGAATCGATGCGCCTTGATGCTCTAGAGGTACTTTCAAATGCGTTCTGGGTGGGCGTGATGTGCGACATGGACGAGCTTGTGCGCCGAGAATCGCAGCGAGGTGACCGACCGACTGGCTTTGCGTCCGGTACGTCGGTGGTCGTACACGAAGGGATGAGGTACGACCTGGTCGTGGATTCCACGTCGACATCGAGCGAGCAGCTCGCCCAGCAGATCTTCGATGCCGCTACCGCGTCCAGGAAGTGACGTGAGCAGTTCAACGATGGGTACGTTTCGTGCCGTGACCGTCGACGCTCATGGAGTGCTGCTGCTGCCCGACCCGGACACCATCCGCAACGTGCTGAGCGCGTTCAACTGCGAACCCGATGACACGACGTGCGCCAACGCCCACTACCGGATGGTCCGATTGCTTGACCTCACGCACGATCCGGTGTGGGCCACGATGAATCGTTCGTACGCGGCAGCGCTGGGCGTGGCGTTAAAGGATCAAGTTGCCGCGGGCGATCTCTTGGCTCGTCAGGTCTACCTCGGCACGGCATGGGTTCCCGCGCCCGGTGCCGGCGAAGCCCTGGCCCAACTTGTGGCCTCCGGTTACGGTGTCGCCGTAGTGAGCAATACCGAACACGGTGAAATGGCCGAAGTGCTCGAACGTACGGGCCTGTGCAGCGTTGATGGCGAGAGCACTCATGTTGCGGCCGTGATTGACTCTTTTGTCCTGGGGATCGCCAAACCAGATCCTCGGGCTTTTGAGCTGGCGTTCGCGGCACTCAAAGAAAATGCAACGACGTGCATCCACATTGGTGACTCGTTGCACAGTGACGTCGTTGGTGCGCAAGGTGTTGGCATGATGGTCGTCCACGTGGACCCGATTGCGCTGTGCAACGACAGTGACCATCGCCATACGTCGTCCTTCGCCACGTTCGTCGAAGAACTGCTTGCCTAGGCGTCGAGGTTTCGTAGTGTGAGTCAGGCGGAGCCACATTCCTACACCGACGGCGTCGTGACCATCCGTCGTTTGCAAACGAGTGACCTGGAAATGGACCTCGAAGCGAAGGACGATGAGCAGATCACGTGGCTGTGGGAGCCGGGCCAGCGCGAAACCTGGGAAGCCATGACAGGCGATCAGCAACGCGCTCATGCCACTCGTCACCTGCAATCCGTTCACGATGGGTTTGGCCAGGGCCCAAAGTGGTGCTTCGCCGTCGACACGTTGGACGTGAAGTATGTGGCCTACGTCGGCTTTGACCTCGCCAACAACCACGTACCGCTCGGGGAAGCCAACATTGCGTACTCTTCGCATCCTTCGTATCGAGGTAAGGGTTACGTCAGTCGAGCGGTCCGGCTGCTCTTTCAATTTCTGGAAGAGAACACAAATGCCGAGCGAGCGCACATCCTCGTGAATGTTCGCAATGTCGCGTCACATCGCGTTGCAATCTCAGTGGGTGGAGTCGCGGTAGAAGATCTACCAAATGATCATGGCGGTGTCATGACTCGTTACATCGTTGAGTTGAGGAACGACGAGTCTTGACCAAGGTCAACTAGGAACTCAGTCCACCGTTCGAGTGCAGAAGTTGGCCGTTGATCCAGCCGCCTCGAGGCGAGCACAGAAACGAGACAAGATTCGCCGCGTCGTGCGACGTGCCAATCCTGTGCAGTGGAGTCTCGGCCAAGACGTGCGAACGAATTTCCTGGGACATCCACCCGGTGTCAGTAGGCCCCGGATTGATGACGTTGGCGGTGACTCCGAGATGCGCAAACTCCTGGGCTGCGGCCAACGTGATGCGGTCAAGAGCGCCCTTGCTGGCGCCGTAGGGAAGATTGTTGACAGTGTGATCACTCGTCATCGCGATGATCCGTCCGACGCCCGGTGCCATTACGTAGCGCAGGCCAAATTCTCGTATGAGTAACCACGTGGCGCGTGCGTTGACGGCGAAGTGGCGATCAAAACTCTCAATGGATGTACCGAGAATTCCCGAGTCAACTGACTCCGCGTGGCACATCACCAGCACTGAAATCGGACCGAGTTCTTTTTCGACCCGGTCAAAGAGGGCAGGTACTGACTCCGGTTGTTCGAGACTGGCTTCAACAACCACGCGTTGAGCACGAGACTCGGCGAACAGTGCGGTGGCCGTCTCCGCCACCTGGTGGTCCGCACCCCACGCCATCCGTGCGTCGTACGCAGCCCACGAACTGCAGCCCACGTCGAAACCGTCTTTCGCCAACTGTGCCGCGACTTCGAAACCGATGCCGACGCGGCGGCCGACACCCGTTACTAGGGCTACCGGTCGAGACTGAGTGTTATCGCGGGTATTCGTCACGCCAACAGTATTAATGATGGCGGAGATGAACTAAATCTGGCGAGAAAGGTCGTTGCGGTCGGAGTTCGCTAATTCCACTTTCGCAGAATTATGAATCCGTTGGGCCGTTCCACGACCAGTGCGGCATTGGGGTTCCCGGCGGCACGACCGAACCAATCGGAGAAACCGAATTGACCTCGCGTGTGGCGGTCACCATGAATTCGTGAAGTATTTGGCGGAACTCGAGGTCGTAGGACAGCCCGGCGTCTTCGACCGCCAGATCGAAACAGGTCACGAACCGGTCCGCCATGTCTTCGTCCGCGCCGGTCCCCGCGTGAATCAAGAGCATGGCCGAGTGGCCGCCGCACGACTCCGAAAAGAGTGGCGGCCCGCCAAAGACTTCACCGAGATAGCCCGCCAAACGTTCGAGGTGCTCGGGATGTCCAGGATGCGAAAACGGATGATTGAGCACCGGGTCTTCGAGGCAGCGAGTATTGAGCGCGGTTGCCAATGCGAGGAACGAGGGTGCGCCTCCGGCGAATTCGTAGACGGTCGGGCGTTCTTCGGTCATCGTGCCTACTTTCAGTCAGCGAAGCCATCATGTGCTCTGAGCAAAATCTATCCGACCGACAAATGTGCCGTCTCATAAAATCGACGTCCCACTCCGTTGACGGCGTGTCCACTGTTTGAAATGGTGAGTACGGTCGACTTCAATGAGAGACTGAACTCAGTGCGACATCTCAGTGACGCTCATGGTCGGTCGACCCGGCTGAATACGTTTTTTCCGTGGGCCCTTCTCGTGCTTGGCATGGTCGGGCTCATTGTCGCGGTCGCGGCCAACACGACGGATGCGAGACTCGCAGCCGATCAGGACTGGTCGCCATTTGTTTTGGTCACGGGGCTTTTGCTCATTGGCATGGTCGCAAACGACGACGGCTTATTTGCGGCCGCGGGCCACCATCTAGCGCGAATCTCGTCCAACGGGTTAGTCCTATTTATTGGCGCCGCCATCATGATTGGCTCAGTGACGGCCGTGCTCAATTTGGACACTTCGGTCGCCTTTCTCACCCCGGTGTTGATCTACACGGCCCGCAGTCGAGGCGGCGGTGAGGCGCCCTTGCTCTACGGATGCTTGCTGCTCTCCAACGCCGGTTCATTGTTCCTGCCGGGTTCGAACCTCACCAACCTGATCGTGTTGGGTCACGTGCGAATGAGTGGCGCGCACTTCTTCTCCATAATGTGGGCACCGGCACTGGCGGCGCTTATCGTCACCGCCATCGTCATCGCGCTGATAGAACACCGGGAGCTACGCCTCGAGACTCTCGAGACCACTACATCGCCACCAGCAGCATTGGGTCTGGGGCTGGTAGCAGTGATTGCCGCGGCCGTCTTGGTATTGGTCTTGCCGTCGCCAGCTCTGGCCGTTGCCGCGGTGGGCGTCATTGTTGTGGTCTGGCGCTTGGTCACTCGCGCGGAGAACTTGAGAAACGTGTTTGAGGTGGTCGGCGTACCCGTATTGGCCGGTCTGTTTGGCGTGGCCGTGGCCCTCGGTACCCTGGGACGTCTGTGGTCTGGCCCGGCGACCCTGCTCAGTCATTTGGACACGTGGTCGACCGCTGGCGTGGCGGCGCTGGTGTCAGTCGTGGTTAACAATTTGCCCGCGGCGTCACTGCTCGCGGCCCGAACCCCAGCTCACCCTTTTGCCTTGTTAATTGGGCTCAATCTTGGTCCGAATCTGCTCGTGAGCGGATCGTTGGCGTGGATCTTGTGGCTCAAAGCCGCGCGAATAGCCGGTGCTCGACCCTCGCTTGCCCGAGCGAGCCGCCTCGGCGTCGTGGCCGTCCCGCTCGCGATGGCCGCGGCGCTGGCAATTCTCTCCGCCAAGGGGATTAGTTAGCCAAAAAAGGGCAAATCGGTCTAAAAATAGGGCCGAGCCCCCCTCGCTTTTGAACCCAACACCCGGTAATTTCGGTAATGTAGTACCTGGTCATAGGGTATTTATGTCGCATTTTTGCCCGGTTTGCCGCCATTTTGAAGGGCTCTCCAACTAGGCTTGTTTCCGGCAGCACGACTGCTTCGGAGTCACCCTCCATGCTGTGGACCACGTGACCAAAACCAAACTGCGCCCTCAGGTGGGGCAATTATTCCCGCCGAGGTGTGTGCGGTACGCAAGCAACCCAGTCGAGAGACCGCGTGTCGCACCATGTGCCTGGACCAAGGGAGAGCTGTGCGAAGGATCATGTTCGCCTTGCTGGTATTAGTTTTGACCGCTATAGTGCCGCTGTCGTCGCCCGCGGGCGCCGCGGTGGTTGCCCGACCCCGGCTCCCGACCCACAAGATCGTCCTCGGGCCCCATCGTATAGTTGCCACCTCGCTTCGTCACGCCCTCGTGCGGGTGGCCTCCTCGGTGAGTCTCAACATCGATGAGCTGCGAAATAAGTGGCAGCACGTGGCCGTGTGCGAGGTATCGGGAAATTGGTCAATGGTTGGCCCCTCGTACTCCGGCATTGGATTCTCGAATGGCACCTGGTCCCAGTACGGAGGGCGCCGATTTGCCCCTGTTGCTGGAGACGCCTCGAGGGATCAACAGATCATTATTGGCATGAGAGTGGTTCACGGCCAGATACCTGATCAGCACGGCTGCTCACCCTACGGCTGGTAGCTGGCCTACTTCGCTGCGAGAAGCCACAGGACAAATATGAAGTATCCGCCAATGATGAGCGAGCCTGAAAGTCGGTTGAGCCCTCGTTGCGTGTACGCCAAGACAAGCACGAGCACGGTGAGCAACAAGTAACTCGTTGCGGTGAAGTTTCCCACGAATGTTGGAGCGGCCAACCCAATCAGGGCTCCAGGAATTAGGAGTCCACACACGACGTTGAGGTTGTTGCTCGACAGCGCGGTGCTGAGGGCAGCGGCACCGCGACCCTTTGAAGCTAAATGCACGGCAGCGACGGCATTGGGCAAGCTGGTCACGGCCGCGAGAATGAGTCCGCCAACAATCGCGTCGGCGATGTGGAAGTGATGACCAAGGTTCGACGCACTGCGCTCCATCGCGACACTTGAGACGACCACGATTATGAGCGCGACTCCGGCGGTGACGACGTCTACGGGACGTCCTCGCGACGGTCGAATCGCGTCTTCTAGACATAATTCTTCCTCATCAACTGCAGTGGTGAGCCACGATGCCCAGCGCTGCGGAATTCTCGCGCGCTTATCCACGCGCCCGTGGAACCCAAGGATTATCAGATAGCCGGCGAACACAAACGAGGCGAGAACGAGACTCGGTAGTACGGGAATAAGGCCCGTTGAGGCCGCGAGACAACACACCGCGATCCAAATGGCGACGACGCCGCCGAGGATGACGGCCCTTTGGCGTAGCGAGATCGAACCGGCAACCAGCGCGCCCAGACCTAGGAGTGCAGCCAAATTGAACACGTTGGAACCAATGATGACGCCGGTGCCGATGATGCGCTGATGCTGGGAAAGTGCCGAAATGGAGGACGTAATCTCAGGGGCATCCGCGGCGAGCGCCGCCAGAATTCCTAAGAGAGCTTCTGAAAGTCCAAGGCGTTCCCCAATTCGCTCAAGACGGGTGACCAGCAACCAACTCGTAGCGAGACTGATGAGCGCACCTGAGATGAATACAACGAGCGCGAGCGCCAAGGCAGTGTCCCCCTAATGATGACATCTTGCCGACCAGTCTTCCCGGCGCTCCACTAAGAATTGTAATCGAAACACAAAAGCTCACCCTTTCGGGTGAGCTTCTGTGACAGTTTGTCAACGACGGTGAACTACCTTTGCGCAACTAGCACGAAATTCCGCTACGGCAAAGTGCGGGGAAAGACGTTGCTCACGTTGACACCGAGATTAGGAACAGATTGACCGGTGGCGTAACGGTACAAAATGAGACGCAAAAACGCACCGGCCGCGCCCTGGTACGCACCAACAATCATGAGTGCGCCAAAGCCAACGATGACGACGGCAACACCCAACACCAATGAAGTATGGATGATTGCAATACCCACAAAGAGAACAATCAGCGCGATTATTGACGCCGGCAGGAAAATCGCGCCAAAACGCAAGGCGCTTCGAGTCACCGTGCCGAATGTCTCTTTCATGAGACGCGATGACCGCTTCACCGCATCAATTGGACCGAGCTCTTCGAAGGCGAGAATCGGTATGACGAAGAACACGGCGACCGCCCAGGAGAGCGCACCGAGAAATCCAATCACCTTGGAAAATATCCCCACTCGGCGCTCGACAGCGTTGATTACCAGTCCCACGACACTGGCAAACATTGCCCAGCGAATGATGACCGAACTCCTCGAGAACGCAAAGTGCGTAGCCTCGCCAATGCCAATGATCCGACCCTCAATCTGCTCTTTGGCGGCGTAGGTCAACGCCACGTTAAAGAAGATCGTCGCGAAACTGCCGACTGCCGCGGCGAAGGCCACTACGAGGTATTGGCGAATGTTCCACGGCCCGTGAAT
>Ga0182015_10001268_pt1 | contig 33839 bp, 27 predicted proteins | sample 712P3MmetaG_FD_120478 | JGI IMG/M metagenome (GOLD analysis project Ga0182015, IMG submission 120478) | Permafrost microbial communities from Stordalen Mire, Sweden - 712P3M metaG | ecosystem: Environmental > Terrestrial > Soil > Wetlands > Permafrost | place: Sweden: Stordalen | collected...
CCGATCTTTCTGCGCTGGCTTGATACGGGAATGATTGACGTACCGATGGGCCTCTTCTTTTTCGTTCTGGCGGCGAGTGCGGCGATGGCATACGTCTCTGATTGGCCGGGCTGGAGGCTGCATTTCGTCTTCTGCGCAGCGTTCTTCGTCGGGTTGAAGCCGTCGTACATCGTGTTCTTGCCGGTCTTCATGGGACTCGCATTTCTTCTCGCCCGCCGGTTTGGCTCGCAACGCCGCGTCATTAGCGGAATGGTTCTCCTGGTCGTCGTCTTGAGCGCGCCCTGGTACGTGAAGAGCTTCGTGCAAGGGGGAGACCCGATTGCGCCGGCGCTCAATCTGGCCTTTCGCGGTGTCGACAGCAAATGGAGCAAGCGGGACATGGCGGCACTGCTGCCGGCGTTCCAAGGCCAGCAGAGCCCCGCCATTCGCTTACGTCTGCCGCTCGACATCGTCGAAGGCACGGAGAAAGATGCCAATCCCGAGAACGGAGCTACCGGGCTTCTCCTGTTCGTGGCGCTTCCGGGCTTCCTGTGCGCGTACTTCATGCTCCGCCGGTACCCGCTGGCGTCGAGCGGCAGCCGAAGCTCCGCATTCTTGCTCGCCGGGCTGCTGGTCTACGCGATCTCCTACTGGCTGCAGACGTCGTACATCGCAAGATATAGCTTGCTCTTCTCTCCAGTGCTCGCGGCGTTCGTACCGACGATCATCCTCATTTGGTGCGCACGACGAAGGCTTCCGATGGCTCTCGGCATGGGGATTATCCTCGTTGCGGCAGTGCCGGCCTCCGCCAATGCTTTGTCCTACATTCAACGTTACTGGCAGACCAATTACGTCATGCTCGCAGACATCTACACAGACCGCCCGAGTTACCTGGCATCGCACGTCGACGGATACTCAGAGGAGGAGTTCGTTAGTCGAATCCTTTTGCGAAATGCGAAAAGTTCACGCCGCGTCTACGTCGTGAACGCCGAGTCCCTCGATTACTTCTTCGCGCGCAACGGGATAACGGCAATCGGTGATTGGTTCGGCCCGGAGCGCTATGGGGATCTCGACCTGGCCATCGATCGCGGCGACGCGGTGCGACATCTGCGCGCCTTCAACGTCGACGCCGTTCTCGTTCCGGCTACCGCGCCCGCGGTACCGCTCGAGAAGCAGCGGCAACTGTTCGAGCAGTTGCGGGAGGCAGGGTTTACCGGGAGGATCCTGCCCAGCAGCGTATATCACGTGTTCTTTGCGCCGGGTATCTCGCTCCGATGATGGAAAGGCCGACCTTGCTGCAAGCTGGTGCAATCCTGTTCGCCGCTTTGGCCGCACTTGCCGCGATAGCCTATCCTCTGGTTGGAGTTGCGCTTGGCACGATCGGTTTTCTCTACCTCGCGAACTGCCAGCGAATCGCAGCCAGGGAGCAGGCGGCGTCCGGAGTCCGCAGCGATGGGTAGGTTGGCCCGCGCGCTCGCATTCTTCGGTTGCGTCGCAATGCTGGCCGGCTGCTACAACGGGAAAGGGACCGATTCCGGTTATGCGACCTCCCCGCCCACGGCGCCGGGTAGGAACGGGCCGGCCGTACTCCCCTCGACGAGCGTCGCCGGTGCTTCGCGTTTTGGAGCTGTGCGGTTCTCGTTTACCGATCACTACGCACAAGGTGCGATCAACTCGGAGGCCGCTGCTGCGACTCCCAACCATCGCGGCGTCCTGGTCATGTCGCCCGTCGTCGACGGGGTTCCGACCAGCGCGCTGACCGTTCTCGCGTCGTATCGGTACTCGTACCGCCTGGTCGTACCTCCGAGCAGCATCCTTGAATTCGATGCGGGCAAGCCGTACAGCATCGGAACGTCAACGACGGGATTTGTCGACATTGACGCCGGGGGCAAGCGGGAGCGCCTGTTCCAAGCGGACCTCCCGCCCGCCAATGCGGACGGCACCCAGTGGTACAAGTACTCGAAGCCGCTGGGCCGCTACGCCGGGAAGAACGTCGTCATCACCTTCGGGGCGGACGCTACGAACGGCGATGCAACCGCGGCGTGGGTCGAGTTTGTCAAGGCCGGCCTCTACGCAAAACGAACGGGCCGCAGCGGGAACAGCTAGCGCCAAACGATGGGGCACGCGCCGACCGCAGTTTCGACCTTGCCGCAGGGAACGGAGGCACCGGCCTCCCGGAGTCCCTCTCGGCCGCTGATCGTTGCGGTTATCCCGACCTATCGCGCAGCGAAGACGATCCGCAGGGTTGTCGATCGCGCGCTTAGCGTCGTCGATGCCGTCGTCGTCGTCGATGATTGCTGTCCCGAACACTCCAGCGCACTCTTAGAAGCCAATCCGCGGATCCAGATCATCATCCACGACCGGAATCGTGGCGTCGGCGGCGCCATGAAGACCGGTATCAAGCAGGCGCTGGCGCAGGGTGCCGATTACATCGTAAAAATCGACGCGGACGACCAGATGGACACGAGGTTCGTCCCGCAGATGATCGACATTTTGGAGCAGTGCGCGGAGGTTGACCTGATCAAAGGAAACCGCTTTGCCGACCCGGCGACCCTGAGAACGATGCCGGTCGCGCGGCTGCTGGGCAACGCCGGGCTGACGCTGATGATCAAGTTCAGCAGCGGCTACTGGACGATCGTGGATCCGACAAACGGTTTCATAGCGCTGCGGGCCGAGACGATCCGCGATATCGATCTCAGCGTTCTGGCCGATCGATACTTCTTCGAAGCGGACCTTCTGTGCATGTTCGGCCTTCGGCGGCGGGTCATCGCCGAGCTCGAGATGCCCGCAATCTATCACGGAGAGAGCAGCAGCTCGTTATCGATTCCGCGCGTGCTGTTCTCGTTTCCACCCAAGCTCTTCGCGCGTTTCCTACGCCGCCTGCTGATCAACTATCTCGTGGTCGAAGTAAACGTTGGTTCCCTGTGCGGATTGATCGGACTGCCGCTCCTGGTGTTCGCGATGATTTTCGGTGCCGAGGAGTGGGCGGTCTCCGTATCCTCTGGGATAACGCGACCGACGGGGACGATCATTCTGGCTCTGCTGCTCTTCATGATCGGGTTCCAGCTCTCGTTACAGGCCCTGCTCTACGACGTTCAATTCTCGACGCGGACGCTCAAGTTCAGGGGTAGTCACGATCGCGGCGTTCGCGAAGAGAGCCCGCTCGCCGCCGAACTCGATCAACCCCCTACGTGAGGCCGGCACCGCCGGAGGAGCGAGCCGGGACGTTCCCGTCGAACACCTAACGCGCCAAATGCACCCACGAACCATCGGCGCTCGCGTGGCGGGCCACGCAAAGCGGAAGCCGCACGAAATCTTCTGCACGTTCCTGTCGTCGCAGACGGCCGAAGACATTACCTTTGGGGATCTCTTCGAGCGAGCCACGGCGTATGCTCGCCTCTATCAAGCTCGCGGTGTCCGTCAAGGCGATATCGTCATCATTATCTTGCGCCACACGCCGCATCTGTACTACAGCTTTCTTGGAGCGCTGCTCGCTGGAGCCATACCATCCTTCATGCCGTTCCCTTCGGCCAAGCAGCGGTCCGACATCTACTGGCACGATCACGAGAGTCTGTTCGAACGACTGCGCCCACGCCTCGTCGTGACGTACGAAGAGAACCGCGTCGCCGCGCATGCGTACATCGACAATTTCTCGGTCGAAACGCTGGTTCCGAGCGCTTCTCCCTGCCAACCGAGCGCCGATGCCGCGCCGGCGAACCTCTCCGGACTCGCCGCGTCAGCGGACGACGTCGCTTGCCTCCAACACAGTTCGGGCACGACCGGCCTGAAAAAGGGCGTCATGTTGACGCATCGGGCGATCCTGGATCATACCGAGGCGTACTCGAAGCGTCTCTCATTCACCAGTGATGATTGCATCGTGTCTTGGCTGCCGCTGTACCACGACATGGGATTTATCGCTTGCTTCATGACATCGGTGATCGAGGGCACGCGTCTGATCGCGCTGGACCCTTTCGAGTGGGTCATGCGGCCGCAGCTTCTGCTGGAAGCGATTCAGCGTTATCGGCCGTCACTTTGCTGGTTGCCGAATTTCGCGTTTAGTCACATCGTCAACGCCACCCAACCCGGTGCGACGTTCGATCTCAGCTCGATGCGGGCTTTCGTAAACTGCTCGGAGCCCTGTAAGCCCGGCACCTTCGAGCGATTCTTGAAGCGGTTTGAGGGCGGTGGGATCACGCGCACCAACCTCCACATCTGCTACGCGCTGGCGGAGAACGTCTTCGCGGCTACACAAACGACTCTGGACGAAGCAGCCACGGTGATCCGTGTTGATGCGAAGGCATTTTCGGCTGGAACAATCTTACCGGCAGGCGCGGACAAACCGACGCAAGACCTGCTCTCTTGCGGCCTCCCGCTCGACGGAGTATCGATCACGGTGAGAGGCGAAGATGGGACGCTGCTGCCGCCCGACATCATTGGGGAGATCTTCGTAGCGAGTACGTTTCTTTTTTCCGGTTACTATCTTCAGCAAGATCTCACCGACACGAAACTCCATGACGGCTGGTACCAAACGGGAGATCTTGGATTCATGCATGACGGTGAGTTGTTCGTCACAGGACGCGTGGACGACATGCTCATCGTGAATGGGCGTAACTACTATGCGCACGAGATCGAGTACCTTGTCAGCGAGGTTCCCGGTGTGCTCGCCGGCCGCAGCGTCGCGATCGGCGTCGACGATCAGCAACACGATGCGACGGTTGTTGTCGTCCTGGTAGAGTGCACCGAACCCATTGGTCAGCCCGACGATTTGGCGCGTTTCATTCGTCGACGCGTCCTCGAGCGTCTCGGCCTCGCGATCCATTCCATCGTACCGCTGCGCAGCGGTCAGCTCGTGAAAACCACGAGCGGTAAGATCAGCCGAATTAAGAACAAGCAGTTGTACATTCAAGGGACTCTGACGTCCTTAGGAGACGTTTCGGCGACCTCATGAGCCTCGCAGAAGACGATATCCTCCGTCGTGTTTCAGCCGTCATGCGTACGACGTTCGGGCTACCCGCCGGCTACGTGGCTAGCGCGGAAACGACAAGCGCGGACATCGACGGTTGGGACTCGCTCTCGCATTCGATACTGATCCTGGGCATCGAGGAGCAGTTTGGGGTTGAGTTGCCGATGGACAGGGCGTTCGAGCTTCACGACGTCGGCGAATTAATGGAGCTTATTCAGGAGGCCGGTGGTGGAAACGGCGCCGACTGACTCGCCGAGGGGCGAAAAGCCGACGCTACTGGTTTACGGGAATTGTCAAGCCGGCGCCGTGAGCGCGATTCTTGGAGCGGACCGCGCTCTCGCAGCCGCGTACGCCATCCATTACCTCCCCAGCTTCGACGACCGCGTCTCCGGCTCGCGCAATGTCGCGCCGGAAGTCATTGCCCGCACGGCGTTGCTGCTGGAGCAGTTCGATGCCAATCCATTTCCGTACCGAAACCAGCTACCATTGCATTGCGCGAACATCGTGTTCCCGTCGGTCGACCTCAACCTTCTGTGGCCGCTGAGATTCGCAAATCCGTACAACGACCAGCCGACCGAGGCGACTCCGTGGGGGCATTATCCTGAGGGCGACCGTGTCATCATCGACTGTGTTCAGCGCGGTCTGTCTGCCGATGAGACCATCGTTTATTACCGGACCCATGCCCACGAGCACCTACCCAATCTTAGCCGGTATGCCGAGATGGAAAAGACGCGCTTGCGAACCCGAGAGACAAGGTGCGACATCACGATGAGTGATTTCATTTTCAGCAGCTTGTCGAGTGATCGTCTTTTTTGGTCGGCAAACCATCCAACGACGGTGTCGCTGCGAGAACTTTGCGAGCGCTTGTTGGCTGCGGCGGCGCCTGCCGTTCCGGAGTCGCGACTCGTCGATATCGACCGCAGCCTGACCATGTTCGCTCCGGAAGGCCCGTTGGGTTTTTTGAGCGTGCCCATTCATCCGCTCATCGTCGAGCACTTTGACTTGCGTTGGTACGGCTCGGGCGAGGGCAGAGACTACGGCCTCAGAGTCGAGCCGGCTTCCTATGATGAGTACTTCCACGGCATGGCATCAATTGCGATCCAAAGGCGCGCCTCGCTGGAAGCTCTCCGCACCGCGACGTGATCCATCCCCGAAGCGCGCCGCGCACGGGACGCTACCCGCCTTTACGGACCACATGCACCCACGAGTTCGAACCAAGGATTCCGAGTTTTCTCGACCAGAATCGATACGTCGTCATCGAGCAGCCCAATGCTTCGAAACGGCGTTCGAGATCGGCGATTGAGAAGATGCGGTAGGCCAGAATGCCTTCCGGCCGGCAGGGATCCGCATGATAGACCGGCGGCACGTGGAACACGACCGTTCCATTCACGTCCAGCTCAGCCAGGATCGTGTCGGCCTCGCCTAACGGATCGAGCGGGACCGTGAATATGTACGAGCCTGCAGGGCGCAAGATGCGCACGATCTCAGCCTCCGCTCGCTGCGCGTCAGGAATGTGTTCGAGCACCTCCGAGGTTACCACGACGTCGAAATAATCGGAGGGGAACGAGGTCGCGACGAGATCCTCGTGGCGCACTCCGTCCACGAATTCGCCGGATCGATGCTCCGCGCCGAAGTACCCGGAGAACGCAAGATTTGAATCCGTAAGAAACTTCCTGAGATAGATGAAAAGGGCCGTGCTGCAGTCCGCGATATAGATTCGCAACCTCGCTGCCCGAACGTACTCAGCGATGGCGAGCAATGAAGAATTGGGGGTTCCGAGGAGGGCAAGTGATAGTGCGCACACGACCGCCCGTTGCCGAGTTATCGAGCCCGAGTCACGCGCACGCACGTCCTCGCGGAAGTTTGTCGTTTGAATGGTAAATTCCGTCGGGCGACCGCCGACGTTGTCATAGCCCTTCATCGTGCCGCGCGAGAGCGCTTCATTGCAAACGAGCTGGTCGAGTTCAAGATCGAAACTTGACTCGCCCTTTCGGTCGAATGCTTCGACGAAAAGCATAGGCTAGAAATCTCCCGAAAAGCTTCGAAGATTCTGCTTCGACCCCACTCCGATGAAGGTCGCCGCGAGGAACGTCGCATGTCCGAAGAACAACAGCCAAACGACTGCGCTGAGTGAGGGATGCCAGAGCGATATGGTGATTACCTCCGCCACGCCCACGGCCGCCGCCGGCCAGACGAATGCGTAGCGGTGAAGGCCGATCTGGTATGCGGCAACGACGTTCGCGAGCCCCAAGGCGCTCGCAGCCGCGACGTAGGTGAAGACGAGCGGCCCCGCTTCCCGGAACGCGTTGCCGGCGAAAAGCGCGACGAGCCCTGACGGAGCAATGGCGGCAATGAGCGCCGCCGGGGCGATAATCGCTACGCTCACGGCAAGGGCTGTGACGAGGAGCGGCAAACCCGCCGCTCCTCTCGTCGTCAGCGCTGTTGCCTTCGGCATGATGAGGGTCGGGATGAAGGCGAGCAAACTGAGCATCGCGCGCCCGAGCAGCGCGGCGGCAGCATAGAGACCGGCCGCGTTCGCTTCGAAGAAATGCCGGACCAGCGCCACGTCGTATTGTGCGCAGAGCACGGTCAACACGAGTTGGGCTATACCCACGCGCGACGCGATTTCCGCCACGGAGCGTGAGTTGATGCGGAACGGTCTTCCGCCTGGACCGAGCGAGCCGCGCAGTGCCCACAGGCTGTAACCGACACATGCGATCTCACCAATCGCGAATCCCACCAGCGCACCGACCACCCCGTGCTGGATCGCGAGCGGGATCCCGATCCCAAAACGCACGCTGCCTTCAATGAGATACGAGAGGGACATCTCGCCGAACCGATGGGAACCCTGAAAAATACCGCGCTGAATGGTGGCGAACGCGAAGGCGGCGAGGGTCACGGCGCTCACAACGATCGGCTGGGTCGACGCCAGATGAAAAAAGGCCGCCAGTGGTTCGCGCAGGACTACGACGACCGACACCGCGAGCACAGCCAGTACGCTTGCCCACCCGACCGTCATCCGAGTGAGCGACCGCAGGGCTGAGCGATTCGCCGTCGCATCGAATTCCGCGGCCAGACGTGCAACGACGATCTGGGCGACGCCTGCGGGAGCAGCAACCGCGAAAACGGCTGCATTCAGCGAAATCAGCTCTCCGTACGGTTCGACCCCCATGACCCGGCCCGCGAGCATGTAGTACAAGTAGTTGAACAAGCTGGCAATGATGATGCCGGCGAAAACGATCGTGCCGTGATAGACCAGATCGTTCTCGCGTAGACGCGAAATCATGAGGCCACGGCCGAAGCCTGCGGCAAAGTCAGTCTGGTTTCCGCCGCGCGCGCAAGGCAGTCATGAACCGTCGCGCGGGCATCGTCATCCGCCATGAGCGGGAACCCATGATATCCGCAAGATGAGCTTCAGCTGCGGCCGCGCGCTCGTTCGCGTCCTGCCAGTTATAGGTCTCGAGCTTCAACTGGGCGATCGTCTGTTCGCACGCGCGCCGCGAGCTCTCTGCCTCAGCCAACTTTTCACGAGCTTCCTCGAGGTCGCGCGAGTGCTCGATCAACGTGCCGGCGGTCGAATCGAGCTGCGTCTGAAGACGCAGGGCTTCCTGACGCGCGATCATCAATTCAAAATCAAGCTTTCCGCGCTCCCCGAGAAGCTCGGCTTCCCTTGCGCGGAGCTCGGCTTCGTGACGTCGTTGCAAATCGGCCGTTGCATCCCGCATCGAATCGCATTCCAAGCGCAGGCCGGCAAGTACCCGCTCGAGGCGCTGACGTTCGGCGCCGGCAACGCGCAGTTCTTCGCGCGCGCGCTCCTCTGACGCGGAGAGTTCTTCGACGCGATAGATCAGCTCCGCGCTGCGATGACGTCCCGCCTCTAGGAGCGCCTCCAGCCCGCCCGCGTGCTCTTCGAGACGTCGGGTTTGATTGCTGTATTCCGCAACTTCCCTTTCGCGCTCATCTAACTGAGCTACCAAAGCCGGTGTCGCGTTCGAGCTTTCGGAAGCAGGGCTCAGCGCGCCGGCGAGTCCACCCGACCGAATGTCGTCCAGCAGTTCGTCTCGCGGATCAAGATACACGCTGCAGAGGTCGGGCACGCTATCTGTCTCGCTCCGCCCGCAGATCGCGATGAAGTACTGGGGCTCCGGCAGTGCACTCATCGCCGATTCCGTGGTCGTGGACGGGCCGAGCCATCGCGTCTCATTCGCGGCCCCGCGCAGCGGGTGGACTGCGGAGGCAGCGAAGATGCGCTGACCAAAGACCTTTACCGTGGGAAAGAAGGAGCGCAGCAGGTCGCGGAACTCGTGAAAATAGAGTTCGCGCACATGGTATGGGTTTTGCACCGAGCCTGCGTCACTGTATACGAGCTTATTGGGTGAGGAAATCACGAGCCGGCCGGTCGGCTTGAGGACGCGCCGAACTTCCTTCAGCATCCGCTCCTGCTCGGCTAAATGTTCGATCGTCTCAAAACTCACAACCAGATCGAACGCTGCATCGGCGGCCGGGATTTCGGTACAGTCTCCCAACCGAAAGTCGACGTTCATCGCGGTGTACCGGGCGGCGGCATGCTGGATGGTCTCACCGTCATTATCAACACCGACTGCGGATTTTGCCACCAGCGACAGCGCGGCCGTGCCGTAGCCCTCGCCGCAAGCGATGTCGAGAACGTCGCCCCCACGTGCCAATTCGAGCGTCATCGCGTAGCGATGGAAGTGCTCGTAGTAGATTTGACCGCGCAGTTCCGGCACGTATCGCTCGCCGGTAAAGGACAGATTCATGAAACGCTCCCGGGACCAGTAGCTACGGGCCGGCCGGCACGAGCGCCGCGCGCGTTCGCCGGACCTGTTCGACGATCTCGAGGGCATCGGCGACGACCCGCCTGCTGCTAAAAGTCTCCAGTGGTTTGGAGGATCGCGCTGAAACGCCGTTCCAGAGTCCGGCGTCCGTATATAAGGCGACGATCGCCGCTGCGAAATCCTCGGCACTCTCGGCGATCAGTGCATCGGAGCCGTCGGTGAGACGGAAGCCATCTGCGGCCAGGGGCGTCGTCACCAGCGGTACGCGATAGGAGAGCGCGTGGCCAATCTTGCCCTTCACACCTGCACCGTATCGTATTGGGGCGACGAAAACCCTCGCGTTCAGAAAATAGGGCTCCACATCGCGCACGTAGCCGGGGACGGAAACGCGACGGCCGGCGAGCGCGAGAACGTCAGCGGGCGGGTTTGCCCCGAGCAGCGTGACATGCACGTCGCCGGCACGTTCCCACACCATCGGCATGATTTCGGACACCAGCCACTTCACCGCGTCGACGTTCGGGGTGTGGTTGTAGCCGCCGATGAACAGCAGGCCCTGCGTCGATTCGAAAGGCGGATGGGTCTCCAAGAGGACGTCATGGATCGTCGGGACGATCGCTACCGGCCCGATTCCGGCCTCCCGAAACACCGTGGCCTCGGATTCGGTGACGACGATCGTCGCGTCCGACGCGCGCCCGCAGGTCAGCTCCAGCTCCTCGACGCGACGCCATTCGGCGTCGTCACGCCCTTCGAGTTCAGCCTGTCGACGCAAGCGCAAGTGATGAAGGTCGATCGTATCGTAGAGAATCGGGAGGTTGCTGTGGCCGCGGATGACCGGCAGGTATTTTCGGCACAGTTCCGGGCGGCAGATCCAGACGGCGTCGACGGTGGGGAGCGCGTCAAGCAGCAACTCCTTCCAGCGCCGCGGGTCACCGTCCGAATGGTAGAGCAGTTCGACGCCTTCCGCCTCCAGTTCGCCACTGTACGGCTCAAGTGCCGCGATGTTGTCGGGCAGAAACACGACCCGTTCACCGGAGGCGACGAATCCGTCGACGAGCTCGCGCAGACGCTTTGAGCCGGCTTCCCGGTCGTACATCGGGACGTAGGAGTCGATCACGAGGATGCCGCCGCGGTGTCCGCCGCGTGCGCGAGCAGCAGCGCGAACGTCGGCGGGGTTCGGTGCTGAATGCTGCGCGGTCAGCACGGGCTCCCACTTTGAGAAGAACTTCGCCCGGTTGACGATTTGGAATCGCTTCATCCCCGAACCGAGATCGGTTCCCGACGACAAGCCCTCGTAGTGGGTCACCACCGACCGCGGTTCGTAGACGACCCGATGACCGCGCGCGCGGGCTTGAAAACAAAGGTCCGCATCTTCATAATACGCCGGCGAGAAACGCCGATCGAAGCCCCCGAGCTCGCGGAAGAGCTCGGCGCGGACGAGCAGCGACGCCCCTGAAACGTAGTCGACGTCGCGCACGAAGTTGTACTCGGGCCTGGCGGGAGAATCGAGCCGGCCATAGTTCCAGCCGGCGGCATCAGACCAGATGATGCCGCCGGCCTCCTGGAGCCGGCCGTCCGGGTAGACGAGTTTTGAGCCGACGATTCCGATGCCGGCGTCACTTTCGGCTCGTTGCACGAGAGCTCGCAGCGATCCCGCGACGACCTCGGTGTCGTTGTTCAAGAACCAGAGGTATTCGCCGCGCGCGAGCATAGCGCCGCGATTGCATGACCCGACGAAACCGGCATTCGTACCATTTCGCACGATCTCGATCTTCCGCAGCGTCGCAAGTTGAGCGAGGGTGTCGTCGGTCGACGCATCGTCGACGACGATCGCCTGTAGAGTGATCTCCGGATCGCAATGGACTAACGATTCGAGGCAGCGTCTGGTCACGGGCCAACTATTGAAAACCGGGATGATCACGGAGACGAGCGGATGCTCGGTGTCAAAGCGGCGGCCGACGAGGCGCGCAAGCGCCGCTGCGCCGAGGTCCCCGGCAGCGGGCCCGGCACCGTTCGTCTTCGCGGACTGGGCCGAGGGCTCGGTCACAAGCATCGTCTTCGGGGCCTCGGGTCTAACGGCCCGTTACAGTGCGACGTCCCCTTCGGGCACTTCTTCGATCACGGAGTCCTCGACAACGAGAACATTTTCCCACGATACGGCCGTGCGACGGTATTCGCCGTTGGCCGAAATCCGCCAACGATGGCCGTTGCGTACGAGGAAAATAGCGAGCTCATTGTCGGTTCCCGACGTCCCGCGCACCAAGACCGGATCCGGCGTGGACGCCGCAAGCGCGATGAGATCCTCGCCCTTGCGAATAGTGGCTGACGTCGCCACCGTGCTGAGGTATCGCTGAACCGCAATATCGGGTTCGCCGTCGAAGCGCACCTTGCCGCCGTCAATCCAGATGATTCGCTGACACGTACGCGCTACGTACGACAGATCGTGCGAGACGAGGATGATGGTCGAATGGGCATCCCAGAACCGCTCGATCCGTGCGTCGCACTTCCTCCGGAAGCGCTCGTCGCCGACGGCCAGCACTTCGTCAAGGAGAAGGATGTCCGGCCGGAACTCGGTCGCGACGGCGAACCCGAGCCGGGCACTCATCCCTGACGAAAGCGTCTTCGTCGGTTGTTCCCGAATATCGGCGAGTTCTGCGAAGTCGAGGATCGCCTCGACGTGCCTGCGCACCAGGGCCTCGTCATGTCCAAGCAAGACACCGTAATAGATGATGTTGTCGACCAGCGTCAGGTCCGGATCGAAGCCGACACCGATCTCGATCAGCGGCGAAAGCGACCCCGACACGGACACGGTTCCGCGGGTGGGAAGCAACACGCCCGCGATCAGCTTGAGCAGCGTCGACTTGCCGCTTCCGTTCGGGCCGATGATGCCGACTTTCTCCCCGTGGGCGATGGACAAACTCACCCCGTCGATGACGGTATGGCGCCGGACGCCTACCCGGCCGATGCGCCAAATGTTCAATAACGTGCGTTTCAGATCGTAATAGAGCTCCTCTTGCGTGCGTCGAGTAAGTGAGACGCCCGAAAATTCGATCGCTGAGGACATCAGAGAAGGTCCATGAACTGCCGCCGTGCGAGGCGGAACAGCCCAACGCCGAGACCGAACGCAACCAGCGCCGTTCCAAACGCAAGACCGATGTCGGCAAAATGAATTGGGCCGCGCTGAAGCGCCAGCTCGCGCAGCGCACTAATCTGCTGACTTATCGGATTGATACGAAACCACACCCGAATTCGTTCGGGCGCGACTTGCGCAGGGTAGAATAATGGGCTGGTCATCCAGAGCATGAAACCGGCGACACCCCAAAGATACGAAACGTCCCGGAAGAAGACGTAGAGCGCCGACAGAGCGAGCGAAAAGCCGGCTGTCAAGAGCACGAGTCCCATCAACGCCACGGGAATGAGCGCGACACGTAGCGGGTCGTGCGTGACCGCGATCCCAATGATGAACACGGCGGGAAATGTCGTGCACAGCTGCTGGACCAGATCTGCCGCCACGGAGGAGAGTGGAAAAGCAGCCGGCGGAAGCGCGATCTTGTTCAGCAGAGCCCCGTTCGTAACGATCGTCGGCAACGCTTCGGCGGTCGCATTCAAGAAGAACGTGACGACGGTCAGCCCGACGAACGCCGACAGGAGATAGCGCAGGATCGATCCGTCATAATATCGCGAGAATGCCGTCCCGAAGACGACGGTATACATCGCGGTCATCAGCAGCGGATTCGTGAAGGACCAGAGGACGCCCAAGACGCTGCCGCGGTAGCGGATCTTGATCGAGCGCATGGCGGCGACGCGCACGAAACTCATCAGTCGCCGGATGTCGGCAGGCCGGCTGGTCGTGAACGCCGGCGCGGGAGGAGTCATCGGCGCCCTCCCGGCTTCAAAAGTGGGACGCAAACGCACCGTCGCCTTTCACCATCCTTGCGCTACGGCACACAGGCCAGAGGGCCTTCCGTTAGAGACGCAGGCCGAAATCTTCGGCATCGGTCGTCAGATTGGGATTGTAATACGGATCGCGCGTCGCCCAGCGCGGCCAGCGGCTTCGAATCGTGCCTGCTTCCTCCATCGCACGAGCTACTTTGGCGGGTGTATCGTCTTCGCCGCGAGACTTTGACTCATAATGGTACAACCGCGCACGCGGCACGAAAACGTTCCGATACCCCGCCCGATGGAGTTTGAGACAGAAGTCGATATCGTTGAACGAAACGGCCATGCCTTCGTCGAGACCGCCGACCTCTTCGTAGACGCTCTTGGCCACCATCAGACAGGCTCCGGTCACCGCCAGATAGTTGGTATCGAGCTGCAGCGCTCCGTGGTAGCCGAGCGCGTCGCCGGGCAGAAAGCGATGCACGTGCCCCGCCAGGCCCAGGATTCCGAGCACGACACCGGCATGCTGTACCGTGCCGTCACCGTAGAGGAGCAGCGCGCCGACCGCGCCGATGCGTTCGCGGCGCGCCTGTCCGAGCATCGCTTCCATCCACTCCGGCGCGATGACCTCCGTGTCGTTGTTCAGCAGCAGGACGTACGGTGCATCGGTCGCGCGCACGGCGGTGTTGTTGAGTCGCGAGTAATTGAAGGGCGACGGGTCGCGAATCACGCGGAAGCGCGACGGCTCGCGACCCTGCCAGTAGGCCAGAAGGTCGCGCGTCTCCGACTCGCGGCTGCCGTTGTCGACGACGATCATCTCGAAGGCGCCGTACGTGGTGCGTTCGAACACCGACGCGATGCACGGGCGCAGCAGATCGGCGCGATCGCGCGTCGGAATGATCACGCACACGCGTTCGTCGCCCGGAACCTCGAACCGCACGTCGACGCCGGCGGCCGCCGGCCGCACGCTAACGGCCTCGCCGCGCCGCTGGAGCGCGACCTCGACCGCGAGCGCTAAGTCGTCCTTCTCGACGCCGTTGTGCGGTCCGCGATGGCACAGGACCTCGGCCACATGGACGATGCGGTCGGTGCGCTCGGTTACCCGCAGCAGCGCCTCGTACCAGCGCGCGCTTTCAAAGACGTCGCGCACGCCGCCGGCGCGTTCGAGCAGCGAGCGGCGCACCGCGCACAGGCGTCCGACGTAATCGCGCGTCAGCAGCGTTTCAGGCGACCAATCGGGTTTGAACCACGGCGTGCCGGCGACGCCGTGCTCGTCCAACTGGTCTTCGTCGGAGTAAATGACGTCGGCATCGTCCTGAGCCGCCAGAGCGCAGGCGAAGAGCGCATGCGGTTCGAGACGGTCCGCAGGATCGAGCACGATGACGAAGTCCTCGTCGCCGAACCACGCACCGCCCGGCGGCACGCGCACGACGCGCTCATCACCCGCGAGCGCGTCCTCGAGTTCAAGGCCTTCTTCCGCTTCACTGCGCCCGCGACGGTCGTCCGCAAGAACCCGGACCGACCAGCGGCCGTAGAGCTGCTGCTGCAGCGAGCGCAGCGTCGCCTCGATTCCCGCCGCGTCCCGTTCGCGCGTGTCGATCACGATTGAGAACGTCAGCGTACGCGGAAGGAAGCGCGCCATCGCGCCGACACGGTCGGCATCTTCCGGTCGCAGCCGGTGGTGCTGCCGGTACAGCTGGTACGGATCCCCGAGCGAGGCCAATTTGGCAGCGCGATCCTTGGTGTCGGGAATCGGCACCGGATCCTCCAGCGGACCGATACCGATTCGCCTGCGGAGCGCGAACCAGCGATCGCGGAGCTGCCAGAAGCGGCTCGTTCGCATCGCGTCGATCGTGCGCCGCTGGCGCTGGACCAGCGGGTACAGGTATGCGACGTGAGCCAACAGCGCATCGCGCGAACGGCCGTCATCCTGCGCCGCAATGACCTCGATTGCGTCGAGCGTGCGCGCGGCGACGTGCGGCCATCCGCCGCGCGCGTCCAGGTACGCGCGTCCGTTCTGTGCCAGGGCGTCGAGTTGCGCCGCGTCCGACAAACTCGTGAGGGCGCCGGCCCAACCGTCATCGGCGACGACGATGCCGCCGCCCGTCTCGCGCACGAGCGCAGCGACACCGCGTGCGTTGGCCGCGCACAGCACGGCTTTGCCGTACGACCACGCTTCGATGACTTCGGGCGCAAAGGCCAACCCCTCACCGGCGACCGCGACCGCGGCGGCGTAGGCGAAGAACGGCGCGCGGTCACGTTCGTCGACGGCGTCGAGCCGCACGATCGACGCCATTTCTTCGCTCCCCAAGCCGGGGGGTGTGCCGTTGCCGACCAGCAGCACGTAGGGACGGCCGTGGGTAACGCGGCGCACGCGCTCGTCGTGAAGGTCCGCGCGCGGCACGGTGTCGGCGGCAAGCCCGATCACGCGCGCGCGAGCGCGCGCCTCAGGACCGAAAAGCTGGGCCACCAGCCGAAGCTCCGCGTCGGTCGTGCACAAGATCGTGCGCGCGCGAGCGACCGCTTCGCCGACCTCCCGCAAGTGCACCACCGGCTCGTCGTCGAGCAGCGGCACCAGCAGCGATCGTTCGGCCACCTCGGCGATCGCACGCACGGTCGTCGGCACGCTCACGTCGATGAACAGAAAGGCGTCGTACCGATCGCCCGTCGCGCGCACTTGCGCCAGCAGATCCGGACAGCGCAGACGTTCGTCGAGGAGCGGCCGCGACGGTTCGACGAAGGCCGGGTCCTCACGCGCCGCCGCGATGACCGCTTCTTCGTAGGCAACGCGGTCCGGCGCGAGCACGCGGAATCGGTACACCGGGAACGGCTCGGTGTGGTCGAGGCCGGCACGGTAGAAGTTCTCGTCGGATGCTTCGGCCGTCGTCGTGGTGGTGAATACTTCGACCGCCAGCCCCTCGAGCGCAAGATGCGTCGCGTAGGCGAACGCGAAACGCTCCTTGCGGCCGCGCAGGTCGCGACCAAAATAGGGCGCGACCACGGCCACGCGGTGGGCGGTGCGCCTCACCGCGCGAGTACGGGGACGGGAGCCGCGTACGTCGCTGCCCGGCGGCGCTCGAACAGCCGGCGTGCGGCGACCTCGGCGACGGCGACGCCGGTAATCAGCCAATAGACCGACGCGACCTTCGGAAAAAACAGCAGGTCGTCGAAGACTTGGTGCGTTGCGAGAGCGATCGTTGCGCCGAGCGCGCCGACGATCAGCGGACGGCGAATGCCGCTGCGCGCAAGCGTCACGATCGCCGCCGCAAACAACCCGATCGTCGCGGCAAGACCGATCAGACCGCCTTCGGCCAAACTCTGCAGATACAGGCTATTCGCGTGCGTCTGCACGCCGGCGAGCCCGACTTGGGGCAGATCCAGTTCGTAGTTGCCGGCCCCGACGCCGACGATCGGCGAGGTGCGCCACAACTCGATCGCGGCGCGCCAGAGCTGCGAGCGATTCGCGAGGTGATCGCCGGTTTGGGTCGCCTGGTCCAGCGAAAAGTACCCCGACGGCACGCCGGCGCGCAGCGCGGCGACGACGCTGACGGCCAGCACGACCGCAATGCCGGCGGCGAAACGCCACGTCACGGCCCGCGGCGGACGCAGGACGATCAGCACCGCCCCGACGCCGATCAGGGCGCCGAAAATTCCGGCCCGGGAAAGCGTCAGCAGATCCGTCACGGCGGCCAGCATCAGGACAACCGCCAGGATTCGGTCGCGGTGGACGAGGGCGCGCGCTACCAGCACCGGAAGCGCGATGTCGAGGTAGCCCGCCAACTGGTTGGGACCTTCGAGCGCGCCCGCGATGCGCGGGAACACCCAGGCGTTTCCGTGCAGAAAAATGCCGCTGTGGGCGCCGACCACATACTCGGCCAGCGCCGAGAGGCATACCAGCGCGACGCCCGCCTCGAGCGTCAGCCAGAACGGCCGGTCGTCGGGATCGGTCGCAAACGCAACGATCGCGGCGAGGAACAGCAGCAAGTACTCGCTGTTCTTGAACGCTTCGCGCACGACCGCGCCGAGATGCTGCGCGTGTAGCGCGCTCAACGCGATCGCGGCCAGCAGCGCGACAAACGCCGTCACCATCACGCGCACCGGCGCGGTGCGCAGCGCCGCCAGGTCGGGGCGCGAAAACGCCAGCGCAACCAGCAGGCCCACCACGCCCGCCTTCAACGTCGTGATCGTGGTCGGACCAACGTAGCGCGCGAGATCGAAGGGCGCCAGCACCAGCAGCGCGGCGACGCCCAGTGCGGGTCGTCGCCGGGTGAGCAGTCCGACCCCAAGCGCGCAGGCCACGTAGACCAGCGCGCTGGGAAGATCGACCGCCACGTGCGTCTGGTGGCGCAGCGTGACGGTCCACGGGTGCAGGATCACGGCAGCGGCACGAGCTCACGCGGGCGGCGCCGCAGCAGCAGATCGGTCGCGAGCTGCAGCTCCGCCGAGTCGACGAGGCGTGCCAGCGCGAGGAACACGAAAGCACCGAACAGCAGGTGTTCGCCCAGGCTCGTGATGCGGGCGATGGTATTCGGTGCGGGCGGCGGCCGCCCGACTTGCACCGCGGCCAAGGCGAAGGCCATCACCAGCGAACAGGCGCCGACCTTGAGCAGGGTGATCGCGATGGGCCGCAGATCGAAGCCGCCCAGCGCGCGCTGGGCCGCTGCCACGAAGGCCAGGGTTTGGAGCGTCTGCGAGGTGGCGTTCGCGAGCAGCAGACCGCGCGCGCCGAGCGACGGCAGCCACGCGAGCGACAGCACGACGTTGAGCGTCACCGTGAAGACCGAGATGACGATCGCGGTTTTCACCGCGCCGCAGGCATAGAGACAGCGCGTCAGCACGACGTTCCCGGCCAATGCGACCAGACCGACGGCGGCAAACGGCAGCAGCTGCGCGCACAGTACCGTGTCTTCCGGCGTGAACGCGCCGCGTTCGAACAGCGTCTGCACGATCGGTCCGGCGAGCATGCAGAGGCCCCACGCCGAGGGCAGTGTGAGGAAGATCACCATTTGAAGACCCGTCACCAGGCTGCGCCGCATCGCCGGGCGATTCTTGTGCGCGAACTGACCGGCGAAGAGCGGGAAGATCACCGTCGCGATTGCGGTGACGAAGATCTGCTGCGGAAACCCGACGATCTTGACGGCGAAATTCATCGCCGAAATCGTCCCCGGGCTCATCACCGAGGCGAAGAAACGATCGAAGAAGAGTGCGATCTGCCCGGCGGCCGAGCCGATCGCGATGGGTCCCAGCACGTGCAGCAGCCGCACCAGCCCCGGGTGCTGCAAGTCGAGCGTGAAACGGAAGGGCCGCAATTGCAGGAACGGCGGAATCATGACCGCGAGCTGCGCAAAAGCACCGGCGAGCGCACCGGCAACGAGCGCGTAGGGACCCAGCCGCGGCTGCGCGAGCGAGACGATCACCACGATGCCGAGGTTGGCGACGAACCCTTGCACGGCGGCGGCCCAGAAACGGTGATACGCGTTGAGCAATGCCGCGATCACGCCGCACACGCTGGTCGCAACGATCGTCGGCATCAGCCAGCGCGTCATGACGATCGCGGTCAGCGCGTGGCCGTGCGGGAAGCGCGCGATCTGAGGAACGTACCAAGGCGCGAAGACGGCGCCGGCCAGCGCGAGCACGCTCAGCACGCCCACCAGCAGCACGATCAGCGACGAAGCCAGGTTGAGCGCTTCGTCGCGGCGGTCGGTCGTAACGTAGTCGCTGAACAGCGGGACCAGCGCCGTCACCAGCGCTCCATTGAACACCCCGAACAGGATGACCGGCACGACGGACGCGGCGAGAAAGGCGTCGAGCTCCCACGAGGCGCCGTAGTATTTCGCGTAGACGACCTCGCGCACGAAGCCCAGCAGCGTCGACGCCAGGGTCGCTGCAGCGACGAGCGCGGTCGATGTGGCCAACCGCCTCGGGGTCTGGGTTTCCGCGACGACGGTCAGTCGCGGCGGGCTAATGCGCGCCGACCCCCCGCAGCACGGCCGGGATCGTGCGCGCGACGATGGCGAGATCGCCGCCCGGCGACCACGCGTCGATGTAGGCGTTGTCGAGCGCCATCCATTCCTCGAACGCAAGGTGCGAGCGACCCGAGATTTGCCACAAGCAGGTGACGCCCGGCTTCACGACCAGCCGCCGCAGCGCATATTCATCGTAGTGCGCGACTTCTTCGGGCAGCGGCGGCCGCGGTCCGACGATCGACATCTCGCCGGTCAGCACGTTCACGAAGTTGGGCAGCTCGTCGATCGATGTGCGGCGCAGGAACGCTCCGAGCGCGTGGAGCCGCGGATCGTCGCGCATCTTGAAGACCGGCCCGTCGGCCTCGTTGAACTTGCGCAGTTCGGGCAGCATCGCGTGCGCGTCGCGCACCATCGTGCGCAGCTTCCACATGCGGAAGCAGCGCGCGCCGCGCCCGACGCGCTGCTGTCGAAAGAGCGGGTTTCCGCCGCTGACGACGACGATTCCGATCATCGCCGCCGCGACGACCGGCGCGGTGACGGTGAGGATCGCCAGCGACAGGGCGATGTCGATCGTTCGTTTCGCCGGATGGTACCAGCCCGGGCGCGCCGGAGCCGCCGGGAAGAGCATGCCGGTCGGCAGATCTGCGGCGTCGCCCCCAAGCCGCAGTTCGGTGACGCTCATCGCCCGCCCGCGCTCAGGATCGCCTCGATGCGCCGGCCGACGTGGCCGAGCCCGTCGATCACGCCGAGGTCGGCACCCGGTGCGGTCCCGACTTCGATATACGGGACGTACTCGCGCGTATGGTCCGTCCCCGGTTGGGTCGGATCGCAGCCGTGATCGGCCGTGAAGATCAGCCCGTCGCCGGGCCGGATTCGCTCCAGCACCTCGGGCAGCCGCGCGTCGAGCCGCTCGAGTGCCTCTCCATAGCCCCGAACGTCGCGGCGGTGCCCGTACTTCGAATCGAAGTCGTTGAGGTTCACGAACACCAGTCCATGATCTGTAGCATCGGCCAATTCGAGCGCGCGGTCGAGCGCCTCGCCATTGTCGGCGACACGCACGGACGACACGATCCCATGACCGCTGTAGATATCACAGATCTTCCCGACCGCGTGGACCGCTACACCCTGCGCGTGGAGACGGTCGAGCACCGTGACCGGCGGCGGGATGGCATAGTCGCGCCGGTTCGGGGTGCGCGCGTAGGCACCCGGCGGCCCGGCGAAGGGGCGGGCTATCACCCGATTGACTTCGTGAGGGGGGACGAGCATCGCCCGCGCGCGCTCGCACCAGGCGTAGAGAGTTGCCAAGGGCACGGTCGCTTCATGGGCCGCGACCTGGAAGACCGAGTCGGCCGACGTATACAGGATCGGCCGGCCGGTACGCTGGTGCTCCTCGCCCAGCTCGGCAATGATCTCGGTGCCCGAGGCGGTTCGGTTGCCGAGCGGCGGGAGCCCGACGATCGCGGTAAAGCGCTCGATGACCTCGGGTGGAAAACCCTGCGGGTAGGTTGGAAAGGCCACTTCGGTGATCACCCCGACCATCTCCCAATGCCCGGTGATGGTGTCCTTGCCTTTTGAGCGTTCTCTAAGCCGGGCGACGGTGCCGGACGGCTCCTGCTCCGCGCCGACCCCGCGAATGGGGGTGATGCGGCCGAGGCCCAATCGTTCGAAGTTCGGCAGGTGCAGGCCGCCCAGCCGCTGCGCGACGTTTGCGATCGTATTGGCGTTCGAACCGTCGTGGTATTCCTGCGCATCGGGAAGAGCACCGACTCCTGCAGAGTCCATGACGAATGCGAGAATGCGCGACATACGCTGGTCACGCGTTTCCCGCCCGCGCAGGACCGTGCCTCCCGTCGAGCGGAACGCGTGATGCTGCTCATGCGCACTTTCGCTTCGCTCGCGCTGGCATGCGGTTTTGTCGCGGCCACAACCGCGCTCGCCGAGGCCATCCCTTCGACCAGTCTCGATGTCACGGCGAACAGCGTGGACTTCTTCTACAATCGCTATATCGTGACCGCCGACGGCAACGTCCGCGTGCGCCTTTCCGACGGGACGGTGATCCGCGGCGAAACCTTTTCGATGGATTTGAAGCTGAACCGTTACCTGGTGGCCGGCGACGTCCACATCGACGGGCCGACGATCCATGCGGTCGGGGCCGCGCTGGCAGGCTATCCCGACCTGGACCGAACCTTCTTTCTTCCCGCCTCGGGTTCGCCCGAGCGCGACACCTATTTCGGGCTGAACTGGAAAGATCCGCACGCCGGACGCGAGCAGCCCGGAGATGCGTATCACTTTCCCGACCTGAGCGGTGAGCGACCGTACATTAAAGCGATCGGCGCGCGCATCGTCCCCAAGACCAACGCGCTGTTCACCCAGGCTCAGGTGTACACGGCCGGTATCTATCTTCCCGCGCCGCACTACGTGGTCGTGTTCTCCCCCAACTCACACTTCTTCGAAAACGCCTTCGAGGGCGCGCGCGCCGACGTCAGCCTCCCGTTCAACGGTTCCGCCCACAGCCTCACGGCACTGCACCTGCGCAACGATGCCTTCAACGGCACGTACCTCGCGATCGATCAGCACTTCGTGTGGGACAACGCGTATATCGTCGCCGCGATCGACCCGCTCACGCAAGAGCAGCGCCAGTACAATCTGATCGGCTACGAACGGTTTACGCCGAAGTTCGAAAGCCGGCTCTTCCTTCAGGAGTCGGCCGGGCAGGCGGGGATCATCAACCAGCCGATCAACGCCGCCGGCTACGCTCAGCTGCAGCTCAACGCGGGCCTGCGCCGCTCGGGGCTGAGCTACACGGAAGACAACTACTGGCAGTATCTGCTGGGCATGCCCGACGTGCAGAACGACACGATTGCAACGCCCGCCTTCGACCCGCGCTGGCGCGAGCACCCCATGGACGCATCGCTGACCTGGACGGGGTTTGAGAACCGCTTGTTCACACGGTCGCCGATCCTTTTCCGGCTGCGCAGCATCCTGGGGATGGCGCACGACATCTACGGTTACGGCGGCTTTCCGAACGAACAGCCGGGGCCGCCCGACTCGTTCTACCACACGCTCGGAGGCACGCTCTACACCTCCGGCATCAAGCTCGGAGCGTACACGTTGACTCCGTCGTACGACCGTCAATGGACATGGTACAACCTGCCCCATGAGCTCGAGGCCAGCGACAGCCGCATCTCGCTTTCGCGGCGCTTCGCGCAGCAGCACCTCAACGCGCTCCTCACCTATGAAGTGAAAACGACCGACGACTATTGGGGCGCAGCTCAATTGGCGGCCTACCCCGACTATGGAATCATCACGACGCCCTTCGGTTCGTACTCTTCGCCGGAGGGATTCCGCGGCTTGGCGACCTCGCGCGGCTGGACGGGGGGCCTGGTCTTTACGCCGAGCCAGTATTTCACGGTGAACCTGCAGCTGTCGCGATTCTACGACTTTCCCGTCCCGGTGCCCGGCTACTTCGGGCAGCCGCCGTGGCAATTCAATGCCGACGTGCGCTTCCGCATCTCGCGTCAAGTGCAGGTCGACCTCACGCGGCTTTATTACTTCAACTTCGCCGACCAGCGCTGGTCGCCGCAGTTCGGGATCCAATTCTCGCCATGATGCGCCGCCTGTCCGTCGCCCTGTCCGCAATCGCAGTCTTGATCCTGGCGCTGCCGTCGCTCGCGCAGCCGCAGGGGACGCTGATCCGTTTCACCGGGCAGCTTCTCGACGTGCGCAACGGATACGTGTACTTCACCAGCGGTGATGCGTTCAAACTTTCTCCCTCGTACAAGGTGGCGGACTACGACACCGGCGCCGCGACGACGCTGCAGCCGGGGCCGAAGCTTTTTGCGCGCGCGGTGCTCGACCCGGCAACGAAGGACGTCGTCGAGCTCGACCTCACGACCCGCCGGCTCACGAGCGATACCGCGTACAGCACCGACGTGCAGCAGGCGATCGCGACCAAACCGACGACCGTCGGCGCGCCCGAGATCCAGGGCATCCCGGTGACGGGAAAGGAAGTCGCGGTCGAGTTCATCGTGACCGTTCCGCCGTCGACCCCGCTCAATGCCGACGTATATATCAGCACCGACGCGGGCGGCTGGAATCCGCAGGAAATCAAGCTGGATCGCGTTGAGGGCGACCGCTACCGCGCCGTGCGCCGGCTGGCATCGGGAACGCGCTTCTTCTTCCGCGTGACGCGCGGTTCGTGGAATTCGGTCGAAGTCGGGCAAGACGGCCTCGAAGTCGCGCCGCACGCCTTCTTCGTCAAGGAATCGGATGCGCAGTCGGCCCCGGCAACCGTGTATGCCTGGTCCGACAACCGCAGCGGCGCACCGCAAGCGGCTCAGCCGGGCGCTGTCCCGACCCCCTTCAATCCCAATCCGTTTGGAAACAGCCCGCTCTATCCGCCTTCGCGCGCGACGCCGCCGGGCGGCTTCCCGACGCCGCGTCCAGGCGCGCCGCCGAACCGTCCTCCGTGAGGCGCTGCCTGACGGCGGCGCTCGTGGGGGCGGTCTGGGCCGCGCTGCCGCAGGCGGCCCAAGCCCGCGCAACCGTGTTGCTTCAAGGCGGCAGCGTGTCGTTTTTCGCCGACACGCTGGCGGTAATCGCACGCAACGGCGCCTCGCTGCGGCTGGTCGACGGAACGCACGCCGTCGCTGACGCAGTGTACGTCGATCTCAAAAGCGATCGCGCCGTGCTCGCCGGGCACGCCCGCGTCGAGCATGGCGCGGCGGCCGCAGAGGCCGACGCGATTGCGATCGATCTCGATTCGAGCCGGGTCGATCTGCTCGACGTGGGGACCGGGGTCAGCCGCACGACGCGCACGCTCGCGAATCCCGTCCCTGCGGAGATCGATGCTCAGCGCTTCGCGTTTCCGGACGTAGACGACCGGTATGCCTACATTCGCTCGCGGCACGCAGCGATCACACCGCGCGCGAACGTGCGCTTTTCGCCGGCCGCATTTCCAACCTCGGTCGGCGGCGTGCCGGTGCCGTCGTACCTGTACACGTTCGCGACCGCAGCCGGGTTCGGCGTGAGCACGCTGCCCGGCGCAACCTTCGATCAGCCCTACGGCCTGGTCGGGACACCGACGTCGCTGACCGCGGTCCACGCGCGCTGGGAGAACAACGATCCGGCGTTCGCGCTGCAGGAGCAGCTCGCATCGGGCGACACGGCCTACGCGACCGGGGCGATCGACACGCCGTTGCGCGGCACGAGTACCAGCGGTTTCAACGCCTATCAACGGCTCGGTACGCGCTATACCTTCTTGGTCGATGGCAACTCCGCGTTCGGCAGCCGTGAAGGCGACGCGACGCTCGGCGCGGCGTTCGGCCCGGCGGGCGGCCGGCTGACCTATCATCTGCAAAGCGGCGGCTACTCGTCGTTCGATGCGAGCCTGCGCAGTCCGGACGAGGTGCTGGTCGGCGGCATCACGCTGCGTCTGACCGCGGACATCGGCTACGACGCGCAGCGCGGCGGCGAACTCTATCCGTACACGGTTCTGCCGGACGGGCGCAGCTACGCAACGGTCTGGCGCCACGGACTCGACGCCTTCCTCGCGACGCCGATCGTGCGCGCGCCGCTCGGCACGACCGTCGGATTCACGCTGGATGCAGATCGGACGTGGTACGCGTTCCCGCGTCATGGCGACACGGTCACCGCGGCAGCCAACGCATCGAAGAAGCTCTCGAAGAGTTTGGCCGTCTTCGCGGGCTACCAAAACGCGTGGACGTCGCAAATCTATCCCGACCGCCAATCGCTGTTCTTTCCGATTCCGTCGGCGCCGCTCCTCACGCCCGACGGCACGCCCTATTTCGGCTGGTATGCGTACAACGGTACGGCGGTCACACGTTACATGAACCTCGACTTGCAATACGCGCCGCCGACCAGCAGCACGTCGTTGCGGGTGTCGGCGCGACACGCCGACGATTTCTTTCAGTTCGACGGGCTCGGACGGCCGCTGTGGGAGCTGCGGTTCGACGCCCAATTCCGCCCCTTCCCGAACGTGGGGATCGCGCTGGGCCGCTCGTACGACTTCGGCTGGGGCGGAATGCGCTGGGTCCCGGGCTGGAGCTTCGCGATCACACCGTGAGCGCCGCGCTGGTGGCCGCCGCTGCGGCGGCCGTCGTCTTCCGCATCGTTCCACTCGCGTGCAGCGGCGACCGTCTCGCCGTTGCGGGCGGCGGCGTCCTGCGCCTGGCGGAGGGCAGCTCGTGCAGCGCCTTCGTCCCCGGGCGCGCGACCGGCATCACCATCGGTGACGATGGGCGCGTCGCCCCGCACCCGGCCGGTCCGGACGCGCTCGCGGCGGCCAAAATTCCGCGCACGGCCTACATTTTCGCCCCGGCGGTGGAAAGGGACGCCGACGAGGCCACGCTCGTGACGGTGCAGATCGACGTGAGCGTTCCGCCGCGCACGCCGCCCGGCGACGACATCTACATCAGCACGGAGCGCAGCAACTGGTCGCCGAGCGAGATCCGCATGGACCGCGTCGACGGGCGGCACTTCCGCTACGCGCTGCAGGTCCACCGCGGCGCACGGATTGCGTTTCGCGTCACGCGTGGTTCGTCTGCGACCCTGGAGCGCGATACCGCCCGCGCGTTGCCGCCCGCGCACATTGCGGCCGGGGAACCCAACGCGCGCGTGACGGTCGTCGTTGCGGCGTGGGCCGACATCGATTGATGGCGGACCGCTCGCACCCTTTCGGCCTGCGCGACAGCGCCGCGGTCAACGCGCTCTGGCTGGGAATCCAATTCCAGGACACCGCGATCCTCGCCATCGTCGTTCCCGCGCTGCTGCTCAAACTCGCACCGCAGTCGCACACCGGCGTCCTGGCGGCGCTGGCGACGGCGGTGGCGGCCGCCTGGGTGTTCGTTCCGCCGGTCGCCGGCGCGATCTCCGACCGGCTTGTGGCGCGCGGCGGCGATCGTCGCAAGCACACCGCGGTCGTGCTCGTTGCCGACATCGCGGCCTTGGTCGCCATGTCGTACGCGCATGCGATCGGCGCGCTCGGCGTCGAGGTCGTGTGCGCGGGAGCGGCCATCGCCGCTGCATCGTCGATCTATCAGGCGCTGCTGCCGGAAGTTGTGCCCCGCAGCGCGTGGGGTGCCGCTTCGGGAGCACGCGGCGCGATGACGCTGATCGGCACGGTCGGCGGCTTGGCCGCAGCCGCGCTGCTGCCGCCGGAGCGCGTGCTGCTGCTGATGGCCGCCGCGATCGCGCTGGTGCTGCCCAGCCTGGCGGCAATCCCGCGCGCACGACGTGAAGAGAAGCGCCCCCAACGGGCGGTGGTCCGCGATTGGCACGATCTCAACGTCACCCTGATCGCGCGCGGCTGGGTCGTGCTCGGCATGACGCTGCTGAACACGTACATCCTCTACTTCTTCAGCGACGTGCTGGGCGTTCGCAACGCGAGCTTCGGTACCGGCATGGTCGCCGGCGCCGCGCTGATCGGCGCGATCGTTTCCAGCGTGATCGCGGGGCTACTCTCGGACCGGATCGACCGCCGCCGGGTGGTCGCGCTCTCCGGCCTGCCGATGGTGGCCGCCGCGCTCGGCTTCGCGCTGGCACCGGACCAGCATCTGATCTTCCTCTATGCAGCGCTGTTCGGCCTCGGCTACGGCGGCGTGTTCTCGGTCGGCTGGGCGCTCGCGCTCGACGCCATCCCCGCGCTGGGCGACGTTGCGCGCGATCTCGGCATCTGGGGGACGCTCTCCAACCTGCCCGGCATCGCAGCGCCGGCGCTGGGTGCCTGGGTGATCGCGCACGGCGCGACCCCGCGCGATGGGTATCGGGTGCTGTTCGCGCTGGCAGCGGCATCGTTCGCCATCAGCTCGCTGGTCGTGCTGCGGGTCGGGAAGCGTCCGATCTCTTCGCTAGGGTCGCTGCTGATGCTGACGCTCATCGTGGTGACCCACCTGCAGTGGCTGGCGTTGAAGGTCCGCATCCGGCAGTTCGGCCGGCTGCCGTTTCGCCGCGGTCCGACGGTGCTGATCGCGAACCACCAGCACGAAGACGAATCGGAAATCGTGGCGCTGCGCTCGTTCGCGGAGGGCAGTTGGGGATCGAGCACGTTGACCGCGTCATCGCGGCGCATGTACGAGCCGGGATTCTTCGCCTCGCGCCTGCCGGCGTTCGCCTGGATGCAGACGATCAACGCCGGCCCATTCTTTCGTTTGCTGGGGATGCTGCCGCTGGAAAACGAACTGTCGTCGCGTCCGCTCCGCAGCCTCGCGCACACGCTCGTGCGCGCGCACGGCGACCTCTCGCTGGATGACGTTTTTCGCGAGGACGCGCGCGCGATGCTTCCGGCCGAAGCGCAAACCCTGGGCGACTTTCTGACCCCGCGCTTCTTCGTCGAATCGGACCAGCGCATGAAGCTATCGTTCGTGCGCGAGCCGTACCGCCGCGAACTTCTCGTCGCGCTGCGCGCCGGTGTCGACGACGACGTGGCGGCGATCGTCGACATCGTACGGCGGGGCGCGACGTTCTTCGTGACGCCGGAGGGCTTCTACAGCAGTGACGGACGGATGCGGCCGCTCAAGGGCATCGTCGAGCACCTGGTACCGGTCGCCGAGGTGTGGTTTGCGGCGATCGCGTTCGATACGTTCCGCGGCCGCCGCCTCTCGATGCTGTACCGGGTCGTGCGCCCCGCCGACCCGCGCGACCTCGGCGCATCGCTGGCCGCGGCGCGGCCCGTCACGACGACCGCACTGCTGGCCGCCTGGATGCTCGCGATCGGGCTGCCGTTCTCAGCGCAGGAAGCACGCGACGGCGTGACGCGCGCGCGCGATGCGGTTCCCAGCGGCGGTTTCGTCGACCCCGAACTGCGCGACGTCGAGCGCGTCGTCGGTGACGCGTTGGCGAATCTGGTGCGGCGCGGCACGCTGCAGTTCGATGGAACGTCCTACCGGCTGACGCCGGCGCGGCGCGACCCGCGCTTCCCACTGGTCGACGACATGGTTGCCTACCAGGCGACGTTCCTGGCGGAAACGAGCGCCGCGCTGCGCGCGTTGTCCCGCGCCGAGGCGAGCTAGACGACGGTCAGGGAACGGTGACGCTGACCGCAGTTTGCGTAACGCGGCCGCGTCCGTCGCGCGCGACGAACGTCACGGGATACACACCGTGCACGAAGGCCGGCAGTTCCGGAAGCCGCGTTGAGCCGGCGAACGATCCGGCGCTGACGCGCGGAACGTCGAGCGCCGCCCCGGCCGCGTAGGCGATGACTGAGGCGACGCCGAGCGTCGTGCGAACCCGCGCCAAAACCGTCGTGCCGGATCCGACCACGGACGGGCTGATACTGACGCTGAGAATATACGGTCGCGGATCGATGCGAGCCGGCGCCGGCAGCACCACGCGCGTCACGCCGCGCACGACGACCACGCCGCCACGCGGGGACGCGTGCGGCGGCGCCGGCGAGCGCACCATCGACGGCTTCGCAGACGCGGGCGGCGAATCACTGCGCGCGTCAGGATGGTGAGCGAAGCATCCGGTGAGCGCCAGGACGGCCGCCGGCGTGCAACGTGCGAATGCGGCGAACCTCATCGGACGGAGATACCGACGCCGCGCCAGACTTCGACCCCATCGACGCTGCGCGCGATCACCTGGAGCGTGTAGCCGTGCCGAAGCCAGAACGGCAGCCACCACGGCACGGTATAGCTCAGCGAAAAGTGACCCGGGCCGTCCTGGTGCAGCGCAGCGTTGAAATTCTGCACGCGTGCCTCGACATAACCCACATTCTCGGACGTGATGACGCTGGCCGAGACGGGGCGGCCGGCCCGCAGATCGGTCGAGGAGATGTGCAGCTCCCGGATCACCGGGTAGCCGTGCGGCGGCGGGGTCGCGCCGACATGTCGGTAGACGGCGTCCGGAGCGGCGCCGGCGCCCGCGTCGGCGCCCCCTTGGCCGAGCGAGGCGAGCGCGAGGGCAACCGCGAGCAGCGACGAGAACATGGCTAGGTGCTCTCTTCCCCGCCGAACGTCGTGGTCCGCCGCGGGACCGACGCGACCCTCAGCGTGGTCGTCCCACTCTACAACGAAGGCGTGAACGTCGACGAACTGCTGCTTCGCATCCGGCGGGTCATCGCCGAGCTGGCCGAACCGCCGGCCGCCTGGGAGCTGATCTGCGTCGACGACGGGAGCCGCGACGACACGCTGCCGAGGCTGCTGGTCGCGGCGGCCGCCGACCCGCACCTGCGCGTGATCTCGCTCTCGCGCAACTTCGGCCACCAAATCGCCGCCACCGCGGGACTCGACGCGGCGCGTGGAGACGCGGTGGTGCTGATGGACGGCGACCTCCAGGATCCGCCCGAACTGATCGGCGACTTCTTGGCCAAATTCCGCGACGGCTACGACGTCGTCTATGCGACGCGCCGCCGGCGGGCCGGCGAAAGTCCGTTCAAGATTTTCACCGCGCGCGTCTTCTACCGCACGATCCGCCGCTTGACGAACGTCGCGATCCCGGTCGACACCGGCGACTTCCGGCTGATGAGCCGGCGCGTGATCGTCGCCCTGCGCAGCGCACGCGAGCGGCACCGCTTCATCCGCGGTCTCGTTTCGTGGGTCGGCTTCAAACAGACCGGTATCGCGTACGACCGTGCCGAGCGTTTTGCCGGCGATTCGAAGTACCCGCTCTCCAAGATGTTCAAGTTCGCACTCGACGGGATCACCGCGTTCAGCGAGATACCGCTGCGGCTCGCGACCTGGTTCGGCTTCGTCGTCAGCGCGATCGCATTCGTCGTCGCGGTCGTCGAGATCGGGATTCGCGTGTTCACCGGCTACAATCTGCCGGGCTACACGTCGACGATTTTCGCGATCTTGTTTCTGGGCGGCGTCCAGCTGATCACGATCGGCATCCTCGGCGAATACGTCGGCCGGATCTACGACGAGATCAAGGGCCGCCCGCTCTACCTCGTCGCGGAGACGACGGGCTCCGGACTCGAAGCACCGTCGGACTCGCTGCCGAGCACGGCACCCGTGGTGAGATAATTGCGGACGTAGTCGGCGACGGCATCTTCGAGCGTCGTCGCCGCCTGCTTCCAGCCGAAAGCGCGCAGCCGCGCGACGTCGGCGACCGTGCGGTACTGGTACTTCCCGCGTAGGACGTCCGGCATGTCGACGTACGCGATCCGCGGCGGCAGCTCGAGCGCGGCGAAGACCGCGCGCGCCAGGTCGTTCCACGACCGGTCGAGCCCGGCGCCGACGTTGAAGAGCCCCGCGGCCGAACGCTTGCGCGCCAGATGGACCGTGATCGCGGCCGCATCCTTCACGTAGAGGAAGTCGCGCGTTTGTTCGCCGTCGGCGATGCCCGGGCGATAACTCTTGAAGAGCTCGATCGTTCCGGTTGCGCGAACCTGCTCGTAGGCTTTGGCAACGACGCTCCGCATCTCGCCCTTGTGGTCCTCATTCGGGCCGAACACGTTGAAGTACTTGAGCCCGACGACGCGCTTGAGGAGGCCTTCGGCCCGCAGCCACAGATCGAAGAGGTGCTTGGAGTATCCATACATGTTCAGCGGGCGCAGCGTGTGGGGGCGCAGATCTTCGCGCATCTCCGTTTCGCGCGCGCCGTACGTCGCGGCCGACGAGGCGTAAACGAAACGTGCGCCGTGCGCGAGCGCCCAGCGCGCGATCTCCTGGGAGCGGCGCACGTTGTTGGCGATCAGGTACGAGGCATCTTTTTCGATCGTCGACGAACAGGCGCCGAGGTGAAAGACGGTACCGACCTTGCCGAGCGCGTCGGGCTCGGCCGCGATGCGCGCATAGAACTCCTCTGCTTCCAAATAATCGGCGAACCGCAGCGGCACGAGATGCCGCCACTTCTCGTCGTGGCCGAGCCGGTCGACCACGATGATCTCGTCCTCACCGTCGAGGTTCAGCCGGCGAACCAGCGCGCTGCCGATCAGACCGGCGCCGCCGGTCACGACCGTTTTCACGCGCGTTCGATCTCGATCTCGCGAAGCGAGGCCGTTTTCATCACGTCTCCTTACATCGACGCGCCCGCGTCCGCATCCCGCAGAACGGCGTCGATTACGGGGTGCGGCAGCGGCGGCACGTCGGCGATCGCGAAGGCCGCGGCGAGGCGGTCGCCCTCGAGCGAGGAGCCGGCGATCTCGGCCACGACCGCGCCCGCGCGCACGGGTGTCCCCACGCGCGCCACGATGCGAATCCCGGCGAACGGCCCATCGGCGGCAACCAGCGCCCGCGCCGCTTCACCGATCGCGACACCGTCGATCGCGCTCACCACGCCGCCGCGGGCGGCCCCGACGGTGACGCGATGCGGGTGCGCGGCGATCGCGTCGAGTGCCGCGGGCGAGCCGCCCTGCGCCTGCACGAGCTGGCCGAAACGCTCGTAGGCGGCGCCGGACGCGAGCGCATCGAGCGCGCGCGGCGCGATCTCCGCTTCCGGAATGCCGCCCAGGCGCAGCAGCTCGTGCGCGATCGCCAGCGTCGCTTCGGCCAAGCGCGGTTCGCGGGCATCGCCGCGCAGGAAGTCGCGTGCCTCGACCGCTTCGATACCGGTGCCGACCGCGGCGCCGAGCGGCTCCTCCATATCGGTCACGAAGGCGGTGGCCCGTCGCCCGAAGCGCGCAACGAGCCGCACCAGTGTGCGAGCCAACCCGCTCGCCGCGTCGATCGTCGGCATGAACGCACCGTGTCCCGCCTTGACGTCGAATACGATCGCGTCGGCGCCGCCGGCGATCTTCTTCGAGACGATCGACGCCGCGATCAAGCCGACCGACGCCACGGTGCCGGTGCGGTCGCGCAGCGCGTACAGTTTGCGATCGGCCGGCACGAGCCGGTCCGACTGCGCGCCGATCGCGCAGCCGATTCGCTCGACCTGGGCGACGAAGGCGCCGGGGGCGAGATCGGTGCGCACGCCGGGAATCGCTTCCAGCTTGTCGAGCGTGCCGCCGGTGTGGCCGAGGGCGCGCCCCGAAAGCTTCGCGACCGGGACGCCGCAAGCGGCGACGAGCGGGACGACGATCAGCGAGACCGTGTCGCCGACGCCGCCGGAAGAGTGTTTGTCGACGACCGGCCCCGGGATGTTCGGATACGCGAGCACGTCGCCCGAGCGCACCATCGCCTCGGTCAGCGCGACAATCTCGTCGTCGTCGAGCCCGCGGATCGCCGCCGCCATCACCAGCGCGGCGATCGGCACCTCGTCGATCGTTCCGGCCGCGTACCCCTCGATGATGCGGGCCCAGGTCGGCGCGTCGAGCGGCTCGCCGTCACGTTTCGCCGCCAGCGCGCGCCGCAGCCATCCCTCGTCCATGCAGCGGCTCGGATTCGGTTGCCGCCGTCACGAAGCCCTCGGCGTGTGGCTTCGCCTCGCCGTCGCGGCACTCGTGCTCACCGGCGCGCTGGCCGTTCCGCTGCGGCTTTCCGCCGATGCGTGGGCGTACGCGGCATACGGTGCGCTGATCGCGCACGGCATCGATCCCTGGGCGCACGCGTACGGCCAAGCGCAGATCGCGCCGCTGGCGGATCAGCTGCTCGATCGCGCGCTCGCCGCCTGGCAGAGCTCGCTGCCGCGCGACGTCTACGGCCCGCTTTTCAGCCTGCCGTGCGCAGCGCTCGTGATCGCCCTGCGCGGCGCCGGCCCGGCGGCGACCATCTTCGCGCTGCGCGTTCTGGCTGCGGGCGCACTGCTGGCCTGCATCGGGCTGGCGGGTCGTTCGCGCCCTCGCCTGGCGACGCTGCTCGCGGTTCATCCGGTCGTCTTATGGGCCGCGGCCGAGGGGCATAACGACGTCTTTTGGCTGGCCCTCGTCCTCGCCGGCGACCGCATCAAAGCGGGTTCGCTGCGGACGGCCTTGCTGACCGCGGGCGCGCTGGTCAAAGCGGTAGCAGTCGTGCCGCTCGCTGCCGCGGTCGCGCGCGGGCGGCAGCCCGGCCGAACGGCAGCCGTCGTGACGGTGACCCTGGCGGCGGGTTACGCGCCCCTGGCGTGGTCGCTGATCGCGCACGGGCTCGACCACGCGCCCGGACCGCCGCGGCTTTCGCTGCTGCACGCCCCTGCGCTTGCGGCGTGGTCTGGGTCAGCGATCCCGCTGGTGACCGCTGCGCTGCTGGCAGGGGTCGGTGCCGCGGCGGTCAGCCGGGCCTGGCGGAGCGGAGACCGGCTGGCGGCAGCTGCGCTCTTGGGCTGGCTGGTGCTGCCGGCGCCCGAACCCTGGTATGCCGTCTGGTTCTTGCCGGTCGTGGCCATGGTTCGGCGCTCGCCCGCGGCGACGGGCCTGATGGCGGCGACGTTCTGCGGCGCGGCCGG
>Ga0182015_10001270_pt1 | contig 33829 bp, 25 predicted proteins | sample 712P3MmetaG_FD_120478 | JGI IMG/M metagenome (GOLD analysis project Ga0182015, IMG submission 120478) | Permafrost microbial communities from Stordalen Mire, Sweden - 712P3M metaG | ecosystem: Environmental > Terrestrial > Soil > Wetlands > Permafrost | place: Sweden: Stordalen | collected...
TAAGTTGTTTGTCTATGTATTTCGAGACCTAAGTTATTTAGAACGCGGATTTTGCAAGGGATTTTTTGCTAACGCCGTGATTCTAAAGATTCGGCAAAAAAAATGATAAAGACTTTGCCTGATCGCTCGGATTCTACCCGTACTTTTGGGCAAGAGTAGGTTCGCGCAGAGGAAAGCTGTCCGATCCATTTTTATTCGGCCATGATCGGTGCTTCGCGGTGACTCGTGAACTGTTTGACGTAGCACTCCTCGTGCACGGCCTTGCCATTTTCGTCGGCAGAAAGATCGACCGTGAGATCGACTGGCTTTCTGCAAACTGTACAGGGTATTTCTTGGAAAGGGTGACCACCCATATTGCCTCCTTCGGACGGTCACAACAAGATTAGAGGAAACCAACAGCCGCGCGCTGAGCAATATTGACCAAACCCGCTTTTAAATGTACTCTGCCGCACATAGTGCCAACATGCTATCGCCGGGCGAAATAGCGCAGATCAAGGCTGAAATACAACGTCTGGAGAAGCTTCGCAAGGAATGTACGGATGGCGGCATCCGGGAACGGATCGAGGCTTGGATTAAGGCAGAGACACAGAAACTGGAGTTCGACCGCAGCACGAAACGGTCTAACGAGTGACGAAATCAGAGACGGTCTGCCGGGAACCGCACATTCATATATAGAAAGCGCAGCCGCATCCTTTACGGCATAGGCTTGCACAAGGCCGGGGGAGCCTGAACGTCGAAGCGCATTCGCAATCGCTGATCTTGAGCGACTTCACGTCCAATCAGCCCAGCTGACAGGGGAGTTGTAGCCTAAAAAGGAGGCTTTATGTAAGTACGTTAGCCGATGGACAACCTCTGCCCCCGGGCATATTCTTTTAGTTTGAGGTCTTAAGACCATGCGTCACTCACAACCAATCCGCTTTCCGGTTTGCCCGATGTGCAATGAGGCAGTCGAAATCAAGACGGCAAAAACCGACCACGATGGAAAAGCCATCCACGAGGAATGTTACGTTCGCAGTCTCGAGGCGAAAAAGAAGCTGTTTCTCGTCCCTCCCAAAAAACAGCGTAGGATCGAACGCCCCGCATGACTCCCGCACTTGGACGCTGCACGTAAAGCCCCTCGAAACTCAGGAACAAGAAGAAGTCGGTGAAGAGAATTTCAAAGTAGTTCTTCGCCGCTCAGCTCAGGGGGGTATTCTGCAGTTCGCTTAGTTCCAGCCTGATTTCTTCCAGCCGTTTCAGCCGCTTCTCATATTCCGCCCGCGCTTCGCGCGATTGCCTGCCCTCCTCAGCCCTCCAGTACTTCTGATTGGCCGTGTGGATGAGATCCAGCTCTTCTTTCAGGATGGCGATTCGAAGTTCTTGGCCCGGGGTCGGAGTCATAACAATCTATTTTGGTTGTTTCAGGTAGGAAGATCCTATTGACGGGCTCCGAGTGTATGCCATCAAGTGTACAGCGAATGAGCCAAGGAGTGAATGAGCGAATGCAGTGTTTTCTATATGTTGATTTAAGACAGACAAGGCCGCACCATCCGGGTAGAATCCATCCCCAAGGTGAAAGACCATGCCTGAAAGCGACAGCTTCAAATTCGTAAGATGTTCCCATTGCAATCACCCGGTCGACATCAACTTTGCGAAGGCGGACCACGACGGAAAAGCCATGCACGAAGAGTGCTACTTAAAAAGCCTGCAGGCGAAAATAGAGCAGAATGCCAGCCGCGCAACTCGTGCGCAGAGCAGCAACCGCCGGCCTCCAGGCGGCAGTGGTTCGGAAGGCGCAAACGGTGCGGCATAGCTGACTAATCACGCCCTGCGCGACTCGGCGAGTAGTTTCAGCGTGATGTGTTCCAGCCGTTTTCCCCGCCTCTCGTATTCCGCCCGCGCTTGGCGCGATTGCCTGCCCTCTGCGAACGTCCAGTACTTCTGATTGGCGGTATGGATGAAATCCATCTCTTCTCTCAGGATGGCGACTCGAAGTTCTTGCGTGGGCGTCATAGCAATCTACTTTCGTTGCTGCAGGCCGCGAAGGCCTTTGACGGCTTCAAGTGTACAGCGAAGCGCTTTTCGATACCACAACTACTTACGGAGCTTTCTGAATGTGAATAGCGCGCACGACGGTTACGGGAAACCCGAACGTTTGCTGAAGCGATCCGGAAGTTGCGGTCACCGTGACCAGAGCGGTTCCCAGGTTCGCATTTTCCGCCGCGGTAAGCCTGAGAAGGGACTGCACGCTGCCATCGGGGGGCGGAGTGACGGGATTGATCGAGAACGACGCGATGACGCCATGGGGCAATCCTGTAACGCTGAAAGTGGTTGCGGAACTGAAGCCGCCGGTGCTTTTAATGGTAAGAGTATCGCCGCGGCCGGTTCCCTGAAGAATAGAAAGTGAAGCGGCCGATGCGCTCAGCGTGAAGCTCCCGGATAGCGGCGCTCCCGCGAGCGCATTGATCAGATCCTGCCCGTTGGGACTGCCCCACCCGGTGACCAGATCGTACCCTGTGACGGCATTGTAGGAGACTCCGTTTCCATTGTTATTGTTTCCGCTGGTGATGTCATGAAAGTCGGCCGTGTAGTTGGGACCGGTGCCGATTGCATAGATGGCGGGATTGATGAAGCCAAGATTCGAGTTGCCGTTGCTCTCGGCCTGCTGATTAACAAGAGCCAGAAATCCCGCCCAGCGCGGCGCGGCAAAGCTGGTGCCTCCCCAACCGCCTTCGCACGATCCCTGGGAGCAGGTGTAATTATCGAAGTTGGCTTCGGCCGCCACGTCGGGCACGTTACGAAATCGGGTGGAAGCGTCGTTCGAGGAATTCGCCAGTCCCGCCTGCCAACTGGGAATGGCGAGCCCATCGGGAGAGGGTCCGCCGCCGCTATCCGACCATGCGGTTTCTGACTGCCACGGTCCGCCCGCGCCGTTGGTCGTGAGATCGGTTCCACCCACTGCGGTGATATAAGGATCCTCCGCCGGATAATATTGGTTGGGATAAGTCTCGGGATAGGCCTCCCAATCTCCGGACGCCGCATAAACATTCTGCCCCTGCGCCGCGAACTCTTCGAAGATGGGCTCATCCGATGAGGGATCGTCCGGACCCCACACCCACGACACGCTGATCTGCTTGCAAAGATTGTCGACCGCCATCTGATTGAAGATGTCCGTATCACCGGTTGCCGCCGTCATGGGTGCAATGTAGACGCGAACCGAGGTCATGCCGGGAGCCATCGAGATCGACTGCACGATATCAAGCACCTGCTCGACATCGTCACCGTCGGAGCCTGCGCTTGCCCCATCGACCAGCACATTGGTGATGGCGACTGAGTAGGATTGGCCATTAAAGGACGCGGTCACATCGCTGAGATCGTAGCCGTCGAATTCCATTAAACCAACCGACTGTCCAGCGCCGGTGAGTGCGGTACCGCCATAGTAGGCCGCGCGCATATCGCTGCCCAGGTAATAGCCGCCGGGACCGGAGCCAGCGGCGGGACTGGCTGCGGAGTCGAGTAGGCGCCTTTCGACCATGGCATGTGGCCGGGAAAAATTATTCAATCCCGCAATGTGGTTGATGGGCACGTTGAGATCGAGCGAAGGTTCACGGTCTGGAGAATAGAACGCTCGGCTCTCGGTGGGGTGTTGGTAGAGCATCATCGAAACGTGGAAGGCGTTTTCAATCTGCGCGACCGAGCCGTTGATATTGATCACCAGTCGATTCGTGGGCGTGTTGGTGATGGCGAATCCGTTGGCGGCAGCGAAGTCGAGAACGGTCCGATAGTCGGAGAGGGTTGGCCCGAATCTTTCGGTGAATTCCGCCACGGAAAGAAATTGGCGGTAGTTCGGACTGGACGAATCGATGAGTTCGGCGAGCAGTTGGTTGAGCTGGATCTGATTGCGAAGCGGCAGCAGGATGGCGAGATTCAGCCGCGCAGTGGGCGCGAGCGGACCGAGCAGAGCAGCTTCTCCGCTGCGAACCGCAGCACGAACGTGATGATGCAACTGCTGCAACGAAGATTCGGCGTGTGCGGGAACGCAGAGCGTGATGTTGCAAAGTGCGAGAAACGATGCGAGCGCGGCAAATGCGATTCTGAAATCCTTGCGGATATTTTCTTTCATGGAGTCTGGCCCGTTCCGAAGCGGAATCATTCGCACGCGGATCTTACACGATCCAGCGATGGTGAGAAACATGCATTCCTGAAAAGGGAGAGCGGCGCGTGAGATTGCTCGCCCGAAGCCACATTCATCTTGCTTTCATCTTTCGTTAACCATTATTTAATAAGGCATGGGCCTACAACTTTCGACATCTGTGCGACAGTGGATGAAGGTTCTACTTTTTGTGCGGCAGGCAAACATTTCCGCATGCCGGCTTCAAACAAGCAATATAAAAGTGTCGTCGCGAGCAGAGGGATGCTCCTGCAACGAAGCGGTTGCGCAAGGCACATCTGGCCGGTGCTGATCGACTCACCACGCCTCCACTACCACGAAAGTCTCACCAGCTAAATCCACATCGAGAATTCCAAATCGGGAATTGAGAGGAAGTGTGTCATGCGTCTGAAGAAATGCTTCGTCAACTCCGTAGGGTCAGTTGTCAGCGTCGTCTGTGCCCTGGTTTTGAGTGCATGCTTGCCGGCCTCAACCCAGGTAGTGCCGCTCGCGCAGCATGTTGTGCTGATCATCGATGAGAATACTTCGTTCGGTACGGTTTACCCGAACGGGATGCCATGGCTGGTGAGCCAGGGAAATAAGTATGGCTATGCCGCGAACTATTATTCCGACCACAGCGGTTCCCTGCTGGACTACCTGTATCTGGCATCGGGCAGTTGCGAGGCGAATTATTCATGTGCGAATGCTCCCGCGTGCAGCCTGCCTTCCGGGAGCCACAATTTCTATTGCAACGGCAACGACTGTTTTACGCAGAACAGTTGCCAAGCGACCGTCACCAAAGATCCGATCACCGATACAAACATTTTTCAGTTGATGGATAACCAGCCCATTTCATGGAAGGTTTACGCGCAGAATTATCTGAACGCGGGCGGGAACGTGAATGTTCCCGATTTCACCTCGGCGAATCAGCCGCCTTATACGAACTATTATGCGCGCCATAACGCCGCGGTTTGGTACGACGAAATTCTGGCGAATACATTAGGCGCGCAAGGCAACATTGTTGATTTCGAACAGTTTGGCATCGATGTGGCGAATGGGACGCTGCCCCGTTTTGCCATCATCGTTCCCGATGGATGCTGGGATATGCATGACGAGTGCTCGTCGTTGCCCAACGGAGACAACTTTCTGAATAGCAATCTGAAGCCGATGCTGAACCTGCCGGACTTTCAGCCCGGCGGAAGCGGCCTTGTGTTTGTCACTTTCGACAATGGCGCGGGCGATGAGGTTGGTCAGGTTTATACGGGAGTGATGGGCCCCAATGTAAAGGTGGGCCACGTTTCGAACATCGCCTATAAGCACGAGAACACGTTGCGAACCATGATCGACGCGCTGGGGCTTCCGAGTTATCCGGGATGGTCGGCGACGGCTGCCGATATGTCGGATTTCTTCAATCCGACCGCCGGAAGCGTAGTGCTGAATTCGCCTGCCAACGGCTCGACCCAGGGGCCGTCAATCCTGGTGAATGCTGCAGCCTCCGAGTTAGGCGCGCAGATCGACCATTTGGAAGTGTGGGACACATTCAACAACAAAGCCACCAAGCTGGGAAACGTGTTCAGCAAGACGGTGAATCAGGCGTTCACGGTGAGCGGTAACGGAGCGCACCGGATGACGGTGCAGGACATTGGCGGTGCACCGGACTATGCGATTCTGCACAAGGAAGTAACGAGCTATACGGTGACATCTAACTATGGCGTGACCGTCAACACTCCGGCGAACAATTCGACACAGGCAACGCTTTTTCCAGTGAGCGCGTTTGCCGTGGAGGCGGTTGCGGAGGAATCGAGCTCGGGAATCGACCACATTGAAGTGTGGAATGGAAATACAAAACTAGGAGACTCGCCGAAAGGAACGAGCATCAGTCAGTGGTTCTCCCTGGCCCCGGGGAACTATACGCTGGCGATAGAAGATGTGAACAGCACGGGCCAGACGATTCACTCCAGCAGCGCCAGTTTCACAGTAGCTTCGAGCCTCGGCATGTTCGTCAATTCGCCGGCGAATAATTCCACCTGGTCAACGACGACGATTCCAATCAATGCCTACGCTTACGAGCAAAGCGGATCAAGCACGCCGCTCGTGGACCACATTGAAGTCTGGGATAGCACGCATGGAATAAAGCTAGGGCAGTCTCCGACGGGAACGGGAGTGAATAGTGTCTTTATCAACCAGATGGTGACATTGCCGGCCGCGGGCGAATACAAATTGTCGATCATCGACGTCAACCCGAATAACGGCTACAAGAGCATTCACACAGCGGTAGTGAACGTTAATGTGCGGGCGTCTCAGGCCTCAAGCCTGAAGCGAGTCTCCGCGAGGCCGTAGAGCTTCCGCCAAACCAGGCGGTTGATTGTAACAACGGTCGCGGCCATCATCATGGTGGCCGCGATCAACATTTTGTAGTCGCCAGCGTCGGTTGCCTGGCTGATGGTGGCGCCGAGGCCGGTGGTGGTATAGAGGTGGCCCTTGAGATGAAAATATTCGGCAACGATGCTCGCATTCCAGGCACCGCCGGAAGCCGTCACGAGGCCGGTGACAAGGTAGGGAAAGATGCCAGGCAGGATTAGTTTTTTCCAGCGATCGATGCCGTGGATATGAAAGACGGAACAGCATTCCTTCAGATCGGTGGGGATGGCGATTGCTCCGGCAATCACGTTAAACAGTACATACCATTGCGTACCGAGGAGAAGTACGACGATGGCGGCAATTCCGAGCCCGCCTCCGATGTGGATGAGAAGAAGCAGAATCACGGGCAGTAATGCGGTGGCAGGAACGGATGCGGCGATTTGCGCCAGAGGCTGCGCAATCCGCGCGAGCCGCGGATTAAAACCGATGGCAACGCCGACGGGGATGGTCCACAGCGCGCCGATGAGCAAAGCAAGATTCACGCGCAGAAACGTTGCACCCAGGCCCAGAGCGGCCTGGTGCAGTTCGGAGCTTTGCAAGCCGCTGAGAATCATGGCCACCCGAACCACTCCATAGCAGATCCCCGCGAGCGCGAGCAACACAATCGAGCGGATCATCCAGGCTCCAACTGGAGACGAAGGCCCATCGGAGACTTCTTCCGTATGCTTGCGGGCAAAGTGAAGCAGAAGGCGCTCGCTCAACGGACGAATAGTCTTCTTGCGAATCTTTGCGAGCGCGGTGGAGTGCCGTACCAGATTCAGCACCCACGAGCCGGAGACGTCGGTGCTCTCTACTTGTTCGACTTTGAATTTTTCTGCCCAGGCAATCACCGGCCGCCAGATAAATTGATCGAGTAAAACGATCACCATCACCATGGTTGCGATGCCCCAGAGAATCGAGCGTGTATCCCCAGCGCTGGCCGCGGTTTGCAGGTAGGACCCTAAGCCGGGAAGCCGGAAGTCTCGGCTGCCGAGCACGAACATTTCACAAACCATTAGCGCGAACCATCCTCCCGCTACCGACATCATGGAGTTCCAGACGAGCCCAATGGCGGAGAATGGCAGTTCCATCTGTGTAAAACGCTGCCACCAACTGAAGCGGTAGATGGTAGCGGCTTCGCGCATATCTTTGGGAATGCTTTTCAGCGAAGCGTAAAAGCTGAAGGCCATATTCCAGACTTGGCCGGTAAAGATGAGGAGAATTGCACCCATCTCGACCCCTAATTGTCGGCCGGGAAAGAGCGCGACCATAGCCAGCATGACTCCCGGTAGAAAGCTGAGTACGGGAATGGATTGCAGCACGTCGAGCAGCGGGATCATGAAGCGTTCCGCGCGTGGATTATAGGCTGCAACGTAGCCGTAGACGAGCGTGAAGATGAGGCTGAGGACGTAAGCAATGGTGATCCGCAATAGCGAGTAACCCGCATACGCTGGCAACGCCCACAGGCTTCGCGAGATTTCAACTGACGGCGTAAATGGGCCGAACCACGTGCGTCCGACGGTGACCACGCCGTAGAACAGAGCGATGGCCGCCGCGAACATGATGACATCTGGCAGACGCGAAGTTTCCAGACTGGGCAGTTGCGACCACAGTCGGAAGGCCGACAATCTGCGCAGGTTGAGGCTCTTCTTCATAAAGTGTTTCTATGACGTGCGTGGAACATCTCAACAGAGGTCATTCTTCCAACAAAGATCATCGCGGCTGAGCATCGTTCGTAGTGGATGGATTTGAGGCTTCCTGGTGAGAGTCTCGATCATGCATCAGTTCCGTGGGCATCAAGTCTGTTTGCGTGAGCACTCCGGCTTCCCGGTCGTAATCGAAGATCTCGGCATAGCGGCCCCAGTTCACAGCGGTATCGAACTGGCGCTCCATCTCGTCCTCGGCGAAATGTTCGTCGAGAATGTCGCGAAAGAATTCGTCGGAGATCGAGTGGTCGGATTTTCTCTTCAAAATGCTGTCAATCTGTTTGAGGAGAGTGATGTGCTCGAGTGCAGCCTGGCGGAATAACATTTTTCTGCTTTGAATATCCGCATCGGCGAAAGCGATACCCTGCGGTGAAATTTCCACGTCTCCCTCTTTCAACGTGGCGAAGCCAAGCAGCACGCAGGCTTCAAGAATCGGCAGCAGATCTTCGACATCCATTACGAGCTCGTCGCTCAAGCGGAACAAATCCTCGCGGCCGCCGCGATCATGCAACAATTCCAGCAAGCCGGCCAGCCCACCCACGCGCGCATGTGGAAGAATTTGATACTTGCTGGCGCGCAACGGCGCTTCCCTGCCCTGGGTAGACTTCAACCCTCCGGCAGGCACTAGGATTTCCCCGGTGCTCTCTGGATCCGGCAGCGTGTGTTCGATCTCCGGCTGAGTCATGATTTTGTAAATGTAGTCAACCAGTTCCACGAAGCGGGCGGATTTGCGATCGCGAGGATGAGAAAGGCGTACGCCAAAATCGGACCGCACTCGCGCCGGATTTCTACCCAGCACAACGATGCGATCGGCGAGCATCACAGCCTCTTCGATATTGTGAGTGACAATGAAGATTGCATTGGTCGGCATCTTTTTGGTCAGCCAGAGTTCCAGCAACTCGCCGCGCAGGCTTTCGGCCGTGAGCACATCGAGCGCGGAAAAAGGTTCGTCCATGAAGAGGACTTCAGGCTCGACCACCAGAGCTCGGGCGAAACCGACGCGCTGCTTCATTCCCCCGGACAGTTCCTTCGGATATGCGGATTCGAAGCCGTCGAGCCCGACGGTATCAAGCGTGCGCAGCGCCCGCTTTCGACGCTCGACCGCAGTCACCCCTCGCGCTTCGAGTGGGGCCTCCACATTTTCCAAAACCGTAAGCCAGGGGAATAGCGCAAAGCTTTGGAAGACGATGGCGACGTTCGGCGATTCGTCGGCTAACGGCTTGCCATGCCAGAACAGCGTGCCCGAAGAAGGTTTTGAGAGCCCGCTCAGAATCCGCAAGAGAGTGGATTTGCCGCATCCGGAAGCACCGAGCAGGCAGATGATTTTCCCAGGCTCAATCGAAAAGTCGGTAATACCCACGACTTGAATGCGCGTTCCATCCGGCTGTGGGTAAGACTTTTCGATCGCGCGAGCTTCGATAATGGGTTCGTCGGCCAAAATCACTCTCTCTAACTTCTATACACGATTGCGAACGGAAAGCGCCAGGGTCTGAAAAGATGGGTCTGAAAAGATGGCGAAATTTTATATTCGGAATTAAGTCAGGCCGCGAAGTTTTCATCCGGCGGGATGGGCAGCGGCTTCGGCAAGCGGTCGGTTACTTCAGCAAGATCGGCTAGTTTGGCGGCCAATTCGGCGCTGAACTGTCCGGGCGCGAGGCGCCACATCCAGTTGCCGACTTCAAGGCTAGGCGTGTTCATGCGGGCTTCGCTGCCTAATCCGAGAACATCCTGCAGCGGAATGAGCGCGAACTCAGCCACCGAAGTCTGCGCCGCGCGGATAAATGCCCATTGGATACCGTCGTCGGAATGGCCGAGATAGCATTCGGCATTGCGGCGCTCGTGATCTTCGGCTCCGGACTGGAACCAGCCAACGGTTGTGTCATTATCGTGCGTCCCCGTATAAATCACTTTGCCGGACGCGCGATGAGGCAAGTACATGTGAGCGCCTTTGTCACCAAAACCAAATTGCAGCACGGCCATTCCCGGGATCTTCAAGCGCTCGCGCAACGCGTGAACCTCCGGGGTGATAAAACCTAAATCTTCCGCAAAGAATGGCAAACCGCCGAGAGCTTCTCGCAGTTTATGAAACAAATCGTCGCGCGGACCATCCACCCAATGGCCGTTGATCGCAGTGGGATCATCGGCGGGAATCTCCCAGAATTGATCAAAGCCGCGGAAATGATCCAGCCGAATGTAGTCGCAATTCCGAGTGGCCCATCGCAAGCGGTGCACCCACCAATCGTATCCCCTATCTTTCATCACATCCCAACGGTACAGTGGATTGCCCCAGCGCTGACCGGTCTTGCTAAAGAAATCAGGAGGCACTCCGGAGACGACGTCAGGCTCGAGATTTTCATTCAGCCGGAATAGATCGGGATGAGTCCAAACGTCCGCGCTATCGTAATTCACAAAAATGGCCACGTCGCCAACGATTCGAATCATGCGTTCGGCGCAGTACCGCCGCAAAGCCTGCCATTGCTCGTAGAAAGCGAACTGCAGAACGCAACGAACCGTCAGATCGTCCGCCAGTTCCTTACGCGCCCGCTCGAGCGCAGCACTCTCGCGACGCTTCAGCTCGGCTGGCCAACTGTTCCAGCTTGAGAGCTTGTAGCGTGCCCGCAATCCATCGAACAGCACAAAATCGTCCAGCCACCACGCATTCTCTGCGCGGAAGCGCTCGAACCGTTCGCGATCGGCAGCGGTAGCGGAAGCCAGGAACCCGCGCCCCGCCTCGAATAAGACGGGCATCTTGGCGGCAAAGATTGTGCCGTAGTCCACAGGACGGGATTCGGCGGGAAGATGGCCAATTTTATCCGCGGCGATCCATCCGCGGCGAACCAGACGTTCCAGACTAATCAGCAACGGATTGCCGGCAAACGCCGAGGTGGAGGAGTAAGGAGAATTACCGTACCCCAGCGGCCCGAGTGGAAGAACCTGCCACAGGGCCTGGCGAGCCGAGGCAAGCGAGTCTACGAACTGGTAAGCGGCCGAACCGAAATCACCAATGCCGCCGCGCGAAGGCAACGACGTGGGATGCAACAGAATACCTGCAGCGCGGGGAAAGACCATGCCAATCGATCACAATCTAGAGTCCGGATTCGCTCCCCGCGCGGGTTAGCGTCTTCAGCTCTTCCTGGTTGATTTTGATTTTTCCGGATTTTTCCATCTGATCGCGCAGATTGTTCACGAATAATCCGAAGAGTTCCTGTTCCTTGTTTTGCAGCAGCGTATCGCGAATCTGGTCGCGCTTGGCGGCGAAATCGGCGTCCGTGGGAGCTTGCACTTCGGTGATGTCGAGGACAATTCCGTTGGTGCCGCTGTTGATGGGACTGCTGATTTCACCCGGCTTCATGCTGAAGGCCACCGCCGCCTGCCCAGTCATCGAGCCAATATCCGGCACCTGGCCATCGGGGGCGACCAATTCGCTGTTCTTCAACGTTGCGCCTAATTCTTTTGCCGCTTTCTTAAGATCGTGATCCGCCTTCGCACGATCGGAAAGTTCCTGCGTCTTCTGCGACAACAGAACGTTGGCGCGTTCATTCTTGAACTCTTCTTCCACCTTCGCATGGATTTCGTCGAAGCTAGGCGTCGACGGAGGCTTCACAGCCAGCAGGTCGAATACGGCATAGCCCTGCGAAATCGGCGCCATCTCCGGCGGCGACTTCTCGGCGTCGGTAAACACTGCGTCCATGAACTGAGGCGACGGCCCCAACCCTGGCACAACATCCTTTCGGCCGAAGAAATCGGAGGTCACAACCGGCACGCCTTGCACCGCAGCGGCAGCGTCCAGTCCTTTCGACTTGGCCGCCTGCAACAAATCGTCGGCCTGCTTCTGCGCGATCTGTTGCGCTTTTTGCTGCTTCAGAATTGGGTCGATCTCATTTTTCACGTCATCGAGCGTCTTCATATGCGCGTCCTGCCGCGCGTCTACTCGAATAATATGAAAACCATAATTGCTTTTCACCAGGCCGCCGATCTGTCCAATGGGCTGCGAGAATGCGGCTTTCTCAAATTCCGGAACCGTGCGCCCCTTGCCGATCCAACCCAGAGATCCGCCCTGCTTCGCGCTGCCCGGATCTTCCGAATATTTCTTGGCCAGCTCGTCGAAATTAGCTCCAGATTTGAGTTGTTTCAAAATATCATCGGCGCGCTTTTGCGCCTCGGCCTCGCCCTTTTCATCCACCTTGCCATCCGGCCCTGGCAGCGGAGTTTTAATCAGAATATGGCTGACCTTCGCCTGCTCCGCGACACGATATTGGTCGCGATGCTGGTTGTAATACGATTGCAATTCGTCCGGCGAAACCTGAATTCCAGCAGTGATCTTCGAAAGATCGATCATCGCGTACTTAACCTTGCGCTTCTCCGGAATCGAGTTCGCATAGGTCTTCTGGTGGCCATCGTAGTACGATTTCAACTCTTCGCTGGTGGGATGAAGACCCTTTTTGATTGCATCCTCGCTCAGCACCGCATACTCAAACTTTACTTTGGTATTCTGCTTTTCGAACTCTTTCCGAATGGCACTGTCGCTCACCGAAGCGCTGCCAGTAATCAATGCCTGTAGCTTGCTGATCAGAATTTGCTTGCCTACCGAGTCTTCAAAGATGGCGGGAGTTAAATTGTGCTGCTGCAGCAATCCCTGATACTCCGCCTGGCCGATGAAGGTTCCGCCGGGAAAGAAAATTTCCGAATACTGCCCATGCTCGAGTTCATCTTTTATTTCGGCCGGAGTCGCCTTGAATCCCAAATGTTGGGCCTCCGCGACCAGGGCCTGGCGGTCCACCAGTTGGTCTGCCGCACGCTGGGCAAAGAACGGCAATAAGATAGCCGCGTTCGCGCCGAGTTGGGCGCCCTGCTGTTGCAGCATGCCCCGTGCGGTCTCGCGCACCTCGTCGGTGGTAATGTCTTCGCCATCCACTTTGGCGACAACGCCCTTGCCGGGTGTTCCCGTTAGGTCGCTGCCCAGGTTGCCAGGGATAAATGCGATCACCATTGCCGCGCAGATCAACAGCAAAAGGCCGCTGAGCACAATCTTCTTGAACGGACCTTCGGTTTGCAGAAATCGAATCATGTTTTGTCGCCTTTTATCGGTGCAGAAGTGGACGGTAGAATCAGCAATTATAAACTAATTCTTTTTCCTTTGGGCTGGGTCAACGGTTCGTGCCTTGGGATCCGGCCCAGCGCGGCGCATTCTGCCGATCGGCGAAGGCTCGCATCTGGATTGCCTTTCCGTTGCGAAACGTGTACACGTCTGCAAGCCTTACATCCTGCCAGTCGCTGCTCCAGGGAATGCGGAAGTGAGCGTGAATGAAGACAACGATTCTGTCGTCAACGACAATAAACTCCTCGGGCTCGCTGGTGCCTTCTGCCCACCCCGCCCGCGACTGGGTGAGGGAATGCTTTACAGCTTCGCGTCCTTGCAAGGTGCCACCATTGCGTTAGAATTCTTCTATTGAAACGTATCAATAGACGTGTTATCCATCTTCATTCCTTGCCCGGTTGGCAGGGAAGCGCACCGGCATGGCGGGGCTCAATGGCCCAAAGGGAGCGAAAATGAATTGCAGAAGTTGGGTTCTGAATTCTTTGGCAGCGTTTGTAATTGTCTTTTCGTCCTTGTTATGGGCGGCACCACATTCAGCACTCAGCGCGCAAGCTGATGGAACTGCATCTTCCGACCGATCTTCTGACCAGCACAATCAGGCCGGGAAATTTCCGCTGCGCGATCATTGGACCTTGCAGTCCTCCGCCAGAATCAATGCCAAGGGTGAAACCATCTCCACGCCTTCGTTCGCTCCGGACGGATGGCACGACATCACGGTCCCTACGACTGTGGTCGCCGCGCTGGTCAAAGACAAAAGTCTTCCGGATCCATTTTTTGCCATGAACCTCAGGCAGTTTGAAGGCGTGACTTATCCGATCGGTGGAAATTTTTCCAACCTACCCATGCAGCCTGACAGCCCCTACGCAGTCTCATGGTGGTATCGCAAACAGTTTGCCGTACCCGCTTCTTATGCGGGAAAAACCGTCTGGCTGAACTTCAAGGGGATTAATTATCGGGCCAATGTTTGGCTCAATGGGAAACAGATTGCGAATTCAGATGACGTTGCGGGGGCTTGGCGTACCTACGAACTCAATGTGACCGGCGCGTTGACCGCAGGCGCTGAAAATGTCCTCGCGGTACAGGTTTACGCTCCCACCGAAAATAATCTCGCGATCACTTTTGTGGATTGGAGCCCGGCACCGCCCGACAAGAACATGGGACTCTTCCGCGAAGTTTATCTGACCACCAGCGGACCTGTGGCCGTGCGCTATCCCGCCGCTGTTTCGAAGTTGGACTCGCCGCGAAACGACTCCGCCCAGCTTACGGTTACGGCGCAGGTGAAAAATAGCAGCGCACATCCTGTGACAGGCAAACTCAAAGGAAAGATTGAAGGTACAGCCTTCGAGCAGCAAGTCGAACTCGGCGCGAACGAGAGCAAAGACGTGTCCTTCACTCCCGACCAATTTCCTCAGCTTATTTTCTCGAAACCGCGCCTTTGGTGGCCGGCACAGATGGGGCAACCGAATCTATATCCGCTTACCTTGGAATTTGAAATCGACGGCGCAATCAGCGACCGCTCGCAATCCGAATTTGGAATTCGAGAGATAAGTTCCCGTATTAATGAAAGTGGCGGGCGCGAGTTTCACATCAACGGGAAGAACATTCTGATCCGGGGCGGCGGCTGGACTCCTGACATGATGCTGCGAGAAAACTCGCAGCGGCTGCGTGATGAATTTCGCTATGTGCGGGACATGGGCTTAAACACAATTCGCCTGGAAGGCAAACTTGAAAGCCAGGAGTTCTTTGACCTCGCCGATCATGAAGGCATCCTGGTCATGGCCGGATGGTGCTGTTGCGATTTTTGGGAACGTTGGCCGAGATGGAAACCCCAGGATTTTGAAATCGCGCAGCAATCTTTGCGCGACCAGATCTACCGATTACGCAGCCATCCCAGCATGGTGATGTGGCTGAACGGCAGCGACAATCCTCCCCCACCGGATGTCGAGCAAATGTATCTGAACATTGAAAAGCAGCTTCTATGGCCAAATCCCGTGATCTCATCCGCAACCGGTAAGGCCACCAGCGTCACCGGACAAAGTGGCGTCAAGATGACCGGTCCTTATGAATATGTTGCGCCCAGCTATTGGGAAGACGACACGCCCAAGGGTCAGGCGGAACGTAGGGCATGCAATGCTGGAGGATGCGGCGGTGCTTACGGCTTCAACACGGAAACCAGCATGGGCCCTGCGGTTCCGCCGCTGGAAAGCATTCGCACCATGGTTGGAAACAATCACCTGTGGCCGATCGACGAAGTTTGGAACTACCACGCGGGCGGTGGAGAATTCAAGAACATCAAGGTATTCAGTGATGCTCTTGCCAAGCGCTACGGAGCGGCCAATACCGTCGAGGACTTCGCCGAGAAGTCGCAACTGCAAACCTACGAAGGCGTGCGCGCCATGTTCGAAGCTTATAGCCGGAATAAATATCAATCCACCGGAGTCATTCAATGGATGCTGAACAATGCGTGGCCATCGATGATCTGGCATTTGTATGATTATTATCTCCGTCCGGCTGGTGGTTACTTCGGCGCCAAGCGCGCAATGGAAGCGCTGCATCCGATCTATGGCTATGACGATCAGTCCGTTTGGCTGGTCAGCAGCCAATACCAGGATGCGAAGGGATTAAAGCTTACAACCAAGCTTTACAACCTAGACGCCACGGAAAAGTTCTCCCACGAAGATTCGCTCAATGCCTTAGCCGACAGCTCAGCCAAGGTCTTCACAGTGCCGGAAGTGCCTGGACTCAGCGCGGTGTACTTCCTCGCATTGCGCCTTACCGATCAGGAAGGAAAACTCGTAGGCTCAAACTTCTACTGGCTCTCGACAAAACGTGAAACCATCGATTGGGCAAAATCCACATGGTGGACCACGCCCACCGATTCCTTCGCCGACTACACTGCGCTTGCGCAACTTCCCAAGGTAAAGTTAAACGTCAACGAACGGACGGAGCAAAGCGGCGAGAATTCCATTACTCACGTGTTGCTGCAAAACTCCACCAAGAATCTCGCTTTTTTCGTGCGGCTGAAAGTAAAGAAGGTCGCTACCGGTGCGGAGGTTCTTCCCGTGCTTTGGCAGGATAATTACATCTCATTGTTGCCGGGCGAGCGCCGCGAGATCACCGCAACCTATCGCACCAGCGATCTTGCGGGCGCCAAGCCCATTGTCGAAGTCTCAGGATGGAATGTGGAGTAGAAACTGATCGAAAAGATATTCCTGAGCGGCACACTCATACGTTCGATCAAACATGCTGCGAAACGGACAGCATATTGCCGTCAGCATCCTTGAACCATGCCACTTTGTCCCCAGTAGGCGCAGTCCAGATTCCCAACTCGTCTTGCTCGACAAATCCGAATCGTTCGCACTGGACGCCTTTCGCTTGGAGCGCTTTCACCATCTCCTCGATCTTCATGACCTGCCATCCCAGAATCGTGAAAGCAGCCGGAGTGAATTGCGCCCGCGCGATGCGAACCATGATTCCATTCGCGTCGAACACCATGGCAAAGCCATCGTCTTTTATAAATTGCAATCCCAGCACGCCTTCATAGAAGGCCCGCGCCTTCACCGCATCTTTGGTTGGAACAAAAGCGACAATGTCGGTAGCACCCAGCATTCACCCTCCCTCACTTTGGCCCTTCCTTCGCCCTTCGGCCCCTCGGCCCTTCCTTGCGAGAGTACTTCAAGTCCTATTCTTCGGGCGGCAATTCGAAATCGATCAGGTTTCCGCGGAAGCCTCGCGTCTTGATTGCTCCGAAAGCGATGCCGACTCCCATCCAGACCGCACCCACGATCTTAGCCGGACGGCTCAGGTTCAGCCACAGCAACAGGCAGATAAAGAATCCAGCCAGCGGGAACACGAAGTTTGAGATCTTTTTATTGTCGGCGCGCACATAGTAACGCATAAAAGCCGCCAGATTCACGCCCATGAAAGCGATCAAAGCGCCGAAGTTCAACATCTCCGCGCCCAAACCATAGCTGATCAGGAACGCCCCTATTAATGCGATCACTCCCACGAAGATTACGTTGTTGCGCGGCACGCGTTTTATTGGATCGAGTACGCCGAAGAACGATTGCGGCAAGGCCTTGCTACGCCCCATTCCGTATAGAAGGCGCGCCGCACCCAACTGGGAGCCCAGAGCGGATCCGAAATTCGCAACCAGCAGGGTAAAACCTAATATGCCAAACAGCGGCGGCCAAACTCGTCCCGCAACATATGTAAATGCGGTGTCGATATTCGGAAACGGCTGCGACGCGGGCCAGATCAACTGGCCGGCGTATACCTCAAATGCGGAAAGAATTCCGATGACCAGACACGTGAGCACGGTCGCCAGCAAAATATTTCGACGAGGATTTTCCGCCTCTTCCGAAAGCGTCGAAATTCCGTCGAATCCGATATAAGTCAGTACCGCGATCGATGTGCCACCCAGAACGGCTTTCGCGTTCCACAGCGCTGGATCGTAAAAAGGGCGTGTAAAAAATCCGGGCTCGTTATGGGGATGACCGAAGATATAATGCGCCGCCGCCAAAAAGAATATGACAATCACCGCGCCCATCCCCGCCGCTAGCCCCGTGTTTAGGCGGGCGGAAGTCTTTACCCCCTGGATGTTCAACCAGGTAAACACCGATGCAAAGAAAACCGCCCACGCCCAGTATGGAAGGCTCTCGACAATCGGCGTCCCTCGCGCGAAGTCGCGCGAAATCTGACTGCACCAGATTATGCAGATCATTGGATTGAGCATGTAATCCATCACCATGCTCCAGCCGGTGACGTAGCCGAGCGCGGGATTGATCTCCTGCCCCACATAAGTAAACGCGGAACCCGCGCTGGGATAGGCCCGCGCCATTTTTCCGTAGCTGACTGCCGTAAATAACATGGCAATCATGGCAATGAGAATTGTTGTAACCACATGTCCATGCCCGCGGTCGCTGAGCACTCCGAAGACCGACATTGGGGCGACCGGCTGGATAACGATGATGCCGTAAAGAATCAGATCCCATAGCGTGAGGGTGCGACGCAGTCGCGGGGCGGACGACACAGCAACCGTGGGAGTTTCCATGAGTTCGCCTATTGGATTATGCGGGTGGCGGGAATGTCAATATTAAAACGATTTATGCAAATGTACCCGACCGGCAAAAACAGGTTTACATCGGCTTCAAAAATGTCACTAGGCTCGGGCCTCGCAAAAGCTGGGCGTGCATTATCACATATTACCGCGTATTATTAACGTAATGGAGAAACAAACCATCAGCTTCCGACTCCCCTCAGAACAAGTATCTGCCCTGGATGCACTTGCCGACTCACTGGATCGCGATCGCACCTATCTTCTCGGCGAAGCCGTGCAGGCCTACCTGGATACTCAACAGTGGCAACTCGATCAAATTCGGGCGGGTATCCAAGAGGCCGAGACCGGCCATGTTATCGATCATCGCAAAGTGAAGGCCATGACGGCGCGTTGGAAGCGGCGTAAGTGAAGATTTTATGGACGCGCAAAGCATCGCGTCATCTGCGCGCCGCTTACGAATATTGGGCCTCCCAGAGCTCCGTCAAAGCTGGAGACATCATGCTCAACCGCATTTTCACTGCCGTCGAACTCCTGGAAAGATTTCCGGAAGCAAGACGGCTAGGCCGCATCGACGGAACCCGCGAACTTACGATCCTGCCTGCCCCGTTCGTTGTCGTCTATCGCGTCCAGCCCAATCAAATCGAGGTCATCGCCCTATTCCATGGTTCCCGTAAATGGCCCGCGACATTCTGATTCGCTGGCTGAACTATTTCTTGACGTCATAGTCGAACCGGTAGCCATGCTGCTCGTTTCCTGACATGTGCCGCGTGTTGTATTCCAGAAGATAGTTCACATGCGCGTCGTCGAGAGGAAACGATTTTTGTGGCGCGTAGGGATAGTCGCCCATGCTGAGAAAAGGAAGAGGTGCGACGTAGTTGCCTTCCGCCGCGTAGAAGTCCATATCTTTTTCATAGCCGTTCGCTGCGAAGAAATAATCCCGAACCCACCCCTGCGGTAACGCCGGCAGATGCGACGGATCGAAATCGAGCCGCACTTCATCGCCCGATCCAAAGACTGCCAGTTTGTCATCGGTGGCAGTGAGCAGCGGCAGCACATCGCCATAGCGCGTGTAAGTTCCCGACGGCCGCGTGTAGGGACCAGTCGCGCTTACGTTTTCATAAATGTATTGAACGTTCCCCGGCGGCCTGCCTTCAATCTTCGAGGGATACCCGTGAAATTCAAGATCGGAGCGAGTGAGCGGCACCGTTGTGACGTGCACGTTCGCGTCATTGCGAAGCCCGGCGTTTTCACCAGCGGGGCGCGGAATTTCATTCACGTCTGTCCCAGTTTTCGGGCGCTTCCCGCCTTCACCTAGCTGTTCGGTGCGATCGATCAAAATATGATCCCAATAAATCTGCAGATTTGTAGTGATGCGAATCTTCTGCGTCCCAAGCGGCAGCTTACCGGTGAGATCTGCGGTCATGGTGCGTGGGCCTCCCGCAGGAAATCCAATGTCATCGACTGTGCGCACCCACTTGCCATTTCCATCTCTCTCGTCCGGAACGAGCGCTTCAACGTAGGGAGAGATCGCATGTATTCCAGCTTGCGACGCCGCGTACATGCTGTTCGCAGAGAAGTATTCGACTTCGCCATGCATCAGAAGCCACAGTGGGCCGCCGCGATACGGCTTGCCCAGGTCAAGGGTAAGAGTATGCGGCTGCGCGAAACCTTGAAACTGCGTCAGCGCAAAATCGCCGAAGTAACGATGCGCCAGCAGATCCGGCAAGACACTGTGACCGTCCTCATCCCATGCCCCAGCAGGAGGGCGCGCGCCGCGACTCACGACAACTTTGAATTCCGGGTATGGCGGATTCGAGGCGAAATACTCGTTGGGATAAACATCGAGATCGGCGGGACGGTCGACCGCCAGAAGACGCGTCTGGTCGAGGTAGACAGCTTCCTCCAACGGCTCCATGAAGCGGAAACTCAGCTTCCCGTTTTTCTCGCGGATAGTGTCGCGATCGATCTTGATGTATTCCACGGGGCGCGGAATGTCGCGCTGGTTGGGGCCAATCCAATGTCCCACAACTCCTGCTCCCAACATGTCGGCGACAAATTCATAGCGCTCGCCATTCCACACGAACAACGTTGGACAGGAACTGCCGCGGCGATCCATCTCAGTGAAATTCTGTTGCTTGTCGCCGGCAACGTTGATTTCGTCTTGCAACACGCCGGTAGGCCAAAGCATGCGGACGACGTCCGCTTCTTTCGCGGCGCCAAGACCGACGGTGAGATAAGGCGAATTTTGGCCGAGATATCCGTTCGAGCCGTAGATCTCGAACTTCTGTCGATTGCCTCCGGCGAAGACTTCCACTTTCGTTCCGATGGCGCTCTTGTTGTCGGCGAGTCCCTTGAGCGAGAGGCGCAGCCAATGATTCTGATTTCCGCCTTCGTTGCGTAGCAGCACGGCGGGGCCATGATTTTGCGTGACCAGCAAATCGGTCGCGCCGTCGTTGTCGTAATCTCCGGTGATGATGGCGCGCGGCTCTTTGAGTTGAATTTTGTCGAGGCCAACATCGGCGGTGACGTCCTTGAAGCCATCGGCGCCGAGATTGCGAAACAGCTTGATCTCACCCTTGCCTTCTTTGGTTTCGCCAACAGCGACCAGATCGACCCAACCGTCATTGTCATAGTCGATGGCGGCGACGCCGAAAGCGCGGACCCAGTGGGTTTCGGGGAGTGGAACACGCTCGAAAGTCTTGCCATGATTGTTGCGCCAGAGGGAAAGGCCAGGCACTCCCACGTGCGTGAACGCCAAATCCATCCAGCTGTCGTGATCGAAGTCGAGGACGGCCACTCCCACTGCTTGCGGAAGAATCGGCGTGGACCAGAGCTTTCGCGGCAGAAACTTGCCTTCCCGCGGGTTCTCGAAGATCGTCGGGTCGCTGCCAGTGACGACGAGGTCGGCCGCGCGGTCATTGTTATAGTCCGTTCCCACCGCACCTACAACGCCGATCCCGGTCAGGCCCAATGTGGCCGAGACATTCGTGAACTTTCCGTCACCGTTGTTCCTCCACATGTCATTTGAGCCCGCGACATATAAATCGAGATCGCCGTCGTGATCGTAATCGATGAATGTTAGGCCAAGGCCTATGCCCTTGCCCGTAATCTTGGCCGCGTCGGCCAAATTTTTAAAAGTACCATTTTTTTGGTTGTGCCAAAGCTCGATCTGAGTCTGGTAGGTCACGGCCAAATCCGTCGCACCGTCATTATCAAAATCGCCTGTAGTACAAGCCGTGGCTCGCGCGCTTAAATCCAATTCGGCTGCAGTCGTGACGTCTTCAAACTTGCCGCCCCCAACGTTGTGATACAGCGCCATCCCTCCACTTGGGCCGTTGCTCGCGAGAAAAATGTCGATTCTCCCGTCCGAATCGTAGTCGAAAAAACAGGCCCCCGGACTCTGATAGAGCGCAGGCGGCCCGTTGTAAGTAATAGTTCGGATTCCACGGGAGACCAACCCCGCCTCCGCCGTCACGTCCACAAACTGCACCTTGATCTGCGGAGGAGCTTTCAGCACGGCTAACGGCGATTCGATAGTGCGCGAGTATTTTCCTTGTTCGCCGTACGCGAGACTGATGGGCGCACCCAGTTTGTTTTGCGTGATGTACTGGAATTTTTTTAACTTCTCGCGGGCGGCCTCAATGTCTCCAGATTGCTGGTAGGCGCGGGCCAGGCCAAACTCGGCCGAGGCATGCAGCGGGTTCAGCTGCAGCGCATGCTGGAATGCGTCGATAGCCTGGGGAAATTGCTTGGCCTGCACGTAGGAACTGCCGAGGAAATACCAAGTGTCGGCGTTGTTGGGATCGATTTCTACCACGTGATGGAAGGCGTCAATGGCGGCTTGCGCGTCGCCAGTATTTTTGGCGAGTAAGCCGAGGTTATACCAGGCGTTTGGATTTTTGGGATCCTGCTTGAGAGCGTCTTCGAGTACGACTTTTGCTTCTTCGATCTTCTGCAGATTCAGTAGCGCGATGCCCTGGTTCAGGCGGGCAATAGTGAGATTCGAATCGAGCGCGGCGGCTTCCTGAAAATCTTTCAGCGCTTTTTCAAAAAGCTGCTGGTTCATGTAGGCCGCGCCAAGATTATTCAAACGGGCAGCTTCGGCGGGATTCGTTTTCGACTGATTCTGCGGCGATGCGCAGAACAAACCCACGGCGGCCAGAATCATGCCGGATAGAGCAGCTGCGGTTGGAATTTTCATCTGAACGTTTTCATCTGAACAAGGATTTAACCACAGAGCCGCGTCTGTACCGAAGCATTGGAGTCAGAGAAAACCGGAATCCCTAATTTCCACAACCTTCCCGGTCACCCATCACATCAATCCGCAAGCGTTCGACCTAGAATGACCTGGCAAACTCCTTACGCCGAAGCGCAGACTTTCGTTCCTTGACAATCAAAAACCTAGACATCGCAAGCTTAAACCGCTTGGATTGAATATTTTACGGACAAGTTATTTAGAACAATAATTTAGCAATCATCGACAGATCGACAGTTTTGCAAGCCCAGTAATATCAATAATTTATGCGGATCGATCTGTAATTTTTTCAATCTGGATCGATCTGCCATTGCTCCGGCATGCTTAAGCTACTTGGCAAACCCAATTGCCAATGCATAAGGGCGGCCCCTGACGATTCCTTTCCCCTCTTCGACGGTGACGGTTTGATCGGCCTTCACATACGAGAGCTTATCTGTCTGTCCGCTGGGCCATTGGATCTCGATATGGTCAGCCTTGCTTTGCGCACCTAGCCCGAAAGTAAGGATGAGTTCGCTCTGCGAAAGATAGCTCGATCCGGAGCGCACCATTTTCATCTGCCGGTCGAGGCCGCTTTTCGAGATCAGGCGAACAACTGCGCCAATGCCGTCGCGATTGGATTTTGTCCCGATCAGTTTCAATCGCAGACTATGATTCGTTCCCCCTTCGTTGTGAAACAAATAAGCGGGTCCGGCATTCGTTGTAACAAGAATGTCGAGGAAGCCGTCATTATCGATATCGGCGTAAGCCGCGCCGCGCGCCACTCTGGGCGCTGCGAACGCCGCTCCCATCTGCGCCGTGACTTCCTGAAATTTGCCCTCGCCAAGATTGCGGAAAAGATGCGAAGGCTCGGCGTAGCTGACGCGCTTTTGCACGCGCTCGATGCCGTCTTCAATGTGGCCATCGGCAACGAAGATGTCTGGCCAGCCGTCATTGTCATAATCGAAAAAGAAACAGCCAAAGCCGAGAGTGACCAGGGTGGCGCGGCCCACTTCCGACTGCGGCGCTTCATCCACGAACAGCCCGTTGCCTTCGTTGTGATAGAGCGACACCATTTGGTTGGCAAAGTTGCTGATGATGATGCTGGGATGGCCGCTACGATCATAATCGGCGGCGTCAACCCCCATGCCGGCGCGAGCGATGCCATCCTCACTGAAAGCGACACCGGCAGGAACTCCGCGCTCCTCGAAAGTTCCGTTCTTCAGGTTGAGGTATAGCTTATTGGGCTGAGTATCGTTGGCAATCAGGATGTCAGGCCAGCCGTCAGCGTTGTAATCGAGGATGGCGATGCCGAGACTCTTCGATGTCGGGTCGGCAAGTCCGGCTTTCTGGGTGGCATCTTCGAACTTGCCATTGCCTAAATTGTGCCACAGTCGAACGGATGTCCCTTTGTAAGACTCCGGCGTGCAATAGGACTTATGCGTGCCATCAAGGGTGCAATAAAGATCGGTCTGCTCCGTCCACTGCACATAATTCGCAACCACCAGATCGAGTTTGCCGTCGCGATCGTAATCGACCCAGGCGGCGCTGGTGGAGAACTCATTCGGACCCCACATTCCAGCGGCCTTCGTCACTTCGGTAAACGTGCCGTTGCCGTTGTTGTGAAAGAGATGGCTTTGGCCTAACGCGGTGATGAAGATGTCATCGAAGCCGTCATTGTCGTAATCACCAATGGCTGCGCCGAGGCCGAACATGGGGATGGCCAATCCAGCTTTCCGGGTAACATCCGTGAAGGTGCCATTGCCGTTGTTGTGGTATAGCTTTGGGGTGGTTGCCCCTGCATGGGCATGGCCGGGAAAATCGTCGCCATTTACCAGAAGAATATCGGGGTAGCCGTCATTGTCATAGTCGATGAAGGCGCATCCGGGACCCATAGTTTCGGGCAGCCACTTTTTTCCGAAGGCTCCATTGTTATGAGTAAAGTGAATTCCAGATCGAGTGGTGATGTCGCGAAACTGAATCTGTTGGGCATGAAGTATAGGCAGCGAAGACACGAGTAACCACAAAGAAAGAGAGACGCTGAGCAACACCGAACGAATTCGTCTCATCGTGCTGCACCTGACGCGGTAAGCGACGCGAGAGGGGCTTTGCTCTTCGAGATCGCGGCAAGCGGCACGCTTACATGTTCGTGCACCGCCTGCCTTTCATTGTTGTCTTCGGGATGCGCCTGCCGGTAGGGTCCGGTAATCGCCTGCGAGGATTCGTCGGCTTTGAAGCGCATGTACCGGGCTTGGTGGGCTTTCGCGAGCTGCTGGTTGCCGAGTCCGTTGTAGCATAGCATCAAGTTATAGTGGGCCTGCAGGTCCTCCGGATCGATGGCCAGGACCGATTCAAAAGTCGTCACCGCTTCCTGGTACTTACGTTGAAGAAAAAGGATGCGTCCGAGATCATTGAGTGCGACACGGTCACGCGGGTACTGCTTTAAAACAGTGCTTAGATGTGCGGACGCGGCTTCGTAATTGCCGTCAGAGCGCAAGACGCGAGCGTAGAAGTAATTGGCACGAGCAAGATTCGGAGACAACGCCAAAGCTTTTTCGAGGACTACGCGCGCACGTTCCATGTCTCCCTCTTGCACGGCGCAACGACCCAGGTTGACCCAGCCATCGGGATTATTTGGATCGGCCTCCGTCACCTTCTGGAACGCAGCGGCAGCGGCCTTTAAATCTCCCTGCAGAAACAAGCCGATGCCATAGTCGTTCCAGCGCTGCCATTCATCTTTAAGAACGATTGTCTTCGGTTCAGCGGCGGGAGAGTTGCGGTCCGCAATGGCTAATGTAATCTCGTCTTCAGCAAGCGCGACAATGGGTACGTCCGGGATTTTTTCTTCCTTCGCGGAAACTCCCTGAAGCGATTTGGTAAAGATTAATGGACGGTCATCGTAATCCGGCGTAACGTTGTGGCCAAATTGTTCGTCGGGCTCTCCCGCGAACGCGAACCGTGTATTCAACCAGGAAAACTTTCGGTAACAAAGACGGGCATGCAGAGTGATTTTGTGTCCGGCGTTCTCTGGAATTCGCACGCGGTAGTGAACGGTATCGGCAGCTCCGGGTGGAATGAGATGAACATAAACCACGGCGCGCGTGGCCCAGGCGTTGCGCTTGTTGATGGGATTCCCGTGAGCATCGATCTGCAAAGAGCGGTAGAAGTGCGCGCCTTTCTCAACCGGACCTTTGCCGCCATCTTCGACCATACCGCTCCAGAAAATGGTTTGGTCTTTATCGTCAGTCCCTTTTAATTCAAGCCAAGTGTCATAGGCGTCAACGGTGCCGCCAGGGAAAAAGTGGCCGACTTTCCTGGTGCGAACGACGACATCGACGCGAACGGTATCTCCCCGCCGAAGAGTAGGATGCACGCGGTTGAGCGGCGCGGTTACTGGCGAAACTTCCGACTCATTGGCTGGAGTGATTTTTGTTTCCGCTTCCTCACCGACCGCAAACGTTGTCGAGAGGTCTGATTGACTCGGCGCTGCGGTCTTTTTCTCGGCCCTCGCCGGACTAAGCGCGAAGATGTCAACGGTGAGAGCGCCGCTCTTAAGAAATCCTTCGGTAAGTTTGAGCTGAGCTTCGTCTTCATTCGCCGTGGGTATGGCGGTGTTCGCAGCGGGAAACCGATGGGAGTGAACGAAGCCGTTGATGTTTCCCGCGTCAATTGAGTGCTCGATGGGCATGTGGCAATCGGCGCACTGCTGCGGTTTGGGAGGGTAATAGAACGAGCGCGCGCCCTGGCCAGAGACTCCGCTGGCTTGCCAATTGTCGTACTCGTTAAAGCCGCGGAACCAGCGGTAATTGTTAACGGGGACATCAAGATGAACTTTGTGGCAGGTGGAGCAGAACTCCGCCGTCTGATTCTTCATGAAAGGCTTGAGGAAAGTGCGGCGGTGAGGTTCCGGATTCAGGCGAATGACGAAGTCGTGCAACGCGCGAGTCACAGGATTTTCAGAAGCAGCGAGTTCGTGCAGTTCGGGGTATTCCAGATAGAAATCAGCCTGCCCCATGGTGCTCTTCACACGGGCAATTGAGTGGCACATCATGCAGCCCAGGCCGGCCTGCGACTCGGGACGATGCACGATTTGCTTGATCGGCGTATCCATCAGGCCACTGTAAAGGACGGCTGGATCATGGCACCCGCCGCACCATTTCGAAGGCCTGGTGCCCACCGTGTCTTGCATATACTCGATGGCCTTGCGGTACCACTGATTATTAAAAGAAGAAAAATGATGAGCGGAGCCATACCACTGGTTGTAGATGTCTTCATGGCAGCGCTTACAGGAATCCGACTGCATGAAAAACTTACTGGGGATTTTTTGGTTTCCGTAGACCTGCGCGGAGCTAGGGAAAAACATTCCCTGGGAGCCGTCGCCCTCGGAGTTCATGTTAGCGGGAGGCATGAGAGGATTTTCGATGCGTCCGCTCGACTGCCAGCTTTCGCGGACATGGTGAGCGCCGTAGGCTACTCCGCCCATGACTGCGAGGCAGATTGAGGCGCGGAACACCGCGGGTGCGCTTGACCCAAGCGAGTCACGCTTCCCGAGCCTCTGCGCGATCAGAAGGGCCGCACCGACCAGAGAGACCAGGATATGGAGATAGAGCCATTTCCATTCGACGCGGGAGGTTCCCGTCTTAATAAGAATGAGACCGAAGACGGCACCCGCGGCGATTAGGAAATAGGCGGCACGATCGAGAAAGTTACCGTTGCGCAGCAGTTGGAAAAGGGTTGGGAACAGTAAAATCGCGGTGAACATGCCCGCCCCGGTGTGAAGCAGAACGACGACGGCGAAGAAAATATTGGCCTGCGGGAAAGCATAAAGGTATCCAGCTGAGACGACCAGAAAAGGCAACAGCCATGACAGCAACCGGTTTGAGACAGTTTTCCGAGATTGCTCAAGCGGCATTTGGTATACCGAACTGCAGGAAAAATCAAATCCCCAGCAAGAAAAAGGTGTGCACCAAGTTATCTGGAGGAACGCGGCGGAGGAATAATCTAAACATACTAGCCGCGCCGGGTTACTCAACCGCTGGATGGCCACCCGGTTATTGAGAAATCCCTCGCGAGACTCCATTCTTGCGGTCAGCGGAAAGTTGCATGAAATCAGTGGCGCCGATAATCCAGAGAATGGCGCGGACGAAGGACGGGAATCGCCGGCGAGTTGGATCGTGCACGATGGTCGGCGCGGTCAGTTGGTAGCATAGGCCGCGAGTCTCCAGCTCGGCTCCGCCGCTTGCGAGAACGTTCTTCACCCACTCGGCCTCGCGTCCGTAGGTAAGCGCGATGAGGAATCCCTTGGAAGCTTTGAAGACATTTACCGGAGTCCGGTAGGGGCGGCCCGACTTTCGACCAGTATGGACGAGAATGCCGAATCCGGGTATGCGGCCTGCGAAGTGGCTGCTAATGCGGTTGAAAACTACCCGATTGAAAGTCGCTACCCACCGGTTGCGGAAACGGATCAACAGAACGGGAGCGGCGATCAGAACGACCAAAAGCAAGGCTACGATTCGCATGATGTTGACCACTCAATTGTGTGGCGGGATTTTCCACGCACCACACTGCTTTTCTAATATCTCGGCGACCGACAAGACTCGTTCTTCTTCCCAGGGAAGGCCCACGATCTGTACCCCTATCGGCAGGCCTTCGAAGGATCGGCCCACCGGTACAACGGCTGCGGGATTGCCGAGAAGGTTGAAGAACTCGCTGTAACTCCATGCGTCCAGATAGCTCACGGGCTTACCTTCGATCGTCCAATGGCGCTCGCCGTGCCGGAAAGCGGGAATCGCCGCTGCGGGACATAGAAGAATTGGAAATTCCTTCATTTGGGTCAAGCACTTCACGCGTGCGATGTCGCGCCGCACCCAGGCATCGAGCAGACTGAGTCCGCTGTGAGGCGTATCAGCCGCGGCCCATTCCAGAAACTCCGCCAAAATTGGGCTCACCTCCGCTTCCCTGCCGCGAAACATAGGCCCCAACAACATTCCACCGATAACGACAAAGAACTGGTGCCACAGCTGTCGAGCTTCTTCCAGAACATCAGGCCGAAAAGGTTCGACCTGAAATCCCGCACTCCTAAGGGCCTCCGCCGCAAAGCGGACGGCGGCGCGAGTTTCCGCAGTCACTGGAGTGCGGCCATCGTCTTCGAAATAGGCGACTTTCAATTTCCTGACTTCTTCAAGGCTCGGCCACCGCAGAGGTACTGGCGCGGAGCACGTATCCTCCACATCGGGACCCTGCGTAACTTCGAAGAGAAGTTTGAGATCGGCAATGTTCCGAGCCATGGGGCCAACCACTCCAAGCTGAGCGAAGGGCCCGACGGACGTAGGGTAGTGGCCGGAAGAAGGAATTCGTCCAGGAGTGGGCTTAAGGCCGCATATTCCCGTGAAGTGAGCGGGCACACGGATAGAGCCTCCGCCGTCGCTACCGACGCCGCCGGCAGACATGCCTGCGGCGATGGCAGCCGCTTCGCCTCCACTGGAACCTCCGGCGGTGCGATGAACATCCCAGGGATTATTCGTGCGGCCATAGATCAGGTTATCGGTTTCCCACGCCATAAGAAGTTCCGGAGTGTTAGTGCTGCCGAGAATAATGGCCCCGGCATCTTTGAGGCGGGTGACGAGCGTGGCATCCCGGTTGGCGACAAGGCCTTGGCGCAAGCGGGTTCCAGCTTCGCAGCGTAAGCCAGCGACGCTGATCGAGCTCTTGATGCTCACGGGAACTCCGTGGAGCGAGCCGAGGAAACCACCTTGCATCACTGCGGATTCCGCTTCCCGCGCGGATCGGCGGGCGCCCTCCCAATCGATTTGAATGAACGCATTCAGTTTGGAATTAAGTTTCTGGATTTGCGCGAGATGCGCCTCCAGCAATTCAACTGGGGAAATTGTTTTTTGCCGGATAAGTTCGGCCATGGCGTGGGCAGGAAGAAATGTGACATCGTTCATAAGACTAGTGAACACTCCAGGCTTCCAGCTTCCGCCCGAGCGCGCGGTCCAGGATAGTTTTCTCTTCCGCGGAGAGATCGCGGGACTTGCCTTTTGCAAGATCGCCTAATTGCAATGGACCAATCGCAACCCGGACCAAGCGCAACACGTCCACGTCCAGGGCTTCCATCATGCGGCGGATGTGGCGATTTTTGCCTTCGTCGAGAATGATTTCGACCCAGCTGTTTTTTTGCCCCGAGCGCAGCGGCCTCGCTTGCTTGGCCCGGAGCACTTCGCCGTCTTTCGTTTTTACTCCATTCATTAGAGATCGAGTGAATTTCTGATCTGCCAGAACTGCCAATTGAACGTGGTAGGTCTTGTCGAGGTGCGATTCTGGAGCGGTGACAAGGGCAGACCATTCCGAATCGTTGGTGAATAACAGTAAGCCCTCGCTGGCTTTGTCCAGTCGTCCGACAGGAGCTATCCAACTGGAGCTTTCGCCCATAGTTGTATATACAGTCTTTCTGCCTTTGTCGTCGGACGCCGTGGTGACCACTCCGCGCGGTTTGTTCAGCATGCGGTAGATTTTGCCGCGCGCTTCAACAAGCGCCGAATCCACTTCGATTCCATCCTGACTTTCCCGCACTGGCGCTTCCGGATCGCGACAAAGGTTTCCGTTGAGGGTGACGCGGCCGGCGCGAATCAATTCGCTTGCGGCATACCGTGAACAATAGCCGCGTTTGGAAAGAACACGGGCCAGGCCAATCCGACGGTTAGATTTTTCGGTCACTGGCTTCATGCTAAACGAGAGATGGTTCAATCCCGAAGCACAGGCTGTTTCACGAAGTAAGGAAGCCTTGATACGATAAGTAGCTGTCGAGAAGGAGAGAATTATGGCACAGCAGCATCCGCCGAGATTTTTGAAGATTGTGGACGACGCGAAAACGCGCGTACGGGAAACGAATGTCGAGGAGGTAAAGACGAGGTTGGATCGCGGAGAGAAGTTCCTGCTGGTGGATGTTCGTGAAGAGAGCGAGTTCGGTAGGGATCACTTGCCGGGTGCGATTCACCTGGGGAAAGGAATCATCGAGCGGGACATTGAGGCGAAGGTGCCTGAGCTTGGTACGGAGATTGTGCTTTATTGCGGCGGAGGATTCCGTTCGGCGCTGGCGGCGGACAACCTTCAGAACATGGGTTACACAAACGTGATTTCGATGGATGGCGGTATTCGCGATTGGCGCGAAAAGGGATATCCGCTCACTAGGGGCACATCGTAAACGGCCAAGCAGAGGGTTGTGACGTCGTTGACGTGGTGGTGGCGCCGTCATACTCTTCGGGCAATTCGGCCCGGCAATCGCTATTCGTCGCCCCGTCCGTTTTCGGCTGTTGCTAGTGCTTCGGCTTTCAAAATCTTATAGTCCTTATATTCAATCGACAGGTGCGCAACGCCTCCCAGCCGGATTACGCTTTCCGTACGATTCTCAGCTGGCAGCCAGAATTGCCCGATTTTTTCGTATGTATGCTCGATCTCAGTTCTCTTGATCCAGAACGATGGATTCACCGCTGGCTCCGCTTTGATCCGCACCACCGCAAAATCTTTGGCGTCGACCCAGATCTTGCCGCGATAAAGAAATTTGTTCTTCATCTTCGGGATCAAGGTCAAAATATAACGGCCTCCTTCCGGCGTGGTTTCGTAACCAGCCATGCTGAAGTCGTAATTTTCCGCGGAAAGAGCCGAATGCCGGCGGCTCTCGGCATCGGCGGTCGCGTCGCTTTCCGCCTCTAGTAATTTCTTAAATACATGTTCGATGATGAACTTGAAACCGCTTTGTGAAACGACGGTGAACTGCTTTGAATTTGGAGCGTGGTATTCCACGTGAACCACCATCTCAGCCTTGCGATTGGTGGGGAATCCGCGATACTGCATTCCGTAATCGCGTGTCGCCTGGTACTCCTGCAACGCCGTGGCACGTTCAGCGTTCTTTTTCTGAAGTTTGCTGACGACCTGCTCGACAGTAAGCTGCGCAGTCGCTGCAGGCAAGGAGCCGGTTCCAGCAGCCGTAGGGATGGTTTGAGCTTGAGCCATGAAACCCCAGCACAGCAATAGCAATAAACCACTCTTACCGCCCGTGAACCACCCACTTGGCATGTATGTTCCTTGCAGAGAGTTACTCCTAGTCTATCCGAGATGATGGGAGGCACGCGAAGGACCCAGTGAAAGGACCAGCGAAAGCCGCACGCTATAATCGTTTTCTGCCTATGCGTCTTTTGCTTTCCGTCGCCACCGGATTCCTACTGATACAAATTTTGTTCGCCCAAGGGAGCCATCCCTCCGATGCTCCTTCATCCATGGCGAAACAAAGCCAAACGATCCATTCCTCACCACCCAAGTTTGAAGACGTCGCCGCCACATCCGGCTTGACTGTTTCGCACATTTCTTCTCCCGACAAGAAATACATTGTCGAATCCATGAGCGGAGGCGTCGGTTTCATCGACTGCGATAATGACGGCAAACTCGACATCCTCGTGGTGAGCGGTTCCACGGTCCCGCGATATCGCGCAGGCGGAGACCCGATGATCACTCTCTATCATCAGGAAGCCGACACGAAGGGGGCGGAGCTCAAGTTCACCGACATCACAATCGCCGCAGGCCTTACGCGTAAGGGCTGGGGAATGGGCGTCGCCGTCGCCGATTACGATAATGACGGATTGCAGGATATTTACGTCACAGGATTTGGCGGCAACGCTCTTTATCACAACCAGGGAAATTGCAAATTCGAAGACGTAACCGAGAAAGCGGGAGTGGGCGCCGGGGGCTTCAGCACCGGCGCGGCCTGGGCAGATTATGACCGCGACGGTCGCGTCGATCTCTTCGTATCCCGATACGTTCACGTCGATATCGATAACCTGCCGCAGTTTGGGAATGATCCTCGTTTCTGCCGCTTCAAAGGAATCCTGGTGCAGTGCGGACCTTGGGGCCTGGCCGGAGAATCGGATCTGTTGTTCCACAACAAAGGGGACGGCACTTTCGAAGAGGTTTCAAGAAAAGCCGGAGTCAACGACCCTAATCATTATTACGGCTTGGGTGCGACATGGGGCGATTACGATAATGACGGTTGGCCGGACTTGTATGTCGCGAACGACGCCGGTCCTAACTTTCTTTACCGGAACAAACATGATGGGACCTTCGAAGATGTCGGCCTGCTGGATGGAGTTGCATTGAGCGGAGACGGGGCGGAACAAGGCTCCATGGGCGTCGATTGGGGCGATTATCTACACGAAGGACGCCTCTCGTTGATGGTCACGAACTTCGTGGAGCAGGGTTCCACGCTCTACCATAATCTGGGCAAAGATAATTTCGCCGACGCCAGTCTGCGCGCAAAGTTGCTGAAGCCTACATATCCTTTCGTAGGTTGGGGAACTAGTTTCTTTGACATGGATAACGACGGCTGGCTGGATCTATTCGTCGCCAACGGCCACGTTTATCCGCAGGCCGATTCGGTTCCCGGCAGCACGACTTATCGTCAACCGATGCTGCTGCTTCGCAACCATCGCGATGGAACCTTTGACGATGTCTCGGAAGCTCTCGCGGCAATGCCTCTGCAATCCAGGCGGGGCGCCGCTTTTGGAGACATTAACAATGATGGAAATATCGATATCGTGGTTCTCAACGTGGGAGAGCCCCCCTCGCTGCTGCTGAACCGCACCAAGAGTGAGAATCACCGCGTTTTGTTCAAACTCGTTGGAATTAAAAGTAATAGGGCCGCGATTGGCGCTCGCGTTACCGTGAAGTCAGGGGGAATCTCCCAGTTGAGCGAAGTGCGCGGAGGCTCCAGCTACCTTTCGCAGAACGATCTTCGCTTGCACTTCGGACTTGGCGCCGCCACCAAGATGAGCGAGGTTACCATCCGCTGGCCGAATGGCGAATCAGAAATCTTGCACGACGTTCCTTCAGACTTCATCTATACCATCGTCGAAGGCTCCGGAATTCAGCAAAAAATTGCTCTGCCTGCTTTGCCGGAATCGTGAAAATGATAGCGCAGCGGACATGGCTGTAGGGCTTCATGTATGTGTTACTGTTCCATGCCTGCTCCGGTTGTTGTTGACTCCCAATTCATCACCATGTGCGATGTATCCAGGGGCACCTGTTGACGAACTACTAACATCGGGAAGATGGACGCAGCACAGGAAACTTGAATGGCAATCCCGAGCCAAGCCCCGATTGAGCAGTTCTGCATCGCCGGTTCTTTGAAAAGATGGTGAGCGCGGTAGGAATCGAA